>Ga0310810_10007028_pt1 | contig 12790 bp, 11 predicted proteins | sample NCmetagenome_FD_207641 | JGI IMG/M metagenome (GOLD analysis project Ga0310810, IMG submission 207641) | Soil microbial communities from experimental microcosm in Duke University, North Carolina, United States - NC | ecosystem: Engineered > Artificial ecosystem > Soil microcosm > Unclassified ... | reverse complement strand
GGCACTATGCGCAAGAGCCCCGATTATCCGGAATTGAGCTCGTTCACCGAAGTGTATACGCAGATTTACGGCAAGCCGCCGTCGGGCATCAAATACGAAGCGCTGAAGGCGGCGAATATGGCGAGCCAGAACATGAACCGGGTCGCGCTTCTTCCGCCGGGTTCGCCGCCAGCGGCGATCGCCGCCATGCGCCAGGCTTTCGCTTTGCTCGCCAAGGACGAAGAATTTATCGGCGAGGCGAAGAAGGTAATGAAGTTCCAGCCGCGCTTCGAGATCGGCGCGGACGGCGAGAAGCTTCGCGAGAAAGTGCTGCGCGCGCCGACCGAAGTGATCGATTTCGTGCGCAAGTACGTGGACGAGGCGCAGAAGCAATGAAGACCGGGATTATATCAAAAGCGTTCGGTTTGGCGGCAGCGCTGGCCCTGTTCCTGGTTTCGACGGCTTTCGCCCAGGACAAACCGCGCCTGCCGATCAGCGCGTCATCGAAGACGCTCGGGTACAGTCCGCTCTGGGTGGCGAGCAAATTCGGATATTGGGACAAGCAGGGTCTCGACGTTCAGGTTGTACTGGTTAACGGCGCGGACAAATCGACCATGGCGCTCATGGGTGGCTCGGTCTATTTTTCCAGCGGCGGTGTGGACACCGTCATTTCGGCGGTGGAGCAGGGCGCCGATCTCGCCACCATTGGCGGCGTCATCAACGGCCTGACGCACTATATTATGGGCGGAAAGAAGTTCAAAAGCTTCGAAGACTTGCGCGGCGCCAATATCGGTTCTTCCGGTCTTACTTCCGGCACGGCGTTCGTGCTGCGGCGCGTGCTGCGCGCCAAAGGCATGGAGTATCCGCGCGATTACAATCTGATCAACGTCGGCGGGTCGGCCCAGGCGTTCCTGTCGCTGACGGCGGGCCGGATCGACGCGGCAATCATCGCAGTGCCGCTCAACTACGAAGCGGCGCAGATGGGCTACCCGGTGATCGCCAAGGTTGTCGACTTCATTCCCAATTATCAGTTGACCGATGTGACGGTGAAGCGCTCCTGGGCGGAAAAGAATCGGCCGCTGGTGGTGCGGTTCATGAAAGGCCTGGTGCTGGCCATGCGCTGGATGCACGACAACAAAGAAGCCGCGGTGGATTTTCTTTCGAAGGAAATGAAGCTAAAACCCGATCAGGCCCGGCGCGGCTGGGAATACTACACGGAAAATAAAATCTGGAATCCCAACGGTGAGTCGAACGTCGAAGGGATCCGCACGGTAATACAGATTTCTGGCGAACGGGGAATGTTCAAAGGCGGCGCGCTTCCGCCGCCGACTAAATACTTCGACCACAGCTACGTGGAAGAAGCGCTCAAGGAGTTGGGAAGACGCTGAAACCATTTTAGATTTTCGATTGTGGATTTTAGATTGGAAGAGCAGTTGAGCTTGAACGAAAGGTGTTACAGCACTGATGAATTTGGAACCACAGCGGCGATACTTCGAACACGACGGATTGAAACTGCAGTATTGGGAATGGGGCGATCCTAAGGAGGAAACCTACGTTTTCGTTCACGGGGTGCGCGATCAGGGACGAAGCTGGGATCGTTTTCTTGATGCATTGCTGCGGCGCGGCGTGCCGATCAAACACGCGGTGGCGCTCGATCTGCGTGGTCACGGTGACAGCGAATGGCCCGTCTCGGGCCGCGGTTATGCGCATGAGGATTTTCTCACCGACCTGGCGGGTCTGATCAAACACTTGGATAAGGAGTCTTTGACCATCGTCGGCCACTCGCTTGGCGGCAGCATGTGCCTGCTCTACGCCGCGGCTTTTCCAGAAAAAGTGAAGCGCTTGGTATTGCTGGAATCGCTCGGCCCCTTCGCGCGCGCGGATGAAGAGGTTCCGGACATCATCGCCGAGCGTTTGAAGGGCAGGGATTACGTCGAGATTCCCTTTCCGCATGAGTCCCTCGATTCTGCCGCCAAGTCGCTGCAAAAAACCTTTCCGCTGATTCCCGACGTCGCGGCGCTGCACATGGCCCAGCACGGTACCAGCTTCAAAGGCGGCCGCTACCGTTGGAAGCACGATCCGATCCTGCGCTACCGAACGACCACGGCGATGTCCGAAGGGCAGATTGAAGCTTTTATTCGCCGGCTCAAGTGTCCGATCCTGTTCGTCTACGGCACCGAGAGCGATTTCATGAAATCCGTCCGCGGTCACCGCGCCCAGCTCTTTCCTAACGCGAAGATCGTTCCCGTCGAAGGCGCGGGGCACCACATCCCGCACGAAAAGCCGGAGGAGCTCGCAGAGATTGTGGTGCCGTTTTTACTAAACAGCAATTAACGCGTTCCATTAGTTCCAATCGTTCCAGACGTTCCAATCGTTTCGGAGGGATCCTCGAAAAATTTCTGTGTTTTCAACGACCGGAACTTTTGAAACGATTGGAACGACTGAAACTTCTCTGGGGGAGACGCTTAATGTATCTATCAGCCAAACAAATCGCTGCACTGGAAGGTGTTCGTCGAGTTCACAATCTCAATGCCTCGGCGATCCGCACGGACAAGTCGCTCGGGGATGAAGCGGGGTTGAAGAACATGGGGATTCATCTGATTTCGATCGCGCCGGGCGACAAGTCGACGGAGTTTCACGCCCACAAATATGAGGACGAAGCCATCTATGTTCTTTCCGGCCATGGCACGGAAGTGATCGGCGAGGAGTCGCACAAAATCGGGCCGGGAGACTTCATCGGCCTACCGGCCGGAGGACCGGCGCATGAAACCATCAACGATGGGTCCGAGCCGTTGATTTGTCTGGTCATCGGGCAGCGGTTAGCGCAGGACGTGGTGGATTATCCGCGCGTGGGCAAACGCATGTATCGCAACAGCGGGCAGCGCGACATGGTCGAAATCGCTCAGATCAAACCGCGCTAAAAGTTCCGCGAAGGCTCATCCGTGCTCATCAACTGCGTCGCCTATCAGAACGGCAAGCGGCTCGCCGACATTCCGGTCGATCAGATTCATCTCTACATCAGCAAGCCGGGCTGTTTTGTCTGGGTGGCGATCAAGGATCCCGAGGCGGCGGAGCTGGATATGATGCAGGGCGAGTTCGGCTTACACGATCTCGCGGTCGAAGACGCGCACAAGGGCCATCAGCGGCCGAAGATCGAAGAGTACGGCTCGTCGCTGTTCGTCGTCCTGCACATGATCGAGCCCGACACCGAAGATCTCAACGTCGGCGAGGTCTGTATCTTCGTCGGCGCTAATTATGTTCTCTCCGTGCGCCAGCGCGCGAAGCTTGGTTTTGTCGAAGTGCGTAAACGCTGTGAGGAGGAACCGGAGCTTTTGAGCCACGGCTCCGCCTACGTGCTCTACGCGCTGATGGATGCGGTGGTCGACCGGTATTTTCCTGTCCTCGATACGATCGCAACCGAATTGGAGGCAGTCGAAGAGCGAATCTTTGCAAAGCAGACCGAGCGCGCCAGTATCGAAGCGCTGTACTGCATCAAGCAGAAGTTGATGACTTTGCGGCATGCGACGGAACCGCTTCTCGAAGCGATGAGTCGGCTCCACGGCGGACGCGTGCCGCAGCTCTGCGTCGGTTTGCAGGACTATTTTCGTGACGTTTCGGATCATCTGGTGCGGCTGAACCAATCCATCGATAGTCTGCGCGACATGGTAACGACCGCCATTTCTGTCAGCCTTTCGTTGATCTCACTCCAGGAGAACGAAGTGACCAAGCGGCTCGCAGCCTACGGCGCGCTGGTCGCGGTGCCGACACTCATCGCCGGTATCTACGGCATGAATTTTCAGCACATGCCGGAAATTCAGTGGGAGCACGGTTATCCGGTTGCGTTGATCGCTATGGCTGTGATCGATTTCTACCTGTTTTATCGCTTCCGCAGGGCCAAGTGGCTCTGAAGCGCGCGCCCGCCGCCGAATTTTCCGTCCGCGATTGATGATTCACCGGAACTTCTGATAGGGATCACGATAGATTATTGGAGGACGTGTATGGCTGAACTGACGACTGTTTTGCAAAAAATCGACGAAGAGGCCGGGGTTGCGTGGCTGACGTTCAACCGGCCGGAGAAAAAAAACGCCATGAGCCACAAGTTCATGGCGGAGCTGATCTCGGCGCTTAAAGACCTCGCCGACAACGACAAGATCAAGTGCGTCGTGACCACCGGGTCCGGCGATTCGTATTCCTCGGGGCTCGATCTTTACGATCTGCGCGAGTCGTGGAAACGCAGACGGGCGTGGGATCACGCCGGGACGACGTATGAGATCGTGCGGCTGCTGCGCGCGATGCCGCAAGTCACTGTGGCGGCGGTGCGCGGCTGGTGTCTCGGTGGCGGGCTGGCGCTGATCAACGGCCACGATCTGTGCATCGCGGCCGAGTCATCGAAATTCGGCATGCCGGAAGTGATCCGCGGCAGTTACGGCGCGGTGGCGACCTCGACTTTGTTCCATAGCGGCATTCCGGTGAAGAAGGCTTTCTACATCCAACTCACCGGACGCAATCTGACCGCGGCACAGGCCGAGCGCGTCGGCCTGGTTTCCGAAGTCGTGCCGGACGATCAATTGACGGCCAACGTGGAGCAGTTGGCGCGCGAGCTCGGCAGCCGCAACGCGGTGACGTTGGAGAGCGCCAAGATTGCCGCCTACATGCAGAAGGACATGGATTTTCTGACAGCGCTTCGAACCGACGACCTGGTGTCCCATCGCATGCGCTACTACACCAATCCGCTGAGCGACGTCGAGGGATATCTCCACTCGCAGAAGGGCGGCGGCACGACGGCCTACGCGAAGCCGGAGGATCGGAAAAAATCGTGATCGTGTTCGTGATCGTTTGAAACGCGCTGCATTAGACCAGAAGGATTGTTTATGCTGCATACGCCGCTGTGCGATTTGTTGAATATCCAATATCCCATTATTCAAGCCGGCATGGGCTGGGACAAGGAAGGTTTGACCACGCCGCCGGCCTTGGTTGCCGCCGTGTCGAATGCCGGCGGACTCGGTTGTATCGGCGGCAGCTCGATCCGACCGGAGGTGATTCGCGAGCGCATCCGCGCGGTGCGGCAATTGACGGACAAGCCCTTCGGCGTCGACATCACTCTGCCGAAGATGGAGGACGTGAAAATTCCCGACCCCGATGAGGTGCACAAGGAAATCCAGGAAAAGTTTCCCAAGCACGCCCAGTTCAACGATGGATTGATTCCTAAACTGGGTTTGATGCCGCAGCCGCCGGACCGAAAGAGCTGGGTCAAGACGCCGGCGGCGACGCGCGAACAACTTAAAGTAATTCTCGAAGAGAAAGTGCCGATCTTGATCATCGGCCTGGGCGATACCGCCGAAGTCGTGCCCTTGGCGCACGAGCGCGGCATCAAAGTCATGGCGCTTGCCGGCGCGGTCAAGCACGCGCTCAGTCACGCGCGCAAAGGCGCCGATGTGATTATTGCTCAGGGCTACGAGGCGGGCGGTCACACCGGAACCATCGGTAACTTTCCTTTGATCCCGCAGATCGTCGACGCGGTGAAGCCGAAGCCGGTGGTCGCCGCCGGAGGAATTTCGGACGGCCGCGGCGTGGCGGCGGCATTGGCGTTGGGCGCGGTGGGTGTGTGGTGCGGCACGACATTTCTGGTGACGCAAGAAGGCGGCATCAACCCGATCTACAAGAAGCAGATTCTCAACGGCAGCTCGGAAGATTTCGTGCGGACTGCGTACACCAGCGGTCATTACGCGCGCCACTATCGCAGCGAAGTGATCAAAGCTTGGATGGGCTCTGGGCTCGAGGCAATGCCGACACCATATCAGGGTAACGCGATGGACGAGGTGCGGCGCGCGGCCGAAGCGGCGGATCGCGTCGATCTATTGCACGTTCCCGGCGGACAGGTCGCCGGCATGTTGAGTGAGGAGCGAAACAATGTCCCGGCCAAAGAAATCGTCGAACGCATGGTGACCGAGGCGGCGAAAATCTTGAACGATATGCGCAGCCGCTACGTGGGCGCGTGAAAGATGAAGAAAGATTTCTCGCGTTCGCTCGAAATGACAACAGTGCATGTGGTTATGTTCTCTCAAGACGAATCAGAGAAGTTAGGACGCGACTGAAAAAGCTTAGGAGTCCTTCGACCACGCTCAGGACGGACGGATGGAGGATCAAGATCGCAAAGAAAAGTCCGTTCATGCTGAGCTTGTCGAAGCATGTTCCAAAGGATTCACAGTTTGTTAACGATTATTCAAAAGGGGATTCGAAGGAAGGATTATGAGCGGAGAGTTTCTCAAGGGTTTTAGGGCATTGGATTTGACGGATTTGAGCGGCCAGCTGTGCGGACGGCTGCTTGCCGATTTGGGCATGGAAGTCATCAAGATCGAACCGCCAAGCGGCGATCCGGTGCGCAACTTGGCGCCGTTCGTGAAATCGTCGGAGGGAAAAGAGCTGAGCACCGCCTTTGCGCACTTGAACGCGGGCAAAGGCAGCAAAGTTCTCGATCTGGACAGCGACGCGGGGCGCGCCGCGTTTCGTGAGCTAGTGAAAACAGCCGATGTCGTCATCGAAAGTTTTCAGCCGGGAACGTTGGATGCGAAGGGTCTCGGCTACAAGGATCTCAGCGCAATCAATCCGGGCATCGTGATGGCGTCGGTCACCGCTTTTGGCCAGACCGGTCCGAAGAAAAATTTTATCTCTAACGATCTGGTGGCGCTGGCGGAGAGCGGGTTTCTCTATATTTCCGGCGATCCATCGCTGGCGCCCTGCAAACCGCCGGAGACCCAGGCCTATTATTTCGCGAGTCTCTTCGCGACGGCCGGTTTGCTCGCGGCGCTTTACCGGCGCGAGCGCACGGAGCAAGGCGATCACGTCGATTCGTCGATGCAGGAGACCCTGGGCACCCAGGAACACATCATCCGCCTATGGGCCAATGAAAAGCAGATACTCAAGCGCGCCGGCAGCCAGCACGGATCCGTCGCGCCGGCGAAAATTTTTCATTGCAAGGACGGCTTTGTCTATCTCTACGTGACCCGCCAGCATTGGAAATTGTTTCTGAGCATCTGGAAGGACCATCCGCCGGTGTTCGATGCGCCGGACTGGCTGAACAACGTTTACCGCCGGGCGCATGCCGACCAGCTGAATCCCGCGGTAGAGACGTTCATCGGCCAATTCACCATGGCGGAAATCACCGAACTCCTGCAGGCGAAGGGCATCCCCTGCGTGCCCGTGAACACACCCATGGGCTTTGCCAACGACGAGCACGTGCGCGGGCGCGGTTTCATGGCGCCGGTGGATCACGTCGGCTTCGGCGGCACCCGACAGCCGGCGATGCCGTTCGTGATTGACGGCACCCGTCCACAAGTGGGCAGCGTGCCGGCGCTCGACAGTTGGCGCGATAGTGGCGCGCCGCGCGCTGCGCAGAAAAAATCGAAATCACCCGCAAGCAGCGGCAACGGCCCGCTCGACGGCATGCGCATCGTCAGTTTCGATCACGTGCTCGCCGGACCCTACGGCACGACGATTCTCGCGGAGCTCGGCGCCGACGTGATCAAGGTCGAGTCGAGCAAGGGCGGCATGGATCCATTTCGCTTTTTCGGCACCGGCGAAGATCCGAATCTGTCGCCGCGCTTTTTGGAATTCAACCGCAACAAGCGCTCGTTCACGGTCAATCTCAAACATCCCAAAGGCCAGGGTGTGCTGCACGATCTCGTCGCCAAAGCCGACGCCGTGCTCGACAACTACAGCGTCGACGTGGTCGAACGCATCGGCTTGTCCTACGAGCAGCTCTGCCGGGTAAAACCGGACATCGTCAATCTGCGCATGCCGGGCCTCGGCACCACCGGACCGAAGCGGCATTTCTCCACCGTCGGTGTGAACATCACTTCGTTCACGGGGCTCACCTACATGTGGAACCATCCGGGAAACACCCAGCCGCCGATCGGTTCCCAGACAGTTTTCCCGGATTATGTTTCGGGAACGCTCTGCGCGATCATTATTATTTCCGGCGTGCTCTACCGCGACCGGCAGAAAAAGGGCGCGTTCATCGATCTGGCGCAGTCGGAGGCGACGGCATTTATGATCGGCGCGAATCTCATGGAAGCGGCGTCCGCCGGTAAAGATCCCGAACCGGTCGGCAACGCGTCGGTGGCGGTTGCGCCGCACGACTGCTATCCGTGCAAAGGGGAGGACTCCTGGTGCGTGATCGCCGCGGAGAACGAAGCTCAGTGGACGGCGCTCGCGCGATTGATCGGCAGCGATCTCGAGCAGGATCAGCGATTCAAGACCAACGCAGAGCGACTGAAAAATCGCGAAGCGCTGAACGCGATCATCGCCCAATGGACTCAAGGCCAGGACCGGTTCGCGTTGCGCGATCGATTGCAGCAAGCCGATATTCCCGCCGGCGCGGTGCTTACCGGCGAGGATCTGGCCAACGATCCCCAACTCCAGGAACGCGGTTTCGTCGTCGGAGTGGACAACCCGAGGCTGGGCCACGTCGTGCTGCCTAATTTCCCGCTGCATTTCGCCAATGCAAAATTGACCCGGCGGTGGGAGTTTCCCGTGCTCGGACGCGACACGGAAACCGTGTTGCGCGAAGTGGTCGGCTACGACGGAGCGACGATCGCGGCGCTCAAGACCGACGGAGCGTTGGAGTGATGGAGTCCTGGAGTGTTGGGTTGATGAAAAGCAAAGAAGCGAGGATGGTTTTTGTTTTCCTGATGGTCGTCTACCTGCTGTGCGCGGTAGCGCCGGTCATAGGGCAGACGAAATCGATCGCCGATCTCGCCAATTATCGCGGCGCGGATCGGGAGGAGATGCTCAAGGCGGGCGCCAAGAAGGAAGGCAAGCTCGTCTGGTACACGAGCCTTACGGCGCACCGGGATATCGCCAACGTATTCGAGGCGAAGTACCCAGGCATCAAGGTCGAAACCTACCGCGCCGGCTCGACGGATCTTACGCGCAGGATTCTAAGCGAGGCGCAGGCCCGACGCGGTCTGGCGGATTTGGTCGAAACTACGCCGGCGACGCTGATGGTCATGCGCGACAGTAAGCTGCTGACGCCATATTATTCGCCGCACCTCGCCCAGTTTCCCGACGATGCGAAAGAGGAAGCGGACAAGGGCCGGGTGTTCTGGACCACGGACCGCGAGTCGATCGTCGGCCTGGGCTATAACCGAAACCTGATTCGCGCCGCCGATGTGCCGAAAAATTTCGCCGAGTTGGCGCGGCCGGAGAACCGCAGCAAGATCTCCGTCAGCGGCGATGTCACCGGAGTGCGCTTCATCGGCGCAATTATCAAGGCGAAGGGCGAAGAGTTCGTGAAGCAGCTGCGCGGCCTAGATATCAAAATGCACATGATCTCGGGCGGGGCGATGCATGAACTGATGGCGGCCGGCGAAATGCCGATGTCGATTTCCATCTTCCGCAACCACGTCCTCGCGGGAAAGCCGAAGGGTGCGCCCACCGAATGGGTGCCGATGGATCTCAATCCGACCAATGCGGGCGGCGTGGCGCTGCCTGCCAGTACGAACAATCCGTACGCGGCGCTTTTGTTAGCGGATTTCTTGCTGAGCCCCGAAGGGCAGAAAATCTTCGAGGAGAAATTTCGCTTCGCCACGTCGACGAAGAACTACGGTTTTAAGAGATGGTACCCGGAAAAGGGCATGACCATCGAGCAGTATGAAAAGGCGGAGGAGCGCTGGAAAAAAATTTTGATGGAGCTCGTGCGCAAGTGAAGAGGCGCGGTTGACAGCCTTCTCTCAACCGGAGTAGGACCGAACGATCAAATCCTGGTGAATTTTTAAGGAGGAAAAAAGCCATGGCAAACTATCAGACTCTGCTGGTCGACAATAAGGACGGCGTGACGACGATCACTCTCAATCGCCCCGAGAAACGCAACGCGATGAGCCCGCAGCTTCATCGGGAAATGTACGATTGCTTAAACGACCTGCGCTACGACAAGGAAACTCGCGTGATCATCATCACGGGCGCAGGGGAGAGCTTCTGCGCCGGACAGGATCTAAAGCAGTATTTCATCGAAATGGACTCCCAGCCCGACCGCGTGCGCGACGAGGTGCGCGAGAAGTCGCGGCAATGGCGCAACGAAATTCTGCGCAAGATGCCGCAGCCGGTGATCGCCAAGATCAACGGCTGGGTGTTCGGCGGCGGATTCACGGTCGTGACGGGCTGTGATATTGCGATCGCGGCAGACGATGTGCAGCTCGGTCTATCGGAAGTAAACTTCGGACATTTCCCGGGCGGCGAGGTGACCATCGTTTTGTCCGAGCACTTGCAGCCGAAGCACGCGCTCTATTACGCGCTCACCGGTAAAACCATGAGCGCCAAGGAAGCGGAGCGGATCGGCTTGATCACCAAAGCCGTGCCGCGAGCGGATTTAGACAAAGAGGTCATGGACATTGCCAACAACCTCAAAGACAAAGCGCCTTCCGCTCTCAATGCGGTCAAGGAGGCGTGGTACTACACGTTCTACTCGAATCCCGACGTTGCGTATGAGCTCTCCGGCTTGATCTCCGACAAGGCCAAGCAAGCCATTGGCGGACGGCCGGGTTTGCAGCAATTCGCTCGGAAAGAATACCGGCCGGGGCTGGGATCGTATAAGGTCGAGGAAAAGAAATAGGACATTTTGGATTTGCGATTTTGGATTTTGGATTGCCGGAATGGTAATCGAGCTCCGGAACTGAAGATCGGTTCACGAGTGTTGCCGTCCGACAATCGAAAATCCAAAATCTAAAATCCAAAATTGGAGGAGTGATGGATTTCAATCTGCCTGAAGAACTGCAGATGCTTAAAGATACAGTGCGGAAGTTTGTCGACAAGGAGCTGATCCCGGTCGAGATGCACACGATCGAAAACATGGAGCTCAAGCCCGATGTTCGCGAGCGTCTGGAAAAGAAGACGAAAGAGATGGGCTTGTGGATGTTCGACGTGCCGGAAGAATATGGCGGCAGCGGTCTCGGGAGTCTCGCGCAAGTTTTGGTCTGGGAGGAGTTGGCGCGCACGGTAGCGCTGCCGTCGCGCGGCCAGGGAATCTTCGGACCGGAAATCCGGCCGATCCTGTACGCATTGAACGACGACCAGAAAAAGCGCTTTCTCGATCCGATCCGGAATGGTGAGAAAAAACTCTGCTTCATGCAGACTGAGCCGGACGCGGGTTCTGATCCGGCTTCGATGAAAACCCGCGCGGTGCGCCAGGGCGATCATTATGTCATCAACGGCACCAAGCGCTTTATCACCGGCGCCGGCGATGCGGACTTCGGCCAGCTCATGGCTGTCACCGATCCGGCGAAGGGCGCGCATGGCGGCATTTCCTGCTTCATGGTGGATATGAAAACGCCCGGGCTCACGCTGGTCACCCGCTACAAGACCATGATGGGCGAGGAGCCTTGGCACATCACCTTCGACGACATGAAAGTGCCGGCGGAAAATCTCGTCGGCAAGGAAGGCGAAGGCTTCAAGCTGGCGCAAAAATGGCTGGGCATCGGCCGACTGAAGCACGGCGCGCGCGCCCTGGGCGTCGCCGAGCGCTGCATCGAAATGGGCGCGCGCTATTCCAAAGAAAGAATCACTTTCGGCAAGCCGCTGTCGGAGCGCCAGGGCATCACGTTTAAGCTCGCCGATTCTTACGTCGAGCTGCACGCTGCACGGCTGATGGTTTATCAGGCGGCGTGGAAGAACGACCAGAAGCAGGACATTCGCAACGAGGCCTACATGGCCAAGCTTTTCGCCGACGAGATGTCCTTCCGCGTCGTCGATCGCGTGCTGCAGATCCACGGCGGCATTGGATTGACTCTGGATTTGCCGCTGGCGAAATGGTTCGTCGATCAGCGCAGCCGCATGATCACCGAAGGCGCTTCGGAAGTCATGCGCATGGTGATCGCGCGTGAGGTGCTGAAAAAATACAACTGACAGGGTAGAAGCCGTTCAAGTCATCGAATTTTATTCGCCGGTTCGGGTGATTTGAACGGCTCGAACGGCCGGACAACAAGCCTCTTTTTTTCACTCCAAACAAGAACTGGCGACGGTTTTTGGTTTCGTTCCAGTCCCATCTTGTAGGCTCAACTGAAGCGTGGAAAGTCATCGAGCACCGAGGGTGAATCGATGAGCTACGATGATTTCATGAAGCGGCTCGCGGTCGCTTTATTTTCTGTGTTTTGGGGATTCGGCGCGTATTCGATGCTGACCCGGCCTGAAAGGCGCATCGACGGAGTCTTATTAGTAATTGTCATTCTGTCCGTGTTTGCGAGCCTCGTAGGAACAAAGCTAGGACGTAAGCAGATCAGTCTTTATGACTATGGAAGGTGGGTCCTGGGTGGATTTGGAACTTGGCTTGTTTTCGGATTTGCCATCGCGGGGGAAAGCACTGTCCAAGGTGTTCTGGCTACAATTGCAGCGATCGGCATCGTGGTTTGGATTATCATCGCGGTAAGCAGAAACAGATGGAGAGATGAGAGGGAAGGGTTTTACGTGGAATCCTGCGGTGGTCCCGAGGGCGGTATCGTGGTTTATGTTGAAGGGGAGAAATGTCTTGTTCTGCTTTATTCACGCGAGAAGGACGCAGTTTTTGTGCCCACAGATTCTAAGTGGAACCAAGTCATGCCTGAGTGGGCACGTGAGCGTAAGAACGAAATCGTCGCGAGAATTAACAACGACACTGAAAACGAATAATTGGCAAACCGATTGGTTACAATGAGAACGAACGTGATGAGGATATGGCGACCCAACCGTCCGCGCTCAATTTTCCTCCAAAGCCTGCTAATTGAAGTTCCAGTGTTCGAAGTGCGGTTACATTTTCATGACCGGCCGCACTTCGACAAAGCCG
>Ga0310810_10007027_pt1 | contig 12790 bp, 12 predicted proteins | sample NCmetagenome_FD_207641 | JGI IMG/M metagenome (GOLD analysis project Ga0310810, IMG submission 207641) | Soil microbial communities from experimental microcosm in Duke University, North Carolina, United States - NC | ecosystem: Engineered > Artificial ecosystem > Soil microcosm > Unclassified ... | reverse complement strand
CGTTGGCAGACCTGTTCGCCGACTTCGATGGCCCGGTCGTCTTCGGTTTTCCAACCGGCCATGTGTCCGGCGCGGCGCGCACCCTGCCGCTTGGCGTTCAGGCGCGCCTTGTCGCAAATGGGCCGGCGCGGCTCGTGATTGAAGAGGCCGCCGTCGAGGCCTGACGGGGAGCGATGAAGATTCACCTGATTGGCGTCTGCGGTACGGCGATGGCCACGCTCGCGGCAATGCTGAAGCAGCGCGGCTTGGACGTGCAGGGCTCGGACCAGGGCGTCTACCCGCCGATGAGCGAGTTCCTCGCCGCCGAAGGCATTCGTGCCTTCGACGGGTACCGTGCTGAGCAGATCACCGGCGACCTCTCGCTCGTCATCGTGGGCAACGCCATCTCGCGCGGCAACCCCGAGCTGGAAGAAGTGCTGGCGCGGAAGATCCGGTATTGCTCGTTGCCCGAGGCCATCCGCGAGCACTTCCTGTGGGGCGCCCGCTCGATTGTGATCGCCGGCACACACGGCAAGACGACGACGACCTCGCTGACTGGATGGGTCCTGACGTCGGCGGGCGCGGATCCGACGGTGCTCGTCGGCGGCATCGCGAGCAACTTCGGCGACGGCGGCTCGAGCTACCGGATGGGCCGTGGGCGCGACTTCGTCATCGAGGGCGACGAGTACGACAGCGCGTTCTTCGACAAGTCGGCGAAGTTCCTGAAATACCTGCCCGACATCGCCGTCATCAACAACATCGAGTTCGACCACGCCGACATCTACGCCGACCTGGACGCGGTGAAGCTGGCCTTCAGGCGCTTGTCGCTTCTCGTACCGAGAACGGGCCTGCTGTTGCTCGGCGCCGACAGCGAGCACGCGCTTGCGCTCAAGGCTGCCGCGGTCTCACCGGTCGAGACCTATGGCTTCAGCGAATCGGCCGACTGGGTGGCGTACGAACTGCACGCCGAGGATGGGCGTCAGCGCTTCTCCGTGCGCCATGGCGAGGGCTACGTGGGAGCCTTCGATCTGCCGCTGCTGGGTCGGCACAACGTGCGCAACGCGCTGGCCGCCATCGCCGTCGGACAGACGCTGGGGTACGACGCGACCACGATCGCCCGGGGCCTCAAGAGCTTCCTGGGCGTGAAGCGGCGGCTCGAGATCGTCGGGCGCGCGGGCGGCGTCACGGTGTACGACGACTTCGCGCACCATCCGACCGCTGTGGCCGAGACGCTGCACGCGGTGCGCGAGGCCTATCCCGGACGGCGCGTGTGGGCCGTCTTCGAGCCCCGCTCGGCCTCTTCGTGCCGGCGTATCTTCCAGAAGGACTTCGCGACGGCGTTCTCCGCGTCGGGCGCGGACGAAACGATCATCGCCGCCGTGTTCCGATCGACGCTGCCGGAAGCCGAACGGCTGTCGGTGGATGAACTGGTGGCCGATCTCGCATGCGCCGGCCGGCGCGCGCGTCACCTGAAGGGCGTGGACGCCATCATCGACACTATCGTGGCCGAGCGGAAAGACGGCGACGTCGTAGTGATCATGTCCAACGGCGGGTTCGACGGCATTCACCGCAAGCTCGTCGCGCGGCTGCAGCAGGCCGGCGTGGCCGCCTGATTGAGACCTCCGTGCGCCCGCGCATCTCCCGTCTTGGCGAAGAGACGTGGGTCGTCGAGCTCGAGCCCAGTCTGGATCCGCAAACGAACGATCGCGTGCTGGCGATGGCCCGCGCGATTGATCGGCAGAAGCTCGCCGGCGTGCTGGACATCGTTCCAGCCATTGCCAGCCTGGCGGTCCACGTAGAGGCTGACCTCATCGATGAGGCTGCCTTGTCCGCCACACTCGAGCATCTGGCGGATGTGCCCTTTGAAGAGAAGGCGCAGCGCGCGTCGCACGACGTCCCGGTCTGCTACGAGGGAGCGCACGCGCCCGATCTCCATGCGGTTGCCCACTGGAGCGGCTGCTCGACCTCCGAGGTCATCGCGCGCCACAGCGGCATCGAGTATCGCGTCTTCATGATCGGGTTCCTGCCCGGGTTTGCCTACCTTGGCGCCGTCGACGATCGGATTGCCGCGCCGCGTCGGGCGGTGCCACGGCTGAAGGTCCCCGCAGGATCCGTTGGAATCGCGGGACGCCAGACCGGTGTCTATCCACTCGAGAGCCCTGGCGGCTGGCAGATCGTGGGGCGCACGCCGATCGGCATGTTCGATCCACGTCGCGAGCCACCGGTCAGGATGCAGGCAGGCGACCGGGTGCGCTTCGTGCCCATTGATCCGTCCGAGTTCGCACGCCTGGCTGCGTCGCAGGAGGAGGCGTTCCGATGAGCGTGGAGATCGTCCGGCCGGGCATGTTCACGACCATCCAGGATCGTGGCCGCTGGGGCTTCCAGCGCTGGGGCGTGCCCGTCAGTGGGCCGATGGACGCGTGGTCGGCGCGGCTCGCGAACCGGCTGGTCGGAAACCCGGACGGCACGACGCTGCTGGAAGTAACACTTCGCGGCCCCGAGTTCAGCCTGTTGCGCGATGGGTGGATCGGCGTCACCGGCGCGCGCTTCGACGTCGAGATCGGCGGCCGGCAATGGCGCTCCCCGTTCGTCGCCAGAGCGTTGCGCGATGAGTTAGTGCGGTTCGGAAACCGGCAGGATGGCACACGCGCCTACATTTCGTTCGACGGGGGATTGGCGATCACTCCGACGCTCGGCAGCGCCTCGACGCACGTCCGAGCCGGCCTTGGCGGTGTCGGCGGGCGCGCGCTACGGGCGGGCGACCGGATTTCGTTGGGCCCGTTCGGCGTTCGGCGCCTGGAGGAGCGGCAGATCGACAGCGGCCTGCCGGCGGTTCCGAAACCCGGCACGGGCGACACGGCCACCCTCGATGTCCTCGCCGGCGGATCCGACGACTGGACGACGGCGGCCGTGTCGGCGCTGTGTGAGACCACGTTTGTCGTCTCGGCGGATTCCGATCGGATGGGCTATCGGTTGACCGGAGGTCAGGCCGCTTGGCCCGAAGGCCGCAGCGCGCTGCTTTCTCATCCCGTGGCGCTCGGAGCCGTGCAATTGCCGGCAGGCGGCGATCCGATCCTGCTGATGGCCGATCGACAGACAACGGGCGGCTACGCGCAGATCGCTGCATTGACGCGCGCCTCCCGGTCGCTTGCCGGCCAGCTCGGGCCCGGCGATCGAATCGCGTTCCGGTCCACGTCGTGGAGCGACGCACGCGAGGCGCACCATCGAAGCGAAGCGGCGCTGGACGCGCTGGCACCGGAGGTGCTCACGTGAACACTTCCGCGCTCAGGGCAGCCCTGGCCGCAGCCTTCGGCGATGGCAACGTCGGTGTCGGTGTGCGGCTCGCGCCGTTCACCACGTTCAAAGTGGGTGGGCCTGCGGACCTGTTCGTCGAGCCGAGGAACTCGGACGAGCTGCTGACGTCGATCCGCCTGGCAGCACAGCATGACGTGCCCCTCACGATGCTCGGCGGCGGGTCGAACGTGCTGATCTCCGACGAAGGCATCCGCGGCCTGGTCGTGCGGCCGCGTGGCGGCGAGATCGTTCGCGAGGGGCCGGATCGCGTGCAAGCCGATGCCGCGGTCACGATCAACGGGCTCGTGCGCTGGCTGATCAGCCACGAGCTGGCGGGGCTCGAGGCCTGGGCTGGCACGCCCGGGACGGTCGGCGGCGGCATCCACGGCAACGCGCACTGGGGCGGAAGGCTGCTCTCGGAGTTCGTGGCGAGCGTGCGTCTGGCATCGCGAACGGGTGAGGTCGCCACCGTCGCGGCGAGCGAGATGGCGTTCGGCTACGACAAGAGCCGTCTGCAGGGCAGTGGAGAAGTGCTCCTGTCGGCGTCGTTCGTCGTCCACCCCGGCCACGCGTCGGCGATGCGGGAGGACGCGCGACGGTCGTTGCACTATCGCAAGCGCACGCAGCCCCTGGCATCGCCGAGTGCCGGTTGTATCTTCCAGAACCCGCTCGCCGACGTTGCGCTGCCGGACGGCATGCCGCGCTCGGCCGGCGCGCTCGTGGATCGCGCCGGCCTGAAGGGTGCGCGCGAGGGCGGAGCCGTCGTGTCGCCCACCCACGCCAACTTCGTCGTGAACACCGGTACCGCGACTGCCCATGACATCCGCACGCTGATCGAGCGCTGCCGCGACGGCGTCCGCCAGCGGTTCGGCGTCGACCTGCACGAAGAGATCGTCTATCTCGGGGCGTTCCCCAACGTCTCTGGAGGCTTACGTGTCCACTCTGGTCATTGAAGGCGGCCAGTCGCTCGGCGGCCGCGTAGAGGTCGAGGGCAACAAGAACTCGGCGCTGCCTCTGGTGGCGGCCTGCCTGCTCACGGAGCAGGAGTGCGTTCTGCACAACGTGCCGCGCATCGGCGATCTCGAAGTGATGGCGCGCCTGCTGCTCGATCTCGGCGCCGAGGTCGATGGCATCGGGACGAGCACGCTGCGAATCCGCTGCCCAGAGGTGACGAAGGACACGCCGGATCCGTCGCTGGTCGGGCGGTTGCGCGGATCGGTCCTGCTGCTTGGGCCGCTGCTCGCACGACGCGGGCGCGCGCACATCGCGCCGCCTGGCGGCGACTTTCCGGCGCGCCGCACCATCGACACGCACCTGGCAGCGCTGCGCGCCATGGGCGCGCGCGAGTTGGACTTGCCCGGCCACGCGCTCGAGGCGCCAGACGGCCTGAAGGCGGTCTCCATCTATCTCGAAGAAGCGTCAGTCACGGGCACCGAGACGGCGCTCCTCGCCGCCGCCTGCGCCGAAGGGCGCAGCGAGATCCGTCACGCCGCGACCGAACCGCACGTCGTCGAGCTGTGCCGATTTCTTGCCGCGATGGGCGCCGGCATCGAAGGGGAGGGCACGTCCACGATCCGCGTGCACGGCGTGTCGAAGCGCCGCGGCGCGACGCACACACTGTGGGGGGACTACATCGACGCCGGCAGCTGGGCCGTCATCGGCGCGATCACCGGCGGCACCGTCGAGGTGCTTGGCGCGCGCGCTGAGGACGTCGAAGTGGCGGTCGCCGTGCTGCGCCGTCTTGGCGTGCAGTGCACCTTCGACGAGACACGGCTGCTGGTCGAGCCGTCGAAGCTCAGGTCCGTCGGGCGTATCACGACGGGCCTCTGGCCCGGGTTCCCGAGCGACCTCGTCAGCCTCGTGACCGTGCTGGCCACTCAGGCCGAAGGTCGGACGCTCGTGCACGACTGGATGTATGAGCTGCGGCTCTTCGCGCTGGACCAGATGGCCGGCATGCGCGCCGACTTCTTCCTTTGCGATCCGCACCGGATCATCGTGGCCGGACCCAGCCGGCTGCGCGGCCGCATGCTCGATAGCCGCGACCTGCGTTCGGGGATGTCACTGATTGCGGCGGCGCTGGCCGCGGACGGGGAGAGCCGCGTCAGCCCGCTCGAAACTGTCGAGCGCGGCTACAGCCGGCTCGTCGAGCGACTCCAGTCACTCGGCGCGCGTGTCACGAAGTTGCCGTGATGCCGGATGGCCTGATGGCCGAACTAAAGTTCGGCCCTACGACCGCGGTTGATGTCTCGCCGCAGCCGTACGGCGCAACTTTAGTGTCGCCGACCGAGGTTGATGTGTCGCCGCAGTCGTAGGGCGCAACTTCAGTGTCGCCGACCCGAAGTTGATGTGTCGCCGCAGTCGTAGGGCGCAACTTTAGTGTCGCCGACCGAGGTTGATGTGTCGCCGCAGTCGTAGGGCGCAACTTTAGTTGCGCCGAAACCGGAAGCGCGTAGCCCGTAGCCCGGACCCGTTACTGGGGCGTCTGCGTCGGCGGAGTTGTCGGCGGCGTGGGCGGAGGCTCCGGCGGCATGATGGGAAGAATCGGGCGCTGGCCCGGCGATGGCGGCTGCGTGGGCTGGGGCCCGGGCTGAACGGCTGGCACCGGCGACTCGAGCAGCGCCGGAGTGCTCGGCGCTTCCCGTCCCAGCCGGAACGGGCGGAGATCGGCCTCGTTCAGATCCAGCACGCGGACGATGTGCGGCGTCAGCGTGAGGATGATGTCGGTCTGCTGCGTCTCCTTGTGTGTCTTGCCGAACAAGCGCCCGACAATCGGCAAGTCGCTCAGCCCAGGCACGCCATCCAGCACGTCGCGCTCGTCGTCGCGGATGAGGCCGGCCAGCATGTTCGTCTCGCCATCCTTCAGCCGGATCACGGTGTCGATGGTGCGGTTGCCGAAGGTCGGCAGTCCCCCGTATCCCGTGCCCGAAAGGCTGCTCACCTCGATCTTCAGCGACAGCGACACGTCGTCGTTGTGGTGCATGCGCGGCGTGATGTCGATGTTGACGCCGATGTTGCGGTAGTTGAACGAAGTCACTGGCTGCTGGGCGACGCCGCCCGTCGCGATCGGCGCGAAGACGGTGACAGGCACCGGCACTTCCTCGCCGAAGCTCGCCTTGGCCGGCATGCCCTCGGCCGTGCGCAGCTGCGGGTTCGCGAGCGTGCGCGTGTTCTGGTCGGTCTTGAGCAGCCGGTAGTACAAGCCTGGGACGCCCGTCACGAACACGTCGGCCTGGGTCAGGTTGGCCAGGCTCGCCAGCGTCTGACCTTCCCGGTTGACGTCGATCGACCCGTCGATGCCCGGCGATCCCGGCGAGGCGATCTGGAGGCCGTATTCCTTCAGCCGCTTGCGATCGACTTCGAGCAGCTCGACGTCGATCACGACCTCGGGCCGCGCCTTGTCCACCGCCGAGATGATGCGCGCCGCGGCATTCAGCCGGTCGGGAGTGTCCTTGATCGTGATGGCGTTCGCCCCGGGGACACCGGCGATCCGCCGCAAGTCGATGACGATCCGAAGCAGGTCGATCGTTTCCTTGAGGTCGGCGTTGCTCAGGTAGAACGTGCGAACGACCTCGTCCTCGTATTCGCGGCGCTTGGCCGGCGTGTCCGGGACGATGGTGATGGTGCGTGGAGCGGTGACCTTGTAGAAGTTGTGCGTACTCGATGTGATCGACGTCAGCGCGTCCTCGAACGTCGTGTCGTGCAGCTCGGTCGTGACCGGCGATTCGCGAAACGACGGATCGAAGATGACGTTCAGGTTGGCGACGCGAGCCAGCGTCGTGATGACGTCGCGGGAGCTGGCCTCTCGGAACAGCAGCGAGGGCGGCAATTTCGCGTCATGCGGCAGCTCGTAGGTCGAGTTCGGCATGTCGCGCGTGCGCTCGACCAGCGCCTCGAGCTGCGTTTTTCCGTCGGCCGGCACGGCGATCTTGTTGCGCACGGCCAGCCGGGCCTTGCGCAGTTCGGTCTCGACCGCGCTGTTCGTCGGGTTCAGCTCGTGCGCCAGCTCGTACTCGATGACGGCCTCTTCGAACTTGCCGGTGCCCGCCAGTCGTCGCGCGCGAGTGAAGTGCATCTCGGACGCCCGCAGCTTGGCGCGATCGAGCGCCAGGTGCGCCTCGCGATTGTCGGGGTCTTCCTTTACCGCCCGCGAGTATTCGACGACGGCGCGATCGTAGTCGGAGGCGATTTCGGCCTGCTGGCCGGCCTTCATCGGGCCGGTCGCGGACGCGCAGGCGCCGGCCACCAGCAGCGCCGCCAGGGCGCTGGCCAGGCCGAAGATACGGCGGCCGGCCGGGCGCTCAGTGGCCTTCGGTGATGACATCCACGCCTCGCGGCATCACGAACACGAACTCCTTGTCGGCAATTCCCGCGTTCTCGTGCAGGTTCGTGAACAAGAACGCCGACGTGCCGCCCTGCTGATCGGCGGTGATCAGCATGCGGAGCTGCAGGGTCGCGCGATCGACCACCAGGTTGAGCCACTCGTATTCGCGCTCCGGGCGCTTCGGCGTCAGCCGGATCGCGACGGATCCAGCGGGGGCGTCGGGCACGACGGCGTTCTCGACGGTGAAGTCCCGAAGCAGGTTGCCCTTGCCCGCGAGGAACAGCGCCGGGGTTGTCGCCTGATCGGCGGGCGGCACGGTTGCGACGTAGACCTGCTTGTCCTCGGGGATGTACGAGTAGATCTTGATGCCGTCCGATACGAACACCTTTTCTTCAGGCTTCGTGTAGGTCCAGCGCATGCGCCCCGGCTTGCGAACCGCCAGGTGGCCGTACTCGACGGTCTTCTTGCGAAGCACGCCGCCCGTGTAGCTGTGCGTGAAGTCGGCGCGGAAGTCGCGGACCTGATCGTAATGGCGCTGGATGGCAGAGGCGAGCGCCCCCGCGTCGTCGGCGGGCAGTCCGGCCCAGGCTGGCAGGCTTACCAGCAGGCCGCACAGAAGGGAAAGCACGAAGTCTGGCATGGGCCGCCGGAGCACGAAACACTAGCGTAGCACAGCCTTCAGGGGCCTCCGGCCGGCCACGCTCCAGGGGTCGGCGTCACGCGATACCGCGCCAACGGCGCGAAAAGACTCGACGCGTAGGCGGCCAGCACCGGCTCGCCAGACCGAGAGAGCGCGACGAAGCTCACGCCCCGCTCGAGCGTCAGCACGTGCCGGCGTCCGGCGATGACGTGGCCGAACCCGGCCCGCCGGATGGTGTCGGCGGGAAGCCAGGACTCCATCCGCACGTCCAGCCTGACGCCGTCGATCGTGACCTGGTCCCGCCACGGCAGATCGGATCGCCGGACGAACGACGGGTGCTGGCCCAGGCGGCCGGCAATCACCGCGTAAGACGGCTCGCGCCCCAGCGTGGTCGTGTTGCCCGTCAGCAGGCGGCTGGCCTCTGCGAGTTCCTGCGCGTCGAACACGAGATCCGGATACGGAGCCAGCACGGCGAGAACGTACGGTGTGCCTGGCGCGAGCGACCCGATCCTGACAGCCAGCGGGCGCGCGTCGACGGCTGGATCGGCGCTGAACGTGAACAGGTTGCCGTAAGCCGCCAGCGTCACATCGCGTGCGACCGGCGTCGCGTACACGTTGCGGCCGTCCTCGAGGTTGTTGTGCACGAGCGTCGAGAGCGTGAGGATCGCGTCGGTCGCGCGGACCATGTTCAGCTCGGGATGCAGGTGCGTCTGGTAGTAGTCGAAGCCGTTCTCGAGCTGCCAGTTGACGTCGGCGAGCAGCACGTCCGGCTCACCGAGCCCATGGGCCACCGCAGAGAGCCACGTCACCGGCCGCTGGTCCTCGTGCCGGTCGACCGCCGGCCAGGTGTCCCATGCCCGCCACAGCGGATAGGCGATCAGGGCCGCGGCGGTCAGCGAGAGGACCAGGGTACGGGCAGGGGCCGGTGTGAAGCGGGCAGCGGCCAGCAGGCCCGCCGCGCCGCAGGCGCACGCGAGCATCACCATCTGGTGCGACGGCAGGAAGAACACGTGCGTGTCGCCGACGTTGTAGGTATACGCGAAGAGGAAGGCGGTGAGCCACGCGCTGCTCACGAGCAACGCCAGTCGCGGTCGCGTCAGCAGCCAGAGCAGGCCAACGGCAGCCAGCGCGATGCCTGGCCGACCGATTTGCTGCGTCAGGTCGAACCCATACATCCCGACGCGCCGTTTCAGCGCATATTCGTGCACAGCCATCACCATCGTCTCGCGCCAGTCGGACTTGGTGACGTCGAACCAGAACGCTTTCGCCATCGCCTGAAACGTGGCTGGCGGATCGGGCAGGTGCCAGAGATACGATGCGTTCCAGAGGTACTGACATGCACCGGCCGCCGCGGTGACGGCCGCAAGCAGGATCACGCGCCGCGAGAAGATCAGTCGCACGCCGCCGGGCGACGTGGCAATGAAGAGCACAATCGCCGGCGCGAGGAGCACCGTCATCAGGTGATTGCCGAACGACAGCGCGTAGAGCCCGAAGACGACGGCCAGGCGGCCGGGGCCGGGCCGCCGATCCCAGTAGAGCAGCGCGATGAGCACGAGGCCCGTCATCAGCAGGTGCAGCGCGTACACCTCGGCGATGATGGCCTGCGTCCAGAATGTGTATGACGAAGCGAGCATGAGGCCGCCCACCAGTCCTGCAGCGAGCGAGCCGGTCAGCTCGCAGGCAATCAGCGTCAGGACACCCGCGGCCAGGGCGCCGGTGATGGCAGAGAAGAGGTTCAGACCAAAGGCCGGTTCGCCTCCGGCGAGCCACGCGACGAGATTGCCGAGGGCAAAGTAGAGCGGGTACGCCTGGCGGGGCGAGAGGTTCAGGTCGCCGATGGCTGCCTGAAAGGATCCGGTGTCACCGAAGTCGACGCCGGCGAGCAGCGTCGAGCGGTACAGCAGAAACGCAAAGACGCCGACGAGGGCCGCCAGCAGGGACGCCGACCAGTTGGGTGGTGCAGGGAAGCTCGAGGGCGTGCCGGAAGGATCCGGCCGCGAAGTGCCACGCGGCACACCAGCGATTGTGGGTGTGCGGCCGGACGAGTGTCAAGCGGAGTCCCGCCGAAGCGCCGAGGGCGCGCGACGGCGGAGCGTCAGCGCGCCGTGCGAAGCGCGGTGCGAACGACGGGGCGCGATTCCTCGACGCGGACCGGCGCGGGCTGCAGGCCGTGCTGGTGCTGCAGGTCCCAGCCGTTGGACCGGCGGCCGCAGTGCGTGCAACTGAGGTAAATGGCGCCCGGTTCGCACGAGACCTTGTAGTCGTGGCGTCCGGACAGGTAGCAGGTGATCCACTTCAGCATGATGTCGACTCGCCTTCTTGTGTCGTGCGTGGCCTCCTCGCGAGCGCAGCCGGTGCGTCTACACTCAGGCTGGGGAACGCGCGCTCGCGTGACGCGATCTCTTTAGCACGGAATGTGCCAGCTCAAAGTCCGTGCCACGGAGAGGCGCGCGAACGTGCTCCAATCTGTAACTACATTCCGGAATTCGTGCGTTGAGCACGTGAGACCACGCAGCCGTGCGTTGCGGGAAGCGTCGAATGGCCGACGCTCGCGATTACGGATTCGTCACTGGTGGACCGATTCGGCACACGCGGTCAAGTCCAGCAAGAGTCCGATGAGGGCGATCGGTCTTGCGCTTCAGCCGCCTCCGCACAAATCAGCAATGTGGCGGAAGCTACTGACGTCGATCGACGGCGGCCCTTCGTCTGGTCCGGTGTTCCGCTCTTCCGCCGCGCCAACAGTGACTTTGGTCCTGCCGCCGTTCACGACCTTCGATTTCGTGCCGCCCATCGAACGTGCCGTGTGGCGGAGCACGCCGGTGATTTCTTCCTCGTGGCCCTCGTGCTCACGCAGGGCGGTCGCAAGTGCCTTTGAGAGGTGCAGGCTGAAACTCCTGGTCTCTGGCCCCAACGGATCATCGCTGCGCGTTACCTTGAGCGTCTTGCCATGAAGACAGCCGCGAAGAGTGATCGGGTCCGAGTCGCGACTCTTTTTCATGACGTCGCTTTGCGGCGACGAGGTGACAGCAAACGTCAGCGCGAGCAGGATGTGGGACCAGAGCAAAGGAGGGCCTCAGACCATCGTCGGCGAGAAGGATTTTTGGTGGACGGCAGGAGGCTCGAACTCCCGACCTCCGCGTTGCGAACGCGGCGCTCTCCCAGCTGAGCTAGCCGCCCGTTTAGGGCCCGATGCAGGTCACGGCCGAACTGAAGTTCGGCTCTACGACAGTCCGTCTGCCACGCTGGCGCGCGACGACCGGACCCCCAAGAATACCATGCGCGTTCGCGCGGCGGCAATGGATCAGGTGCGTTGTATACTCTTCGACATCCCTGACCATGTCCTGCGCGCCGGCGCGCTCGGTTTCCGGCAACAGGACCACGGAGATATAGCCGGCGGACGGCCCGCCGGAATACCCAGACTGCATGCAAAAACTGAAACGTATTGGAATCCTGACGGGGGGCGGTGACGCTCCCGGCCTGAACGCCGTGATCCGCGCCGTCGTCAAGGCCGGCGTCAACAACGGCATCGAGGTGGTCGGCCTCGAGGACAGCTTCGACGGCCTGATCGAACCGAACCGGTCGCGCGTGCTGACGGCCAAGGACGTGACCGGCATCCTGCGGCGCGGCGGCACGATCCTCGGAACGGTCAACCGCGGCGACCCGTTCGCGTATCCAATCGAAACCTCTGAAGGCAAGCAGGACTACTCGACGCGCGTCGTCGAGATGTTCCACCGGATGGGCCTCGATGCGCTCGTCGTTCTCGGCGGCGACGGGACGCTGGCCATCGCGCACAAGTTCTCGCAGATGGGCATCCCGCTGGTCGGCGTGCCCAAGACGATCGACAATGACATCGTCGGGACGACGAACACGTTCGGGTTCGACACGGCCGTCGCGTTCGCCACCGATGCCATCGACCGGCTGCACACGACGGCGGAAGCGCATCGCCGGATCATGGTCGTCGAGGTGATGGGCCGCTACACGGGCTGGATCGCGCTCTATGCCGGCCTGGGCGGCGGCGCCGACGCGATCCTGATCCCCGAGATTCCGTGCGATCTCAAGAAGGTTGCGCAGTCGATCCAGGAGCGGGACGCCTGGGGCGCGCACTTCTCGATCGTCGTCGTCGCCGAAGGCGCCAAGGAGATGGGCGGCAGCGCGTCGCTCGTCAAGCGGGCGAGCATCGGGCGCGCCGAGCGTCTCGGCGGCATGGGCCATCGCGTCGCGGCGGAACTGGAAGAGATGACGGGCAAGGAAACCCGCGTGGTCGTGCTGGGCCACCTGCAGCGCGGCGGCTCGCCGACGGCCTTCGATCGAGTGCTCGCGACGCGTTTCGGCGGCAAGGCCGTCGAGATGCTGCTGGCGGGGGAGACCGATCGCATGGTCGCTTTCAAACCGCCCTCGATCGGCTCGATTCCCCTCGAAGACGTGGTCGGCAAGACCCGCACAGTGCCTCTTGATTTCGACGTCGTCCGCACGGCTCGCGCGATTGGGGTCTCGTTCGGCGACTAGACAGGCGGCTGGGGAATGGGGATCTGGGGGAATACGGGGCTGAGGGAATA
>Ga0310810_10007026_pt1 | contig 12791 bp, 12 predicted proteins | sample NCmetagenome_FD_207641 | JGI IMG/M metagenome (GOLD analysis project Ga0310810, IMG submission 207641) | Soil microbial communities from experimental microcosm in Duke University, North Carolina, United States - NC | ecosystem: Engineered > Artificial ecosystem > Soil microcosm > Unclassified ... | reverse complement strand
ATTTACTGAATGAGTGCGACGGTGATGATCACCACCGGCGGCACCGGCGGCCACGTGTTCCCGGGTCTCGCCGTCGCGGCGAAGCTCGTCGCGCGCGGTTGCCGCGTGTTCTGGCTCGGCACGCGGGAGGGCATGGAAGCGCGGCTCGTGCCGGAGCATGGCGTCGAGTTCGAGAGCGTGTCGTTTCGCGGCCTTCGCGGCAAGGGGCTGCGCACGCTGCTGTTCGGTCCGTACGCGCTCGCCGCGGCGTGCTTCCAGAGCCTGCGCATCATCAGGCGCCGCCGCCCGAACGTCGTGCTCGGCTTCGGGGGCTTCGCGTCGTTTCCCGGTGCGCTGATGGGTGTCGCGAGCGGCAGGCCGCTCGTTGTGCACGACGCGAACGCCGTCGCCGGACTTGCGAACCGGATCCTCGCGCACGGCGCCGACCGGATCCTGCTCGGGTTCCCCGGTGCGCTGCGCGGCGCGCCGGCGAAGCGCACCGCCTGGGTCGGCAATCCGTTGCGCGACGACATCGTCGCCGTCGATCCGCCGCAGACGCGATTCGAGGGTCGCGAGGGGCCGCTGCGCCTGCTCGTCGTCGGCGGCAGCCTGGGCGCGGCGGCGCTGAACGAAGCGGTTCCCGACGCGCTCGCCCGCTTGCCGCAATCGCAGCGCCCGCTCACCGTGCACCAGGCCGGCGAACGACACATCGACGCGTTGCGCGCGCGCTACGCCGATGCGGGCGTGACGGCCGAATGCGTGCCGTTCATAGCCGACATGGCGGCACGCTATGCGTGGGCCGACATCGTCGTGTGCCGCGGCGGCGCGCTCACCGTGGCCGAGCTCGCAGCCGTCGGCCTCGGCGCGATCATCGTGCCGCTGCCCGGTGCGATCGCCGACGAGCAGACGGCGAATGCGCGGTTCCTGCTCGACGCCGGCGCCGCGATCGTGCTGGCGCAATTCGAGCTGACGGGTCCCGATGCGCCGCTCGCCGGCATTCTCGGCGCGTTGACGCGAGGTGACGCGCGGACGATGGCGATCGCGGCCTATCAAGTCGGCAAGCGCGATGCCGCCGAGCGTGTCGCCGACGCGTGCATCGCGCTCGCCACACCCACATGAAGCACAAGGTCAAGCACGTGCACTTCGTGGGCATTGGCGGCGCCGGGATGAGCGGCATCGCCGAGGTGCTCGCGACGCTGCGCTATCGCGTCTCCGGATCCGATCTCGCCGAGACGCCGGTCACGCGCAGGCTGCGCGGCCTGGGCGTCCACGTCGCGATCGGCCACGACGCCGCCAACGCGAGTGGCGCGGACGCGGTGGTCGTCTCGACCGCGGTGGCGCCGGACAACCCCGAAGTGCTGGCCGCGCGCGGGCGCGGCGTTCCGATCGTGCCGCGCGCGCTGATGCTCGCCGAGCTGATGCGCCTGAAGCAGGGGATCGCGGTCGCTGGCACGCACGGCAAGACGACGACGACCAGCCTGATCGCGTCGGTGCTCGCCGAGGGAGGGCTCGACCCCACGTTCGTCATCGGCGGCCGGCTGCTTGCCGCCGACACGCATGCGCGCCTCGGGCACGGCGACTTCCTCGTCGCCGAGGCCGACGAGTCGGACGCGTCGTTCCTGTACCTGACGCCCGTGCTCGCGGTCGTGACGAACATCGACGCCGATCACATGGAAACGTACGGCGGCGACTTCGCACGCCTCACGCGCACGTTCGTCGACTTCGTCCAGCGTCTTCCGTTCTACGGCGTGGCCGTTCTGTGCGTCGACGACTCGCACGTGCGCGCGATCCTGCCCGATGTCGCCAAGGCCGTCGTCACGTACGGACTCGCCGGCGACGCCGAGTTGCGGGCGACCGGCGTCACCAACGCCGGCGGCCGCATGCGCTTTGTCGCCCAAGGCCAGGGCACCACGCTGCCGGTCGAGCTCGCGCTCGCCGGCGTGCACAACGTGCAGAACGCGCTCGCAGCCATTGCGGTCGGGCGCGAAGTCGGCGTCGCCGACGCTGCGATCGCGCGCGCGCTCGCCGAATTCAAGGGTGTCGGCCGCCGTTTCCAGCGCCACGGCGACGTGCCGCTCGCGAGCGGCGGCGCGTTCACGCTGATCGACGACTACGGGCACCACCCGGTGGAAATGGCGGCGACGCTCGCGGCGGCGCGCGAAAGCTTTCCCGGTCGCCGCATCGTGCTCGCGTTCCAGCCGCATCGCTTTACGCGCACGCGCGACCTGTTCGAGGATTTCGTGCGCGTGCTGTCGACGGCCGACGCCGTCCTGCTCGCGGATGTCTATCCGGCGGGCGAAGCGCCGATCGTCGCGGCGGACGGGCGCGCGCTCGCGCGCGCGGTGCGCGTCGCCGGGCGCGTCGAGCCGGTGTTCGTCGAGACGGTGGCCGGCATGGCGCCGGCGATCCGCGACATCGCGCGCGATGGCGACGTCGTCGTCACGATGGGCGCCGGCTCGATCGGCACGGTTCCCGCACAGCTCGCAGGCGCCGCATGATGATGCACGAGCCGCTCGCCTTCCGCGCGCTGCGCGGCACGCTCGCCCGCAACGCGCCGCTCGCGCGGCATACGAGCTGGCGCGGGGGCGGCCCGGCCGATCTGCTGTACGCGCCGGCCGATCGCGACGATCTCGCGCAGTTCCTCCGGGGCCTGCCGGCCGCAACGCCGGTCACCGTCCTCGGCCTCGGCAGCAACGTGCTGATCCGCGACGGCGGCATTCGCGGCGCGGTCGTGCTCATGCACAACCCCGGCGGCGCGCTCGCCGTTGCCGACGGACTCGTGTACGCGGACGCCGGTGTCGCGTGCCCGAAGCTCGCGCGCTTCGCCGCGATGCACGGCTGCGCCGAGGCGGAGTTCCTGGCCGGCATTCCCGGGACCGTCGGCGGCGCGCTCGCGATGAACGCAGGGTGCTATGGCGGCGAGACGTGGGCGCACGTCGCGCGCGTCGAGATGCTCGGCCGCGACGGGACGTTCGCCGTTCGCACGCCCGCCGATTTCGCGATCGGTTACCGCAGCGTGGCGACGCGTGACGGCGCTCCGCTCGACGCCCTGTTTACCGCCGCCTGGTTCCGGTTTCCTGTCGGTGACGCGGCGAAGGCGCGGGCGCGGATCAAGGCGCTGCTCGCGCAGCGTATCGCCACGCAGCCGCTCGCGCTGCCGAACGCGGGCAGCGTGTTCCGCAATCCGCCGGGCGACCACGCCGCGCGCCTGATCGAGTCCTGCGGGCTCAAGGGATATCGGAGCGGCACGCGAACTTCATCGTCAACGAGGAGCGGCGCGCGAGCGCGGCGGACATCGAGGCCTTGATCGCGCACGTGCGCGCGACGGTGGAATCGGCAACCGGCGTCACGCTCGAACCGGAAGTGCGGATCCTGGGCGAGCGCGCGAGTGGCGTGCGCGACGCGGGGAGCGAATGATGGCGACGACCGGCACGGCGAAGACCGACGATTTCGGCAAGGTGGCCGTGCTGCTCGGCGGGCCGTCGGCTGAGCGCGAGATTTCGCTGTTGTCGGGCAATGCGGTGCTGAAGGCGCTGCGCGAGCAGGGCGTCGATGCGCATCCGTTCGATCCCGCGGAGCGCAACCTGCTCGAGCTCGCGCAGGAAGGCTTCGCCCGCGTGTTCATCGCGCTGCACGGCCGCTTCGGCGAGGACGGCACCGTGCAGGGCGCGCTGGAAACGCTGCGCATTCCGTACACCGGCAGCGGCGTCATGGCGTCGGCGCTGGCGATGGACAAGTGGCGCACGAAGCTCGTCTGGCTCGCGAGCGGGATTCCGACGCCGCGCTATCGCGTCGTCGATGCGAGCACCGACTGGATGAAGCTCGTCGCGGAGCTCGGTTTGCCGCTGATCGTGAAGCCGGCGCGCGAAGGCTCGACGATAGGCATCAGCAAGGTGACCACGGTCGACCACGGCGAGATGTGGCTCGCCTACGAGGTCGCTGCGCGGCACGACAAGCTGGTGCTCGTCGAGGAATTCGTGAGCGGGATGGAATTGACGGCGTCGATCGTCAACGGGGTTGCGCTGCCGCTGATCCGCATCGACGCGCCGCAGGGCAACTACGACTACCACAACAAGTACTTCTCGGACGAGACGAAATACTTCTGCCCGAGCGGAATTCCCGAAGCGAAGGAGCGCGAGATCCGGGCGCAGGCGCTCGCGGCGTTCGACGTCGTCGGAGGCGCGGGCTGGGGCCGCCTCGACCTGATCCTGCGCGGCGACGGCACGTTCTCATTCCTGGAAGTCAACACGTCGCCCGGCATGACGGGACACAGCCTCGTGCCGATGGCCGCGGAGCAGGCGGGCACGTCCTTCGCCGAGCTCTGCGTGGAAATTTTGCGAGGCGCGCATGTGGGATGACGCGCGCCAGCTGAACGCGATCGCCGTGACGCTCGGCGTCATCGCGATCGCGTTCCTGTCCTGGGCGCTCGTCGGCTGGGTGACGCGGCTGCCCGCGTTCGCGTTTCGCGAGGTCGTCGTGACGACGCCGCTCGTGCGCGCGAGCGGTGCGCATCTCGAAGCGGTTGTTCGCGGCGAGCTCCGCGGCACGTTCTTCACGATGGATCTGGACGCGGCGCGCGCGTCGCTCGCCCGCGTGCCCTGGGTGCGGGTGGTGGCGCTGCGCCGGCAATGGCCGCGCCGGCTCGAGATCGAGGTGTCCGAGCACGAGCCGCTCGCGCGCTGGAACGACGGCGCGCTGGTCGACACGCGCGGCGAGGTGTTCGTCGCGACGTTCGGCGGGGAACTCCCGCAATTCACAGGTCCCGAAGGGCAGGCGCCGCTGATGGCGCAGCGCTACCGCGAGTGGCGCGCGCTGCTTGCGCCACTTTCGCTCGAGCTCACCGGCGTCGCGCTGTCCGCGCGCGGCGGCTGGCAGCTCGCGGCTGCGGATGCCCGCGGCACGCTCAGGCTCGACATCGGCCGCGACGACATCGCCGGCAGGCTCGCGCGCTTCGTCGCGGTCTATGGGCGGACCATCGGCGTGCTGGCGCGTGCGGGCACGCAGGTCGATCGTGTCGATCTGCGCTATCGCAACGGCTTTGCCGCGCGGATGCCGGGATTCCGTGAAAAAACAACGCGCAAGGCGTCTTGAGGGAGACAGGGGAAACGTGAAGGAAAACGACAATCTGATCGTCGGACTCGACATCGGAACTTCGAAGATCGTCGCGATCGTGGCCGAGGTACTGCCCGACAGCGGCCTCAACGTCATCGGCCTCGGGACGCAGCCGTCGCGCGGACTCAAGAAAGGCGTCGTCGTCAACATCGAGGCGACGATGGGCTCGATCCAGCGCGTGCTCGAAGAGGCCGAGCTGATGGCCGACTGCCGCATCATCGAGGTCTATACGGGCGTCGCGGGAAGCCACATCCGCAGCCTCAACTCGAGCGGCATGGTGGCGATCAAGGAGAAGGAAGTCACACAGGCCGACATCGACCGCGTCGTCGAAACGGCCAAGGCGATCGCGATTCCGAACGACCAGCAGGTGCTGCACATCCTGCCGCAGGAATTCATCATCGACGGGCAGGAAGACGTGCGCGAGCCGCTCGGCATGAGCGGCGTGCGGCTCGAGGTGAAGGTGCATATCGTCACCGGCGCCGTGTCGGCCGTCGAGAACGTGACGAAGTGCGTGCGGCGCTGCGGCCTCGAGGTGCGCGACGTGATGCTGCAGCCGCTCGCGTCCGCGAAGGCCGTGCTGAACGACGACGAGAAGGATCTCGGCGTCTGCCTGATGGACATCGGCGGCGGCACGACGGACATCGCGGTGTTCGTGGGCGGCGCCATCCGGCACACGGCGGTGATCCCGATCGCCGGCGACCAGGTGACGAACGACATCGCGATGACGCTGCGCACGCCAACGAAGGAAGCCGAAGAGCTGAAGCTCCGCCACGGCTGCGCGCTGCGGCAGCTCGCGAATCCCAACGAGATCATCGAGGTGCCCGGCGTCGGCGAGCGTGCGCCGCGGAAGCTGTCGCGGCCGATGCTCGCCGAGGTGATCGAGCCGCGGATCGAGGAGCTGTACTCGCTCGTGCAGCAGGAGCTGCGGCGGTCGGGCTTCGAGGAGCTCCTGTCGTCGGGGATCGTGATCACCGGCGGCTCGGCGCTGCTGCAGGGCATGACCGAGCTCGGTGAGGAACTGTTTCACCTGCCGGTGCGCGTGGGCGTGCCGACGTACGTGGGCGGCCTTGCAGAGGTCGTGCGCACGCCGCGCTACGCGACGGCTGTCGGGCTGCTGCTCGAGGGGCGCGAGCAGTTTCTGCGCGGGCAGGCGGCGCGTGCGCAGGTGGCGGGCATCGGCGGCATCGCCGAGCGGATGCGGCAGTGGTTCAGCGCGAATTTTTGAAAGGCGGGCGAGGGTCCAGAAGTTGGGGGCGAGATCGAGGATCGAGGATCGAACAAGGGCGAGCGATGAGGGAAATTGATTACAGGGGAAACGCAGCAAGGGCGAAGCGTCAGGAATCGGCGGTCAGTTCTGTCTTATGACCTCAAGACTTCTGATTCCTGATGCCTGACACAAACCGACAAACCGAATCCTGACAGGAGAAGGAGCACCATCATGTTTGAAATCATCGACGATGCGCCGGAAGAAGGCGCGGTCATCAAGGTCATCGGCGTGGGCGGCTGCGGCGGCAACGCCGTCGAGCACATGATCGCGCGCGGTTTGTCCGGCGTGGATTTCATCTGCGCCAACACCGACGCGCAGGCGCTCAAGCGTTCGACCGCGCGCACGCAGCTGCAGCTCGGCTCGACGCTCACACGCGGGCTCGGTGCAGGTGCGCGGCCCGAGATCGGACGCGACGCGGCGATGGAGGATCGCGACCGCATCGGCGGCATGATCGACGGCGCCGACATGCTGTTCATCACCGCCGGCATGGGCGGCGGCACGGGCACCGGCGCGGCACCCGTCATCGCCGACATCGCGAAGAGCCTCGGCATCCTGACGGTGGCCGTGGTGACGCGACCATTCAAGTTCGAAGGCAAGCGGCAGCGCGTCGCGAGCGCGGGCATCGAGGAGCTGACGAAGAAGGTCGACTCGCTGATCGTCATTCCGAACGACAAGCTGATGGACGTGCTCGGCGAGGACGTCTCGGTTCTCGACGCCTATGCGGCGGCGAACGACGTCCTGCACGGCGCCGTCTCGGGCATCGCCGAGGTGATCAACAATCCGGGCCTCGTCAATGTCGACTTCGCCGACGTGCGCACGGTGATGAGCGAGGTCGGCATGGCGATGATGGGCTCGTCGACCGCGGCCGACAGCGACCGCGCGCGCGTCGCGGCGCAGCAGGCCGTCAAGAGCCCGCTGCTCGAGGACGTCAATCTCGCCGGCGCGCGCGGTGTGCTGGTGAACATCACCGCATCGGCGAATCTCAAGATGAAGGAGTATCACGAGGTGATGAACACGATCAAGGAATTCACCGCGGAGGACGCGATGGTGATCGTGGGCACGGTGATCGACGACGCGATGGAGGATCGGCTGCGCGTGACGATGATCGCGACGGGCCTCGGCGGCGCGGTCGTGGCGACGCGCCGGCCACCGAAGCTCGAGGTGCTCGAAACGGTCGTCGAGCGCACGGGCACCGACAACGTCGGCCGTGTCGAGACGATCGACTACGAGAAGCTCGACCAGCCGGCGGTCGCGCGCCGGCGGCATACCGCCAGCATCGCGGCGCCGGCATTCGATCCGTCGGACATCCCGGCCTTCCTGCGCAAGCAGGCGGACTGACGGAGATGCGGCAACCTGCTCGCTCGTGGTCGCGTCTTCTGGACGCGGGCGGGCGGGGTGCCGCGCGATGCTAAGATGATCGGCCGACTGCGCAGTCGATCCACCGCCCGGGCGGCCTCGACGCGCCATCCCGTCTCCCATGCCATGTTGCGGCAGCGAACGCTGAAGGAATCGATTCGCACGACGGGCGTCGGCCTGCACACCGGCGCCCGCGTCGAACTGACGCTGCGACCCGCGCCGGTCGACAGCGGGATCGTGTTTCATCGCGTCGATCTCGCGTCGCCGGTGAGCATTCCGGCGCAGGCTGCCAACGTCGGCGACACGCGGCTCTCGTCGACGCTCACCCGCGATGGAACGTCGATCTCGACCGTCGAGCACCTGATGTCGGCGCTCGCGGGCGTGGGCATCGACAACCTGCACGTCGACGTCGCGGGGCCCGAATTGCCGATCATGGACGGCAGCGCCGGTCCGTTCGTGTTCCTGCTGCAGTCGGCAGGCGTCGTGGAGCAGGAGGCGCCGAAGCGCTATCTGCGCGTACGCGGGCCGGTCGAGATCCGCGACGGCGACAAGTGGGCGCGCTTCGATCCGTTCGGCGGCTTCAAGCTCGACTTCACGATCGACTTTCCACACCCGGTGTTCGGCACCGAGAACCGCCACGTCGTCGTCGACTTCGCCGAGCATTCGTACGTGAAGGAGGTGGCGCGCGCCCGCACGTTCGGCTTCATGCAGGACGTCGAGGCGATGCGCGAGGCCGGTCTCGCGCTGGGCGGCAGCCTGCAGAACGCGATCGTGCTCGACGAAACGCGCGTGCTGAACAGCGAAGGCCTGCGCTACGACAACGAGTTCGTCAAGCACAAGGTGCTGGACGCGATCGGCGACCTGTACCTGCTCGGGCGGCCGCTGATCGGCCAGTACACGGCGTTCAAGCCGGGGCATGCCCTGAACAACGCGCTCGCCCGCGCGCTGCTCGCGCGCACAGATGCCTGGGAGCTCGTGGCGTTCGACACCGACGAAGAGGTGCCGTCGGCGTTCCAGGACTGGGCGGTCCTCGGCGCAGGCTAGGGCCCGGGCCCCCTGGTGCGAGCAGGCCCTAGTTGATTCTTGTCCGGTTGCTGCTGTTTCTGTCGCTCGCGGCGATCGGCGTCGCGCTGCTGTTGTGGCTCTTCACGCGCGACCGGCGCTACCTCCGGTTCATCGGTCTCACGCTCAAGTTCACGCTGCTCGTGCTGCTCGCGATCCTGGTGTGGTTCGCGGCGGAGCGGCTGCTGGCGCCGGTGCTCGGCCCGCTCCTGTAGAAAAGTAGGTTCAAAGACGACTTTATCCGGGACGTCCCTCGGGCGTCAGGGAAAGGTCGTCTCTGACCCTACTTTGCGCTCGGACGTCAGGGACAACTCATCTCTGACTCCGCTATGCTAAAGTCATAAAATGCCGCCTAGCGTCCGCGCGCACGGCGTGACCAGCGGGCGATCGCAGCCTTGAGCGGGCCGTCGGGCAATCGGTCCGCCAGCGCGAACAGTGGTGCGGCTTGCCGGCTATCCCATTGATGTTGCGACGTCTTGTCGCGGGTATCCGGAATGGTGCCAACTTGCACCCGCACCCGTATTTCATCAAAGTCCCTGCCGTCGCGCGCAAGCGATCGCCGTAGATCGGGTGCGCGCTGCCGCAGCGCTGCCGCAATGGCGCCGCTGCCCGCAGCGAGTTCGAGCACGCCGTCGCGGGAACCGGTCACCCGGATCCGCTCGGCGATCGGGCGCGGCAGATGCTTGCGTACGAGCAGGGTGAGTTCCGCTTCGCGCCGGTGCCTCTCAGCCCAGCCGGCGAGTTCCGGTTCCGACTGCAGGACGCCGGCCAGCGTTCGATGGTTCGGCGATCGGTTCACGGTCGGTACGCACGACGGAGGGGCTTCCATTGAACATCATCCTGCTCACCGGCGCCAACGCGCGCGCCCGCAGGATCACCGGCGGAGACGCACCCGCAGTATGGTAAAATGATCGAGATCGACGATGGCGACGGCCTTATCACGCGCTATGCGCATGCATCGAAGCTGAACGTCAGGGCAGGCGACCTGGTCGTACGCGGGCAGCGCATCGCCACCGTGGGCACCACGGGACGCTCGACCGGTCCGCATCTGCATTTCGAAGTGCGGCAAAACGGCATGCCGAAGAACCCGGCGCGATTCCTGCAAGCGGCGGGCTGACTGCGGCTTGGCGGGGTTAGCCGATCGTTAAGGGGTGAGGCGGTCCTCACCCCTTGCTTTTTGCAGGGTCCGCGCCAAGCTTGTAGCCGCACTTCCCGCCTGAACGCCGCTTCCATCTTCACCCGATGATCAACATCCTCACACGCATGTTCGGCAGCCGCAACGAGCGGCTGCTGAAGCAGTACGCGCAGCAGGTGCGCGCGATCAACGCGCTCGAGCCGGCCACCGCCGCGCTCACCGACGCGGCGCTGCGCGAAAAGACCGCTGAGCTGAAGGCACGCGTCGCCGGCGGCGCGACGCTCGACGACGTGCTGGCGGAAGCGTTCGCCGTGGTCCGCGAAGCGGGCAAGCGCACGCTCGCGATGCGTCACTTCGACGTCCAGCTCATGGGGGGCATTGCGCTGCACAACGGCAAGATCGCGGAAATGCGGACCGGCGAAGGCAAGACGCTCGTCGCCACGCTGCCCGCTTACCTGAACGCGCTCGCGGGCAAGGGCGTCCACATCGTCACGGTCAACGACTACCTCGCGCAGCGCGACGCCGACTGGATGGGACGAATCTACCGCTTTCTCGGCCTCACCGTCGGCGTCAACCTTTCGCAGATGCCGCATGACGACAAGCAGGCCGCGTACGCCGCCGACATCACGTACGGCACGAACAACGAGTTCGGCTTCGACTACCTGCGCGACAACATGGTGTTCGCGACGTCCGAGCGCGTGCAGCGCGGACTGTCGTACGCGATCGTCGACGAGGTCGACTCGATCCTGATCGACGAGGCGCGCACGCCTCTCATCATCTCCGGCCAGTCGGACGACAACATCGACACGTATTACCGGCTGAACGAGCTGCCGCCGAAGCTCACGCGGCAGGAGGAGGAGAAAGGCCCCGGCGATTACTGGGTCGACGAGAAGGCGCACCAGGTCCTGCTCTCGGAGGCCGGACACGAGAAGGTCGAGGCGCTGCTCGCGCAGGCAGGGCTGACGCCCCCCGGGTCGAGCCTCTACGACGCGCACAACATCTCGCTCGTGCATCACCTGTACGCCGCATTGCGGGCGCACGCGCTGTTCCATCGCGACCAGCAGTACGTCGTGCAGAACGGCGAAGTGATCATCGTCGACGAGTTCACCGGTCGGCTGATGAGCGGGCGGCGCTGGTCCGATGGCCTGCACCAGGCCGTCGAGGCCAAGGAAGGCGTGCCGATCCAGCGCGAGAACCAGACGCTCGCGTCGATCACGTTCCAGAATTACTTCCGCATGTACGGCAAGCTCGCCGGCATGACGGGCACCGCGGACACCGAGGCGTTCGAGTTCCAGCAGATCTATCACCTGGAAACGATGGTGATTCCGACGCACCAGCCGATGGTTCGCAAGGACGAGAACGACCTCGTCTTCCGCACGCTCGCCGAGAAGGTCAGCGCGATCGTGGCCGACATCAAGGACTGCCACCAGCGCGGCCAGCCGGTGCTCGTCGGCACGACGTCGATCGAGAACTCCGAGATGCTGTCGATGCATCTCGACAAGGAACGGCTGCCGCACCAGGTGCTGAACGCGAAGCAGCACGCGCGCGAGGCCGAGATCGTCGCGCAGGCCGGCAAGGCCGGGGTCATCACCATCGCCACGAACATGGCGGGCCGCGGCACGGACATCGTGCTCGGCGGCACCGTCGAGCCGCAGATCCTCGCGTTGCGGGAGGACGTGACGCTCGACCCCGCGGACAAGGAGCGCCAGATCGCGTCGACGCGCTCGGAATGGCAGGCCCGGCACGACGCCGTGATCAAGGCGGGCGGCCTGCACATCGTCGGCACCGAGCGCCACGAGTCGCGCCGCATCGACAACCAGTTGCGCGGCCGCGCCGGCCGCCAGGGCGATCCCGGATCGTCGCGGTTCTACCTGTCGCTCGAGGATCCGCTGCTGCGGATCTTCGGCGGCGAGCGGCTCTCCGGCATCATGCAGCGGCTCAAGATGCCGGAAGGCGAGCCGATCGAGCACTCGATCGTCAACCGCTCGATCGCCAAGGCGCAAAACCGCGTCGAGTCGCGCAACTTCGACATCCGCAAGCAGCTGCTCGAATACGACGACGTCGCGAACGACCAGCGGCGCGTGATCTATCAGCAGCGGAACGAATTGCTCGAAGGCGAGGATGTGGCCGAGACGATCGGCAACATGATCCGCGGGGAAGTCGACTCGACGTTCAAGCGATACATTCCACCCGAGTCGGTCGAGGAGCAGTGGGACGTGCCGGGCCTCGAGGCTTCGCTGGCGGCGGACTATCAGCTGACGGCGCCCGTCGGCGAGTGGCTGAAGACAGAACCCGAGCTCGACGACACGGCGCTGCGCGAGCGCATCGAGAAAGTCGCGCACGAGGCGTGGAAAGGCAAGGAAGCGCAGGTCGGCACCGAGCTTCTGCGCCAGTTCGAGCGCAGCCTCATGCTGCAGACGCTCGACCATCACTGGCGCGATCACCTGTCGTCGCTCGATCACCTGCGCCAGGGCATCCATTTGCGCGGCTATGCGCAGAAGAATCCGAAGCAGGAGTACAAGCGCGAGGCGTTCGAGCTCTTCTCCGACATGCTCGATCGCATCAAGCAGGACGTCGTGCGCGTCGTGCTGACGGTCCAGGTCCGCTCGCAGGAGGACGTGCAGGCGGTCGAGCCGGAGCCTGCCGTCAGCAACGTGCAGTACCAGCACGCCGACTACGAGCAGGCGCTCGCGAGCAATGGCGACGGCGGCGACACCGCGGTCGCGGTCGCGCCGCCGTTCGTGCGGGCGGGACAGAAGGTCGGGCGCAACGATCCATGTCCGTGCGGATCGGGCAAGAAATATAAGCATTGCCACGGGCGGCTGGGGTAAAGCTGCTGCGCGGGCCGATTACTTCGTTGTTGAGCGAACGCCGCTTGCG
>Ga0310810_10007025_pt1 | contig 12792 bp, 11 predicted proteins | sample NCmetagenome_FD_207641 | JGI IMG/M metagenome (GOLD analysis project Ga0310810, IMG submission 207641) | Soil microbial communities from experimental microcosm in Duke University, North Carolina, United States - NC | ecosystem: Engineered > Artificial ecosystem > Soil microcosm > Unclassified ... | reverse complement strand
CGCGATCACCCTCAAGCTCTGCAGCTTCGAGGATACCGGCGCGATCCTGGCCGCGCTCACCACCTCGGTGCCGGAAGCCGCCGGCACGCCGCGCACCTGGGACTACCGCTTCTCCTGGCTGCGCGATTCGTTCTTCACCGTGACGGCGCTGAACCGGCTGTCGGCGACGCGCACCATGGAAGGGTTCGTGCGCTTCATCGTCGACATCGTCGAGGCGGGCAGCTCGCGCGGCGAAGCGGACCTGATCCTGCCGCTGTTCCCGATCGCGCCCGGCACCGACACGGCCGAGAGGCTGATCGATTCGCTGCCGGGCTATCGCGGCTATGGCCCGGTGCGCATCGGCAACGCGGCCGTGATCCAGCGCCAGAACGACACCTACGGCTCGATGGTGATGACCGCGGCGCAGATGTTCTGGGACGAGCGTCTGCCGCGGCATGGCGACCTCGAGCTCTATCGCCAGCTCTGCGTGGTGGGCAACGAAGCCCACAAGGCGGCGTTGACACCGGATGCCGGCCTTTGGGAGTACCGCGAGCGCGAGGAAGTCCATACCTTCTCCGCGGCGATGTGCTGGGCGGCCCAGCACCGGCTCGGCATGATCGCGCGCAGGGTAGGCGTCGATTCCGAAGCGCGCGAATGGCTAGCGCGCGCGGGCGTCCTTCGACAGGAGATCCTGAAGCGTGCGGCGCGGCCCGAGGGCGGCTGGCTGTCGGGCGTGCTCGACCGCGAGATGGCCGACGCCTCGAGCCTGGTGCTGCCCGAGATCGGCTTGCTGCCCTCGGACGATCCGCGCTTCCACGCCACGCTCGACGTGATCGGCAAGCGGCTGATGAAGAACGGTTTCCTGATGCGCTACGTCGAGGCCGACGACTTCGGCAAGCCGTCGAATGCCTTTCTGCTCTGTACGTTCTGGTACATCGACGCGCTGGCAAGCGTCGGGCGGCGTTCCGAGGCTCTCGAACTGTTCAACAACGTGCTCGGGCGGCGCAACCATGTCGGGTTGCTGTCGGAAGACATCGATCCCAGGACCGGCGAGCTGTGGGGCAACTTCCCGCAGACCTATTCGCAGGTCGGGTTGATCCTTTCGGCGATGCGCCTGTCCCGCAGCTGGGAGGAAGGTCTATGGCACGCCTCGTGATCGTCTCGAACCGCGTGCCGATCCCCAAGGCGCGCGGCGCCTCGGCGGGCGGGCTGGCGGTCGCGCTGCGCGACCTGCTCACCCCGGGCACCATGTGGTTCGGCTGGAGCGGCCGTCTCGCCAGCGAGCCGGCGGTCGAGCCCGCCATCGTCGAGGCGCGCGGCGTCACCTACGCCACGGTCGACCTCACCGCCGATGCCCATCGCGGCTACTACGTCGGCTTCGCCAACGGCGCGCTGTGGCCGCTGCTGCATTTCCGGCTGGGGCTGATGCATTTCCGGCGCGAGGACTACGACTGCTATCTCTCGGTCAACGCCAGCTTCGCGCGGTCGCTGTCTACCGTGCTGCAGCCCGACGACACGGTGTGGGCGCACGATTACCATCTGATCCCGCTCGGCCGCCTGCTGCGCCAGCAGGGCTTCCACGGCCCGCTCGGCTTCTTCCTGCACATTCCGTTCGCGCCGCCGTCGATGATGGAGGCGCTGCCGGTCGCGCGCGAGCTGATCGCCGACCTCTGCGCCTTCGATCTGGTCGGCTTCCAGACCGAGGAGCATGCCCGCGATTTCCGCGACTGCGCCCAGCGGCTGCTCGGCGCCACGGTGCAGGGCGAATGGGTCCGGCTGAATGGCCGCTCGATGCGCGCCTTCGCCGACCCGATCGGCATCGACGCCGAAGCCTTCCGGCACGACGCCGAGCGCGCGGTCAACGACAAGCTGGTGCAGCGGGTGGCCGGCAGCCTGGCCGGGCGCGCGCTGGCGATCGGCGTCGACCGCATGGACTATTCCAAGGGCCTGCCGCAGCGCTTCGAGGCGCTGGCGCGGCTTCTGGAAAAGCATCCCGAGCATCGCCGCCAGATTCACTTCCTGCAGATCTGCCCGCGCTCGCGCGAGGAGGTCGACGAATATCGCAAGCTGCGCGCCGAGCTCGACCGCCTGACCGGCCGGGTCAACGGCCGCTTCTCGGAGTTCGACTGGACGCCGCTGCGCTACTCGACGCGCGCCGCGCCGCGCACGACGCTGGCCGGGCTCTACCGCATCGGCCGCATCGGCGTGGTGACGCCCCTGCGCGACGGCATGAACCTGGTGGCCAAGGAGTTCATCGCCGCCCAGTCGGAGGACGATCCGGGTGTGCTGATCCTGTCGCAGTTCGCGGGCGCCGCGCACGAGCTCACCGAAGCGCTGATCGTCAACCCGTTCGATCCCGATGCGATCGCCGATGCCATGCACATCGCCCTCACCATGCCGGCGCCCGAACGCAAGGAGCGGCATGCGGTGCTCGCCGAGAAGGTGTTCCGGACGACCGCCCATGCCTACTGCCAGCGCTTCACCGAGGCCCTGGCCCAGGTCAAGGCGCAGTCGGTGCCAAGGGTGGCCGCGTAGTCGAGTTGGCTAGTTCGAGGCCATGATCTCCGTCAGCAGCTTCATCAGCACTTCGGGGCAGGTGATGTGCGGGTTGTGGCTGGCGTCGATCTCGTAGTACTTCCAGCCGGGCTCGCTCCGGGCACGCTCGCCGAACTGGCGGAACACGTCGCCCGGGCCGTTCTTCTTGGCATAAATGTAGTGGCGCGGCGGGAAGGTCGTGCGCGTGAGCTTGATCTTCTGCTCGAAAGTCCTGATCGGCTGCGGCCGGCGCTTGGGCACAGCCCAGGCGGAATCCGCGGGCGCGGTGTCGGGCGGCATCGGATTGAGCGGAAGCTTCCAGCCGTCGCCGTCCTTCTCGGCGCCGGCGCGCATGTGCGCCTCCCCCTTCGGCCCCAGCAGGTCGAACAGGCTCTGCCCGTCCCGGGGCGCGAAGGCGTCGATATAGACCACGCGGGCGATCCGGTCGGCGGCCTTGTCGGCCACGCCGGTCGCCACCATGCCGCCGTAGGAATGGCCGAGCAGGGTGACGTCCTTCAGGTCCTCGAACTCGAGAACGTTGGCCACGTCATTTATGTGGGTCGTGAGGTCGACCTCGCGGTTCGCAAGGTGTGCACGTTCGCCCAGCCCCGTGTAGGTCGGCGAAAAGAACTCATGCCCCGCTGCCCGGAACAGCGGGCGCATCTTCTTCCAGGCCCAGGCCGCGGACCACGCGCCATGCGCCAAGACGATTGTTGCCATGTCTTCCCCCTGCTGGCGGGCCTCCCGGGGTGGTGATACTAGGAAGCACTCGCAATGACCCTACCCGCCACCATAGCACTGGGCGACGCCCGCGTGGGCTTTCGCGGCCGCATCACCGCGCTCGATCTCAGCCGGGCACCGGCTGCCGGCCTTGAGCCGCCCGAACTCGAGCGGCGGCTGATCGAGCTCGGCTTCGTCGAGGGCGCCTCGGTCGAACTGCTGCACCAGGGCCTGTTCGGCGGCGACCCGATCGCCGTCCGGGTGGCCGCGACGACCATCGCGCTGCGACGGCGCGAAGCCATGGCGGTTGTCGTGACGGACCGGCCGTGAACGTCGCGGTCGATCTTGCGCCGGTCGTCGCCCTGGTCGGCAACCCCAACTGCGGCAAGACGGCGCTGTTCAATGCGCTGACCGGCAGCCGCCAGAAGGTCGCCAACTATCCGGGCGTCACGGTCGAGAAGAAGCTCGGCCGCCTCAGCACCCCGGCCGGGCGCGCCCTCGAGATCGTCGACCTGCCGGGCACCTATTCGCTGCGCGCGCGCTCGCCCGACGAGGAGATCACGCGCGACGTCGTGCTGGGCAAGCTCACGAGCGAGCAGGCCCCCGATCTCATCGTCTGCGTCGCCGACGCGTCCAACCTCCGCCTGGCGCTCCGGCTCGCGCTCGAGCTCAAGCAGGTCGGCAGGCCGGTGATGATGTCCTTGAACATGATGGACATCGCCCGAAAGCGCGGCATCGAAATCGACCTCGGGGTGCTGGCGCGGGAGCTCGGCCTGCCGGTGGTGAGTTCGGTCGCGGTGCGCCGCGGCGGCACCGACGCGCTGCTGGCGGCGCTCGACAAGCAACTCGACGTGCTGCCGCGGGCGGCAGCCGCGACATGGCGACCGCCCGACGCCGCCGGCCTGCGCAGTGCCCAGCGCGAGGCCGACCGCGTGCTGCGCGCGGCGGTGCGCAATCCCGGCCATCTCGATCCCGCGACGGCGCGCTTCGATGCCGTGCTGCTGCACCCGATCGGCGGGCTGGTGATCCTGCTCGCCATCCTGTTCGTGATGTTCCAGGCGGTGTTCGCCTGGGCGCGGCCGCTGATGGAGCTGATCTCCGAGGGCTTCACCTGGCTGGGCGCGGCGGTCGCGACGCTGCCGCTGCCCGACATCATCCGCAGCTTCCTGAAGGACGGGCTGATCGCCGGCGTCGGCAGCGTGATCGTCTTCCTGCCGCAGATCGTGATCCTTTTCTTCTTCATCCTGGTGCTCGAGGATCTGGGCTACATGGCGCGCGCGGCCTTCCTGATGGACAGGATCATGGGCGGCGCCGGTCTGCATGGCCGCGCCTTCATCCCGCTGCTCTCCTCCTTCGCCTGCGCCATCCCGGGCATCATGGCGACGCGCGTGATCGACGACCGGCGCGACCGCCTCACCACCATCCTGGTCGCGCCGCTGATGACCTGCTCGGCACGCATCCCGGTCTACACGCTGATCATCTCGGCGTTCATTCCCGACCGCGAGGTCTGGGGCTTCGTCGGCCTGCAGGGGCTGGTGATGTTCGGCCTCTATGCGTCGGGCATAGGCGCGGCGCTCGCCGTGTCGTTCGTCGCCAAGCGCTTCTTCTGGCGCACCAGCGCGGGCGAGCCTTTCATGCTCGAGCTGCCTGACTACAAGATCCCGCAGGTCAAAAGCCTGGTGTTTGGCGTCGCGATGCGCGCCTCGGCCTTCCTCAAGCGTGCCGGCACCACGATCCTGTCGATGATGATCCTGATCTGGGTCCTCGCGTCCTTCCCGCAACCGCCTGAAGGCGCGACCGAGCCCGCGATCAACTACAGCCTCGCCGCCACGATCGGCCATGCGATCGAGCCGGTGACGGCGCCGCTCGGCTTCAACTGGCAGATCAACGTCGCGCTGATTCCGGGCATGGCCGCGCGCGAGGTCGCGGTCGGCGCGCTCGGCACGATCTATTCCATCGACGCGGGCGACGGGGCGACCGAGAAGATCGGCGAGGCGCTCAAGAGCCAGTGGCCGCTCGCCACCGCCCTGGCGCTGCTCGCCTGGTACGTCTTTGCCCCGCAATGCGCCTCCACCCTGGCCGTGATCCGCCGCGAAACCGGCGGCTGGGGATGGATGGGCACCACGTTCGTATACATGCTGGTGCTCGCCTACATCGCGGCATTGCTCACCAACCAGATCGCCCGCGCGCTCGGCGCGGTTTAGTTCCACACCACTCGGCCAGCCGTCGCCCGCGTGCCGGAGGCGCGGGCCAAGGCCGCGCTCATCGCCGCCGGTCAGTCGGCCGACTGACCGGCTTTCAGGTCGAACAACCGGACAGCCCGCCACCGTTCGACCGACACCGACCGCCATTGCGCCTCGTCGACCGGCTTGGCGTTGGCAAGCACCCAGCGCGTGAAGGCCGTCGGCCGAGCCCGGCCGCCGAGCAGCACGTAGCGAACCTCGCCACGCTTCACCATCCCGGCGAAGTCCTCGACGCTCAGGATCGGCTCGTTGCCGAAATAGCCGCCGAACGCCATCGCCGGCTGGCCGGTGCGCACGATGATCGGCGCGACGAGCTGGGTGTTGGGCGCGGCCACCAGGAAACGAGCCGCGCCGCGCCGCTCGAGCAGGAAGGCGAGCAGCTTGGGATCGTCGCTGGGCAGCGCGTAGGTTCGCGACAGGAACGGCCCCCGGCCGTCGTCGAGGCCGAGCCAGCGCGGCAGGCTGCTCGACGGCAGCATCAGGTTGCCCGGCGAGAAGATGGCGCTCAGCGCCCACGCCGCCGGCAGGACCAGCAGGGCGAGGCCGCCGATCGCGGCGGGCGGACGCTTGTCGCGCCACAGCGCGGCAAGCCCGCCGGCAATGGCCGTGACCGGGACGGCGAGCCAGGGCGACGTCCAGCCCAGCGAGGCGCCGGCGACGTAGATCTGCCAGGCCGCGCACAAGGCGAGCCCGATCGCCAGCCAGCCGGTGCCGCGCCGCCACAGCCTGACCGCGCCGATGCCGGCCAACGCGGCGACCGGCGGCGCGAGCACAGAGAGATAGTAGAGATGGAAGATGCCGCCCGCGGCGCTGAATACGGTGCCGTAGGTAACGAGCCAGACGCCCCACACCGCGAGCGAGGGATCGAGGCGGTCGCGCCGGCGCACCAGGAACAGGCCGATCAGCGCGAGCGGCAGCAGCCAGGCGAACTGCGCCGCCAGCGCCGGAGTCGCGAGCCGCAAGGGACCCACCGGCACCGCGTCGTAGAGCTCGATGCCCGCCACGGGGGCCGCTTGCGGCGTCGGCGTCGGCAGCCGATTGCGGACGAAGCGCTCGAGGCCGTTGTGCAGCACCGCCAGCTCAAGCATGGAATTGCCCTGCGTGCTGCCGGCATAGGGCCGCCGGTCCTTGGGCGTGAGATCGAACGCGACCGGCCAGGACAGCGAGACCACGGCGAGCGCGAGGCCGGCGGCGGCCATCCAGCCGAACCGTTGCCGCCAGCCGAGCGTGCCGGCCAGCCACCAGCCTGCGAGCAGGGCGGGGCCGCAGACCAGCGCCGCCAGCATCTTGACGTTGAAGGCGACGCCCAGCAGCGCCATCGCCAGCACGAGCGACAGGCCGCGGCCACGCAGCGCGAGCCACGCCGCCAGCAGCAGGAAGAAGGCGAGCCAGGAATCGGTGTTGTTGGAGCGGTCGACGGCGACCGCGATCGGTGTCAACGCCAGCGCGAGCGCCGCGATCGCCGCCGCGGCCGCCCCGAACGGCCGGCGCACCAGGCCATGGAGGATCGCGACCGAAGCGGTGCCGGCGAGCGCCTGCGGCAGGTGGATCGCCCAGCCGCTGAAGCCCAGCACCTTGGCGAAGGCGGTCTGGATCCAGAACACGACCGGCGGCTTGTCGAGCGAGAGAAAGCCCGCCGGATCGAAGGCATTGTAGAAGAACAACCAGGCGCCCTGCAGCGCGCTGCGCACGCCCGCGGCGTAGTACTCGGTGCCGAAGCCGTTGGCGTCCAGCCGCCACAGCCGCAAGCCCGCGGCCAGCACCAGGATCGTGCCGAAACAGGCGGCCTCGAGCCGCCGCGATGTCAGGTCTGCCGCCATCCCCTCGGAAGTATCGCTCATTGCCGGGAGCGCGCCACTCCAGTGGCGCTCGTGTCATCCTGAGCGACGCGAAAGATCTAGAGCAACGTTGGTTTTAGCGCTGGGCGCGCGGCGGCGCGCTCCCGGCAAAGAGCTCAGCTCGGCAGCGGCCCTTTGAAGACGAAGAACGCGCCGAAGGCGATCAGGGCGAAGCCCAGGGCGTGGTTCAGGTTCAGGCGCTCGCCGAGATAGAACACCGAGAAGGCGGCGAACACCACCAGCGTGATCACCTCCTGCATGGTCTTGAGCTCCGCCGCGCTGTAGGCGGCATGGCCCCAGCGGTTGGCGGGCACGGCGAAGCAGTACTCGATGAAGGCGATGCCCCAGCTCGCGATGATGACCAGCCAGAGCGGCCGGTCGGTGTACTTGAGGTGCCCGTACCAGGCGAAGGTCATGAAGACGTTGGAGCAGAGCAGCAGGACGATCGGCGCGACGGCGGGAGGAAGCCAGGTCACCAAATTCTCCTATTCCGCCTTGATGCCGAGCTTCTTGACGAGCGGCACGACAAGCTTGTCTTCCCTGTCGAGCATCGCCGCGAGCTCGGCCGGCGTGCTGGGCTTGGCCTGGGCGGTGAGATCGGCGAAGCGCTTGACCGTCGCCGGGTCGGTCAGGACCTTGACCATCGCGTCGTTGAGCTTGTTCAGCACCGCCGGCGGCATCTTCGCCGGCCCGAACAGACCCGTGTAGGTCGAATAGGTGAAGTCCTCGAGCCCCTTGATGCCGAGTTCCTTCACCGTCGGCACGTCGGGCAGCTCGGGGATGCGCTTGTCGGCGGTGACGGCGAGCGCGCGCAGCTTGCCTCCCCGGATATGCGGCAGGGCGCTGTTCACCTGGTCGATCTGCGCCGGCACCTGTCCCGCGATCACGTCGATGGTGGCCTGGCCGCTGCCCTTGTAGTGGACCAGCGTGTACTGCGCGCCGCTGGCCGCGCTCAGCAGCACCTCGATGATGTGGTTGGTCGTGCCGATGCCCGAATCGGCGATGATCAGCGTGTTCGGCTTGTCGATGCCGATCTTGATGAACTCGGCCAAGGTCTTGATCGGCGAGGACGGGTTGACGAGGATCACGCCCGGCACTGCCTGGATGTGGCTGATCGGCTGGAAGGCGGTGCGCCAATCGTACGGCGCGTTGCCGTAGATCGCCGGCACGACGACCAGCGAGTTGGCCGAGACCATCAGGTTGTAGCCGTCGGGTGCCGAGCGGGCGATCACGTCCGAGCCGATCATGCCCGAGGCGCCGGCCTTGTTCTCGACCAGCACCGTGACACCCAGTACGTCCTTCAGCTTGTCGGCGATGATGCGCGAGGTGACGTCGATGTTCCCGCCCGGCGCGTAGGGCGCCATGATTCGGATCGGCTTGTCGGGAAATTCGGCCGCGGCGGGCGAGGCGATCGCGAGCGCGGCCAGCAGGCCGATGAAGACGGGTCTGATCTGCATGGTTCGTTCCTTGGTTGGCGCCTGTGTCCGACGGCGGGCGGCCGAGCCTCTTTCTCTCCGACGCGAATTTGGCATCGAACGGTGCCTGAAGCGATGGCAAGGCCGCGGCGCTCCCCGGCCAAAAAATCGCAGGGCGAGAGGCTCGCTCACGGTTGATTGAGGCCGCTAGTATCGTTCCCGCATGCGCGTGATCTTGCCTGTCGTCCTCCTGCTGCTGGCGGTGTGGCCCGCCGGTGCCCAGACCTCGGAAGAAAAGGCTTATGTCGACGCGCGCCAGCGGATGGTCGCTGAGCTGGAGGCCAAGCGAAGGTCATTGCCCCAGCCCGTCAACGAAAGCGCCTGGAACCGCGAGGAGACCCGCGCGCAGGAGGCGCTCAAGGCGCAGTTCCAGAAGATTCTTGGCCCGGCGCCTCCGCCCAAGGGCTTCTCGGGCTTCGGCATGCATCCCGATCCGGTGTGCTGCGGCCCGGGCGCCGGCGCGCTCGACGGCTTTGCCATTTCGAACGGCCGCATCCGGGCGGTGATGACGACGGAGGGCATCCTGAGGCTCTGGTCGGGCCGCGACCCTCGCGCCGCGCTCGCGAACGACGAACTGGACTACTACCGCGCGCTCAACACCGACGCTCCCGTCGAGGTCTTCGCGCCGCTCGCCGTCGTCCCTCCCGCCGGGGCCGATCTCGCGATCGGGCGGCTGGTGATCAAGGGACGGGATGTCGGTCGCCTGCCGCTCCACATCGTCGTCGCCGTCGTCAAGCAAGGCCGGGTCAATCTGGCCCTGTTCCCGGCCTCGCTCGAAACGCCAAGCCCCGACGCTCCCTGCGAGGTTCTCTGGAAAGACGCCAGCGAGCGCTACCGATCGGCGGAGGAGATCGACACCCGCCGCGCCATCAATGCCGAGGCCGGCGCCGCGTTCGAGCGCTGCCTGCGTGGCCGCGAGAACGGCCGGCTCCTTCCGGGACTGAGCCGGCGAGCACAAAGGTCGGTCGACGCCCTGGCGGCCGAATGACCTAGCAAGGCGGCGGCCGATGCCGGGCCCACGGCCGCGCCGCTTCCAGCAGCGCGCCGAGCCGCAGGACGTCGGTCTCGTGACCCCACTTGCCGACGATCTGGACGGAGGTCGGCAGCCCGTCGGCGCCGAAACCCGAGGGCACGGCGAACGCCGGATGGCCAGTCAGGTTGAAAGGGTACTGGTAGGAGGTCCAGCCCTGGCGGGTGATGCCGCATTTCACGCCGTCGACCACCACCTCGTCGTTGGCCGCGTCGTGGCCGACGTCGAGCGCGGTGCGCGAATTGGTCGGCATCACCAGGAAGTCGTGCCGCTCGAGCAGCGCCTGGATCCGGCGGAACAGGGTCGTGCGGGCAAACTGCGCGTTACGGAAGTCGGCCAGCGTGAACTGGGCGCCGCGCTCCATGAAGGCAAGCGTCACCGGATCCATCTGGTTCTGCCATTTCGGCAGGTACTGCGCGCAGAACACCGCGAAGTTCGCCTGGTAGAGCACGCGGCCCTCGTATTCGATCCAGTCGATCTTCTCCGCGACCTCCTCGACCTCGGCGCCCATGTCCTGCCAGGCGGCGAGCGTTGCGCGCGTGTTGGCGGCCACGTCGCCGGCGAGGCGCGGGTTGGCGCAAAGCTCGATGTAGCCGATGCGCACGCCGGAAAGATCCTCGCCCATCAGCCGCGGGGACAGCGGATGCTGCTGCGCGCCGCCCAGGGTCCACGGATCCCTGGCGCTCGGCCCGCGGATCACCTCGTGCATCACCGCGGCATCGGCGATCGTGCGCGCAAGGGGCCCGGCATAGACGTTGTTGCCGAAGGCATCGCGGCTGGTCTCGGCGGGCACCACGCCCAGGGTGGGCTTCAGCCCGACCAGGCCCGAGCACGAGGCCGGCCCGCGCACCGAGCCCGCGCCGTCGGTGCCGAGCGATAGAGGTCCCAGTCCGGCCGCGACGGCCGCCGCGCTGCCGCCGCTCGATCCTCCCGGCGTGCGTTCGAGGTTCCACGGGTTGCGCGTGACGCCGAACTCCGGACCGTCGGTCAGGCCCTTGACGCCGAACTCCGGGGTCGTCGCCTTGCCGACGATGATCGCGCCGGCCGCGCGCAACCGCTTCACCAGGACGTCGTCGTCCGCGGCCGGCGGATTGTCGGCGAAGATCGCCGAGCCGTGCCGCGTCGGCACGCCCTTCACGTCGACCAGATCCTTGACGCTCAGCGGCACGCCGTGCAGCGGCCCCAGCGCCTCGCCACGCATGACAGCCTCTTCGGCCTTCTTCGCGTCGCGCCGCGCCTCCTCCGCCATCACCACGCGGAAGCAGTTGAGCCGGGAATTCGCCCGGTCGATCGCCTTCAGCACGACGTCGACATATTCGACCGGCGAAAGCTTCCGGGAACGGATGAGTGCGGCGGCCTTGACAGCCGGCGTGAACAGCAAATCGGCGTTGGACATGTCGACACCCTAGCCGAACCTCGACAGCCTCCAAATGCTGCGCTACGCCCGACCATCGATGTTCACGCCCCTCATCCTTGCCGCCCTGGCCGTCGTCGCGGTCGTGACCTCCTTCATCTCGGGCATCTTCGGCATGGCGGGCGGCATGCTGCTGATCGGCTTCCTGCTGATGATCCTGCCGGTCCCGGTGGCGATGGTGTTCCACGGCGTGATCCAGATCGCCGCCAACGGCTGGCGGTCGTGGCTGTGGCGGCATCACATCAACTGGCGGGTCGTGCTCGGCTTCGGCCTGGGCTCGGCGTTCTCGCTGGTGGTGTTCTCCTCGTTCGCCTTCGTGCCGCCCAAGTGGGCCGTGCTGATGGCGGTCGGGTTGACGCCGTTCATCGCGCTCTCGGTGCCGCAGACCATCGCGCCCAATATCGAGGCGCGCGGCCAGGCCTTCCTGGCCGGTGCGATCGGCGGCGCGCTGCAGCTCGTGTCGGGCGTCACCGGGCCGATCCTCGACGTCTTCTACGTGCGCACCGGCATGACGCGGCAGATGAACGTCTCGACCAAGGCGGCGGCGCAGGTGATGGGCCATCTCACCAAGGTGACGTATTTCGGCGCGCTGGTTGCCAATCCCGGCGGCCGCGACCTCGAGCAATGGCTGGTGATGGCCTTCGCCGCGGTCTTCGCCATACTGGGCACGACCCTGTCGCGCCGCTTCCTGGACCGGCTGTCCGACAAGCAGTTCTACTATTGGACGCGGCGGGTCATCCTCGCTATCGGCGTGGTCTATATCGCGCAAGGCGTCTGGGCGGTGGCGACCAAATGAGGTCAAGGCGTTGAGCATGGCAAGCGACAAGGATCAGGTGCGGGCATTGCTCGAGCGCCTGCCCGACGATGCGACGTTCGCCGATATCCAGCGCGCGATCGCCGTGCTGATGTGGCCCAAGCGCGACGACGGCAGCCTGGCGCCGCCCCAGCGGCTGGAGCCGGAAGAAGTGAAGCGCCGCCTGCGCGAATGGCTCAAATCGGAGAAGGACAAATGAAGGACCGCGTCTCGATCGACCTCAAGGACGGCGTCGCCGACGTCCGGCTGATCCGCGCCGACAAGATGAACGCGCTCGATCCGGCGATGTTCGAAGGCATCCTCGCGGCCGGCGAGCAGCTGCGCGCCATGAAGGGCCTGCGCTGCGTCGTCCTGTCGGGCGAGGGCAAGGCGTTCTGTGCCGGCCTCGACATGGCGAGCTTCGCCGCCATGAAGGACCGCAAGGACAGCGCGGGCAACGCAGTGCCGGGCGCGCGCGACCTCGCCAAGCGCACCCACGGCATCGCCAACCAGCCGCAGCAATGCGCCTGGCAGTGGCGCACGCTGCCGGTGCCGGTGATCGCCGCGGTACACGGCGTGGCGCTGGGCGGCGGCTTCCAGATCATGCTGGGCGCCGACCTGCGCTACGCCACGGCCGATGCGCGCTTCTCGGTGATGGAGATCAAATGGGGCCTCGTGCCCGACCTCGCCGGCACGCAGCTGATGCGCCATCTCGCCCGCGAAGACGTGGTGCGCGAGCTCACCTATACCAGCCGCGTGTTCAAC
>Ga0310810_10007023_pt1 | contig 12793 bp, 14 predicted proteins | sample NCmetagenome_FD_207641 | JGI IMG/M metagenome (GOLD analysis project Ga0310810, IMG submission 207641) | Soil microbial communities from experimental microcosm in Duke University, North Carolina, United States - NC | ecosystem: Engineered > Artificial ecosystem > Soil microcosm > Unclassified ... | reverse complement strand
ATTTAAACGAAAATCCGACGGCGCATCCAAAAGGTCAGCCCGGACCTGGCCCGTTTGATGTCGGAGGCGCAGATCTCTGACCAGTGTGCGTTCTCCGTCCCACGAAAAGTCAGCCGTGAGATCGGAAAATGGAACTTTCTTGTAAGCGAACCGGCCAAAGGAGAGGTGTCCAATGATGTCCGGCTTGAATCGGTCGGCCCCAAAATTTACCGAGCCGGAAACCTCGACGAGCGGTGGCGCTAGAAAATTGATGCTCGCAACTGGCTCGCTCAGCCCGAACGCATCAAGGAATGCTTTCAGATCCAGACTGCTGCGCGCTTGCAAACTCGCGCTGCTGCCTTGCACATTCCAATTCGCGCGCCCTGCAAAACTGCCCATGCCATCACTCCATTCGCAATGTGCAATATTCAGTTGCTGGTTGTTCCATTCCGCTGCTGCGGAGAGGTCTCTCATTTCGTAGCTGCCCCGTTGCAGTCGATCGCCGCGGAGGGTCGCCTCAACGCGCGCCTTCTCGATCTCGGCAACGTCACCGCTAAATTTTATTTGTAATGACGGCAGGGTGCTGGGGAACCTGAACTTTTGCAGTTCGCTCACTACGCGCTGCGCAATCAATAATCGCTTTTGCCATTCTTCAGCTGAAAGCGCAGGCGACGGTTGATAATTCTCGCGCTTGATTAGTTGCCCAGTCGCAGAGATCCGAATCCCGCAAAAAATTCCCTCCGCCTGACTCACGTAAATTTGCTCTGGTGGAAAATAAACATGGGCGCGCAAGCTGGTGAGTACGGCTCTGTCGCCTCCTTCGTCAGCGGTCTTAAACGGAAGACTGATTTGCGCATCGCGCACATCGAGCGCGTTGAGAAACGGTTCGTGATGGATAAGCGCAGCGTAATTGATATCGAGCGAGACTTCGCTGATCAGGGCCAGCGTATTCTCGCGATTCTTGTAATCAAAGATCCGCACATTTTTTGCCACAAGCCCACGAAACGGGTCCAGCGTCAGACGCCCGATGCTGGCTTCGACTCCGTGCTTGCGCAATTCCTCCACTACGCGGTAGCGCCATTGACGGCCAAATCCTCTCTTGGCCATGTAATATCCGCCACCGCCAATCCCGAGAATCAGGGCAAGGATCACCAGGCGCGTGAGGGTGACGGCGATTCGACGTCCCCAGGTGGATTTCCGGCGTCGTCGGTGCGGCCGAACCTGAGATGGTTCGAGGACGGGCGGCATGGCGTTTGTTGATGCGTTAAAGCGTTGCAGCGTTGAAGCGGTAGACCATTGTAATCCTTTAACGATCAACGCTTCAACGTGATATCAATCTCCGATCTTCCAGCCATTAATGCTTCCCTGAATTTAACCAGCACGATTTTCATCTCAATGGGCTGGTACTTTATTCGGCATGGCGCTTGGCGCCGGCACATGGCGTGTATGATCACCGCCGTAGCTTCCTCGGCTTGGTTCCTGACGGGTTATATTATTTATCACGCGAACGTCGGCGAAAAATCTTCGGGATACACGGGGTGGATCGCCGCAATTTACTTTCCGATATTGGCATCGCACGTTCTGCTTGCTTTTGTGACCCTCCCCCTGGTGATTATGACGCTCGTTCCGGTTTTTCGTCGCAGGTGGGATCGCCACAGGCGAATCGCTCGTTGGACGATCCCAATCTGGCTTTACGTCTCAGTCACAGGGGTGTTCGTGTACTTAATGCTTTACAAGTGGTTTCCACCGGGGGCGTGACGTCAAATCTTGCACTTGACCATTAGTTGATGTTTGATCACACGGTGTTAATGCGGCGGATGCGACAAGATTTATGGTGACGATTGCCACGTTCAATGATTCGGCGAAGGCGCGGCAACTAAAGAGGCGCTTTCAAGATGCAGGGTTGCGCGCCGATGTTCACAATGAGGCGCCTTTGCAGCAGGTTGGCTTCATGTCGCGCCCTCAGGCGAACGCGAAAGTAATGGTCGACGACGCCGATTTCGAAAATGCCCAAAATCTCATGGTCGAATGGGAGGCGACTGATCCCGATATTTCAGCGGCCCTGGTTCGTTGCCCGCAATGCAGCTCTTCGAATATCGAATATCCACAGATGACTCGAAAATTTATGACTCCTGCGCTCGTTGGTGTGCTTTGCGCGCTCAAAATCATTCCCAAAGAGTTTTACTGCCAGGATTGCCATTTTACATGGAGCAACCGGGAAGAGCCGACAATCGGACGGCTCTGGCATCGCTTCTTTCCAGGGAGCGAATCCGGCACTGAGGCCTCATAGGCAAGGCCGATTTCAGTGGCGGCGATTGATTCCTCGCACAGTATTCTTCTTGTAATGGATCCCGGGTTGCCTTGGTGTTTACTGCTGCGGGGCTTCTCTGGGATTTCGCTCGGCGCCTCGATCACATTTTGTCAGCCATGAAGTGGCTCTTCGTGTTGTTGCTGGCGTTGATCATCTTCGGCGGCGCCGCCTGGTTCGGCTACAACACCTTTGTAAAGGAAGAAATCGCGGTAAAAAAAGAGCAGCGCGGAGAGGTCACACCGGCGCCTGTGCCGGACATCAGTCTTCCCGAGTTTCAGGCGGCAGCGCAACTGCGACAGGACGGAAAACTGACCGAAGCCCGCGACGCACTCATTGTCCTTATTCAAAAATATCCCACCGGAAAACATCTCGAAGAAGCGAAGGATTTACTCGGGGAGACGAATGTTGCTATTCTGCTATCGCGCTATCCATCTCCGGAAAAGACGGAATACGTTGTGAAATCGGGAGATGTGCTGGCCAAGATTGCGCGGAAGCTTAAGACGACCCCCGAACTGATCATGCGCATGAACAATATGAGCGGCACCATGCTGCGCATTAACGACCATCTTCTCATCTCGCATCCAGATTTTTCGATGGTTATTCAACGGAAGGCGAATTCAGTCGTACTTTTGAATCACGGCGCATTTTTCAAGCAGTATCATGTTCGCGAGGCAAAGTTGCCGGCTAAACAACCAGCCAAAATCTCCGCAAAAGTTGCGGAAACCATGGCTTGGAAGGACGGAAAACGGGTCGGCCTCGGCAGCAAAGAGTACCTCAGCAGCACCCGGTGGATCCGGCTGGCCGGGGCGGCAGGTTATACCTTGTATTCGGTACCGGATTCAGCGCATCCCAATCTCGATCAACCGCCGCCGCCGGTGGGTCTTGGCCTGGCGGCTTCGGACCTTGAGGAACTGGGCAGCCTCGTGAACAATCGCACCGCTGTCACGATTACCGACTGATTGAGAGTCAAAAAAACGTTGCAATGTTAAAACGGACACGAATTGGACATGATCGCGAGTTTCTGGACCTTGTAACTCTTTTAACCGTTTAACTTTCTAACTTCCATGGATTGGCAACCGCTCGATTTTGAAAAACCGATCTTTGAGCTGGAACGGCGCCTCGAGGATTTAAAGAATCACTCCGACGCGCATGATGTCGATCTTGATTCGGCCGTTAAGGCCGTTGAGGAGAAACTTCGTGAAACACGGCGCAAAATTTATGGCAATCTCACTGCCTGGCAGCGCGTGCAAATCGCACGGCATACGCAGCGGCCATTCGCGATGGACTACGTCGAACGGTGCTTTACAAACTGGATTGAGCTGCACGGAGATCGCCGCTTTGCCGAGGATCGGGCCATGCCTTGCGGTTTGGCCACCCTTGGCGCGCAGCGCTGTGTCGTCATCACTCATCAAAAAGGTCGCAACACAAAAGAAAATGTGATGCGCAATTTCGGGTGCGCGCATCCTGAAGGTTATCGCAAAGCACTGCGATTAATGCGACTGGCCGAAAAATTTCGCCTACCGGTCATCTCATTAATCGATACGCCGGGCGCTTTTCCCGGGATCGGATCGGAGGAGCGTCACATTTCGGAGGCCATTGCCGTAAATCTTCTCGAAATGATGAGGCTTCGCGTGCCGGTCATTGCGGCAGTGATTGGCGAGGGCGGTTCGGGCGGCGCGTTGGGCATTGGCGTGGCAGACCGTGTGCTCATTTTGGAAAACGCTTATTATTCGGTGATCAGCCCGGAAGCGTGTTCCGCGATTTTATGGAGAGACCGCAAGCATGCCCCTGAAGCGGCAGAAGCGCTTAAGTTGACGGCGCAGGACTTATTGAAGCTGGAGGTGGTAGACCAAATCATTTCTGAACCGGACGGCGGCGCGCATCGCGACTATGACTGTGTTGCTGCAAATCTTGGTTCAGCGCTGCGCCGGGTTCTGCAGGAGATTTCCAAGGTGCCAAGCGACGAATTATTGGAAAAACGGTATCAAAAGTTTCGCCGGCTGGGTATCTTCTCCGAAGCCAAAACCGCTACCGCCTCGGCTCACTCTTGATGTGATGTTTGGGACTTGTGGGAAACTGGCGTGTGTTGTTGCGTGGCTCAGCGCGGTCGCGATCAGTGCGACAACTGCAAGGGCTGCGGAGCCAAACTTTCATTTCGACCGCGATACCTTCGCGTTCGCAAATCAAACCGTCTTTGAATATCATGACGGACACGCTTCTCTGCGGAAAAAATCGACGGTGAAACGAGACGCATACAATCGCCACTGTTTCGTAATGTGCCGGACGGCGATGCAATTCTGGAAGTTCGCGCGCTTCGACCCCAAGGGCGCTCCGTTGGACGATACATCGTTGGCTGCTCGCGTTCGTGCCGTGACGCACCGAGCGGCCTGGGCAGGGCCACTGCCCGAAAATCAACGAATTGTGTTTCCAGGATACAGGAACCTGCGGGAAATGAGCGAGGCACGTCGGGAAGTTTTGCAACTAAACATCGGGCATGGCTGGCCCAGCTACTTCCGACTTAGCAATGCGCGCATGATGTTTCAAGAGGGCGCCGGCTATCAGGAGAAGACTCACGCTCGATTGAACGCAGCCTTGGCGCGCGACGAGGTGTTTATCGGATTCCTTACTACCTATCCTCGTCTCAGCATCAATCACTCTGTGTTAATTTATAAACAGAAGTCTTTTTCTCCGAATCCTGGAGTTGAGCGCTATTTCGTTTACGATCCCAATCACCCAGAATCACCGCGCGAGCTGACCTGGTCCCCGCGCGCTCGCAGTTTTTCGTACGAAAAAGATTGGGATTTCATTGGGGGCTCCGTTCGTGTTTATCAAGTTTATGACAAGTGGCTGCAGTAAGAACGATTCTCTGAAGAAGGTGCTAAATGCCAGAAACTCCGTCACCACCCAAACCGGCTCCGCCAACTCCCAAACCGCCTCCGGAGCCATTGCCGCCGAATCCGCCGCCGGTTCCCGCCGTGGGAGAGTGAGATTCTATCTTGCCGGCGGAAACAAGAACTGCAGCGCCGGTTTAACCCGCGCTGCCCAAGCCGCTTCGCTGTGGTCGCCGGACTGAGCTTCCATGTATTGAAGATCCCTGGGAATTTCCCAGCCTTTTTCAACGAGACGTTTGAGTAATTCGCGTGCTTGTTCCCAACCGGGTTCGGCTGTGCCGGTGTCGAGCCAGATTCTCAATGGTGGTTTCTGCTCGATGGAATCGACGAGTCGATAAATCGCGAAATCATCCCACCAGATTGATGGCGACATCACCATGAGTCGACGAAAGGCCTGCGGATACAAGATTCCAATCGCAAGCGTGGCGAGACCGCCCAGGGAGGAACCGCCTAATCCTGTAAATTCCGCATCCGGTTTGGTTCGATATTTTCGGTCGATGTAAGGTTTGAGTTCTTCGATGAGGAACTGCCCGTACGTTCGGGCGAGACCTTTGCTGCGTTTCTTGCGTTTCGCCTTGGCATCGATCACTCCCCGTGTCGGAGCGTACTCGTCAATACGTTGTTCGCCGGTGTTCGCAACTGCAACGACAATCAGCGGTTCAATGAGATTCTCTTTGATTAAGCGCTCAGCGGACTCGTCCACGCCCCATTCCACGCCTGAAAACGACGTCGCGGCATCGAAAACATTTTGGCCGTCGTGCAAATAGAGGACCGGGTAATGCCGTCGGGAGAGGCGCCGATAGCCGCGTGGCAAATAAACCAGGACGTCGCGTCGGTTTCCGAGGATCTTCGATGGAAATCCGCGGTGCCGGTTAATGTTTCCAGTAAGAGTATGCTTGGGCATCGAAAAACGAGACGCTTCGCCGAAAATCAAGCGTAGCGCAAGCGCTTCAACTCCCGGATTCGTCTTTACCGGGCTTGCGATTTGGCCATCCCGCAACCAAAATGCACGGCCTATTTTCAATGAACGAACGTTACATCAAATGGTACACGCCGTGGCTGAGCCGCGAATTTGAAATGATGGTGTTCGGAAACGGCGGCGGACTGCCGCTCATTCTTTTCCCGACCTCATTCGGCCGCTATTATCAAAACAAAGATTTTGGTCTGGTCGGATCTGTGAGCAGCTATGTCGATGCAGGCAGGCTGACGGTTTATTGCCCGGACGCCATCGACCTGGAAAGCTTTTACAATAAATCGATTCATCCAGCCGACCGGATGCGCACACATAACGCGTATGAAAATGTGATCGTCCGCGACGTGTTCGATCTCGCGCGCCGCGAATGTAACAGCCAGCGTGTGGCAGTCTGCGGAGCCAGTCTGGGTGCCTATCACGGCGCGAATATTGCTTTTCGTCATCCCGACACCGTCAGTCATCTGATCAGCTTGAGCGGGTCGTTCGACATCAGCTCATTTTTCGACGGCTATCACGACGACAATATTTATTTCAACAGTCCCTACGAATACCTGCCGAACACGCCCGATCCATGGAAATACAACCACATGGGCATCGTCCTCGGCACTGGCGAATGGGACAACACGCGCCATGAAACCTATCGCCTGTCGGAAATTTTGAATTCAAAGGGCATCAAGCACTGGCTCGACCACGGGAAATGGCGCGGCCACGATTGGAACTACTGGCGCGACATGTTGCCGTATTATCTGTCGAAGTTGTGATCGCTGCGCGCCTGTCATCTCGAGCGTTGCTCCGGTTGCTCCGGTTGCTTCGTGGGATTCCTCGACTACGCTTCGCTCCGCTCGGAATGACGGGAAAACAATGAAACTTGTAATTGCCGCAACCGGTGCCAGCGGAGCGATCTATCTGCAAAGATTACTTACGCAGATTGATTGTGCGGCAAATGAGGTTCACCTGGTCATGAGCGCGCATGCCGGTCAGGTTGCGAAGCAGGAGCTCGAAGATTTTAAAGTCCCATCAAATATTTCGCAGCATTCTGAAAATGATATGAACGTCCCATTCGTCAGCGGCTCGGCGCGTTTTGACGCGATGGTGATTGTCCCTTGTTCGATGGCTACGCTGGGACGAATCGCTTCCGGCTGTAGCGACAGCGCGTTATTGCGAGCGGTCGACGTTTTTCTTAAGGAACGCCGGAAACTGATTGTGGTCCCGCGGGAGACACCGTGGAATTTAATTCACGCGCGGAATGTTGTGACCTTGCTCGAGGCCGGGGCGATTGTGTTGCCGGCGATCCCTTCGTTCTACAGCCGTCCCGATTCTATAGCCGCAGTTGTTGACACAGTGGTTTGGCGTATTCTCGACCAGATCGGTTTGCCCAGTCAGGCGGCCTACCGCTGGGGAAAAAAGGCGCCCACAAAAACCGCGCGAAAGAAACGTTGAAAATCCAGGGACGGCTCGCGCGATGGTTGATCGCGTTTGGATTTTGGTTGCTGCAAATTTGGGCGCGTACGCTGCGTTATGAAGTCGATGACCGAGCGAGCGTCGTCGGCAAACCCGTGGCGGAAAATTACATCGCCGCGCTCTGGCACAACCGATTGCTTTTGATTTCATTCGTCTTAAAAAGGTTCCTGCCGCAGCGGCCCGGCGCTGGGCTAATCAGCGCTAGTCGGGATGGCGATTTAATCAGCGATTTGACGCGGCGCTTCGGTTTTGATGTCGTGCGCGGTTCCAGTTCACGTCTCGGTGCGAGCGCGCTGCGGGAGCTTGAGAATGTGCTCGCGTCCGGCCACGACGTTTTGATCACGCCAGACGGTCCACGCGGCCCAGCCTATGAGCTTGGGCCGGGCATTGTTTTTCTCGCGCAAAAAACCGGCGCCGCAGTCGTGCCGATCAACATGGAATTTTCCAGCTGCTGGAGAGTCAACAGTTGGGACGGTTTCATTTTGCCGCGTCCGTTTGCAAAAGTGCGTGTGATTTTCGGCCGGGGGCATCGAGTAAGGGCGACTACCACACCGGAGGCATTTGAAGCTGAACGGCTGGTGTTGCAGAACGCGATGATGTCGCTGGTTGAAATGCGTTGAGGCTACCCTGTAGCCGTGGGAAGCGCGGCGCTGAGATGTTTGCAAGACCTGCATTGTGCGTCCCACAGGGACGCGGCTACAGCAATGCTTGCTTGCGCATCGGGCGCTCGCAGGCAGGATTGCTGCTCACTATGCCCAACCTCATTGATGGACGCACGATCGCGGAGAAAGTTTATGTCGATCTTCGTCGCGAAATTGCGGAACTGAAAACAAAAGGCGTCACGCCGGGCCTTGCCGTGGTTCTTGTGGGCGACGACCCGGCGTCGCGCGCATATGTGCGCTCGAAAGACAAAATGTGTCGCGAGCTTGGGCTGCATTCGGTGAAATTGGAGTTGCCGGCATCGACCACGCAAACGGAGCTTCTGCAATGTGTCGAAGAATTGAATGCTGACCCGACCATCCATGGGATTTTGGTGCAATCACCGCCGCCCGCGCATATCGACGAAGTGGCAATCGTTCGCACGCTTGATCCGCGCAAAGATGTGGACGGATTCCATCCAGAAAACGTCGCAAAGCTTGTGTTCGATGATCCCAGTGGCTTTGTCCCGTGCACGCCGCTTGGGGTCCAGCGTTTGCTGATCGAAAGCAAGATCAACATTAACGGCGCACACGTCGTGGTTCTTGGCCGCAGCATGATCGTGGGCAAACCGTTGGCTCTGCTTCTGATGCAGAAAAATACAAACGCCAATGCCACAGTCACCGTGGTGCATTCCCGCAGTCGCGATCTCGCGGAGATTACTCGCTCGGCCGACATTATTGTCGCGGCAATTGGTCGCGCTGGATTTGTCAAAGCCGATCACGTGCGCGACGACGTCGTCGTCATTGACGTTGGGATTAATCGCGTCGATGACGCGGCGACCGAGCGTGGTTATCGACTGGTCGGCGACGTCGCGTTTGACGAAGTATCAAAAAAAGCAAGTGCGATTACGCCGGTACCGGGTGGCGTCGGGCCGATGACCATCGCGATGCTGATGTCCAACACGGTAAAGGCGGCGAGACAATAGCTATCGCTTCGACATTGATTGGTCATTTGTCAGTCGGATTTTGTCATTTCGAGGGCAACGATTTTTCGCGTGAGCAGCCGCAAAATCGCCGGCTGAAGTCGGGCTGCCCGCACAAATCCGGACGCGATGCGAGGCAATAAGACCGCGTCGCGCGCCAGTCGATTGATCCAGAGTCTTCCTCGATACATTTCGGCGGAGGCGCGAGTGAACTCGCGGAGTGCTAATTGTCGGTCTTCGCCTCTGATGATCTTCGCAACCGCCCCTGCTGCCAGTTCTCCTGAGCGGAGTGCATAATAGATTCCTTCGCCCGTAAAAGGCTCCACGACGCGGGCGGCGTCGCCGACGAAAAGAAGATTTTCATGTGCGCAGTGAACGGGCGAACGGGTAAGCGGCGTGATGGTGCGCCAGCGTTGATTGGCGGGGATTTCGAATTGGTGTTGTGCCCATTGCCGCAGTCTGGAAATGGTGGATGGCCTTCCAACGAGGCAAAGATTAAGCTCGTTTTCGTTCACTGGAGCCTGACCGGAGTAACCTTCTCGAAGAAATTGCAGGACGACGCGCTCGTCAAAATTTAGCGGAAGTGGAATGTGCGCTTGCAATGCGACACGTTCGCGCGCAGGGCGTGGCAGCAAATTGCGCAGCCGCGCAACGGTGGAATTTCGTCCATCTGCGCCGATTAAGATCCGGGCGCGAAAACTTTCTCGGGCGGCGGTTTCGATTTTCCAATCCTTATCGTGGACCAACGCGGTGACGGTTGTTCCCTCGCGAACGTGCGCGCCGAGTTCGCAAGCGCGCTTCAGTAGGAGATCATCGAAAAGGCTGCGTTTTACCGAAATCTCGCCCGCTTCAGGCGGGTTTCCAGTCGGAAGATCGACACTGACTTTGCGACCGTTGATGGCGATGAACTCGACTGAGATCAGTTTGGAATGCGGCAAATCCAAAACTTGCCGCGTGAGTGCGAGATGCTCCAATACAGGCCAGCACGAGGGATTTAAACAATCGCCGCACACTTTTTCTCGTGGAAATCTTGCCCGCTCCAGAACAAGCGTGTGCAAACCAGCCAGAGCACAAAATGCGGCACAACTCGATCCGGCCGGGCCGCCACCGACGATTGCGACATCAAAAATTTCCATCGGGCGTAATTTCACAGAAGGTAACGAAGACAACGAAGTTTTTTCGTCCATGCAGGCTCTCTGTTTTCTTTGTTCTCTTCTGTTTATGATCTCTTCGCAGTCGGGCTTTGGCGGCACTGGCGCGCGATTCAATACCAGAGCAAATTGACTTAAATGAGCTGGTCTCTCCCAATCTTTCGCATCGCTGGCATCCAATTGCGGATTCACATTACCTTTTTACTGCTGATTGCCTGGTTGGCCTTCGGCTATTACGCGCAAGGCGGTTCCGCGGTGGCGTTGAGCCGCGTCATATTCGTCTTGCTTCTTTTCCTTTGCGTGGTGTTGCACGAATTCGGGCACGCATTCGCTGCGAAAGCGTTCGGAATCAACACGCCGGACATCACCTTGCTGCCGATCGGCGGTGTGGCGCGACTGGAGCGCATGCCAGAGGAACCAGTGCAGGAACTAATCATCGCAGTGGCGGGGCCCCTGGTGAACGTGGTGATCGCGCTTGGTTTGTTCGTCGCAGGCGGATCGCAAGCCTTACTGAATCCCTCGAGCGTCGAAGGCGGCGGTCTCGTTGCCCAGTTGCTGACGATTAACATCATGCTGGTGCTTTTCAATTTGCTGCCGGCATTTCCAATGGATGGCGGACGAGTGCTACGCGCTTTGCTCGCCACACGGCTGAGTTATGCGCGCGCTACACAGGTCGCCGCCACCGTCGGCCAGGGTTTTGCATTCGTCTTTGGTTTCATTGGTTTGCTGTGGAATCCGTTTCTCCTCTTCATTGCGCTTTTCGTTTATATCGGTGCCTCTCAGGAAGCGGCTCTCGCACAGATGAGGGATGTCTCGCGCAGGTTCCCGGTCTCCAGCGCGATGGTGCGGGAATTTCGCACGCTCTCCGAAGACGCCAGCCTGCAAGATGCAGTCGACGCATTGCTTGCGACTTCGCAGCACGATTTTCCAGTCGTTGGTGATACCGGCAACGTCGCCGGTTTGTTGACGCGTCAGGACCTGATCGCTGCGTTGCGCAAGAATGATCCTGCGCTCCGCGTCGGCGACGTGATGCGACGGGACATTCCTACGGTAACTACCGGAACGCGTTTTGAAGACGCATTCCGCATCATGCAGGAGTGCAATTGCCCTGCGGTGCCAGTGCTGGACCGGATGAAGCGCCTGGTCGGTTTGCTCACGCCGGAGAACGTCACCGAACTGATGATGGTGCAATCCGCCATGCCGAGACGGCGGGTAATGCGAGCCGAAACAAATTAATAACCACAGGCGCTGTAGCCACGGCTCTGAGGGCCACCTTTAGCCCAAAGCGCGGGGGGTTCTGACGTCGACGGTCAGGCCGGCGGCCATAGCCTTTACGAAACGCCTAAGAGCTGATGCGCATCGGCATCAGGACGTAGAGAAATGGAGTTTGAATTTTCAAAACACCCGGGCTCATTTCGTCGATGAGATCGAGAAAGACTTCGTCCTCAGTGAGCGCTCGCAGGGGCGCCATGAGAAATTCCGGATTGAACGCGATGGAAAAATCGCGGCCTTTGTAGGCGACGGCGAGGGATTCCTTGGCTTCGCCAACTTCCGGGGTGGTAGCGGTAATATCGATATTGTTTTTGGTGAAATTCAGTTTGACGGAATGCGACTTGTCGCTGGCGAGCAGCGAGACGCGTCGCAGTGAATTTAGAAAGGTTTCGCGCTCGAGTTTAATTCGCTCTTTTGCCTCGGACGGAATGACCTGGCGATAGTTTGGATAATTGCCTTCGATCAATTTCGAGACGAGCAGCGTCTTGTTGAGGTCAAAAGCGATCTGCCCGCTGCCCATGCTCACCTTGATTTCGCCATCATCGGCAAGCAGGCGTTGTAATTCGGTTACCGCTTTGGTTGGAACAATAAAGTCCGCCTCGTGGCTGCGCGGGAATTCCAATTCGATTTCGACCATGGCAAGCCGGCGGCCATCTGTCGCGACCAGCGTCAGCTTGTTCTCCTTGAAGCTGAACAGAACGCCATTGAGCACGTAGCGAGTCTCGTCTGTTGATATCGCATAGGAAGTTTTGCGCAGACCGTCCCGCAAATCCTTTTGTCGAATCGTGACAACCTTCGCGTCCTCGAATTTGGGCAGCTCCGGATGGAGGCGGCGTTTTTTCCGTTAACATCTATCTGAATCTCACTCGAAGGCAGTTCACGGACGATGTTGAAGAGGCGACGAGCCGGAAGCGTGGTCGCTCCTTCTTTTTCTACGTTCGCTTCACAACTGCCGCGCACGCCAACATCAAGATCTGTTGTAGTGAGGTGAATTTCCTCACCGTGTGCCTGCAAAAGAACGTTGGAAAGGATAGGAAGAGTAGTGCGAGTGCTGACGACGTTTTGAACCTGCTGCAGACCTTCGAGCAGTTTTTCTTTCGCTACACTAAATTTCATTATGACGGTCTAAGATGT
>Ga0310810_10007022_pt1 | contig 12793 bp, 10 predicted proteins | sample NCmetagenome_FD_207641 | JGI IMG/M metagenome (GOLD analysis project Ga0310810, IMG submission 207641) | Soil microbial communities from experimental microcosm in Duke University, North Carolina, United States - NC | ecosystem: Engineered > Artificial ecosystem > Soil microcosm > Unclassified ... | reverse complement strand
GCAACCGTGGCTGACCCGGATCGACTTCCCAGGGATGCAGGTAGAAGACGGCCGCGCGCTTTTCGTGCTCGTTCAACCGCGCGATGCCCCAGCGCGCCCACGTATACGGCAGGATGCGGAAATAGCCGCCGCCGGCGATCGGGAGGTTGTAAGGGCCGACGCGCACCGTCGAACCAGGAACTTCGAACAGCGTCCCCGCGGGCCGCTGGATGCGGTACGGATGGCGCGCCGAAACCGGGATGCCGTACCGATCGTGCACGATCGGGAAGATGCTGGCGTCGTACCAGTAGCCTTCTTCGATCAGCACGTCGAGCGCCCACAACGAACGCGGCGTAATCGAATAGCTCGGCGCGCGGAACCCGCCCACGGCCATGCCGGCGGCATCTTCGAGCAGCCGCTTCGCGCGACGTACGTCCTCGCGGAATTCCACCGGCGTCTGGTCGTAGATCAGGCGGTGCGCATACCCGTGCGACGCCACTTCATGGCCGCGCACGGCAATGCGGCGGACCAGATCCGGATACCGCTCGGCAACACATCCAAGCACGAAGAACGTGGCGCGCACGTCGAACGCGGCGAAGATTTCCAGCAGCCGCTCCGTGTTCGCACACACACGGCTCTCGAAGCTGTTCCAGCGATGACGCGGCACGATGCCGTCGAACACGCTGACGTGGAAGTAGTCCTCCACGTCGATGCTCATGGCATTGACGACGGGAGCGTCGGACGGGTGGGCAGGCGCAGCCACTACGCGCCGCGCCTCAGGAGAACGGTCTTCACGGTGGACAACATGATGAAGAGGTCGAAGGCCAGGGTCAGGTTCTTGATGTAGAACAGGTCGTACTGGAGCTTCTGCAGCGCGTCCTCGGTGGTCGCACCATAGCTGTAGCGGACCTGCGCCCAGCCGGTGAGCCCCGGCCGCACGATGTGGCGCTGGCCGTAGAACGGAATCTGTTTCGTCAGATCACTGACGAACTCGGGACGCTCCGGGCGCGGACCAACCAGGCTCATGTCCCCGATCAGCACGTTCCAGAGCTGTGGCAGTTCGTCGAAGCGGAACCTCCGCAGCCAGAGCCCGATCGGCGTCACTCGCGGGTCTCCATCAGGCGACGCCCACACCGGTCCCGTGGCAGCTTCGGCGTCCGCGCGCATCGAGCGGAACTTGTGCACCATGAACAAGCGGCCGTCCCGGCCGACGCGCCGCTGATGGTAGAGAACGGGGCCTGACGACGTCAGGCGCACGGCAAGCGCGACGAGCGCGATGATCGGCGACGCGAGCACGAGGCCCAGCATCGCCGCGACAATATCGACCGCCCGCTTGGCCGTCGTCAGCAGCCGCGTCTTCTTGAAGCCGGGCGAGAAGATCAGCCAGCTCGGACGCAGGTTCTCGACCGCGATTTTTCCTGTGTACTCTTCATACACGGCGGCCAGATGGTCGAACGTCACGCCGTCGAGCTTCATCTCGAGGAGCTTATCCATCGGCAGCTTGCCGCGCGCCTCGGAGAGGCTGACGACGACGCGCTCGACACCGCGGGCGCGGACGATCGACGGAATATCTTCGATGGTCCCGATGATGCCGGGGTTGATCACCGGCTCGCCCACGCGCGCCGGATCCGGATCGACGAAGCCGACGATTTCCACACCCAGTTCATGACGCCGATCGAACAGTTCGCGCGCGAGCTCCACGGCGCCGCGGCTCGTGCCGATCAGCAGCAGCCGCTCTCGCGGTCCCACGCTGTGACTGAGCCACTCGAATGCCACGCGCCAGCCGATGACGAGCGTCATGACGAGCACCGCCGCGAGGATGAAGACGCCGCGGCCCAGGCTCAGTGACGGGAACCAGTAGTACAGGAGCGCAAGGACAAAGGACGCGGAGGCGAGCGCGTTGAGAATGCGCTTCACCAGCTCGCGACGATCGCTCACGTAGCGCAGGTCGTAGAGGTCGGCGTAATAGAGACAGAGCTGGCAGACCACCGCCACCAGTGCCGCCTTCGCAGCGCCGCCGGCCGAGAGCAGGACAGTTGCCCCCGCGCCCAGGTAAACGTAGGCGGCCACGCCGATGGCCGCGACAATCGACAGCGTTTCGACCAGGACGAGCGACAGCGAGCGCAGCGTTACGCGCCGCGTCAGCAGCCTGATCATCTCGGGTCGCTTCCGTTGCGACTGCCGTAATACGCGCCGTAATAGCCGCCGGTCCCGCCGGCCGGCACGGTCGCACCGTTCAGCACGACGCCGAGGACCGGGACATTCTTCAGCGAGTCGACCGCACGCTTCACCAGATTGTGCGGCGTCGACTCGGCACGCACGACCAGGACCACACCATCGGCGGCGGCGGCCATCAGCGGCGCATCGGGCAGCAGCACCAGCGGTGGCGTATCGATGATGACCCAGTCGAACGTCTCGCGGGCCTCCTCCACCAGGCGCTTCATCCGTTCGGACGCGAGGCCCGCCATCGGATCGGCCTGTGGCCGGCCGGCCGGCAGCACGGTCAGCCAGTTCGAGACATGGTGCAGGGTGAGTTTGGTGTCTTCGCGCGCGCCCAGCGCATCGGCGAGGCCGGTCGCCGTGTTGATTTTGAAGACGTCGTGCAGTGCCGGCCGGCGCAGGTCGCCGTCCACCAGGAGCACGTTGCGCCGGTACGACTCGCTCAGCGTCAGCGCAAGATTCACCGACGTCAGCGTCTTCCCTTCGCCCGCGACGGCGCTGGCCACCAGGATCACCTTGAGCCCGCGTTCGGCCTGCGCATCGTGCAGCACGCCAGCCAGACGGCGATACTGCTCGCGCGACATCGGCGTGATTGCGTCGTCCACGATCACTTTCTCGGCAAGCCGGTTGTCGATGTGCGCGAACACGGACGCCGCCGCCGTCGGCTTGCGTTCGACAACCTCACTCAGGGGCGCCGCCGGTCCCGCCGTGCCATGTGACGGTGCCGGCCGCACGCGCCGATGCTCGGACATGTCCACGAGGATCGACTCGCGTGGCAGCGTCGTCTCGTCTTCGTTCAGCGGCGCCGGCGCGGGCATGGCCGTGCCCCGCTCCTCCGCCGCCCGGCGAATGGCCTCTTCGATTCGACTCATGACTTCTCCGCAGATCGGAAGAACGAGAAGCGGCGTCGCTTCGTCGCGGCGGCAAACATCGCGGGCCGCTGGGCGCCGACCGCCGCGGCCACCGGCAACTCCTCGGACAGCTCTTCCGACGCCGGCGGCGACGCGGGTTGCGCCGGAACGGCTACGACCGCGGGTGACGCGGAACGTGACGGGTGTTCAGCCGGAATGAAGTCGAAATTGCGCGCCACTTCGGTGACCGTGTGACTGTTCACGGGCCGCTGGTTGATCGCAAACGCGGTCAGCAGCGCGTTGTCGGCAATCACGCTGATCGTCCGCGGAATGCCGTTGGCGGCCTGGTGCATCATCACGACCGCCTCGCGCGTGAAGACATGCGCGGCGATGCCACCGGCGGCGCGAATGCGTCCGCTGATGTACGCCACCGTTTCGTTTGACGTCAGCCGCGGCAACTCGCACCGCAGGCCCACGCGCTGCTTGAACTGCCGCAGCGACTGCTCGTTGAGCCGGGCCGCGAGCTCCGGCTGGCCGGCCATGATCACCGACAGCAGCTTGCGCTCGGCCGTCTCCATGTTGGCGAGCAGCCGGATTTCCTCGAGCAGCTCCAGCGGCAGGCTCTGGGCTTCGTCGACCACCAGCACCGTGGTCTCGCCATTCGCGAGACGCTTCGTCAACAGCGCCTCGAGCTCCAGCAGCAACGCCGCCTTCGAGTCGCGCGCCCGTTCGCTCAGCCCGAACCCGTTCGCGAGAATTTCGACGAATTCTGGCCGCGTGAGCGTGCCATTCATCACCGTCACGCAATGCACCAGCGCCGGCTGCCGGGCGATGGCGGCGCGGATCAGTGTCGTCTTGCCGCACCCGGCTTCGCCAAGGAGCAGCGTGATGCCGGTGCGCGAGGCGATGCCGTACTCGAGATTGCTCAGCGCCTCGCGGTGCGACGGCGTCAACACGAGATACTTCGGATTCGGCGTCAGCTCGAACGGCCGCTCCTGCAGCCCAAAGAACCCTTCGTACATCAGCGCACCCACGTGTCGATGACGCCGAACTTCCATATCGCGGCGGCGACGACGCCGGCGAACATCGCCCCACTGGCGCACCATGTGAGGATGCGCCGCCTGGCCGCCCGGCGCCGCTCGGGCGCGGTGATCATCGCCGGCACCACCGCCAGCACCGGCAGCGCCAGGCTGACGACGACGTCCGTGTCGGTCTTCAGCGTCGTGTCCTTGTATTCCAGCAACAGGGCCAGCGCGAACCCCAGGGCGAGGCCGCCGGCGATGCCGATGGCATCGATGCGTACGCGATTGGGGCTGATCGGCTTTTCCGGCAACCGCGGCGCGTCGAGCGTCCGGAACTGCTCGCCGATTTCACGGGTCTCGAGATTCGCGGCGACCTTCGATTCCTGGCTCTTCTTCAGCAGCGACGTGTAGCTGTCCTGCAGCGTCGAGTAATCGCGCATCAATTCGGTCAACTCAGACTCGAGCGCCGGCGCCCGCTCGATCCGATCCTTGTAGCTGGCCAGGGCCGTGCGCAGGCGCGCTTCGTCGTTTCGAGCGGCATCGAGCCGGCGCTGCAGCTGCTCCGCTTCGGCCTTCATGTCGTTGACGCGGCTGCGGGCGGCACGTTCCGCCGGCGTGATCGGCGCGGCATCGGCCGACAACGGCGCTTCCGCTTCCGCCTTCTTTTCCAGATCCGCGATCTGCCGTTGCAGGCGCTGGATGTCCGGATGTTCCGGCTTCAGGCGCGTCTGCAACTGCCGCAGCGCCGCACGTGCGGCGGTGAGCTGATCCACGGCCGTGTTGCCCGTCGGCGCCGTCGACGGGGCGACGGCGTTCTGCTGTGCCTCGGCATCCGCGATCTGGCGCTGCAGGTTGAGCAGGCGATCGTGATCGCGGTTGGTCGCGTCGAGGACGCCCTGCAACTGCGTCTGCAGCGTCCGCATCATCTGCAGGTTCGACTCGACCTGCTCCGGCAGCTGCCCGTCGTTCTTCTGACGGAAGACTTCGAGCTTCTTCTCGTGCTCGATCAGCTGCGCCCGCGCATCAGCCAGCTGCGTCTCGAGGAACTGGTTCGTCGACGTGGCGAGCGATTCCCGATCGGTCAGGCTCTCCTGGATGTACAGGTTCGCGAGCTTCTCGGTGACCAGCATCGCGGTCCGCGCGCTGGTGGAATCGAAGCTCAGTTCGAAGGCGCGGGAGTCGTTCTGGCCACCGCGACCCACATCGATGTGGATGTCCGTGCGCATCCGCTCGATGACGTCCTCCATGAGCATCGTCTTGCGCTCACGCTCGTAGAGATTGAACTCCTGCATGATCTTCTCGAGCCGCGTGCGGCTCATGATCTGCTGGCCAATCATCTGCAGGCGATCCTGGGTCGACGTGTTCACCGCCGGACGGACGTAGTCCGCCGGCACACGCGGCGGCACGATCAGGATCGTCGTCGTCGAGCGATAGCGGTTCGGCAGTTGCGACGCGACAATCGCCGTTCCGGCGGCGATGAGCACCGCCGGGATCAGAATCACCCAGCGCCGCGCCCACGCGGCACGCAAGTAGTCTTCGGGCTCGTATTGCTTACCGGGCAGCATGTGGCTTCCTCGCGCGGTGCAGCAGGGGTGCCCAGACGGTGAGATACACGCGCGCCGACTGGCGGTTCGTGTTCAGGACCGTGCCGCCAGGCAGATAGGCACTGCTGTCGAATGAATAGCGGTAGTACGAATAGGACCCGCCGAGCGCCAGCCAGCGGGTCAGCGCCTGCGTCATCGTCATGGTGGCGGAGGTTGTCCAGTAGCCGTTCGTGGTGCCCAGTCCCAGCTCGCCGGTGGACGCCCGGACGTTGGTCTCGAACTGGAGCCGGCGAGTGAACAACCCGGTCACACCGGCCGTGACGCGATCGTAGCGAACCGGTGCGTCGAGCGTGTCGACGAAGCCGATGTTGCGACCGTAGCCGCCGAACACCGCCCAGGTGCGGCCGAATTCGCGGGTCAGGCGGGCGTCGCCGGTGACCCGATACTCCGTGCGATCCTCCCAGGTGTAGGCGGAGCTGCCGCTGCTGAACGTGAGGGTGGTGCGGCGTGTCAGCGAGAAGGCGTGATTGACGTCGATGCCGGCGTCGAGATTGTGCGCCTCGAGGCGGCGCTCGACGTCCTCACGCGGGTAATCCTCGCGACGATAGTGATACCCCAGATGGAAGCCGAGATCGCGCGTGAGCCCCTGCCGAAACGTCCCGCCCGCAGTGTGCGACTGCAAATCCTGCTGGAGCCACGATGCCGTCGACTCGACTCGTTGATAGCCGTAGTCGAGCACGAAGGACGAACGTTTCGTGACGGGAATCGTCTGCGCGATGCTCGCGCTCGACGCCCACGATGTGTACGGGTCGCTGCGGATCGCCAGGTCCTCGTTGACCAGGGCAGCCTCGCCGAGCGGCGCCTCGAACAGCGCTGGAATCAACTGCTGCAGCGTGTAGGGTTGACGGCCGCCCGACTGAGAAGCACTCAGGGTCAGCGTCTTGAACGGACGTACGGACGCGCCGAGCGTCGCCACCCCACTGGACACCAGGGAGTCGGCGCCCTGATACGACCGGCCCTGCACCGCCGCTGACGCACCGAGGTCGAACTTGTCGCGGTCGAGCGTGTAGCGCAATTGCGCCGATCCGAGGGCGAACGCGCCCTGCCGTCCATTGAGTGCGTCGTCTGAGAGCGATGTCGTGCTCGCCGGGTCGACGCCGGTCAGCGGCAGGCCGCGCTCGCCGCCGACGCCGCCGCGGACTTCTCCGGTCAGCAACTGCTCCGACGCTTCAGGCGCATGGGCAAAGACGCCGCGATACGGACGCTCCTCGCGCGGCTGTGGCACCTGCTGCGGCACTTCCTGCGCCGCGACCGGCGCCGCCGCCATCGCGACTCGCACCAGGATGAAGAACATCCCCAGGCGTTGTGCACACCTCACGAATCGCCCGGGCATCACGTTGCGCTCCATGACTTGTTGTCGCACCATGCTCACGCGATCAGGGGACGACGACCGTGTCGCCCGGCTTCAGCTCGATGTTCTGCTTCAGGTTCTTGCGATTGAGTACGTCCTTGTAGTTGAACCGCATCGACACCTGCTTGCCGTTCTCGGTCCGCAGGATCGAGATGTTGTCGGCCTTCGCGTATTCGTTGACGCCGCCCGCCATCGCCAGCAGCTGCATGACGGTGGTCGGCCCCATCAGCGCGTAGGGGCCGGGCTTCCCGACCTCGCCGGTGATGAACACCTTGCGGCTGTTGATCGCCTTGACGTCGACGGTGACCGACGGATCGTCGACGAACTTCTCGGCGGCGGCCTTGATGTTCTGTCGCAGTTGTTCGAGGGTGAGGCCCGCGGCGGACACTTCGTTGAGCAGCGGCAGCGTGATCCGGCCATCAGGCCGCACGGTCACGTCCGCGGACATGTCCTTGTCGCGCCAGAACACCACCGACAGCACGTCGTCTGGACCAACGGTGTAGTCGGCAGGCGGCACGACGGCCGCCACGCTGGCCGGGGCGGCCGGAGCCGTCGCCGGGCGGTTGACGGTGGCAGTCTGGGCCGAGACAGCAACGGCCACTGACAGGGCCAGGGCAAGACCGCACAACACCTTCATCATGCTCACCTTTCAGTTGAACGCCATGGTCCGGTGCAAGGCACCCGCCAGCGTTTTCGCCGCGAATCACCGCCAGCACGCACTTATCCCGCCGAAGAAGTCCATGGCCGACCAGAATTCCGCTGAAAGTCTGGAAGCCGATTACGAATGGGCTCCCGGACCGGAGCCAGTCGTCAGCGGTATTCCTTGAACGGCAGTTGGCAGTCGTGTTTGCGCAGGAAGTTCAGGAACCGCTTGTAGTCGCGCGGCTCCATGTTGAACAGGCGCGCCACGATCTTGTAGTTGCCGCGGGCCTCCTCGAGACCACGCCGAATGACTTCGCGCACGTTCGACCGCGTGATTTCCCGATCCATGAACAGCGGATACACGGTCGTCCAGAACGACTCGTGCTGATCGATCATCCGCTTGTACAAGTCGTCGGCAATGGTGCGGCGGCGCTCCCGTTTCGGGCGGAGGGCGACGCGATCGTGCGCGCGCAATTCCGCCGGCAGGTCCTCGAGTTGAATCGTCGGCCCGGCGACGGTCACCACGAGCCGTTCGATGACGTTCTCGAGCTCACGGACGTTGCCCGGCCACGCGTATTCGACCAGCACCTTCATCGCCTCCGGCGCAATGCCGGCGATCCCGGATCGGTTCTGCGCCGTGAACGTCTGCAGAAAATGCGTTGCCAGCAGCGCGATGTCGTCGCGGCGTTCGCGCAGCGGCGGCACCACGATGTGAATGACGTTGAGGCGATAGAACAGGTCTTCGCGGAACGAGCCCTGGCGGATCATCTCGCGCAGGTCGCGGTTGGTCGCGGCGATCACGCGGACATTGACCGCGCGGCCGACCCCGTCGGCGCCGACCTTCTGCAGTTCGCCGGTCTCGAGAAACCGCAGCAGCAGGCCCTGCATCCGCAGCGTCATTTCGCCCACTTCGTCCAGGAACGCGGTGCCCAGGTGGGCGGTCTCGAGCTTGCCCGGCTTGTCGCGATAGGCGCCGGTGAAGCTGCCGCGCACATGGCCGAACAGTTCCGATTCGAGGAGCGTTTCGGGAAGGCCGGCGCAGTTGACCGGCGCGAACATGCTGGTGGCGCGCGGCCCGCGCGAATGAATCGCACGAGCGACGATTTCCTTGCCGACACCGCTTTCGCCCGTGATCAGCACCTTCGCATCAGACCTGGCGACGCGATCGATCTCCTGCTGGAGGGCGATCGTTTCCGCGCTGCGGCCAATCAGTTGCACGTGAGTCTTCACGCGCATCGGAGAGACGGGAGTCAGTCGAGCACCGCTTTCCACCACTCAGGTCCTCTAGGCCTCGTTGATGAAGCGTTCCATCAACTGGCGATCCGTGGACGCGACATTGACGAACGACGCACCGATCAGCACGCCGAGGGCGCCGCCGGGCGCCGGAGCCACGCGCCGCACGTGCATCTCCGCCGTGAACAGTTCGCCACCCAGATTCAGCCGAAAGATGGCATTGCTGCCAACCGGAACCGACCGCGCGGCCTGCAGCAGGGCCCCGTCCGGGGTGATGTCCAGCACCTGCACCGTCAACATCGCGGGCATGGTGGCGGCTTCGTGATCTACTGTGCGCCGCGGGTGGCGCCGCCGTTCTTCCATGGATGGCCTCAACAAGGGCAAACCGATATCGGTCCGCCTGGCCGTCAACATAGCAACCGGGCCGCCAGCCGTGGCAGACGTTTGTCTTCCCGCCAAGCTACTGATGGCGGTGAGGTTAGCTGTTAATCAGGGCCGGAAACGAGGACAGAAGTCTGCTCCGGACCGGTCAAATGGACGGGTACGATAAGAGTTTCTAGATTTTATTCGAGAGAATGACTCAGGGCCGCTGGTACTGAGAGAAATTCAACGCCCAGCAGATAGCGCTCGGGCCCTTCATCGGTCGCGGGTACCGGGCGGAGGTGCCGGACACGCGCATCGAGGGTGACGTCTTCCCCGTCAATCCGCAGCGACAGCACCCGCACGGAATCGGGCGCCGCCGCCACGGGCGACAGAATCAGCGCCCCCCCGGCACTGATTTCGACAACGCGTGCGGGTTCCGTCACTTCGATGGTGCCCCACAACGCGCCGACCACCTCCAGCCGTACCCGCTGCCGCCGATCGCCGAGGTACGCGTTCATACCGCTACTACGCGACGTGCCGCTCGAGACCATGACTCCGCGCTTCCTGGACTACGCCGGTGGCCGCAGCCGCCGAGCCTGGCGCCCGGGCGGCCAGCCCGATCGCCGCGACCCCGCGACCGTTGTGCGCCGATTCGATCAGCGTACGGAGGCGGTCCGCCACATGGCGCGCCTGGTCGGGAGACGTTTCGTGCAACAGCAAGCCGATTTCCCGTTCGCCCAGCGTTCCCACCAGATCCGACGGGCGCACCTGGCTGCGGATGTCGGACACATCTCGGTGTACCGCCGCATAGGCGGTCACGTCGGCGTCCAGCGTCAGCACGAGAACCGAGACTGGAAAGCCGCGCTCGAGCGCCTGCTGTGCGAACCGGTCGATGACATCGTCGAAACGACGCGAGACGGTCCGACGATCCGCGACGCCGTGCCGCTCGATGAGATGCAGGCGCCCCCACTGCCGAACGATCTCGGCGACAGCGGTGATCGTCCGACGCTCCACCGGCGAGAATTGCGAACCCTCGCGCGGCACCACAGACAGCCTCGCGAGCGCGGTAGGCGAGAGCGGCATCGACGTATCGCTGCCACGGTCGTCGTCGCCCTCGGCTCCGCGCGTCTGGGCCCGCAGCAGCGAACGTCCGTCGACCGTGATCTCCAGGCGAAGCGACTCCGCCTTGGCCTGGGTGCGGACGTACTCGAGTGCGCGCTCAGCGGCGATCGCCGGATCGGCGCTGCGTTCGAACAGCATTCGGCTGACAGCCGTGCCGGTGGCGACCACGGCCTGCGCTGCAACCGACGTGAGCCATCGCTCCAGCATCCGCACGTACACGCCAAGCCGCGACAGATCCGGCACCTCGGACGACAGCAGACGCATCAAGAGGAGCCAGGACGCGTGATCGGGGCCGTCGATTCGTGCCACGAGCACGCTGTCCGTGTCGTGCATCCCCAATCGGTCGGCCTCGATGCGCGTCAACGCGGACGGCACGAGGTCCGGCGGCAGATCCGATGCGGCGATCGCGTCCGGCGCCGCTTTCGAATCCGCGCCGAGCAGGGCGACTTCACGGACGAAACGGCCCGGAGCGGTCTCGACGTACGCGGTCAGCTCCAGGTCGTACCAGACCGCAAGCGCATCGGCAAACGCGAGCACGAGATCGCGATCCGACAGATTGGCTGCCGTCGCGTCGAGCACGGACATCAGCGCGCTGACGCGGCTCACGCCCTCGTCGGGGAGGTTCACCGCGCTCTGGAGATGCGCGGCAATCGCCGGCGCGAGCCACTGCCCGACAATCTCCAGTTCTGCACGCGTGCTGTCCGGCTTCGTCCCGGCGGGAATCGGCTTGGTCAGGACGAGCACGCCGGCCGACGGATCTCCGGTTGTGACCGCGGCACACACCAACTGGATGCCGTCGATCGCCAGGGCCTGCGGCGCCTGCCCCTGTACCGTTGCCGATACCGCGGCGCGCACGGTCGGCGCCTGCGCACTGAGCAATCGCCCCGCGGGCGTTGCTGGGGACTGCCCGTCAAGGAGAATGGGGGTGCCCTGAGCGTTGACGAGATGAGCCTCGATATTCAGCCGTGCGCACAACAGTCGCAACCAGTCCCAGGAACGAGTGCGCACGGCGGAAGCGAGCGCATCGCCAGTGGACGAGAGCAACGTTGTCGTGTTGATACGCAAAGACGGCCTTTCCTGCACGAGGAATACGGTCGTTGTCGCCTCTGTGCAAGCTCGCCGCCACGATCGCCGGGGTTGATCACACGAAAACCACGGGAAAATCAAATGTTTCGTGCATTCATCGCCGAGTCAAGGTCTACAGTAAGGAGACAAAAAGCAAGGCGTACGCGGAAACGGCGCGACCGAAGCCGCGCCGTTTCACCGTACGCGAGCGCGAAACCGATTACACCTGCGCGACCGCCCGCTCTTTCACCGGCGCGTGCATCTTGAGCTGCGGCAACACCAACCGTGGCCGCTGTGGCACGTCAGCCGGCACACCGGTACGAAACTCACGGAAATCCGCCCCGCAGTCGTGCGCGGCCAGGAAGTTGAGGAAGCGCTTGTAGTCCTGCGCCGGCATGCCGAACAGGCGCAGCAAGCCACGATAATTGCCCCTGGTCGTCGCCAGACCACGCCGTACCAGTTCGCGCATGTCGTGCCGCGTGATGTCGCGTGAGAGGAACAAGGGATAGATGTGATCCCAGAACGAATAGCCCGCCTGCACCAACGCGTTGTACAACTCGTCGGACACCTGGGCGCGCCGTTCGCGTATCCGAATGACCGAGTCGGCGGCCTGCCGCACGGACACCGGCAGATGCTCAACGTCGATGACATCTCCGCCGGCGAGCCATGCCGCCTGCTCCATCACGTTCTGCAGTTCCCGGACGTTGCCAGGCCACCGGTAACGCACGAGAACCTGCATCACGCCCGGCGTGATCGTCGTCCCCGGCCGCGCCCGGTCCACGAAATGCGTCGCCAACTCCTGAATGTCGTCGCGCCGTTCGCGCAGAGGCGGCACCTCGAGGTGAATGACGCGGAGGCGGTACAACAGATCCTCCCGGAACTGTCCGGCGGCAATGAGATCGGCCAGATTGCGATTGGTGGCCGCCACCACCCGCACGTCAACGCGCGCATTGCGCGCATCGGACCCGACCGCCTGGATCTCGCCGTTCTCGAGGAACCGGAGCAGCATTGCCTGCATGCGCAGGCTCATCTCCCCCACTTCGTCGAGGAAAATCGTGCCGCGATGCGCGGCCTGCAGCTTTCCCGGTTTATCGCGGTACGCGCCGGTGAAGCTGCCCTTCACGTGACCAAATAACTCCGATTCGAGCAGCGTTTCGGTGAGGCCAGCGCAGTTCACGGCAATGAACGGTTGCCGGCTCCGCGACGAATTGATATGGATTCGGCGCGCGACGAGATCCTTGCCGACGCCGCTCTCACCTGTGATCAGCACCTTCGCGTCGCACACCGCGGCGCGATCGGTGGTTTCGAGCAGCTTGATCATGTCCGGATTCGCGCCGACAA
>Ga0310810_10007021_pt1 | contig 12794 bp, 10 predicted proteins | sample NCmetagenome_FD_207641 | JGI IMG/M metagenome (GOLD analysis project Ga0310810, IMG submission 207641) | Soil microbial communities from experimental microcosm in Duke University, North Carolina, United States - NC | ecosystem: Engineered > Artificial ecosystem > Soil microcosm > Unclassified ... | reverse complement strand
AACCGTCAAGTAAATGTCTGAAATGTCCCTGCCATCGAGGAACATTCGATGCTCGACTTGGATACGTCATGTTTGGCCCACCGCGGCGGCCTCTCGATGAAATCATTCTTCAGATGCGAGCCGGAGGACAGCTTTGGGCCACCGGAAAAAGCTTTGGACGAGAGGGGGAAGTGATTACACAAGCCCTCGGAGGAGGTGAATGAAATGAGAAACAGCGTAGAAACAGCCAGAATTAACATTGGTGAATTGATCTTCTTTCTAATTGGCGCGCTCTTGTTGGTGTTATTGATCGGTATCGTTGCCAATGGTCAAAGTGAAACACTGCGAACGCGAGCTCCGAAGGCCCATGCACAAGTTCAGCAACCGTTGTACAGAGAATATCGTGGTGTGCGTCTCGGCATGACCGCGGTTGATGTGCGAGCGAAACTCGGTGAGCCGTCTTTCAAGAGTGATGAACTTGATTTCTTTATTATCTCTGCAAATGAGACAGCCCAGATTGCTTACAACGTGGCGAAAAAAGTGATGACAATTTCCACGGATTACGCCAGCGGTGTTGGCGCTCCGGATTACAGAAGCGTTGTAGGCGAGGGATTGCTGATCCAGAGACCGGATGGATCAGTGTTCAGGATGGTAATGTACGATTCGGAACGCTTCTGGGTGTCTTATAACAAGAGTGCGACCACAGTGCCGGTTGTCACGGTCACAATCAGCGCAAACCAGTAAACGGTAGTTCCCAAAACTTCGATGAGTACTTTTCTTGCCCAAAAGCAAAGTGAAATTGTGCTCGAAACCACTTTCACTGGACAGGCACTGCTGGACAATCCCTTACTGAACAAAGGCAGTGCCTTTCCACAAAGCGAGCGACGCGAGTTTGGTCTCCTGGGTCTCCTTCCGGTGCATTGTTCTACGCTCGAGGAGCAACTCGCTCGCACCTACGAAAACTATCGGCGCAAAGATAGCGATCTTGAACGGTATGTGTTCTTGACGGGCCTGCAGGATCGCAACGAGACGCTCTTCTATCGTCTCTTGCAGGAACACATGAGTGAGATGATGCCGATCATCTACACGCCGACAGTCGGTGAAGGCTGCTGCCAGTACAGTCACGTATTTCGAAGACCTCGGGGTCTATACATCTCATATCCTGACCGTAAAGAAATCCCTGCGCTGCTCGACAACGCTCCCTCACCGGAAGTGAACGTTATCGTGGTGACTGATGGCGAACGCATCCTTGGATTGGGAGATCTGGGGGTAGGAGGAATGGGCATTCCGATCGGTAAGCTTTCTCTCTACTCTGTTTGTGCAGGTATTCATCCCGCGACGACTCTTCCAATTATGCTAGACGTCGGAACTGACAATCCCCAACTCTTAGAAGATCCACTATACCTGGGTTGGCGGCACCCCCGTGTGCGAGGGCATGAATACGACGCGTTTGTGGAAACGTTTGTCGAGGCTGTGAAAGGAAAGTTTCCTCGAGTGCTGTTGCAGTGGGAGGATTTTTCTAAGCAGAACGCTGCTAGATTGCTCGAGCGTTATCGAGACCGCCTGTGCACCTTTAACGACGATATTCAGGGAACGGGCGCTGTAACAGTCGCTGGACTTTTGGCGGCAATGAAGGTTCTGGGCTCAACACTTGGTGAGCAACGAATCGTGATCTTGGGCGCGGGCTCATCTGCTATCGGTATTTGCGATCAAATCGTGACGGCAATGGTTGACGCGGGACATCCCGAAGATAAAGCAAGACAAGGGTTGTGGCTGGTCGACAGCAAGGGTTTGGTACACAACGGACGTAGTAATCTCGAAAGTTCAAAACAGAAATATGCTCAATCGGCAGCATCGGTTGAAGCGGTCGGTTTGAATTTCTTTGACGTTGTAGCGAACCTTCATCCTACGATTTTGATCGGCACGTCCGGTCAGCGCGGCGCTTTCAGCGAAGATGTTATTCGCGAGATGGCGCGACACGTGGAGCGACCAGTTATCCTTCCCCTTTCGAATCCAACCTCTAAAAGCGAGGCTACGCCGTCCGACCTTCTTAATTGGACTGGTGGACGAGCTCTGATCGCTACCGGCAGTCCATTTCCGGCAGTCAGTCATAATGGAAGGCTGATTAGGATTGGTCAGTGTAATAACGCTTTCATATTTCCAGGAGTGGGCTTGGGAGTTATTGCGGCAGGCGCGTGCCGAGTAACAGACGCGATGTTTTCAGTCGCGGCTCAAGTGTTAAGTGAATTTTCTCCGGCATTGACTGACGCCAATGGACCACTGTTTCCCTCCCTGGAAGTCGTTCGTGAGGTTTCATATCGAGTGGCGCTGGCGGTGGCAATTGAAGCCGTTAGAGGTGACTTGTCGTCTATGAGCCTTGACTCACTGGAAGGCGCGGTTACTAACAAGATGTGGCACCCGCAATACGTTCAACTGAAACATGTCGTCCGTTGAGTCAATTCAGCGGACGATATGAATCTAACATCTTCATGTAGTTCGCTCTTTCGAAAGCAGCAGGTTCAGCGCAGTGTTTTTGACTCATTGCGCCAATCATCTGCATCACGCTCTCGTACTCGTGCTCGTTCATCCAGGTGACTAGCTCATTCAAAACTTGTCCCACGCGACAAATTCCTTTCTGCAGTAACTCTGACGCCATCATCGTAACTTTTGCACCGGCCATTAAGCCTTTGATCATATCGTGCGAAGTGTGGATCCCGCTGGTTATCGCAAAGTCAGCGGTTAATCTTCCGTACAGAATTGCCACCCAGCGCAAAGGCAAACGCAGGTCATCCGAACTACTCAGGACCAGCCGTGGCGCTACTTCGAGATTCTCCAAATCAAAGTCCGGTTGATAGAAGCGATTGAAGAGTACCAACCCATCGGCACCGGCATCAGTTAGACGACTTGCCATATTCGGGATAGAGCTGAAGAAAGGGCCTATCTTCACAGCGACTGGGATAGTTACTACCTGTCTTACCGCCGAAAGAATATCGAGATAAACTTTCTCTACCTCGATTCCCGACAATTGTGTGTTCGTCGGAAGGTAATAGATATTCAACTCGAGAGCATCGGCGCCTGCCTCTTCGATCAGAGTAGCGTAATCCGTCCAGGCGCCCACAGACACTCCGTTCAAGCTTCCGATTATGGGAATATCGACGGCTTCCTTGGCGCGGCGAATCAGAGTGACGTATTGGTCCGGCCCGACGTTATACCCCTGCATGTCAGGAAAATAGTTGATGGACTCCGCGTAACTATCGGTTCCCTGCGTTAAGTGATAGTCAATGTAATAGCTGTCGAAGCCAATCTGCTCTTCAAACAGTGAATACATGACAACTCCTGCCGCGCCCGCATCTTCAAGCCGGCGGATGCTGTCGACATTGTGTGAGAGTGGCGATGAAGAAGCGACTATGGGGTTCTTCAAGCTCATGCCGAGATAGTTAGTTGTTAGATTCATTGCGGTCCTCAAGAGGTGTTACACAGGCTCGGCAGGAGGAGCCTGCGCCAGTTGTTTGTACTGTTGCCACCTTCGTGTTACAGCCTTTTGCGCCTGGCCCAGGAGAAACTTGGCCACTGCAGGTTCGCTCTGCTGCAACATACGATAGCGACCTTCGGTGTAGATATAGTCCTGAAGCGGAATCTTTGGATCACTCGAGTCGAGTTGGAACGGGTTCTTGTTTTCCTCAATTAATCGCGGGTTGTAACGGTAGAGCGGCCAGTAAGCTGAATCCACAGCCAGCTTCTGTTGGCGCATGCCTTTGGCCATGTCGATTCCGTGAGCAATGCATTGACTGTAAGCGATAATCAGCGAAGGTCCGGCGTGCGCTTCCGCTTCGAGAAACGCTTTGATCGTGTGCGTATCGTTTGCACCCATCGCCACCTGTGCGATGTACACGTCGCCATATCGAATGGCTGTCATTCCCAAATCCTTTTTCACATTTGTCTTTCCGCCAGTCGCAAACTTCGCCACAGCACCGAGTGGTGTTGCCTTCGAGGCCTGGCCGCCAGTGTTTGAGTAAACTTCTGTATCCAACACCAGAATATTAACGTTTTGACCACTTGCAAGAACGTGGTCCAACCCCCCGTAGCCAATGTCATAAGCCCATCCATCGCCGCCAACAATCCAAACACTCTTTTCGACCAGTGAATCTGCGAGGCTGAGAAGATCAAGAATTCCTGGTTTGTCGATTGAGCTTATCTTCGCCTTCAATGCCGCAACCAGTTCACGCTGGATATTGATACCTTCATTATTTGATTGGTCCGTGTTGAGCAGGCCGTTCGCTAGCGATTCTCCAATCACGTTATGCAGCCGTTGCACAAGATTCTTAGCGTATGTCCTCTGATGATCCAGAGCGAGTCGCATGCCCAGTCCGAATTCGGCGTTGTCTTCGAAAAGAGAGTTACTCCACGCCGGACCTCGACCCTCACTATTTTTTGTATAGGGCGTCGTCGGCAGGTTCCCGCCGTAGATGCTTGAACAACCGGTGGCGTTTGCGATTATCGCGCGGTCGCCAAAGAGTTGAGTCAGCAGTTTGATATACGGAGTTTCCCCGCAACCTGCGCAGGCGCCCGAGAACTCAAACAATGGCTGTAACAACTGCACGTTCTTAACGGAGTTAAATGCAATCAAACCGTTCTTGTGCAGGTCGGGAAGTTTTAGAAAGTAATCCCAATTGACTCGTTCGCTATCCCGCAGGGGCAACTGTGGCCGCATGTTGAGAGCTTTACGCGACACGTTGCTCTTGTCTTTAGCCGGACAGACTTCGACGCAAAGTTGACAGCCAGTGCAATCTTCAACGCCCACTTGGATGGTGTACAACTTGTCAGGGAATTCTCGCCATTTCGCCGGCATAGACTTAAATCCCGGAGGCGCGCCACTGAGATCACTTGCGGAACATACCTTTGCGCGAATCGTCGAATGGGGGCAAACCATCACGCACTTGCCACACTCAATACATAAATCCGGTTCCCAGACGGGTACGTCTTGCGCGATGTTCCGTTTTTCCCAACGCGTGGTCCCTACCGGATAAGTCCCGTCTTCAGGAAAAGCACTCACCGGAAGCAGATCACCGCGGCCCGCGATCATTTCGGCAGTCACATTCCGCACAAAGTCGGGCGCGTCAACAGGTACTTTGGACGTGAGCTCGATATTGCTGCTGACGGTCTCGGGAACAGCAATTTGGTGCAGATGAGCAAGAGCTGCATCGACCGCCGCGAAATTTTGCCGCACGACCGGTTCACCTCGTTTGCCATAGGTCTTTCGAATGAACTGCTTGATCTTGTTTATCGCTTCATCGCGAGGTAATACACCGCTCAGTGCAAAGAAACAGGTCTGCATGATTGTATTGATGCGATTGCCAAGTTGACTTTTGCGCGCAACGCCGTTCGCATCAATTGCATAGACCTTCAGCCGCTTTTCGATAATTGTCTTCTGAATGTCCGCCGGCAGATGATCCCAGACTTCAGACTCACTATATGGACTATTGATTAACAGAGTTGCGCCTTCGAGGGCTGTCTGAAGTACGTCGTACTGACTGAAGAATGAAAACTGATGTACGGCAATAAAGTTTGAGCGCTGAATGAGGTAGGTGCTCTTTATGGGTTGAGGACCAAAGCGCAGGTGTGACACCGTCATGGCGCCGGCTTTCTTGGAATCGTAAACAAAATAACCCTGCGCGTAGTTTGAAGTTTCTTCACCAATGATTTTAATGGAGTTTTTATTAGCACTGACGGTTCCATCCGCGCCCAATCCCCAAAAGGTCGCCCGAATCTGATCGTCGGGTTCAGTGTTGAATGATGGGTCAAACGGAATGCTCGTGTAAGTGACGTCGTCGTCAATCCCAATTGAGAAATGGTTCTTTGGCTCAGCTTTGTTCAGGTCGTCGAAAACGCCTTTGACCATAGCTGGTGTAAACTCTTTCGAGGAAAGTCCATAGCGCCCACCAACAACGCGCACATTTCGTTTCACCTCGGCCAGTGCTGTCACCACGTCTTGATATAGAGGTTCACCGGTGCTCCCGGGCTCTTTGGTGCGATCTAGAACCGTGATCGTTTTTGTCGAAGCGGGGAGAGCATCAATGAAGTGCGCAACCGAAAACGGCCGGTAGAGCCTGACTTTCAAAAGACCCACCTTTTCACCGGCCTTGCACAGTGATTGAACAGTCTCTTCCGCGGTCTCGCATCCTGAACCCATCATTATCAGCAAACGCTCGGCGTCTGGATCACCGACGAATTCAAACAATTTGTAACGACGGCCCGTGAGTGCGGAGAACCTTTCCATTTCCTTCTCCACAATCGCGGGAGTTCTCAGATAGAAGGAATTGGCCCGTTCACGCGACTGAAAGAAGACATCCGGATTTTGCGCAGTTCCTCGCATCACAGGTCGATCGGGAGTAAGCGCCCTGGCACGATGCTGTCGCACGAGATCCTGGTCCATCATGTCTATAATCTCTTCGTCCGAAAGCTTCGTGATCTTCATCACTTCGTGTGAAGTGCGGAAACCATCGAACACATGCAGGAATGGAACCCTTGCCTCTAATGTGCTGGCCTGCGAAATTAAGGCGAAATCCATCACTTCCTGAACGGAATTGGCGAACAACATGGCCCAGCCTGTCGATCGTGCAGCCATGACATCACTGTGATCGCCAAAGATGGAGAGGCCATGAGTGGCAATCGTTCGCGCTGCGATGTGGAAAACCGTGCTGGTTAGTTCGCCGGCAATTTTGAACATGTTTGGGATCATCAACAACAATCCTTGACTGGCCGTGAACGTTGTAGTTAATGATCCTGTTTGCAAACTTCCGTGGACCACACCAGCGGCGCCCCCTTCGGATTGCATCTCACGCACGAGAGGTTTCATGCCCCAGATGTTTTTCTCGTCGGCTGCGGACCAGGCATCGGCTGACTCGCCCATTGGGGAGGAAGGCGTGATCGGATAAATCGCGATCACTTCATTTGTCTTGTAAGCAACGTAGGCTGCTGCTTCGTTGCCATCGATCGTTACGTGTTGGTTACTCATCGTCAGTAAATTCTCGCAGTCAGTTATCTCGTTTTGCGGAATGCTACCCAAAAATATTCGGCAGTCCTCTAATCATCCGGTTACTGCAAACGCGAGGCCGTCAGGAAAAAACTCGCCGCAGGTTGCGTCCACCTGCGGCGATAAAGATCCAGGCTCTCAACGGGGAACTTAACCTTTGGAGTTAATTAATCTTCACGTCGATATGCTTTGGACTGGCTGTTTCAATCTTCGGCAGAGTTACCGTGAGCACTCCTTCTTTGAACTCCGCAAGGATCTTGCTTTCGTCAATGAAGGTTGGTAGTGCAAAACTTCGAAGAAACTCGCCATAGTTACGCTCAATCCGATGATAATTCTCGCGGTCCACTTTCGTTTCGAACTTGCGTTCGCCGCGCAATGTGAGGACCTTGTTCTCTAGTATTACGCGCACATCGTTCTTCTTCATCTCCGGCAGTTCCATCTTGAGCACAATCTCTTGCTCGGTCTCATAAATGTCACAAGCTGGCAACCATGGCGAAAAAGGCATCTGGTCTCTCATTCTCGGAGCGAATGTTCGGAACATGTCGAATGGTAAGACTCCCGTGTGTGGATTCAGAAAAGCTCCTGGTATCATGACTTCACCTTCCTTTCCGAAATGAATTTCTTTCAATAAAGATCTCCTGCCCTGGTCCGACTGCTGCAATTAGTGATGACGTGACGCAGACCAGCCATCTGCGCCTCCGGAGTTGTCGTTCAGCCATGGTCGATAAGTGACCAAGTCGGGATGATCGAGGCGGAAATTTTGCGCTATGTAGCAGTCCCAGCAAACTGGAGAATATGTCTCGAGCACAGTCTGGAGTGTATCGACATTTATTTCATTCCAACTCATTCGTTTTCCCGCAGGGCTGAGCAGAGCCGGCCGGTGATCTAACCAATGAAGGTCTGGAAACTCTTTGCTGCAATAGGCGCAGTTCCTGCCGCGATACCATCGCATTAGCACGCCGCTAACTAGACATCTACCGGGCGCTACGTCGAGATCAGTCAAACACTCTTGCCCGCACTGTGCCTTGATCGGCCAGCGCGAGCAGTTTTCGAGTCGAATGTCAGGAAGGCTTAACGATGCATGTAGCGAGTCAACCGCAACGATTGCCGGTCTTTTGGTTTCCGGACAAACGACGATTCGCGAGCCTCGATACCTGGAGGAGGACCGAACCAGCCAGCGGGTGCCGACCCATAGAGCCGCAGCTATTAGTGCGATGGCTATCAATGAGCCTGCTGCGGTGTTCATGTTTTAACTCCTTTCGTCGATTCACACACTCGCGTGTTCGGCACGCTCCTCCTCGATCTCTTTGATCCTGGCACGAAGCCACGCGCTTACTTCCCGCTCAAGCTTTGCCTGATTGTCCTGCTGCTCCAAATCCTCGATGGTTTCTCCATCACTATTTAAAGGAATAAAGTGGCAGGGCACTTGTTCTGTTCTGTGCTGTGGGCTGACAAACTCAAGCAGGTGACATTCGTTGCACGGGTGAGCGCGATATGGGTAACCATAGTTAATACAGGTCAGTGAATCCTGAAAGGCAGACTTACTTTGCCATGGTGTACGAACCGATCGTCCGTATCCTCCTTTCTCGATGAAGTCCAACTCATCTTTGAGGAGTTCTAAAATATCGCGCTCATCCGTAACCATGACAGGAGCCTCCTCTTTCTGATTAAGTTTGGTTAAGCCTTCCGTCAGTCTTCGTGATGTTGGCGTTCGGCATTTCCACTTCCTGAGGAGCGCAAGAAACATGCCACATAGGTGAACCGGTTTCACGAGCGTTATTAGTTCTCCTGAGCGCGTCCGTGAGTAAGGTTTCCCACTGAATGAGGAAAAGTGCCCACCAGGACCAGACTGGGTGCCCCCTTGAGGCGCATATAGCCGGGTATGAGTCTTGCGGTTCACCCGGTTGAAGTTAACGGCTCAAGTTCTGAGCAGTGAGGTGAACCACGATGAAGATTCTGATTGGATATGATGGGTCTGAATGCGCGGATGCGGCACTCGATGATCTAAGCCAGGCGGGATTATCAGCAACCGGTGAAGCTCACATCTTATCCGTTGCTGAAGTATGGCTCCCGCCACCACCACCTTCCAGTTACGAAATCATCAAAGAGGCCCGAAACGCCAACTCGCCAGCCGAATTGCAACGCGATTTTGCAAAACACTGTGCTGCCGCCAAGCAGGCGTTGGCTCTTGCGGAACGCGCACGTCTTCGACTATCCGCTAACTTTCCGGACTGGAAGGTTAGCGTGGATTCATCCTGCGGCTCACCAGCGTGGGAGTTAGTTGCAAAGGCCGACGAATGGAAGCCCGATTTGATTGTTATGGGATCACACGGACGAAACGCTCTCGGACGGTTCGTAATGGGGAGCGTTTCGCAGCGTGTCCTGAACGAGGCTCTTTGCTCAGTGCGAATCGCGCGCGGACGTCTCGAAGAGCCAAATTCGCCGGTGAGAATCATCGCAGGTAGTGACGGTTCGCATGCAAGTGATGAGGCGTTGAGGGTCGTTGCTGCTCGTCAATGGCCCCCTCAAAGTGAAATCAAAATAGTTATGGTTGACGATCCGTTGGAACCTGAGTTCTTAGGAAAATTAATTCCTGCAGTCGGAAAGATGCTCGAGGAAGATCGACAAGAGGAGCGAGCCTGGGCTGAAAAGATCTCGAAACGCTCTCTGGAAACGTTGCGTGGGCTGGGAATTAAATTCACGTGTGTTTTGAGGGAAGGTGATCCAAAGCAGGAACTTTGCAAGGCGGCAGAAGAGTGGGGCGCCGACTGTATCTTCGTTGGTTCAACTGGTTTCAGCAACCGCTTTGAAAGGTTTGTCCTCGGCAGTGTCTCTGCGGCGGTTGCCGCACGTGCGCATTGCTCGGTTGAAGTTGTTCGCAAGAATCCCAGGCATACCACGTAGATTCAAATCGTGGGGATTTCGGAGGTACGAAACATGAGAATGCTGAGCAATGAAGAGGCGCGTCGACTCTTACTGACCGCGCGAGTTGGTCGACTCGGCTGTATTGTGAATGGTGAACCGTATGTGGTTCCAATCAACTACTACCTGGAAGGCGACTACTTGTATAGCCACTCTCTGCCCGGACTCAAGATTACAGGATTGCGTGAAAATCCGAACGCGTGTGTTCAGGTCGATGAAATGGAGACCGACTTGCACTGGCGTAGCGCAATTGGGTTCGGCAAGTATGAAGAGATCACGAAGCCCACCGAGCGAGCTGATATTTTCAACAGGTTACTCCGCAGTTTTCCCATGTTAACCCCGGTGGAGTCCGCCCTCGCCGTCGATGGTTCGGCGCCAGAGGTGATCGTTTTTCGGATCAAGATCGAACGCGTGACGGGAGTTTCAGAAGGATAAAACATCGAATAGACTCTCGCTAATGCCCCAGGATCAATTTATTACTCAAACGAGTTTAACTGCTCGCCAAGATGGCGTCGTGGTGCTACGCGACGGTTCGACCGTTCATATTCGAGTTATGAGTCCTGCGGATGAAGCCGGCCTCTTCGCACTGTTGAATTCGCTTTCAGAAGAATCCCGCTGGCTTCGATTTTATTGTCTGCAGAACAGCGCCGGCCTTGCTGCCGAAGCTCATCGTGAGGCGAACCTTGACCAGGCTTTTGGATTAATTGCATGCAGTGGTGACAAACAGCGCGTCGTAGGACATGCATTCTATGTTGTCATTGACGAGCAGCGCGCGGAGGTCGCATTTTCCATTGCGAACGACTTTCAGGGACGGGGGCTCGGCACCATTTTGCTGGGCCAACTGGCGGATGTGGCAGCGGCAAACGGAATCAAGATCTTTGAAGCAGATGTAGTGGCGGCGAATCATGCGATGCTCCGTGTGTTTAGGGCATCGGGGTTTCCGATCGAGGTCAATGCACGTGCTGGACAACTTCAGGTAGTTTTTCCAACCTCATTTACAGACGAAGCTCGCCGGCAGTTCGAGCGACGAGAATCAATATCTGCAGTAAATGCATTGAAGCTCTTTTTTGAACCCCGTGCAGTTGCCGTGATAGGTGCCTCGCGACAGCGCGGCACTATCGGAGCAGAGATTTTTCATAATCTCTTGAGCTATGGATTCAGCGGTCAGGTCTACCCCGTCAATCCAACAGCAACCTCCATCGAGAATGTCCAAGCTTATTCCTCAATCGAATCTATTCCTGGTCCAGTGGATCTCGCCGTGATCGTTGTTCCCGCCGCAAAGGTAATTGACGTTGCTGGTGAGTGTGGCCGAAAGGGTGTGAAGGCGTTGGTTGTCATCTCCGCCGGTTTTTCGGAAACAGGGGAGGTCGGAAAGCTGCGACAGGCTGAATTGCTCAGCGTTTGTCGCAACGCCGGCATGAGGCTCATCGGTCCAAACTGTATGGGCATCGCCAATACGGATCCGGCAGTACTACTCGATGCGACCTTCGCGCCTGGCGTTCCGCCACATGGACGGGTTGGTTTCTCGTCACAAAGCGGTGCGTTGGGCCTTGCAATAATGGAGTTTGCGAACTCACTCGGACTCGGCATTTCAACCTTTGTCTCGGTCGGGAATAAAGCTGATATATCGGGAAACGACTTACTGCGGTATTGGGAAGCGGAAGTCAACACTGATGTAATTCTTCTCTATCTCGAGTCGTTCGGAAATCCGAAGAAGTTTTCAGAGATCGCGCGTCGCGTTGGACGCAAGAAACCAATCGCGGTAGTGAAGAGTGGGCGTTCTGCCGCGGGTCTGCGAGCCACTTCATCGCATACGGGTGCGTTGCTCGCTGCCTCTGACGTCACGGTTGATGCTCTTTTTCGACAAGCTGGGGTAGTCCGCACTGACACGCTTTCGGAACTGTTTGATGTTGCCTCGCTATTTGCAAACCAGCCACTGCCTGAAGGCAATCGCGTCGGAATTATCACTAACGCTGGTGGGCCTGCGATTCTCTGCGCCGATGCGTGCGAAGCTCGTGGTCTTGAGATCCCGGTTCTATCGGAGACCACTCAAGTCAGATTGCGTGGATTTCTACCGGCAAGCGCAGGCATCGGCAACCCGGTTGACATGATTGCTTCCGCTTCAGCCGAGCATTATCGGCAAACGATTGAGATTGTCGGCGCCGACGAAAACATTGACTCGCTAATTGTTATTTTCACGCCGCCACTTGTAACTCGCGCTGAGGATGTCGCCAAGCACATCGTTGAAGCAGTGGAACATATCGATAAAAGCAAACCAGTTTTGAGTGTTTTTCTTTCTGCTAAACAGACTCCCCAGGAATTGCGGACAACAAAAATCACCATACCTTCCTATTCATTTCCCGAGACGGCGGCGATCGCTTTGGCCCGCGCTACACGTTACCGCGAGTGGCGCGATCGCCTCGAGACCTATCCGGCAAAGTTTGCTGATATCCGTTCGGATGAGGCAACAGCCGTGGTTGCGTCAGCCCTTGCGCGCGGCGAGGGATGGTTATTACCGGACGAGGTTGCGAAGATCTGTTCCTGCTATGGCTTGGCTTTGATTCAACAAAGAGTTGCTACGAGCATTGAATCAGCTGTAGAAGCAGCAGAGAAAATCGGTGGTGCGATTGCTCTCAAAGCCATTGCTCCCGGTCTACTGCATAAAACTGAAGTGGGCGCCGTCAGACTTGCTTTGATTGGTGCTGAAGTGGTTCGCGAGGCGGCGTGTGAAATGAGTGAACGATTAAAGGCTCGGGGACTTCCGCCGTCTGGCTTTGTGGTGCAACAGATGGCTAAGCCCGGGATTGAGATGTTGGTTGGCGTGGTTCATGATCCGCAGTTCGGGCCCGTGGTTGCCTGT
>Ga0310810_10007020_pt1 | contig 12794 bp, 12 predicted proteins | sample NCmetagenome_FD_207641 | JGI IMG/M metagenome (GOLD analysis project Ga0310810, IMG submission 207641) | Soil microbial communities from experimental microcosm in Duke University, North Carolina, United States - NC | ecosystem: Engineered > Artificial ecosystem > Soil microcosm > Unclassified ... | reverse complement strand
CTTTCAAAAGCTGAGGTGCGCAGCCAGTCGCTCGAAGCTCGCCAAATCGTGCGCTGGCGCGAACACGTGCAGGTGTGGCAGCGCCGCCTGCATGCCGCGCGTCAGCGGTTCGTACGATGGGCTCCCGAGCAGCGGATTGAGCCAGATGATCCTGCCGACTCGGCGCCTGAGATTGCTCAACGCCGAGGCGAGGACGGCGGGATCGCCGGTGTCCCAGCCGTCGCTCAGGATGATGAGCGCCGTGCGACGATCGAAAAGGCGAGGCCACCCGACCCGCACCGACTCGACGCTCTCGCCTATCTTCGTCCCGCCCGACCATCCGGTGTCGGATGCCGATTCCAACGCTCGCAGCGCCTCTCGATAGCTCTCACGCTCGAGCGAGTCCGTGATGCGCACGACGCGTGTGCTGAACGCGAACGTCTCCACGCGCGCGAACGCGTGCTGGAGCGCATAGAGCACCTGCAGAAGGAATCGGCTGTACAGGTCCATAGATCCCGACACATCGCAGAGGACGACGAGCTTGGTCCTTCTCAGCGCGCGCTGTCGGCGCGCGAGGCGGATCGGGTCACCGCCCGTCGCGAGCGCCAGTCGGACAATGCGCCGCGGGTCGAGCCGCGCGCCGCGCCGTGCCTGACGCCACCGGCGACTTCGGCGACTGCGCAGCCGCTTGACGATGAGCGCCGCGACCTGCTCCAGCGCGGCAAGATCATCGCTCCCATAATAGCGAAAGTCTTTTGTCGCAGTCGCGTCGCGCGTGCTCGGCGCAGCGAGCGGAATGGACTCGTCGCCATCCGTGTCGTCGCGCGACGACGCCCACCGGGTGAGCGCGGTTACGCTTCCGCGCTTGGGCTCATCCGTCGGCGCGTTGACCGGCGGGTTTGGCGCACCGGCGCCCGAACGCGCTCGCGGCGCCTCCGGATCTGCCTGTGCCAGTGCCCACCATTCCTCGAACAGGTCGTCGAAGACCCCCAGATCGTTTCGCCGGTGAACGAAGATCGTGCGAAACGCGAGGTAGACATCGCGTTTGTCCGTCGGGTCTATCGCGGCCAGCGCGCGAACGGCGTCGATGCTCGACTCGGTCGTGGTCGCGACGCCGCGGTCTCGCAGGCGGCGACTGAAATTCGTGACGAGAAGCGCCGGGTCCGCGAGCGCGGTCACTCCGTGGTCTCGCCGGCCGCGACGACGGCCGCCGCGCCGCGGCTCGCGACCTCGGCGCGCACGTGGCGGATGTCCGCTTCGTCCTTGAGCACGCAGCCTAACGTTTCGGACACCGTGTCGTCGTCGATCGCACGGGCGTCGAGCGCAACGAGCGCGTGGGCCCAATCGAGCGTCTCCGCCACGCCCGGCGTCTTGATGAGCCGATGCCGTCGCACCGCCTGCACGAACGCGGCGACACTGGCGGCGAGCTTCGTGTCGATGGCCGGCACCTTCGCGCGTACGATCTCGACTTCCTTCGCGAGCGACGGGTAATCGATCCAGAGGTAGAGGCAGCGACGCCGCAGCGCCTCGGAGAGCTCGCGCGTCCGGTTGGACGTCAGCACGACGCACGGCTCGTACGTCGCTCGCACCGTGCCGATTTCGGGGATGGTGACCTGATGCTCGGAGAGCACTTCGAGGAGAAACGCCTCGAACTCCTCGTCGCTGCGGTCGATCTCGTCGATGAGCAACACGGTCTGGCGCGATGCGCGGATCGCACGCAGCAACGGCCGCTCGAGGAGAAACGGCTCGCTGAAAATCTGCGCCTCGCGCTCGCCGATCGACTGCCCCGCGCCTTCGCCGAGCTTGATGTGCAGCAACTGCTTCGGGTAGTTCCACTCGTACAGTGCCGTGCTGGCGTCGAGGCCCTCGTAGCATTGCAGTCGTACCAGCTCGGTGTCGAGGACTCCGGCGAGTACTTTGGCGATCTCGGTTTTCCCGACGCCCGGCGGACCTTCGACGAGCAGCGGTTTGTGCAGCGTCATCGCGAGGTAGGCAGCCGTGGCGGTCGCGCGATCCGTGATGTAGCCCTGTGCCGCCATTGCCTGTTGCAGGCGCGCGATTGCCTCGTTCACGTCGCGGACTCCGCGCGGCGACGCAGGTAGGTCGCGCGGCAGCCGGGGCAGCAGAAGTAGAGTGTCTCGTCCCCTTCGACGACCGTGTAGCGCGCCGTGGACGTGTCGACCGGCATGCCGCAGATGGGGTCACGCGCCATGGCCGGGGCCGCCGTCCGCGCTCCTTCGTTCCGCTGGAGGGGCGTCGGAGCGCTGCTCGCCACGGAAGGCGATGAAGAGCCAACGTTAGGCTTGGCGTATCGCCGCTGAATGATCTCGGCGAGGACGCTGAGCGCGATCTCCGAGGCGCTCATTCCGCCCAGATCGAGCCCCGCGGGAAATTTGACGCGAGCGAGCCGGTCGGCTGCGACGCCGTCGGCACGGACATAGTCGATCAAAAACCGAGCTTTTTTGCGGCTGGCGACAAGTCCGACGTACGGCGCCTCGCTCACCGCGGCCGCCGCGAGCGCGGCCTCGTCACCGGCTCCCATCGTTCCCACGACCACGTAGGTCATCGCGTCGGCCCCGGCGAGGGCCGTCGGAACGTCGGTGGTCACTCGAACGCCCGGCGGGAACAGCTCGGGTGGAACCGCCGCGGACCCCACGATGACTTCGAACCCGAGCTCCGCGCCCAGGCGCGCGAGAGACTGCACGACGGGCGTGTGGCCGAGCAGCACGAGGCGCGGGGCCGCGAGGACGGGCTCGAGGTAGATCTCGATGCCACCTTCACCCTGACACGTCATCGGGTATTCGCGCACATCGCCGTGACTGACCGCGGCGGTTTCGGCTCCTCCGCCTTCCCCTCCGGTCCCCGCGTTCATGCGTACGAGCCGCGGGCGTCCGTCGGCGAGCGCAGCGGCGGACTCATGCCTAACGACCGGCTGTACGCACCCGCCTCCGACCCACCCCTGGATCGCACCGTCGGCGTGGACGATCGCCTTCGCGCCCGGTCGAACGCTCTGCGGCGGATAGCTCGCGACGACCGTCGCCATGACGAACGGCGTGCGGTCGGCGCGAAGCTGCGCGGCGGTCGTGAAGATGTCCCTACTCACTCACTCCCTTCTCCCGCAAAATCTTCCAGACCTTGAACGGCGTAATCGGAATATCGATGTGCCTCACGCCAAGGTGCCACAGGGCGTCAACGACGGCGTTCGCGATCGCGGGCGGCGCACCCACCGTCGCACTCTCACCAACACCCTTCGCGCCTAACGGGTGATGCGGGCTCGGCGTCACGGTCTTGTCGAGCTCCCAGTTCGGCGTCTCCATCGCCGTCGGCAGTAGGTAGTCCATGAAGCTGCCGCCCTGGATGTTGCCGTTCTCGTCGTACTGGATTTCCTCGAACAGCGCGGGGGCCAGGCCTTGCGCCAGGCCCCCGTGGATCTGGCCGTCCACGATCATCGGATTGATGATGTTCCCGCAGTCATCGACCGCGACGAACCGCCTCACCTTCACCTCGCCGGTGCCCTTGTCGATGTCCACGACGCAGATGTAGCTGCCGAAGGGGAACGTCAGGTTCGGCGGATCGTAGTAGCTTACCGCCTCGAGCCCGGCTTCCATGCCTTGCGGGTGATTCGTGTATGCGGCGAAGGCGATCTCCTGAATCGTCTTCGACCGGTCGGGGGATCCGCGCACCGTGAACTTGCCGGGCGTCCACTCGAGATCCTCCTCACCCGCCTCGAGGAGATACGCCGCGATCTTGCGCGCCTTGTCGCGGATCTTCCGCGCGGCCATCGCACCGGCCGCGCCGGCCACCGGGGTCGACCTGCTGGCATACGTTCCCAGCCCGTACGGTGCCGTGTCGGTGTCGCCCTCCTCGACCTGCACGTGCGCGGCAGGAATACCCAACTCCTCGGCCACGATCTGCGCGTATGTCGTCTCGTGTCCCTGGCCTTGCGACTTCGTCCCGAATCGCGCGATCGCCTTGCCCGTCGGATGAATCCGAATCTCGGCCGAATCGAACATCTTGAGACCGAGGATGTCGAACGTGTGCGATGGTCCCGCGCCGACGATCTCGGTAAAGCTCGAGATGCCGATCCCCATGAGCTCTCCGCGCGCGCGCTTCTCGAGTTGTTCGCGGCGCAGCTCCGCGTAGTTGATCTTCTGCATCGCCAGCTCGAGCGCGCCCTTGTAGTTGCCGCTGTCGTACGTCCAGCCCGTCGCGGACTTGTATGGGAACTGCTCCGGCTTGATGAAGTTCTTCAGCCGGAATTCGGCGGGATCCATTTTCAGCTCGTGGGCCGCGATGTCGGCGAGCCGCTCGATTGCATGGACGGCTTCGGTCACGCGAAACGAGCAGCGATAGGCGACGCCGCCGGGCGGTTTCGTGGTGTACGCCGCGTCGACTGCGACGTGCGCGGCCCCGATGTCGTACGAGCCCGTGACGATGCTGTAGAGTCCCGCCGGGAACTTGGACGGGTTTGCGGCCGCATCGGCGCACCCGTGATCGGCGAGGGTCTTCACGCGCAGCCCGGTGATGGTCCCATCCTTCTTGAGAGCCAGCTCGGCATCGATGTGATAGTCGCGCGCAAAGGAATCGGCCTGGAGGTTCTCCATCCGATCCTCGATCCACTTGATCGGCTTGCCTAACAGGAACGAGACGGCAATGGCGACCACGTAGCCCGGATAGACCGGAACCTTGCCACCGAACCCGCCACCGATGTCAGGCGAGATGATGCGGATGCGCTCTTCCGAGAGTCCCACGTGGCCAGCGACGAGGGCGACGACCGTCCGCACGGCGTGCGGCGCCTGGGTCGTCATGTAGACGGTGAGCTGCTCGCGCGCCTTGTCATAGCTCGCGAGACAGCCACACGTCTCGATCGACGCGACATGAATGCGCGGGATATACATGTGCTCCGACACGGTGAGGTCCGCGTCCTTGAACACCTGCTCCGTCGCATCCTTGTTGCCGGCTTCCCAGTGCCAGATGTGGTTCGTGTCCTTGCGATCCGGGCGCACGAGCGTCGCCCCGGGCTCGATCGCCTTGTACGGGTCGACCACCGGCGGCAGCGGCTCATAGTCCACGTCCACCGCCGCAACGCCATCAGCCGCCGCATAACGACTCGTCGCGATCACGGCGGCGACCTCCTGCGACTGGTAGACGACGCGGTCCGTCGGCAACACCATCTGGGTGTCGCTCATGAGCGTCGGCATCATGTGCAGGTTGTACTTCTCGAGATCGCGGCCGGTGATCACCGCGAGCACGCCGGGCGTGGCGAGCGCCCGCGACGCGTCGATGTTGAGGATCTTGGCGTGCGGGTACGGCGTGCGCACGATGTCCATGAACAGCATGTCCGGCAGCACGATGTCATCGACGTAGTTGCCCTTCCCTCGAATGAAGCGGCCGTCTTCCTTGCGCTTCATCGAGTGCCCCATTCCGCCGACTTCGGGGCTGGTACGCGGCTCTTGTATCATGGCAGAATTCCCGGTTGGAGCAACGTTAGGCGGTGGCGGCAGTTTCGGCGGTAACACCTTGCACGGGTGACGTGGCCTGCGCGGCCCGTATCGCGCCGGCAGCGTGCTGCACGGCCTTCACGATGTTCACGTATCCCGTGCATCGACACAGATTCCCCGAGATTGCCTGCCGAATCTCGGCCTCGGTCGGGTTCGTGTTGTGCTCGAGCAGCGCCGTCGCCGTCATCATCATCCCGGGCGTGCAGTAACCGCACTGCAGCCCGTGCTCCTCCTTGAAGCCGGCCTGCACCGGGTGGAGCGCCCCGCCCTGTTCGAGGCCTTCCACCGTGCGGATAGCATGCCCGTCCGCCTGCACGGCGAACATGGTGCAGGACTTCACCGGATGGTCGTCGAGCAGCACGGTGCACGCACCACAGTGACTCGTGTCGCAGCCGATGTGGGTGCCCGTTAGGCGCAACGTGTCGCGGATGAAGTGCACGAGCAGGAGTCGCGACTCGACCTCGGCCGAATGTGCCTGGCCGTTGACGGTCACGGTAATGGAGTGCGTGGACATGTCAGCCCTCTCGCGTTCCGGTATCGCCGCGCGCCCGGCGCGCGGCTGTCTGAAGTGCCCGCGTTGCCAGCACGCGGACGAGGTCCCGCTTGTACTCCTCGCTCCCGCGCCGATCCGCCACGGGCTCAGCCGCGGATGCCGCCATCGTTGCCGCCTCGCCGATCGTCGTGGCGTCGAGTGGCTTGCCGACGAGATACGCTTCTGCGCTCGCGGCGCGAATCGGCGTCGCGCCCACATTCGTTAGGGCGATGCCCGCCCGCTGGCAGGCACCAGTCGCGTCGAGCGTCAGCTGCACGGCAACGGCCGCCGTCGCGAAATCGCCGACCTTCCGCTCCAGCTTCCGGTACGCTCCGCCGGAGCGCGGCGTCGGTGTCGGAATGACGATCTCCGTTACGATCTCGTCGGGCTCGAGGACTGTCGTGAACAGTCCAACGAAGAAGTCGCGCGCCGCCACGGTGCGCGTTCCACTCGCGCCGCGAATCGCGAACTTCGCGTCGAGCGCGATCATCGTCGCCGGGTGGTCGTTGCCCGGATCACCGTGCGCAACGTTGCCGCAGATGGTCGCCGAGTTGCGCACGATCGGGTCGGCGATCACGTGGGCCGTGTCGGCGAGCAACGGATAGCGCGAGCGCACGACCTCCGAGCGCTCGAGCTCGGCCTCCCGCGCGAGCGCACCAATGTGCAGTGCGCCGTCGCGCTCCTCGACGTAGTCGAGCCCCGGAATCCGGTTGATGTCGACGAGCACGGTGGGCGTGGCAAGACGAAGCTTGAGCATCGGGATGAGGCTCTGGCCACCCGACAGCACCTTCGCTTCGCCGCCGTGTTCGCGCAGCAGCGTCACGGCATCGTCCAGCGTGGAGGGCGCGACATAATCGAACCGAGACGGGATCATCGGCACCTCCTCGAGGTTTTTTTGGTGCAAAGCAAACAACGCGCGACTTGACCCGCGCGCTGCTCGCGCTAAAGTGTCTCGCGGTTTCCCGGTGTCAATGACCGTCGGCCGCACGAACGGAGGGAGCGCCATGGCGATCCGAATCCAAGAGGTCTTCGAGATTCAGGCGCACCCCGATCGTGTATGGTCATACCTCACTGATCCTCGACAGGTCGTGAACTGCCTCCCCGGCGCGGAGCTCACGTCGGTTCAGGACGACACGACGTTTCTCGGTCGAGTGAAGGTGAAGGTCGGACCGATTTCGACCGCGTACGCCGGCAAGGTGATCCTGACCGAGCGCGACGAAGCGAACCGCGTCGTGAAGATGACGGGAGAAGGCCGCGAGAGCGGCGGCGCCGGCTCGGCGAAGATGACGATGACCAGCTCGGTGGTTGCGCTCGCAAACGGCGGCTCGGAAGTACGCGTCGTCGCGGACGTCGACATCGTCGGACGGATAGCGCAGTTCGGACGCGGGATGATCGAGAGCGTGAACAAGCAGATGTTCAAGCAGTTCACGGAATGCGTCCGAACAACGCTCGCCGATGGTTCGTCCGATAAGCAGCCCGCGAGCGAGCCTGCTCGAGCAAGCGAAAACGCGGAAGCAACCCCCGAACCGCCGCCCGCGCCGCCACAACCGGGATGGGCCTCGTCCGTTCTGGCGACTCCCACATCGGGATCCATCGTTCCCGCGTCGCCGCTGCCGAGCTCCCCGCCCCGTCCGAGTGCAGCCCCTTCGGGTGAGCCGGTGCGCCTCATCCCGGTCTTGTTTCGCGCCCTGGGTGAGTGGCTCCTTGGCGTGCTGAGCAGACTCGTGGGTCGCAAGCCGAGTCGCTAGAGAGGCTCGACGCGCACCAAAGGGAACTGTTGCGATTGTGATGTATATCACTATCTTGTCGCGGCCGTTTCCTTCCGCTGATCACCCCCCGCGACCGGTTCATCGCTTTTCGACGCTCGCGCCCTAGAGCGCCGCGCCTGACACGGCGCGCCGTTCGCGCACGCGGGCTCGAGTTCGCCGTGTACGTCTCGCCTGAGATACACGGCGCGATACCGCTCGCGTGTGTGAATGGCGGACTGTTGTTCGATCACAATCTGTTGTGGCCCGCTCTCGCTCCCTTGTCCGAGCGCCGTCAGCTCATTCTCTACGACCAGCGGGGTCGTGGTGCATCGCAGGCACCGCCAGGTGCAAGTGCCGCTCGCATCGAGCACGACGCTGGCGATCTCCCCGCGATCCGCGAGGCGCTCGGTCTCGGCACCTGGGATGTGTTGGGGCACTCCTGGGGTGGTGGCCTCGCCATGCTGGCCACTGAACGAGATCAGCGTGCGGTGCGGCGTCTGGTGCTCGTCGACAGCGTCGGTCCCGTCGGCAACTGGCAGGAGAATCTCCTGCGCGATGCCCTGCCTCGACTGGGTCCAGGCGATCGCGCGATCCTCGAGCACATCGATACGGAAGCACTTCTTCAACCCGACCCCAACATCCACAGCGCGTATTCGCGCGCGATGTACGCGGCGTGGTTCGCCGATGCATCACTTGCCGCAATGTTTTCGCCACCGCGATCACATAGTCGGACCGGCGCCGCAGTCGCGGCGCGTCTGCGCGGAGAGGGTTACGACTGGCGAGCGTTGCTCAGTGCCGTTTCGGTGCCAACGCTCGTCATGCACGGAGAAAAAGATCTGCTTCCTCTCAGCGTTGCATGTGAGATCGTTGCAACGCTCAGGAATGCTCGTCTCGAAGTGATTCCCGACGCGGGCCACATGCCGTTTTGGGAATCGCCGGAACTGTTCTTCACCCTCATCGAGTCGTTTCTCTCGACTCCAACGGCGTAACCACGAGTGATGCGTCGTCTCGATCTGGTGTTCGGTACCGTCGTCACTGCACTCGCAGTATTTGTCGCCATCGAGGCCCGTGGTGCGCGCGTGTATTCCGAGTACCTTGGCGGAGCGGTTTCCGCACCGATCGCGAGCAGCTCGTCGGAAGTGCGGCGTGTGCGTCCCGCCGAGACACCGGTCACGGGAGACGTGTCGGCGCGACACGATCTCGACGACATTCGCCGTCGACTGCGCGACGGTTCGCCTGGCACCTACGTGGATGAACTGCTGCTGCAGCGTGACTCCGCGCTGGCGCGATGGCCGGATCGACGGAACCGTCCGCTTCGCGTGTGGATTCAGCCGCAGTCGACCACGTCGGATTTCAGCGTCGGATATCCCGACATTGTGCGCGGCGCGTTCGAAGAGTGGGCGCTGACCGGGATTCCGCTCTCCTTCACATTCGTTCACGACTCATCGAAAGCCGACGTCCACGTCAACTGGATCGATCGCTTCGACGAGCAGATCAGCGGCAAGACGCTCTGGGCGCATGATGATGACTGGTGGATCGTCGAGGCGAACATCGTGCTCGCAATTCACCATCGCGGCGGCGAGCCGCTCGACAGCTCCGCCGTTCGCGCGATTGCACTCCACGAAGTCGGACACCTGATCGGTCTCGATCACACGACGGACACGGCGAACATCATGACGCCGAAGGTTCGCGTGAAGGAGCTGTCCGACGCGGACCGCGCTACAGCGCGACTGCTCTATACGTTGCCGCCGGGTAAGGTGAAGTAGCCGGCGACGGGATCTGGCACCAAGTCTGCCCTCGCAACGAAGCGTGAATGAGCCATACGATGTCGCCATAGTCGGAGGAGGCCCGGCGGGTCTGACAGCCGCGCTCTGGCTCGGTCGCTATCTCCATCGCGTCGTGGTCATCGATTCCGGCGACCCGCGCAACTGGGAGACGCGCGGCGTGAATGGATTCCCCGGGCACCCCGGCACCACGCCGGCCGAGCTCCGCGGAAAAACGCGAGACGAATGTCGAGCGTACGGTGTCGAGCTCATCGATGGATTCGTCGTTCGCGTGCGGCAAGACGATGACGGCTTCGAGCTCCAGTTCGACCCGATGCGCGGGACCAAGGCCCGCGATGACCATCGAGGCTCCGGCTCTCCGCGCGCGCCGTGGGACAATTCACCCGGCCCCGAAACGCGAGTGCTGCGGGCCGCCCGGCTGCTGCTCGCGTTCGGGCTGCGCGACGAGTGGCCGAAAATACCCGGGCTGCAGCAGGTGTACGGCAGCGCAGCGCACGTCTGCCCCGACTGCGACGGGTACGAAACACGCGACAAGAAGGTGGTCGTACTCGCGTCCGGCAGAAAAGCCGCGGGCATGGCGCTCAACCTCACGACGTGGACGAACGACATCGTCATCTGCACGAACGGCCGCGAGCCCGACCTCGACGCGGATCAATGCGAGAAGCTCGACGCGCTCAACATCCCTGTGCTATCCGCGCGCATCGAGCGCGTGGTGCCGCAAGGTGACCGGATCTACTCGCTCGAGCTCGAGGGCGGCATGCACCTCGACTGCGACCATCTGTTCTTCGCGCTGTCGCAGCGTCCCGCCGATGACCTCGGCGCACAGCTCGCGTGTGAGCGCGACACCGACGGGCAGATCATTGTGGACGAGCACCATCACACGTCGGTGCCGAACGTGTGGGCCGCCGGCGACATCACGCCCGGGCCGCAGCTCGCGATCGTGGCGTCCGCCGAGGGCGCGGTGGCGGCCCTCTCGATTCACAAGAGCCTGGTGCCTAACGCGCGAAAGCTGAACCCGCCGGACGCTACCAGCGTAGAGTCAGGGACTGCTCCTTCTTCTTACGGATGATCCGGAGCGGGAGCTCCGTTCCATCGGCGGTCTCGATCGCGCGTTGGATCGACGCCGGTGACTCCACGGCGACTCGGCCGACGGCGACGATGACATCTCCTCCCTTGAGGCCGGAGCTGTAGGCGGGTGACCCGCGGGCCACATCGAGCACGAGGACGCCGCTCTTCACGCCGAACGTCTCGCGGAGATCGGCGTTCGTCCGCACGATCGTCGCCCCGGCGATGACCATTGGCGAGGACGTTCGCGAGAAGATGAACACGTTCCGCTGATCCGACGACGCCGGGTCGAACGCCCTGGGAGCAAGCATCGGCACGTCCGGCACCAGTGGAGGCGGAACGACCGTCGTGATTCCGTTTGCCCCGACCACCACCGTCGTCGGCTCCGACGCGCGTGGCGCGACTCGCGGCCGCGCGGCTGGCGTTGGCGGCACACCGGGTGGAAGCGGTGCACGAACGATGGCACCGCTGAACGGCAGGCGCCCGATCGAGATCGGATCCCCGAACGCCGCCATGATCCGCGCGTCCAAAAATGGGCATCCGCTGTCCAGCGACGGCGGCCGCTGCTTGATGGCGAGAACCACATCGCGGGTGTCCCCATCGCGCCTAACGCGCAGTGGCAGGCGGTTCCCGGGACGCAGCAGCTGCGTGAACACGATGTCCCGGCCAACCACCGACTGACCATCGATGAGGAGGATCTCGTCGCCCTTGGTGACCCCCGCACGCTCGGCGGGAGACCCCGGCTCGACCGTCTCCACGGTCGGGTTCTCTGAAAAGCGGAACACCTCACCGCCCGACGCCCCGGCATCGGCGCTCATTGTCGCCGAGAACGTTATTCCCATGTATCCCTGGGGCTTCGAGTTCCGATCGCACAGCGAAGCGAGCTGCGTGCGAAGCATCTGCGAGCGTTGAGTGGCCTGCTCGACCTGCTCGCGAAGCTGACGCACGGCGGCTTCCACCTGCGATCGATTGGCTTCCACCGCCTGGCCAGACCGCAGTGCGTCGAGCGCCTGACTGGCGCGCGCCTGGAGCTGCGTCGCCATGAGGAGCTGTGCCGCGATGCTCTCGATCTCGCCGTCGAAGCCCGTCCGTAACCGCAGCGAGTCGCGCATCTGCGCGAGGCGAGCTTCCGCCGATGCACGTCCCTCCGCGGTCGTCGCGCAGTCGCGACATCGCGGCTTGTCGGGCTGTTGCCCAACCGCCACGGTCGCCGACGAGATCGTGAGGATGAGGAACGTCAGTGATCGCATACGCGGAGTCGAATACCTGCTATCCATCTTCTGAAGATTCACGTGGCAATGCCACATCGGGGTTCGTATCAGGGCACGCGCGCTAGAAGCGAGTCAGCCGAGTGCCGGGCGGAAGCACGCTCCCGAGCTGTCGCAGCGTCACTTCACGCGCGCCGAGCGTCGAGAGGTAGTACTGGTTGAGCACAGGATCCGCGGGCGCCACCGACAGTGCCTGACGCGACGTCTCGGCCATCTCGTCGAGCGCCGCCAGCCGGGTGCGGAACACCTCGCCTGCCTCGGGCGACTGGACCGTCGAGTCGTGCGCGGCGATGAACGCCACGGCCTTGTCGTAGTTGCGCTGTGATGTTTCGAGCGTGGCGAGTGCATCTTCGACGCTGTTGAACGGCGAGCTCTGATCGCCGAACACATTCGGCATGACCTGTTTGGCCGAACCGTTGAAGATCCGGCTGGCCACGGTCGTCACCTCCTTGCTCGATGGCGCGGGACTCGCGCCGGCGCTCATCCTGCCTAACGCGCCAAAGCCCGCCGCGAACACGAGTCCGGCCGCCACGCGGAGGCCGACGAGCCACGCACGCCGGTGCCGTCGTGGCTGTACGACGGGGACGACGCTGGTCTCGGCGGTGGGGGCTGCGTAGTCGTCCGCGATGATGCCTTGCTCACGAAGCTCTACTGCCAGCGTGGACCACTCGGTTAGCGGCGGGGCGATGCGGTCACGCTCGTCCAATGCCATGGACAAGAGGCGTCGGTGTGCACTCCGCTCGGCGGCGCAATTCGCGCACGCGGCGAGATGCTCCGCTTCCGCGACGGTGGGTTCGCCGTCGGCAAGCTCGGCGAGGCGCTCAGAAGACAGGTGCGACATTCTCGGGATCCGTGTCCGGCGTGAGTCCATCCACCACGTGCGCAAGCAGCCGGCGAAGCTTTGCGCGCGCCTTGAA
>Ga0310810_10007019_pt1 | contig 12796 bp, 6 predicted proteins | sample NCmetagenome_FD_207641 | JGI IMG/M metagenome (GOLD analysis project Ga0310810, IMG submission 207641) | Soil microbial communities from experimental microcosm in Duke University, North Carolina, United States - NC | ecosystem: Engineered > Artificial ecosystem > Soil microcosm > Unclassified ... | reverse complement strand
GGTCGTACACGCGGCATTCCGAGCTCGACTTCTGGGCGACGCGCATGGGGGTGGGTCAGCCGCGATTCCGCGCGCGGCACCAGCCGGCAGAAGACATCTCGCATCCTGCCATCGAGGTCCATCTCGATGCGTGCATCCAGTGCAAACGATGTGTTCGTGCCTGCCGCGAGGAGCAGGTCAACGATGTCATCGGCTACGCCTTCCGCGGCGTTGATTCGAAGATCGTCTTCGACCTGGACGATCCGATGGGCGAATCAACCTGCGTCGCGTGCGGCGAGTGCGTGCAGGCATGCCCCACCGGAGCGCTGACGCCCGCGCGTGGCGTCGCCAAGATGGAACCCGACCGCGCCGTCGATTCAGTGTGCCCGTACTGCGGCGTCGGCTGCCAGCTGACGTATCACGTCAAGGACAACCGCATTCTGTTCGTGCAGGGGAAGGATGGTCCGTCCAATTCGAGCCGGCTCTGCGTCAAGGGTCGCTACGGTTTCGACTATGTTCAGCACCGCCATCGGCTCACCAGGCCGCTGATCCGCAGGCCCGGTGTGCCGAAGCACAAGGACTTCGTCGTCGATCCCGAGAAATGGCAGGAGGTGTTCCGCGAAGCGACATGGGAAGAGGCCCTCGACGTGTCGGCGCGCGGTCTCCGAGATATTCGCGATCGATATGGCAAACGCGCGCTCGCCGGTTTCGGCTCCGCCAAGGGAACGAACGAAGAGGCGTATCTGTTCCAGAAACTCGTGCGCGCCGGCTTCGGCTCGAACAACGTCGATCACTGCACGCGTCTCTGCCATGCCTCCAGTGTGGCGGCACTGATGGAAGGCCTCAACTCCGGCGCGGTCTCGAACCAGGTCCGCGACGTCGCCGAGGCGGAGGTCCTGTTCGTCATCGGCGCGAATCCGACGATGAACCATCCAGTCGCCGCAACGTGGATGAAAAATGCGGTAAAGCGTGGCGCCAAGCTGATCGTGGCGGATCCAAGACGCAGCGATCTCGCCCGGCATGCCACCTACTACCTGCAGTTCAACGCGGACACGGACGTTGCCCTTCTCAACTCCCTGCTTCACGTCATCGTGGACGAAGGTCTCGTCGACGAGACGTTCGTCCGCGATCGGACGTCCGGCTACGAAGCGCTGGCGGACAACGTCCGCAAGTTCTCGCCCGAAGCGATGGCGCCCGTCTGCGGCATCGACGCCCAGACCATCCGTCACGTCGCGCGTCTGTACGCGACCTCACGCGGGTCGATGATCTTCTGGGGGATGGGCATCTCTCAACACGTGCATGGCACCGATAACGCGCGTTGTCTCATCGCGCTGGCGTTGTCCACCGGTCAGATCGGCAAACCGGGCACGGGCCTGCACCCGCTCCGCGGTCAGAACAACGTGCAAGGCGCGTCCGATTCCGGCCTGATCCCGATGTTCTATCCGGACTACCAGCGCGTGAACGCTCCGCAGGCACGCGAGCGGTTCGAGAAGCTCTGGGGCACCACGCTCGATCCGGATCCCGGGCTGACGGTGGTGGAGATCATGAACGCGGCAAAGCGGCACGACATCCGCGGCATGTACATCATGGGCGAGAACCCGGCGATGTCCGACCCCGACGTCAATCACGCGCGTGAGGCGCTTGCCGCCCTGGATCACCTCGTCGTGCAGGACATCTTCCTCACCGAGACCGCTTACCTCGCCGACGTCGTCCTGGCAGCGACCGCGTGGCCCGAAAAGACCGGCACGGTCACGAACACGGATCGGATGGTGCAGCTCGGACGCAAAGCGATCGAGGCGCCAGGCGAGGCGAAGGAAGACTTCTGGCTGCTCATGGAAATAGGGCGACGCGTTGGTCTGAACTGGACCTACAGCCACCCGCGCGACGTGTTCGCCGAGATGCGCACCTGTATGGATTCGATCGCGGGCATCACGTGGGAGCGACTCGAACGCGAATCGTCCGTGACGTATCCGTGCCTGAAAGAAGGGGACCCGGGCGAACCCGTCGTCTTCGTCGAACGGTTTCCAACCGCCACGGGGCGCGGAAAGTTCGTTCCTGCCGACCTCATTCCTGCCGCCGAGCGGCCGGACGCCGAGTACCCGGTGGTCCTGATCACCGGACGCCAGCTCGAACACTGGCACACGGGAGCGATGTCGCGTCGCGCGGCGGCGCTCGACGCGCTCGAACCCGAGCCGGTCGCGTCGCTGCACCCGGACGACCTCCAGGAGCTCGGCGTCGCCCCCGGCGGCATCCTGACGATCAGATCGCGGCGCGGCAGCATCTCGCTGTACGCGCGCGCGGACGACGGGATGCCGCGCCGGTCGGCATTCGTGCCGTTCTGCTACTACGAGGCAGCGGCGAACCTGCTGACCAATCCCGTGCTCGATCCGTTCGGCAAAATCCCCGAATTCAAGTACTGCGCGGTGAAAGTGACCGCCGGTGGGCCGACGCCGCGGCATTTGAGCTTTGGCGGCGGGACGTTGCTGCTCGACTGAATTCACAATGCAAGATGCAAAATTCAAACGCACGATCACGGCCACAGAGGCTCAGACACACCGAGAACAATTTTCCCCTCTGAGTCTCTGTGTTTCTGAGGCTCGTTTGTCGTTTCGATTCGACCGCGCGTGATGAGTGCCGGCGGAATCGTGCTGTGCGGCGGCAAGTCAACGCGCATGGGCACACCAAAAGCGCTCCTGCCGTTCGGACCGGAAACCATGCTGCAGCGCGTCGTCCGGCTTCTTGCCACCGTGGTGTCGCCCATCGTCGTCGTCGCGGCGGCCGATCAGCCGCTGCCTGAACTGCCCGCCGGGATCATCGTGACGCGCGACGAACAGGAGGGGCGTGGACCGCTCGAAGGACTGCGCGCCGGTTTGAAAGCGTTACCGGCGGACATCGATGCCGCCTACGTGACGAGCTGTGATGTGCCGCTGCTCGAGCCTGCCTTCGTGCGCGAAATGCTCGATCTCGCCGATGGCTACGACGTTGCGGTCATGGAGATCGATGGCTTTCCGCACCCGCTCTCGGCTGTCTATCGGCAGGCGGTCCTGTCGCACGTCGAGGAGTTGCTGGCAACGGACCGGCTCAGGCCGGTGTTCCTTTTCGATCGGGTGAAGACGCGCCGCGTCCGCCCCGACGAGATCACCGCCGATCCCGAACTACGGACACTGCGCAATCTCAACACACGCAAGGATTACGAGCAGGCGCTCGTGGATGCGGGATATTAGTGAGTTCATCGCGGTCTGTCGTTATTCTCGGTATTGACGTCCGTCCCGCGGGACGTATACTGCCCCCCACTACATCTTCGACTCCATCGGCTGCAACCGTTCGCGACTAACTGCTGTTTCGAAACAGGCAGTCGGCCGTCGGCTGTCGGCAGTAACGGTTCAGGGTTTCCCCCTGCCCCGTGCCCACTGCCCCTGCCCGCTGCCTTGCGAGAGGAGGCTGTTATGCGGCGTTTCCTCCGGAGTTGTGCGGCTGGCATTCTGAGTCTTGTGGTCACTACGTCCGCAGGGTGGGCGCAATCGACGGCCCAGCTCAGTGGCCGTATTACCGATGAAAGCGACGCGGTGCTGGCCGGCGCGACCGTGACCGCCACGCAGACCGCCACGGGCTTTGCGCGCAACGACGTCACCGATGCAAACGGGGCGTACGTCCTGTCAAATCTGCCGCTCGGTCCGTACCGGGTCGAGGTCTCCCTATCGGGGTTCCGAACCTACGTACAGACCGGCATCGTGCTGCAGGTGGGGGCCGCGCCCGTCCTCAACGCCAAGCTCGCGGTGGGCCAGCTCGAAGAGTCCGTCACCGTGGAAGGCGCCGCGCCGCTGGTCGACGTCCAGAGCGCCGGCATCAGCGATGTCGTCCGTAACGAGGAGATCCTCGCGCTGCCGCTCAACGGACGCAACGCGGCGGAGCTGGTCGTCGTCTCGGGCGCGGCCGTGCAGACGGGGACGGCGCCCAACCGCGCCGTGCCGGGCGGCCTGGGGATTTCGGTAGCGGGTGGCCTGCCGTACGGCGTGGCGTACCTCCTCGACGGCGCCATGCACAACAACCCGCAGGACAACCTCAATCTGCCGTTCCCCTTCCCCGACGCGCTGCAGGAATTCAGCGTCGCGACGAGTGGACTCAATGCCCAGAACGGAATGCACTCGGGCGCGGCGGTGAGCGCCGTGACGAAATCGGGCACCAATCGTCTCAGCGGCAATGCGTTCGAGTTCATCCGCGACCGGCGCTTCAACGCAACCGACCCGTTCGCGCAGGTTGGCCCGAATGGCAAGCGCGTCGATGACGGATTGCAGCGCAATCAATTCGGCGGCACGCTGGGCGGTCCGATCGTGCAGAACAAGCTGTTCTTCTTCGGGGCCTACCAGGGAACGACGGTGCGCCAGCAGCCGGCGGCAAACATTGCGTGGGTTCCAACCCCGGCCATGCTGGCCGGCGACTTCACGACGTTCGCCTCACCAGCGTGCAACAACGGACAGCAGATCACGCTGCGCGGCGGATTCGCGGACAACCGGATCGACCCGGCGCGGTTTAGTCCAGCCGCGCTCAATCTCCTGAAGAAGCTGCCGAGCACGACGGATCCGTGCGGCCAGATCACGTACGCCTTCAGGAACGACAGCGACCAGATGCAGTCGATCGGCCGAGTCGACTTCCAGCGGACGAAGGATGACACGATCTTCGGACGCTACATGGCGACCTCGTTCACCGCGCCGATTCCCATGCGTGAGGGCGACACCATCCTGTCGCTCTACGACTCCGCGAGCAAAGCCGGGCTGCTCGGGTCCGACGCGCTCGCGCAATCGCTGGCGATTGGCGACACGCGCGTCTTCGGGCCCAACACGGTCCACTCGCTCAGGTTCGCGTTCAACCGATCCGCGGTCAGCCGCCTGGCGCCCGCAACGTTCGAGCCGCATGACCTCGGCGTCGACGCCTACGCCTATCAGCCGGACGTCATGTGGATCGAGGTCCAGGGTGGGTTCTTCGCCGAGAACCCCGGCCCGAGCCGCTTCGTGACCAACGCGTCGCAGGTCAGCGACGACCTGACGCTCGTGCGCGGCAATCACCAGCTGTCGTTTGGCGGCAACGTCGCTTACTGGCGTTACTACTTTCAGTCGCACGCGCGATCCGGCGGCGTCTGGCAGTTCACCGGCGACGCGACCGGGCGCGGGTTGAGCGATCTGCTCCTCGGCCGGGTCAGTCGGCTCGAACACGGCGGACCCGCCATTCTGCCGATGGACCAGTGGTACCTGGGTTTTTACGGTCAGGACACGTGGCGAGCGGGGCGTCACGTCACGATCAACGGCGGATTGCGGTGGGAGCCGTATTTCGGCCAGAGCGTCCGCAACGGCGCCGTGTACAACTTCATCCCGGAGAACTTCCGGAACAATGTCAAGAGCAAGGTGTTCGTGAACGCGCCGGCGGGTTTGGTGTACCCCGGCGACGAGGGATTCGCCACATCGGGACGTCGAGGCGTTCACACGCAGTGGCTGAACTTTTCTCCGCGCGTCGGGCTCGGCTGGGATGTGTCTGGCAGCGGCCGTACCGCGGTGCGCGCCTCCTATGGGCTGACTTACGACTTCCCGAACGCGGAATACATGCTGATCAATGCGAACTCGCCTCCGTTCGGGAATCGGTCGATCATCCAGGATCCGCCCGGCGGCTTCGATCATCCGTACGCGCACCTCGGCGGCGATCCGCACCCCATCGCGACGAATCGCGACACGCGCTACCTGCCATTTGGGGCCTACGGTGCCATCGACCCTGACATCAACTCGCCGCGCATCCAGCAATGGAACGTCACGGTGGAACGCCAACTCGGATCCGTATGGCAGGTGGCAGCGACGTATCTCGGCAGCCACACCGATCGCCTCTGGAATCAGGTGGCGCTCAACCCGGGGGTGTTCCTCGGCCTCGGTCCGTGCACGCTCCAAGGCGTGTTCTATCCGACCTGCAGCAATCCGGGGAATCTCAATGCGCGACGGGTGTTCTCGTTGTCCGGTGAGAACCCGGCTTCGGCGGCGCTCATCGGAAATCTGGACCTTCACTCCGATGTCGGAATTCAGAACTACCGCGGCTTGAAGCTGTCGTTCCAGCGTCGCGCGGCGGCCGGGCTGAGCATGAACGGGAATTACACGCTGTCGCGCTGCTTCGGCGACCCGTCGTTTCAGACCGGAGGGTTCCCGCAGATCGCCAACGGCTACACCGACCCACAGCACCCGGAATTCGACCGTGGCTACTGCGATCAGGACCGCAGGCATCTCGCCACCTTCGTTGCGGGTGTGCAAGCGCCGCAGCGCGCCGGCCGAATCGCGAGTGCCGTGCTCTCCGACTGGCGGGTGTCGGGCATACTCACCGCGCGATCGGGGCGGCCCGTCAACGTCATCGCCGGACAGGACCGCGCGCTCAGCGGCATTCAGAATCAGCGCGTCGACCAGGTGCTCGCCAACCCTTACGGCAGCAAGAAAACTCCGAACGACTGGCTGAACCCGGCGGCGTTCGCCTTGCCAGCGCTCGGCACGCTCGGCAACTTCCAGCGCAACAGCCTGCGCGCGCCGGGCTACTGGTCGATCGACATGGCGATCTCGAGGCTGATCGCGTTTGGCGCCGCGCGCAAGCTGGAGCTCCGCGTCGAGACGTTCAACCTGCTCAACACGTTCAACTGGGGGCCGCCCACGCTGGCGCAGGGCTCCGACAGGACGCACACGAACTTCAGCTCGGGCGGTTTCGGACAGATTACGTCGATGGAGGGTACGCCGCGCATCATGCAGTTCGGCATGAAGTACGGCTTCTGAAGATCGGCAGGGCAGGGTCGACCCGAGCGTCGACCCTGCACCGAATCATTTCACTGCTCTTTCCCGCCCATCTGCACTTCTAACCCGTCCGGATCCTGCACGTGGAAGCTGTTGTTAGTGACGCGGACCATCAGGCCGCGCTTTTTCAATTCAGCGTCCATCGCCGCCTTGATCTTGGGATCCGTATCCCAGTTCGCGAGCGTGTAGGCGATGTGATCGACGCCGATCTTGGCGCCCGGGCGTCCGGCCGCATTGCGCGCGATGATCGTGTTTTGACCGAACGCGAGCGTGCACTCGGTCTTGCCGTTGTCTTCCTCGACCTTCATGCCGAAGAGGCCCGAGTAGAAGTCACGCGTCTTCTTGTAATCGGCTACCTGCATCGACACGTGGTTGATGTAGGTGGCCGTGGCCGGCGCCGCCGCTTCTGCCGCCGTGGCGCCCGATGCGGCCGCCGTCCCGACGGCGAGCATCTGAATGAGCTGACGACGGGTCACCTTTCCGCGCTCGTACTCCTGAAGCAACTGGTTGATGATGTGCTCCATACGTCGTCTCCTTTTATTGGCCTACGGGCTTCACGCTTCGGGCTTCAGGAGGAACCAGACTGAAGGCTGATCCCTCCCGGTGGCCCGAAGCCCGGAGTCCGAAGCCTAGAAATTCAATTGCGCGCTGAACTGGAGAATCCGCGGGTCCTGCACTTCCGTCGGCTGACGCCACTGCGGGCCATAGGCGTTGTTGATCTGCACCGCCGAGCCGCCATTGAACACGTTGTAGACGTCCAGATTGCCCTGCATCCGGAGCCGGGGCGTCAAGCGGACCTGCTTCGTCACCCGCAGGTCCAGCCGCCGGATGCGGTGGTCGTACATCGATCCCGGCATCACGAGCGGGACGGTCGCCGTGGCGGTGCACGGCGTGCGGCCGCCGCACGCACCAAGGTCGCGGCCGAGCGAGCGCGAGACCTCCGCATTGCTCGCCGCGTAGGCGGCCACGATGTTCGGTCCTGAGATGTCCTGCCAGATCCCGCTGACAAAGAACGCGTAGGGCAGCGGCAGAGCGCCGTTCAGTTTCAGCTGCGTCTGCCCGCGGAACGGCGTCACGACGTGGCAAAGCGATTTGCCGTTGATCGTCGTCGATGTCTGAGGTGTTGTCGGCGACGCGTTGGAGACACCACTCACGGTCGTCGCAGTCTGCGGCGCTGTTACGGAACCGGCCGCGATGCCTGGCGCGTCGACGACAAAGCAGTTGTCGGTCATCGAACGGCCGGTATCGATGCCACCCCCGAACGACGCGCCTCCCCGCAGCCGCGTGTTGACGCCGAAGCTGAAGAAGTTGTTGATCTGCTTCTGCGTGCCATAGTGGGAGGACTGGGTCACCAGGTTATCCACTTGCGTGAACTTGGCGACCGAGACGTCCGACATGCCGCAGATCTGATATCCACCACCGCCAGGCAGATTGGGATTGAGCGGTGCGGTGACGCAGTACGAATCGAAGTCGGAAGGCCCGCGGAGCTTGTTATCGGTGACGGTGAAGTTGCCGTACCAGTTCCGGTAATAGCCGGCGTTCAACGAGACGCCGTCGCGCAGCTCGTGCTGAATCTCCGTTGAGACATCCCAGTTCGAATTGCGCACGCCCCATCCACGAAGCACATCATCGGCCCAATGGGTGGTCGGGCTAAGGCCGCCGAAGTTCGCGTCCGACATCGGTCCGCATTCGCCGTTGGCCGCGCGGTTCTTCAGATCGCAATCGGGAACGTAGTTGCCGTTGGCGTCGCTCCACGTCCGCGTGATGCTGTTGACCGACGTCGTCACCGGGTTGTTGGCGCTCGCCACCGCCGTACCGGTCTTGGCCACGTAACGGCCGATCGACGCCTTCAGCGCCGTCTTGCCGTTGCCGAACAAATCGTAGGAGGCGCCAAACCGCGGATTGATGTCCTTCCACGCCGGCACGCCCGACACCGCTCCGAAATCGCGCGCCGGCACCCACCCCGACGGCGGCGCGTCGACGTGATTCGCGTCGACGTGGCCATTGAAATAGTCAAAACGCGCGCCGTAGTTGAGCGTGAGCCGCCGGATCGCCCACTGATCCTGGAAATAGATGCCCATGTCGGCTCTGGTGCGATCGATGGCGCGATACGGTGTCGCGTACTGCGTGATCGAGGTCGGCACGCCGTTGCGGAACGAGTAGTTGACGTCCTGCTGCACGTAGGTGACGACGTCGGAGACCGCCTCTTCGATCTGGGTGCCGAACTTGTAGGCATGGGACCCTGTGACGTACGACACGGAGAACCGCTGTGCGCCGCGATCGGTGGCCCGCTTTGATGCGTAGGTCGCCGACGCGTTGTATCTGAAGTTGTTCGACAACTCGAGAATGGAGATATCCGAGGGGTCGACGCCTGGATTGAGGAACGTCGGCCAATGGGTGATCGTCAGCGACCCGCCGGCCTCGAACAGCAGCTTCGGTGTAATCGGCGCGCTCCAGTCGGCTTGATACAGGCCAACGGGCCGGAAATGGAACGCGATACCGGCCTCGGGCGCGCTGCCGAGCGCACCGATCGCTCGGCACAGGCAGTCGTCCGCGACGTCGGCGAAGAAGTTGAACTTGTGCTTCTGCGCGGCCTGCCATGTGACCCGTGCCGCTTTCGACTCGTACCACTGCGCCCGAGTCGCAGGGTTGGAGAGATCGGGTGTATAGAACGGCGTCCCCTGCGTCTTGTTCCAGAAGTTGCCGGCCATCACGTGCTGATTGCCCCACTCGCGGAACGACGCGAAGAACCACAGCTTGTCCTTCCTGATCGGCCCGCCGAGCGTGACGCCGGTGTCATAGATCTTCAGAATCTTGCTGATGGTCGTGAGGCCGCGGGATCGCAGGTCGGCGTTCAGGTTGGACGACTCGAGCGAGTCGTTGGTATACAAGCCGTTCAACGTTCCTGCGAAATTGTTGCTGCCTTCCTTCGGAATCATGTTGACGACTGAACCGTCAGCATTGCTTTCCGCCGAGATGCCGCTGCTCTGCAGCGAGATTTCCTGCACCATCGCAGAGTTCACGAGATACCCGACGTTGCCGCTGGCATGGTCGATCGACATGCCGTCGAACTGCCGCTTCGTGCCGGTCTTGCCGTGATAGGCGTTGCCGATGTTCTGATTGAGCTGACCGGCGACGTCGGCAAACGAACCGGAAAAACCGGGTGTGACTTCGACGATGGTGGCCCAGTTCTTCGTGCTGGTCGGCAGCGAATCGAGCTCGTCGCTCGTAATCAGCGTCTGCTTCCGCACGTTCTGCGTATCGACGAGGGGACTGGCGCCGCTGACCGTCACGGTCTCCTGCAACGCACCAACGGGCAGGTCAGCGTTCACGGCCGCGGTGAATCCGGATGTGAGCTGGACACCTTCTCGAGCCACTTTGTTGAACCCCTGCAGCGAGAAGGTCACGGTGTAGACGCCGGGCCGAAGATCGACGATGTTGTAGCGGCCCTGGTCGTCGGTGACGACCGTTCGGACCCGTTCAATCAGTACGGGGCTGGCGGCTTCGACCGTGACCCCAGGCAGAACGGCGCCCGACGTATCACGCACGACGCCGGCGATTGCGCTTGTCTGTTGCGCCGACGCGGGGCGCGAAACGAGCGAAATGAACGCAAGGATGATCAGACCGATACGGGACAGTCGCGAACTGGTCATGGCACCTCTCTCGGGACGGCACCTTATACCATGCTTGACATTCGTTCGGCCCGTTCGGCTGCAACTAACGGATCGAGCGGCAGAACGCCTCGAACGAGCCGAACGGTTCGAACGAACCGAACGGCTTTTCAGAACCGGAGAGAGTCTTCGAAGTGCTGAATGTAGCGGCCGCTGATGATGACGGTGAACCACAGGAGGAGTGAGCTTGCAGCCACAATCTTCGCGGACAGCGTGGCATCCTCGCCAGGGGCGAGACGTTCGACCCGGTCGAAAATACCCCCTAGGTAAAAAACCGCGACATTCAGTCCCAGCAGCATCAGCGCCGCCAGCTTGAACCAGAAGGCGATATCCGCAGCGTAGTACGCGGGCATCCCGATGAACGCCAGCATTCCGGTGAGGACGTTGATGCCGAGTCCCGCCATCGCCAGCGGAAGGAGACGATGCAGCGGCGCGAGAGGCAACTCCTTGGCGAACCCCATGATGCGCAGGTTGATGGCGCCTACCACCCCGATGATGAGCGACAGGCCCACGAAGTGCATCACCATCATCGTCGCCCACCACCATTTGTTGACGACCATCAGATTGGTGAACCCGTCGGGAGACGGTTCAAACAGGTGGATGATGGAGCCGATCGTTCCCTCCGCGATCGCCGCGCCAGGCGCCGCTCCAGGTTGCGGATGTCTGATATCGCCGCCGGTATTTCCAGTTCGGCCCATCAACACCGCGGCGATGGCGGCGAGCAGCAGGATCGCGGCGAGGTTCCCGCGCGACACGCCAGCGGGTCGTCGCGAACGCCAGAGTGCCACCAGCGCGGCAGCGCCCGTCGCGACGACAAACCAGAGTCCGAGCATGGCGGCCCCTTCGTGTCGCTGCACGAGCGCTTCGGATACCCCGGGCTCGCGCGCAATCGTTCGATCGGCGCCGACGCCGCTGACGAACGTCGGAATCGTGAGCAGGGACACGGCCGCGAAAATGATGAGCGCGCTGCGCCGAAGGTCTGCGTTGTCGCCCGCAAACGACGCGACGAACAGACCGACTCCGACAAAGAAGCCGATGATCGGCACATGATTGAGCAGAAGATGCAGGTGGTCGAAGTTCACGTGCCCTTCCCGTACAGAATGTAGGTGGCTGTATACGCCAGCGCGCGGCCTGCCGTCAGCACTCCTAACCACAAACCGAGCATCCACAGCGTGAGCGATCGCGTCGCCGCCGGAACGACATCGCGCGACGCGGCGTCACTGGAGAGTTCCCGCTCGATTCTCCTGAGCAGCCAGACTCCAAATCCAATGAGCACCAGCTTGACGTAGAAAATCGGATTGGTCAGCGCCTTCGTCGGGTAGGCAATCAGGAGGAAGACGCCTGACACCACGTTGAGCCAGAAACCCGCCCAGACGAACCGGAAGAAGCGACGGAGCGGCGCAACGGGAAGATCGGGAACGAACCCAAGAAGGCGGGCGCCCAGCACTCCACAGGCGCCGACCAGGAGTGCCAGGCCGATATTGTGAATCACCAGGACGAAGTAGTACGCGAACGCCGACTCCGATTCCCGGATCCACGTGCTGAGCCCGCTGCGCTCGACGGTGTTGAGAAACGCAGGGGCGTCCAACTGCTACCGCAAGTTCCCGTGGTGCGAGAGATCCTGCAGGTGCGAGGCGTCCCGTTCCGAGCAGTAGGGCGCTTCTTCGATCTCGTAGTCCTTCATCAGTTTGAGATCGCGCGGGCGCTGCTTCCACGGCTCGGCGAGCACAACCGGATCCTCGACGGTCACTTCGTAGTGGAGCGTGTCGCCCTCACGGCGAAGCCGTTCGATCACGTGCGTCTTGTCGCTGTGAAAGAGGCCGTTGTCGGACAGCCAGGTGCTCTCGTCGAGGTTCGTCACGTCGACGACGAGGGTGTCACCTTCCCATCGACCAATCGAATCTCCCAACGACGAAGGATCGATATCCGTGCGATGGGTCCCGTTGATGCGCACGACGCGGAAGAAGTTGCCGTTCAAGTCGTCGTACATGAACGCCACGTCTTTCGCGCCCTGCACGATCCTCTGCGGTGGTCCGATGCGCGGAACGCCGGGAGGCTGGCAGTACCACGCCGGATCGAGCTGGACCTGCCGTTCGTCGTAATCTTTCACTTTGGCGACCAGCTCGGGCTTGTACACCGGCTTGCCGGGATTGAACTGGTTGATGCCAACCGGTTTGGCGACCGCCGCGTCGTACGACTGCCCCGGCTTAATCTGCGGCGCCGGCGCGCCAATCCGGTGATACCACTGGCCGTTCAGATCTGGATGGCCGTCCGGGAGCCTCGGCGTCGCGGTGGAAGCCGCGGCAGCGCGAGCGCTGTCCTGCTTGCCCTGTGCAC
>Ga0310810_10007018_pt1 | contig 12797 bp, 13 predicted proteins | sample NCmetagenome_FD_207641 | JGI IMG/M metagenome (GOLD analysis project Ga0310810, IMG submission 207641) | Soil microbial communities from experimental microcosm in Duke University, North Carolina, United States - NC | ecosystem: Engineered > Artificial ecosystem > Soil microcosm > Unclassified ... | reverse complement strand
GCGAGCGCCACGTCGGAGCCCCACAGCTGGAGCACGAACGGCTTCCCCGTCGCCAGGGCCGGCAGCGCGCTCGGCAGCCAGTGTGCGTGCAGCACGTCCGCGTCGCGGCTCGCGCGGCGCGCGGCGCCCGCGAAGGACGCGAGGAACAGCGGGAGCAGGGCGAGCTTCCACGGCGCGCGCCGCAGGTTGTTCACGATCCCGTCGCCGTACGCGATGCCGAAGTGCCGGAAGCTCGCAGGCGAGACGACGCGGACGTCGAGGCCTTCCGCGCGCAACGCCTCGACCCCGTCTCGCACGAAGCTCCCGGCGACGTCGTCCCGGTCGCGGGGATAGGACGTCGTCAGGACGACGAGCTTCACGCGTGGCGGCGGCGCAGGCTCGTGGCGAAGACGGTCGGCGCGGCGATCGCGAGCAGCGCGAGGGCGTAGAAGTAGTAGAAGGACATCGTCAGGTAGAAGGCGTTGGAGGCAAGGGTCGCGACGAGCGCCGCCGTGAGCCCCCACCCGAGCGGTCGCACACGCGCGGCGAGCGGGTCGCCGAGCGCCGCCAGCGCCTTGCCGATCCGGCGCGTCGCGCCCGCCCTGCGGAAGAGGTACACGAGGAACGCCGCGAACACGAGCGCGCCGACGAGCCCGCTCTCGACGAAGAGCGCGACGTAGAACGAGTGCGGCCCGAAGTTCGTCCTCCCGGTGACGAACTCGTAGTAGACCGAGAAGGTGTTCAGGCCGAGACCGAACAGCGGATGGAGCGACAGCACGTTCGGGATGAAGTCGTAGACGACGAAGTGCGTCGAGGCGCCCTGCCCCTCCGTCGAGATCCGGGAGCGCAGGACCTGCTCGAAGAAGTTCGCGCGGCGCGCAACGAACGCAAGCACCCCGAGCAGCACGATCGCGAGCGGCACGAGCAGCCGCGCGGTCAGCAGGTGCCGCCGATAGGGGATCGCCAACACCGCGAGCCCACAGGCAAGGCCGAGGAGACCGCTGCGCGAGAGCGTCCCGAGCTCGACGACGAGGAGGAACGCCAGGAGCAGCATCATCGGTGTGCGCAGGCGGTGACCCCGCTCGAGCCGCAGGTAGAGCGGCAGGAGCAGCACGAGCACGGCGGCGAGCTCGATCCCCAAGTGGTTCGGGTCGCCGGTGAGGGCGTTGATCCGGTAGACGTCCTGTCCCTGGATCGCCCCGTAGACGTTGATCTTGCTCGCGCCCCCCGTGAGCGGCTGGAGCCAGACGGCGTCGAGGTTGCCACCAGCGCCCTCGGCGACGCCGAGCTGGAGGACGCCGTACGCCGCGTTGACCGCGATGCCCAGGACGAACGCGACCAGCGCCTGCCAGTAGAACCGCTGGCCTCGCCGGGCGATCAGCGCGACCCCGGCGACGAGGAACAGGAAGTGGAGGAGGAACTTCCCCATCCCCTTCGCCCACTGCGCGAGCGACTGCGCCGTGTCGAGGTTGAAGAAGCCGATCAGGTACACGAGCAGGAACGCCGCGAAGAAGGCCAGCGTGATCCACGCCGCGCGCGTCATCCGGCCGTCGAGCCGCTCGAGCCGGTAGAGCGCGAACGCAACGAGGAAAAGGAACGTGACGACGTCGGAGAACGCGAGCGTCCCGGCGACCTCCCACTGAAGCTTGGCGAAGGTGACGGTGAAGACCGTCGCGAAGAACAGCCCCTCGACCACCGGGGCGCGGGCGGCGGCGACGACGCGCGGCCGGTCGAGGGCGAGGGTCGCCACGGCGTCGAATCGTAGGCGTCAGCCTACGAAGGCGGCGCGATCTCGATCTGTGGGGAGAGGCCGGCGCCGCGCGCCTCTGCCGCCGAGCTCGCTCCCTGCGCGTACGACTCGATCCCGGTGTACACGACCTTCCACCGCAAGCAGCCGTCCTGCTGGATCTCGGCGTCCTTGTAGCCGACGCCCTGGACCTGCGTGAGGAGCTGCTGCGCCTCCGCCACCGTGTCGCGCCGCCCGAACACGAGGTCGAGGTCGCCCGACTCGCCCGGCCTGGCGATGTGGACGCAGTCCTTCGGCGACGGGAAGTGCGCCCCGTTCCTGAGCGCGATCGCCGGATAGACGATGAGTGGCACCGCCACGATCGCGACCGCGAGGAGCCGCACGCTCGTACGGCTCATCGCCGCTCCTCCGCCCCGCTTCGCCAGACGGAGGCCAGCAGGAGCGGCGTCGCCGCGGCCGAGAGGAGGACGAACGCGCCCGTGTAGCGGACGATCGGGTTCGCGGACTCCTGGGCCGTGATCGGCAGCTCCCGGAAGGCGTACGTGACCCACGCGCCGCCGAGGAAGACGAGGCCCAGCAGGACGGCGACGTACGCCGCCATGCGCCGGTCCCCCCATACGAGCGCCGCGCCGACGGCGACGAGGGCAACGACCGGCACGACCGACCAGAGCGTCGTGTCGAACAGCACGTCGAACGAGAGCCGCAGCGCGTCGAGCATCCGGTCGAGCGAGCCCCCCGCGCCTGCGGCGGAAGGCCCTTCTCCCCCGATGCCGTTGCTCCGGTACCAGAGTCGCCACGGCACTGCTGCAGCCGCGATCACCGCCGCGACCGCGACCAGCCGCGGCCAGGCGACCCGGTGGCGGCCGTACGAGGCGACCAGGGCGACCAGGAGCGCAGCGGCCGCGAACAGCAGTCCCTCGCGTTTCGTCAGGCTCGCGCCGGCGAGCAGGATCGCGGCGGCCGCGAGCCGCCACGCGCGACCGTCGCGGAGCCAGAGCGCGAGAAGAAGCGCGGCAACGACAAAGAGGACGTCGACCAGGACGTCCGCCTGCGGGACGAGCAGGCCCGACGCGACGCGCGGGACCGTCAACACGAGCAGGAGCGACGGCCAGAGAAGCCAGGCCGGCACGTGCCGGTACAGGCAACCGGCGATCGCCGCGGTCGCGCCGACGACGAGGAACCAGTACTGCAGGTGGAAGGTGGTCACGTCGGCGCTTCCCATCGCGTGGAACGCCGCGGCGTCGAGAATCGGGACGACCGGCGGGTAGTTCGGGTTCGCGAACGTCGTGAAGACCTGGTGGTCGAGCCCGCCGAAGAAGTAGATCGCCTTCGCCTTCGGCACCCAGAACGCCCACGCGTCGTACGCCTGAAGCCCCTGCAGTCGCGCGGCGCGGAAGAGCACCTCGAGGAAGAGGCCCGTCAGCGCGACCCCCGTCGCGGTGCCGAGCACCGCCGCGCCGGACGCATGCCGCGCCGGGTCGCCGTAGCCGCGCGGCCGGGGCCGACCGAGCAGGACACCTGCCCCAACCGCCGCCGCCGTGCCGAGCACGAGCGAGAGGACGAGCCCGAGCCAACGAAGCGGCACGCCGACGACGAGGAGCTGCGTCCAGACGACGCCGAACGCCGCGACGCCGAGGAGATACGCGAGCCCCGCCAGCCGAAGCACGTCAGACCAGCGCGGCAGACCGCGGATCGCCCAGAGCAGGGCGACGCCCAGGAGCGCATATGCCCCGTTGAGCGCGACGATCCCGAGGATCGCGCGAACCGTCACTCGCGCTGCAGAATCGAGAGCCCGTCGTCGCCTTCCCAGACAGCGGCGGCCCCGGGGTAGGCCGCCCGGTCGCACGCGAGGCAGACGACCCAGCCTCCCTCCGGCTCGAGGCGCCTCGGGAGGAGGAACGAGCGGAGGAACGGCTCGGCGGAGGTCGCGGTAAGCGGGGTCCAGCCGGGCTGAGGCTCGCCGATCGCGACCGTGAAGCTCGCGTCGGCCGGGATCAGGCCACGAGCCTCGACCAAGAGCTGCTGGTCCGGGAAGACGGAGTTGCCGGCGCCGACGGCGCGGTCGACGAAGTCGAGCGCGGCGTTCTCGCGGGCGGTGTCGTTCGCATCGCGGAGCGCGGCGGGGTACCGCACCACGAGCGCGACGACGGAGACCGCGACGCAGAACACCACGACCAGCCGGCGCGTGGCGATCCCAGCCGAGAACCACCGTTGGAGCACGTCGTCCGTCGGAGGAGGGTATCGCGGCGTGCGGCGCCCTCGGAGCTCGTCTCAGAACGAAGCCTTGTGCCGCCATGTCCTTACGAGTTCTCAGCCGGCCACGACTCCGTGGAGCAGCGTCGCCATCTCCTCGACCCTCGTCCTGCGGGAGAGTCGCGTGCGCCACTCCTCGTCCAGCTGGACGTCCGGCAGCCCGTCCTCGCGCCATCTCGCGTGGAGGCCCTCGAGTGCCGCACGGATCGCGGCCGGGTCGTCCGGCGGCACGACCACCCCTGCGCCCGTCTCCCGGATCAGCTCCGCGGCGGCGCCGTCCGGCGGCACCGCGGCGAGGATCGGCCGGCCCACGGCGACGTACTCGAACACCTTTCCCGAGAGGACACCCCGCCCCCGGCCGTCGGCCTCGGGGATCAGCAGGAGCAGCGCCTCGGAGTCGCGCTGGAGCGCGAGCGATTCCGCCCGCGGCGCATACGGCAGGAGCTCGAGCCGGTCGCCGAGCCCGAGGGACTCGGCCCAGTCCCGATCCGCGGGCCGGAAGTCGCCGAGGAAGCGCGCCACGACGTCGAGCCCCGAGTCGTGCAGCGCCTGGAGGAACGGCCTCGGATCGCGCCGTCCGAAGAAGCTTCCGGTGTGCGTGATTCGGAACCGGTCGGACGGCTGCCGGTCGAGCCCCGCGACGTCGTCGAAGTCGCAGCCGTTCGCGATGGTCACGACCGGCCCGCGGGGCCGGAGCGCCCGGGTCTCCTCCGAGATCGCCTCGGAGACGCAGGTGATCGCGTCCGCGCGCGACGCCACGAGGCGCGCCACGCGCAGCTGGAGCGACGACTTTGCGCGCGTTGCCGCACTGTCCGCGCGGCGATGCGCATGGGCAACGATGGAGTCGCGCAGGTCGGCCACCCACTTCGCACCGGTCGCGCGGGCGATCGCGGCCGCGATCAGGTGCGTCGAGGGCGGCGGCGACGTCGAGACGATCACGTCGATGTCGTGCTTCCGCACGAGCTTGATCCCTGCGGGGATCGCCGTCAGCGCCCACGTCGCGTTCTCGTCCGGCACCACGAGTCGCCGAAGCTGGAGCCGCGCCTTCGTCGCGACCCGCTCGAGGCCTTGCGTGCCGGCGAGCACCTCCGACGGCTTGCCGCCCGAGACGCCGACGTAGCGCGCGCGGTGCACCCACGCCTGCGACGGAGCTCGGAGCCCGTCGTCGCGATGAAGCCAGCGCGGGTCGTCAGGCGCGAGGACGTGCGTCTCCACGCCCATCGCGGGGAGGTACTGCGCGAGCTTGAGCGGCCGCTGGACACCCCCGCCGCCGGCGGGCGGGAAGTAGAAGCTGACGAGGAGGGCGTTCACAGGCGGCGATCGTAGTCGCCGGCCCGGGCCCGGCTAGCGGCGCTCCCGTTGCTCCCGGAGAAACGCGTCCGCCTCGGCGAGCCCCTCGGGCGTGCCGATCTCGTAGAACCGCTCGCGCACGAGGAACCCGCCGAGCGCTCCCCGCGCCGCGAGCTCGCGGCAGAGGTCCGAGAGGTCCGCCGCGTCGTGCTCGTCGAAGACCCGCTCCTCGAAGGCGAGTACGCCGTAGTCGACCCACCGGGCCTCCGGCGGCGGGGTGCGCTTGTCGTACGCGGTCACGACGCCGTCGCTGAACACGGCGTTGCTCGCCACCCAGCGACCGTCGTTCTCGATCACGGTCATGAGGCCGGGGAGCCCGCTGCGGAGGAAGGCGTCCTGCACGGCGCCATGGTCGGCGCGGAGGTAGGCGTCGCCGTAGGTGACGAGGAACCGCTCGCCCAGAAGGCCCGACGCCTGCCGCAACGCGGCCGCGGTGCCGACGGGCTCCGGGCCGTCGAACGCGTACTCCACGTCGAGGCCGAACTGCGCGCCGCTACTGACGGCGTCTGCGATCTGCTCACCGAGATGTCCCACGCAGAGGACGACGCGACGCGCACCGTGGGAGGCAAGCAATCGCAGCTGGTGGAAGAGGAACGGCTCGCCCGCGACCGGAACGAGCGCCTTCGGCGTGTCACGCGCGAGATCGCCGAGGCGGGTCCCGCGCCCGCCGAGGAGCACGGCGACCGGGAGGAGCGCGGCGCGCTCCGTCTCAGCCTCCGACCTGGCGTGCATACGCCTCCTCGACGCACCGCCAGCCGTACAGGGCGGAGCCGAGGTCTCCGGAGAGCGGGCGGTCGTCGGCCGCGTGGATCGCCTCGGCGAACTGCGACCACTCGCGGCGCCACGACTCGTCCTCGGGCGGGTAGTCGGTCGTCTCGACCTCGGGTGGGCCCAGCTCGGGCCCCATCCGGTAGACGGTGAGGCGCTGCGCGCCGTACGACCGGGCGAGCCCGTCCACCTGGAGCTTGGCCGTCCGGCAGAAGATCTCCAGCGAGAAGAGGTTCTTCCACTCCGTCCAGCTCGCGTGGAGCGCCGCCCAGGGCCCGTCGACGCGCTCGCCGAGCACGACGAGTGCGTTGTCCTCGACCTCCATCGGCCAGTAGGCGGTGCGGAGGAGAGCCGACCGGAGGGGAAGCGGTCCGAGCAGCGCGTAGCTCAGGTCGAGCAGGTGCATTCCCTGATCGACGAGCTCGCCGCCGCCCGAGACGGCGCGCCGCGCGCGCCATTCGGACTCGTACCCGAGGCGGCCGCCGTGCCCGTAGCGCGCACGCACGTGCAGTACCGGGCCGTACGTCTCGGCTTGCACCAGCGCGATCGCCCTCGCCGTCGCCGGGTGGAAGCGGTGGTTGAAGCCGACCTTCACCCTGCGACGGGCAGCCGCAGCCGTCTCCCCGATCCGCTCGACGTCCGCGACCCCGATCCCAGCGGGCTTCTCGACGAGGACGTGCGCCGAGGCCTCGAGCGCCCCGCACGCGTGCTCGGCCAGCCGGTCGTGGGGCACCGCGACGACCACGACATCGAGGTCGTGCCCGAGCAGCTCGTCGAGCGATGTGCACGCGCGGCCGCCGAACGAGTCGACCAGCGAACGGGTCGCGCCGTCGTCGACGTCGAAGCAGGCGACGAGCAGGTCCTTGCCCAGAGCGGCCGCCCGCTTGTGGCCCACCAGCCCGCAGCCGACGATGCCGACGCGAAGCGCGGACCGCTCCGTTCGCGTCGGCGTCACGTGTACTCGACGCCGTAGCAGCCCTGGAACTCGAAGTCGAACCGGAGCTCCGGCGCGTGCGCCGCGGCCATCGCCTGGCGCGTGTCGTCGGGCCGCCGGGCGTAGACGAGCAGGAAGCCCCCGCCCCCCGCGCCGACGACCTTCCCGCCGACGACCCCGCTCCGGCGTGCGAGCGTGTAGAGGTGGTCGATCCGCTCCGTCGCCATGCCGGGCGACCGGCGCACCTTGTTCTCCCAGTGCTCGTGCATGAGCTCGCCGAACTGCTCGACGTCGCCGCGCTCGAGCAAGGCCCTGACCTCGAAGCCGAGCTCTTTCGTCCGATCGAGGTTGGCGCGCATCTCCTCGTCCCCCTCCTCGGTCCGGGTGACCTGGTCGGCGAGGATCGCGGACGCTGCGCGTGCCTCGCCCGTGTAGAAGAGGAGGAGGTTGTTGCGCAGCTTGTCGAGCGTTTCGCGCGCGAGGGAGAGCGGCTCGACGTCCACCGACCCGTCCGGATGGAACGTGTAGGCGCAGATGCCGCCGTGCGCGGAGACGTACTGATCCTGCTTGCCCGACGGCTCGCCCAGGACGTCGATCTCGATCTCGCACGCGTCCTCCGCGAGCCTGCCCGGTGGGATCGCGACGCGGCGGGCCAGGGCGAGCGCCTTCAGGAAGCACACCGTGAACGAGCCGGACGACCCCAGGCCCGTCCCCGCCGGCACGTCGGCGATGACGCTCACCTCGAGCGGGTCGCCGTTCCAGTGGCGCAGCAGCGACTCGCGCAGGATCGGGTGCCTGATCTCGGAGGGGTCGTCGACCTCCTCGAACTGCGAGTACTTCATCCGGTAGCGCCGCTGGAAGACGGTGTGGGTGAGCATGTAGACGTACTTGTCGATCGCGCCGCTGACGAGGAAGCCGCCGTGCTCGCGGTAGTACGACGGGATGTCCGTCCCGCCGCCTCCGAGGCTCACGCGCAGCGGCGCCCGACTGAAGATCACGCTCATGCCGCGGCGCGCTCCTCGAGCGCCCAGGGGTTCTGCTGGAGCCAGTCGACCGTTCTGCGGATCCCCTCCGGGATCGTCAGCGTCGGGCGCCAGCCGAGCGCGCGGATGCGCGCGCAGTCGAGGTGGATGAGCGGGCTGTCGCCGAGCCAGCCGCGGGTGCCGCCGCCATACTCGAGCTCGGGCGCGACGCCGAGGTGGGCGGTGATCGTCGCGATCGACTGGTCGACGACGATCGTCTCGTCGGCGCCGAGGTTGTAGACGTGCACCGCGCCCTGCTCGAGCTCGCGGTCGATCGCGAGCGTCATCGCCGCCACGCAGTCGCCGACGTACAGGTACGACTTCTCCTGCCGCCCGTCACCGAGCACGCGGAGGCGCGTGGGATCCGCGCGCAGGCTCCGCAGGAAGTCGAAGACGTGGCCGTGGGTGTAGCGCTCGCCGAGGATCGAGACGAAGCGGAAGATGACCCCTGTGAACCCGTAGCCGTGCGCGTACGCCTGGATCAGCCCCTCGCCTGCAAGCTTCGACGCACCGTAGAGCGACGTCTGCACCGGGAAGGGACACGTCTCCGGTGTCGGGAAGAGCTCGGGCTCGCCGTAGACCGAGCCGGTGGAGGAGAACGCGACGCGCTCGACGCCCGCGGCGCGCATCGCCTCGAGCACGACCGACGTGGCGATCGTGTTCTGCTCGAGATCGATCGTCGGCTGGTCGAACCCGTGCCGCACGTCCGCGTTGGCAGCGAAGTGGAACACCGTGTCGCACCCGTCCAGCGCTGACCGTAGGCGATCGCCGTCGAGCACGTCGCCCACGACGAGCTGGACACCCGGATGGGCCAGCGCGTCCGCGATGAACTCGCGCCGACCGCGGGACAGGTTGTCGTAGATCACCACCTCGATCCCCTCGGCGCACAGACGGTCGGCGAGCGTGCTGCCGATGAAGCCCGCTCCGCCGGTGATCAGCGCCCGCTGCATGCGCGAGCTCAGAGTCGGAAGCCCGCCGACAGCGCGTCCGACCGGAACATCTGGACGGTCTCGAGCGAGAAGGCGTCTAAGTCCTTGCCGAGGCAGTCGAGCTTCGCGATGAGCTCGGCCGTCATCGTGATGATGTGGCAGCCGATCGAGTCGGCCTGGACCAGGTTCAGGACCTCGCGCGGGCTCGCCCAGATGAGCTCCGCCCGCGGCGCGACGGACTCCAGGATCTCGAGCGACGTGCTCATGATCGGCATCGGCTCGACCCCCGCATCGGCGATGCGCCCGGCGAACACGGAGACGCAGCTGGGCGCGCCGTCCCGCAGCGCGTGCGCGATCACGTCGACCTGGGCGGAGGTCATCAGGGCGGTCACGTTGACCTGGATTCCCTCCTCCGACAGCTCGCGCACGAGCGGCGCCAGAGACTCGCCCCGCGACGTCGTGACCGGCACCTTCACGTAGACGTTGCTCCCCCATGTCGCGATCACACGCGCCTGACGGCCGATCTCGGCCGCGTCGTCGGCGACGACCTCGAACGAGATGGGCTTGTCGACGATCTGCTCGAGGAGGCTCTTCGCGAACTCGGAGTAGTCCGTCAGGCCCGCCTTCCACATGAGGCTCGGGTTCGTCGTGAAGCCGTTGATCCGGGTGTCCTGGGCGAGTCGCAGGATCTGGTCGAGGTCGGCCCCGTCCGCGAAGATCTTCGTCGAGATCGACTCGAGCACCTCAGCCGTCCTCCCTCGCGACGATCTCCACGGCGTGCCCGACGTCGCCCACTCGGTAGTCCGCCGCTCCGTCCCTCTGCCGACGATGCGCGGACAACGGATTCTCGACGAGGATCGTCCGACACCCCGCGCTGCGTCCGGCCTCCGCGTCGACGTCCGAGTCGCCGATCATCCAGCTGCGGGCGAGGTCGAAATCCAACTCGGCTGCGGCCTCGAGCAGCATCCCGGGCCTTGGCTTCCGGCAGTCGCATGCCTGCGCCAGCGCAGGGTCCGTCGCGTTCGGGTGGTGAAGGCAGTAGCGATAGTCATCGATCATGACTCCTTGCTCGGCAAGCAGTCCGACGACGCGCTCGTGGGCCTCGAGGAGGTCCTCCTGCGAGGCCTTTCCCTTGGCCGCGCCTGGCTGGTTCGAGACAACGACCGTACGGTAGTCGAGCGAACGGATACGACGGATCGCGTCCGCCGCACCCGGAACGAGCCGCACCTCTTTGCCGGCCGTCGGTCCCTCGAACGCGCCGTCGGCCTCATCCCAGACGAGCTCGACGACCACGCCGTCGCGATCGAGGAAGACGGCGCCGTCGCTCACGTCTCGCCGGCTGTCTCGACGGACTCCCACTTCCCGGGAGCCTTCACGAGCGCGGGGTGCGAGACGAGTAGATGCCAGACGATCGCCTGGGATTCCTCGACGTGGGGCGTTCGGCGCTCGGGCGGCGTCTCCACGACGATGCAGAGGTCGGCGGCCTCCGCGGTGGCACCGTCCGCCCGACCCACGACGCCGAACACGCGAGCTCCGACTTCCTGCGCAAGCTCGATCGCCCGCACGAGGTTCACCGAGACGTTGTGCGTGCGATTCCCCCCGCCGACCGAGAAGACGAGAAGCGCGTCGCGGGACGAGAGTCGCGAGACCTCGAGCCACGCGTCGAGGCTCGTCTCCCACCCTTCGTCGTTCGTCCGCGCCGTGAGCTCCGCCACGTTGTCGGTCGGCGCGTAGGCCTCGAAGCCGCAGAGCTTGCGGAAGTCGTTGACCGCATGGGAGGCGTGCGCCGCGCCGCCGCCGACGCCGAGGACGAAGAGCCGCCCCTCCGCGTCGCGAACGTCCGCGAGCGCCTCCGCTAGCGCGTCGACGGCGCCCGGGTCGATGGCCTGCACGATCTCGCCGACCTCGCGTAGGTAGACGGCTGCAAATGAGTCGGCTGTCGTGGACATGACGCGTGTGAGGCTGGGCTCGGACCGCGCGCGAGCGGTGATACTACTCGCCCGTGGACGGTCGGTCTTGAGGGTTTGCGTCGCCGGTCTCTGGCATCTCGGTGTGGTGACGGCGGCGTGCGCCGCGGCCGCGGGCCATCGCGTCGTCGCCTACGACGAGGACGCGTCCGTCGTCGAGGGTCTCCGCAACGGCGTCCTGCCCGTCGACGAGCCAGGGCTGGCGGAGCTCGTGCAGCAGGGCCTCGCGGCGGAGACGCTCGTCCTCACGAACAGCATGGAAGAGGCGCTCGAGGGCGCCGACCTCGTGTGGATCGCGTACGACACGCCCGTCGACGAGGAGGACCGGGCGGACGTGGCCTACGTCCTGGAGCGGGCCCGCGCCCTCGTCGCGGCCGCCGGCCCGGACGCGGTGATCCTGATCTCCTCCCAGCTGCCCGTCGGCACGACGCGGCTCCTGGAGGAGCCGGCGCGGACCCTCGCGTACTCGCCCGAGAACCTGCGGCTCGGCGCCGCGATCGCGGCATTCACGGAACCCGAGCGGATCGTCGTGGGCATCCGCGCCGACGGCGACCGCGCCCGCATCGAGGAACTGCTCGGTGCGTTCTCGGACCGGATCGAGTGGATGGGCGTCGAGTCGGCGGAGCTCGTGAAGCACGGCGTGAACGCCTTCCTCGCCCTGTCCGTCACGTTCGCGAACGAACTCGCCGGTATTGCGGAGCGCGTCGGCGCCGACGCGGCCGAGGTCGAGCGAGGGCTCAAGACCGAACGTCGCATCGGGGCGCGCGCGTACCTCCGGCCGGGCGGGGCGTTTGCGGGCGGCACGCTCGCTCGCGACGTCGAGTACCTGACCCAGATCGGCGAGCGCGAGGGTGTGGCGACGCAGCTCCTGGGCGCGGTGCGCGCCAGCAACGAGGAGCACAAGCGCTGGGCTGCGCGGAAGATCGCGTCGCTCCTCGGCGACGAGGACGACAGGCTGGACGGCAAGCTGATCGGGGTCTGGGGCCTCGTCTACAAGCAGGGAACGGACACGCTCCGGCGGTCGAGCTCGGTCGAGCTGTGCCGTGACCTCGCAGGCGCCGGCGCGGTCGTGAAGGTGCACGACTCGGCGGTCCGACGCGTGCCCGACGACCTGTCGGGTCTCTTCGCGCTCTGCACGAGCCCGCTCGAGGCCGCGGAGGATGCCTCGGCGGTCGTGGTCCAGACCGACTGGCCGTCGTACCGCGAGGTCGAGCCGGAGCGCCTGGTGGCCGCGATGCGCTCCGCGCTCGTCGTCGACCCACACGGGTTCCTCGCAAAGACGCTGGGCAAGGCCGACGGCATCCGGTACGTCCGGGTCGGCGGGAGCGCGGCGTGACCGGCGTCCTCGACGGGCGCGCCGCGATCGTCACGGGTGGGAGCCACGGGCTCGGCCTCGAGATCGCGCGCACGTACCTCGCCGCGGGCGCACGGGTACTCGTCTGCGCCCGCGACGCGACCGCCCTGGAGCGCGCCCGGACGGAGCTCGAATCGGCCGCCGACCCCACGTCGATCGAAACCGTCGCGGCCGACGTCTCCGAGCCCGGCGACGTGGAGGCGCTCGTCGCCCACGCGCTCGAGCGGTTCTCGCGCGTCGACGTTCTCGTGAACAACGCGGGCGTCTACGGGCCGAAGGGGCAGATCGACGACGTCGTCTGGGACGAGTGGGAGCACGCGATCCGCGTGAACCTCCTCGGCTCGGTCCTGTGCTGCCGCGCCGTCGTACCGCACTTCCGGGCGAGCGGGTACGGCAAGATCGTCCAGCTCTCGGGCGGCGGCGCCACGGCCCCGCTGCCGCGCCTGAGCGCCTACGCCGTCTCGAAGGCGGCCGTGGTGCGGTTCGCCGAGACG
>Ga0310810_10007017_pt1 | contig 12797 bp, 8 predicted proteins | sample NCmetagenome_FD_207641 | JGI IMG/M metagenome (GOLD analysis project Ga0310810, IMG submission 207641) | Soil microbial communities from experimental microcosm in Duke University, North Carolina, United States - NC | ecosystem: Engineered > Artificial ecosystem > Soil microcosm > Unclassified ... | reverse complement strand
GCGCGTACACGGCAGCGCCCTGCTTGACCGTGCCGCTACCCGGCGGCAGGTGCGTCCCTTGCGGTGATACGGCGGTATCGCGCGCCTTGACCTCCTCGGCGCTCGGAGTCGTTCCGAACCGGTACGTCGGCCCTTGTGCGAAAACGATCGCGGACGCGACAAGCGCGAACGTCGCTGCGGCAAGCCACCTGGAACGTTTGTCAGCTCCCAATGTCCAACTCCCAACGCGCAACTAGCGCGCCTTACCCGGTGCAGCGATGAAGCCGCTCTTGAGTGCCTGCCGATCGAGTTCCTTCCCTCGCAGGTAGACCTTCGAGATCCGCCGGGTGTTCGTAATCCCGTCGAGCGGATTCGCATCCAGCACGTTGAAGCTGGCTTCTTTGCCGGCTGCCACGGTACCCAGGCGATCGAGGTGGAGGAGCCTCGCGTTGGTTCCTGTTGCTGCGACGATGGCTTCCATCGGGGTCATCCCGCAGCGCGTATACGCCTCGATCTGTTCGTGCGAGCCGAAGCCGTCGCCGGTTCCGTCCGTTCCCATTCCGATGATCATGCCCGCGTCGTGGATCTTGCGCAGGTTGCGGCAGTGAAGCTCGAAGAGCTCGTTCGGCGGGTCGCCCTTTGCTTCTCGTTGCGCGAGCTGCGAACGCATGCTCTCGATCTGATTGGCGGGCAGTGTTTCAGAGAGCGATGCAATCGTGTCGCGTGTCGAGGGAACCGGGATGTTCGGGCCCGACCACACTTTCGGGTGCGCCTTCACCGTTGCGAGGTATTCCTCGTCCACATCGCGATCGCGAACCAGGTGCACGAATCCGTCCACGCCCGCTTTCATCAGATCCTTCGCGTCGGCCAGCGCCGACGTGCGACTGAGGTGGGCCAGCACCTCCATGCCGTTCGCGTGCGCCTCGGCGATGATCGCGCGATAAACGTTCGGCTGAATCTTCGGAACCTCACCGTTGCGATCGTCGACCCAGATCTTGACGAAGCGCACGCCTCGCGCGCGCAGTTCCTTGACGTGGTCTCGTCCTTCCTTCTCCGTGCGAGCGCCAAACGGGATCCCCAGGCGCGGCTCACCGGGAGGGCCGCCGATAGGCGTCCCGGCGATTCCCTTGCCCACGGTCAGGAAGCGCGCCGCATTCGGGATCACCTGGTCGCGAAGCTCGTAGGCAAGCTCCTGATCCGCTTCGAGCCCCATGCTCATCGTCGCCGCCACACCGTAATAGGCATAACGCTGCAGCTGGTCAACCAGGTTGTCGCGCCTGTAGTTGGCTTTGCTGTTGCTGCCATCCTTCTCGTTGACCAGGCCCGTGTGGTTGTGGCCGTCGATGAGCGCAGGCATCACCGTCTTGCCGGAGAGATCGACCCGCGTTGCACCCTGCGGCGGCTGACGCTGACCCTGCTTGCCAACCCAGGTGAAGGCGTCACCCTCGACGAGGAACGCGGCATTCTCGATCGGAGCGCTGCCGTCCCCGACGATGAGCCGCGCACCCTCGAACCACAGTGTCGTGCTCGTTCCGCGTTGTGCTGCAACGAGCACCGCAGCAAAAGCAACGAGCAGCACGCACAAACCAACTCGAACTGATTTCATAGGGAGAACCTGTGACCTGTTGCCTCGGTGTCTCGGTGTGTCGTGATCACTGAGTACGGCGACGCCCTCAGAACAACGCGTTCACGATGCTGCCATCGCGGTTGACCTTCCACGGCTGGATGCCGTTGAAGTGATCGGCCTGCATGAAGTACTCAGGCATCACGCCCAGCACCTTCGCGGCTTCAGCGATGGTCGGTTGCACCTCGCCGCGTTCGTCGACGCAGCGCGATTGCAGCACTGCCTCGTCGCCGTTCCACTCCCACGGAAAGCGAAAGCGCGTGTGCGCGTAGCGATGAATCGGCTCCTGAAGCTGCGCGTCCTTGTAAGTTCGTCCGCCGTCAACGGACAGTTCCACCTTGCGCACCAGTCCACCACCCGTCCACGCGAGGCCGGTGATTTCGTAGAAGCCGCGGCCGGGCAGACGCTGGCCGCCGGACGGACGAGTGATCACTGACTTGGGACCGAGGTCGAATCGGAAACCGAGCGCCTTCCCATCGGGTCTCGTATCGGCATTATTGCCGGCTTCGTGCCAGGCCATCGCCGGTTGATCGACGACGGCGATGCGGCTCAACCACTTGACGGAGCGAATCGCTTCCCAGCCTGGGACGACGAGGCGGATCGGATACCCGTTGTGCGGGCGCACCGGTTCGCCGTTCTGCGCGTAGGCGACCAGGATGTCGTCCATCGCTTTCACCAGCGGGATGCTCATCGTGTATTTGTTTGCATCAGACCCTTCGGCGATGATCCAACTCGCGCCACTCTGCACGCCGCATTCCTTGAGCAGCACCGAGAGCAGCACGCCGGTCCATTCGCTGCAGCTCGTACGCCCGTGCACCATCTGCACCGAGTCGGCGTTCGGACCGCGCAGCGGCCGACTGTTGGCGTTGCACTCGAGGAAGTAGATCTTCGAGACCGAGGGGAACCGTTTAATCTCGTCCATCGTGAACGTCAGCGGGCGCTCGACCATGCCGTGCAGCAACAACCGATGCTGCGTCGGATCGATGTCGGGGATACCGTTGACGTGGTCCATCAGGAAGTGCAGGCCCGAGGGTGTGATGATCCCGTCGAGCTCGTGGAGCGGGGTCGTGAGTGCCGTGTCGGTGATGGGAGTCGCCGTGCCGAGGGATCGGCGCACCGTGTTGTCGAATCGCGAGGGCTGTCCGTACGCGAGCGGGTCCTTGAGGCGCGCATCGGGCTGGGTCGCCTGCGCGCCGACCGACTGGACGGCGCCTACCGCGAGGCTCGCCAGAGCAGCGCTTTCTGTCAGGAATTGCCGGCGATCGGAGTGGTGTGAACCCATCAGCGTCTCCTTGTGTGCGCCCTGTGCTACAGGCTCTGAGGCAAATTCTGCCTTTCCGAACGCTGCTCCAACAGAACGTTGCCCCACTTGAAAAACACCTCGTGCATGTCGGGCCTGATCGTAAGGGCGGCCTGGTATTTCTCTGCGGCTTCGGAAAAGAGCCGATCGGCCGGCTCGCCAGATTTCATGCCGCCTTGATCGAGCAGCGCGTTGCCCCAGTTGACGAACGCTTCGGCCATATCGGGCTTTGCGACGAGCGCCAATCGGTACTTCTCCGCGGCCTGACCAAACAACGCGTCGCTCTCATCGTCTTTGCGGATCCGAGCGAGATCCGCCAGCGCATTACCCCAATTGTTCAGCCCCGCCGCCATGCCAGGCTTGATCGAAAGAGCGGCCTGATATTTTTCTGCGGCCTCCACCAGGAGCCGCGCCGCTTCGTCTCCCTTTTTCGTCCGCGCGGCGTCCGACAGTGCGTTCCCTTGCATCACATAAGCCCACGACAGTGGGTCGCCGAGCTCAGAGGTCGGGTTCTTCTCGTATTCCTTCCGAAATTCGAGTACGGCTTCATACGCACCTGCGAGAAGGAGTTTAAGCGCCGCAGCGAACGCGCCCTCAGACAGCGTGCCCTTCTCGAATCGCTCGATCGCGGCATCGATCCACCGGAGTGGAGTGCGCGTCACGTCCTCTTCCGACGCCTGCCCGGGGAAACCGTACGGCGTCAGCATTTCCATGGCGCTCTTGATATGCGAAAACGGCTGTGCGAGAAGGCGGGGTGGGAATATCGACAGCTTCTGGGTGAGGGTGATGAAGAACGAGTCTGCGTCATGGCCTTGGACGTAGAACGCGTCTTTGGCTGGCTGCAACAGCTGTTCGGCCACATGACGTGGAGGGTCCGCATTCTGATAGCCGACCCAATAGAGCCCGTTGTCGAAGCGCGAGACATGGCCAAGATGATTGAACACGGGATCGTTCTCGCCGCTGTAGCCGACGACGATCCATACGCGGCCGCTCCCGGCATCCTCGAAGACCGGCCCCAGCAGGGCGGAATGCCGCTTGAAGTCATCTTCCGTATTGATCAACACGAAGCCCGTGTACTGGCCGTGCAGGTAGACCACTGCCTTCTTGGGAATGTCGGGTGCCTTGAATAGCTGCGACGCCGCGAAATCGTAAATGGCTGGGAACTCGTTGAGCATCGCGCACGCTCGTACGACCAGCAGGTCGAAATTGGTCGTCAGAACACGGTCCACAAAGCCAGATTGCACAAGAAGAGCGATGCACAAGTGCGCCCAGTTGATCTTCGCCTTGTCGACGTACTCGGCGATCAGATCGCGTCGTTCGCTCAGTAGGAGCTCCGACATGCAGTTCGCGTACGTCTTGCTCTCCGCTCTCTGATACGCACGTGGGTATCGTTCCTTGATGACATCGACGATTCCGGCGGCAATGGGAATTCCAGCTTTCACGGAGCAGCCGGCGCCGATGAGCAGCGTGCAGCCCCGGCGGCGGGCCTTTGCGTTCTGCAGCGTTTCGGCAACCTCGTCGATCGATCGCAGGTGGTCCATGTGTGGCTCGATCTAATTCGTGCGAGAGGAGCCTTGCTGATCACCGAGGAGCGCCTCTTCTGCCTCTGATCCGGTGGCGAACACCGTCAACATCTTCAGAACGTGGGTGATCTCGAGCACCTGCCGGACTTTCTGCGTGAGACCAGTCAGAGCCAGCCGGCGGTTTTCGAGTTGGAAGCTCTTGTGGACCTGCGCGAGCGCGCCGACGCCGCTCGAATCCACATAGTCGACCTCTGTCATGTCGAGAATGACAACTGGGGCCGTCTCGATCCGAACGTGCTCGAGGAAACCCAATGTCGTTGACAGGTCAAGGCGTCCTGTCACCTGCAGGATCCGTTGGCTGATGTTTCTTCCTGTGCGGGCGTGAATCGTGAGTTGGTCCGCTGCCATTGCGGGCCATTCTAGCTCGCTTGCCGTCATGCAGTATCCTGTCGCCCGGTGACTAGTTCGTGACGTCAGCAAGCCGTCCGGCCTGCGGCGGCGCCTGGAGGAATCGATGCGCGACTTTGGATCTCTTTCACGTCGTGACCTTCTGAGAATGGCGGGCGCCGCCGGCGCCTTCGCAGTCACCGGTGTGCGCGACGCCGCTGCCCAGTCGGCGAAAAAGATCGAGTCGATGGCGCCGGAGCTCGAGCGCATCATCAGCACGAGCGAGCCGATCCGCGAGCTCGCCTCCGGATACGGCGGTGATATCGGCCCCGCGGAAGGGCCGGTGTGGTGGGCCGAAGGCCATTACCTGCTCTTCAACGACATCCACACCGCGCGACGGATGAAGTACACGCCAGGCCAGAGCGCGACGGTCGCGATGGAGAAGACCAACGAGGCCAACGGCCTGACCCGCGATCTGCAGGGCCGCCTCGTTTCCGCCGAGCACCTCACCCGGCGCGTCACGCGGTACGAACCTGACGGCAGCCTCACCGTCATTGCCAACAGCTTTCAGGGCAAGCGTCTGCTGCGTCCGAACGACGTCATCGTGAAGTCCGATGGCTCGATCTATTTCACGGACCCTGGCGGGAACGCCGCTCCCGAGCAATGGGATGTGACTGTCTCAGGCGTCTATCGTGTGTCCCCCGACCTCGGTTCCATCTCGCTCATCATCGACGACATGGTCAGGCCGAACGGCCTCGCGTTCTCGCCCGATGAGAGCATTCTCTACGTCGCCGACACACGCCGGCGTCACGTGCGCGCCTACGAACTGCAGCCCAACGGCACGATCTTCAAGGACACGGGCCGCGTCTTCGTCGATCTGAATGGCGCCGAGCCTGGCGTGCCGGACGGCATGAAGGTCGACACGACGGGCAATCTGTACTGCGGAGGCAGCGGCGGCCTCTACATCATCGACCCCAAAGGCAAGAAGCTCGGACGCATCGTCCACGGTCATCCGGCGACGACGAATGTCGCGTTCGGCGGCGACGACTGGAAGACGCTGTACTTCACGACTCGAAGCTCCCTGTTCTCGGTAGGCGTGAAGATCGCGGGAGTGCCGGTGCCCGTGAAGAAGAGATCGACCTAGAGCGGTTTGCAGTCCGGTGCTTCGTGCCTGGGTCTTGGTCCGTCCCAAGAACCAAGCACGTGTCGACACGCAATCGAAAACCGCGATAGCCCGCTCGAGGAAACGGAGGAGACGGAGTCGCCGGCTTGGCGCTTTCTCCGCTTCTCCGTTTCTCCGTGTTGATCCGTTTCCTCCGCGCCCTCCGCTTCCTCCGTTGCCTCGAAGTTAGAAATCGAAGTTCGCGCTCAACTTGAAGAGACGCGGATCGAGGATCCCGGTTGGATTCTGCCAGCGGGGGCCGTAGAAGGTGAAGATGCCATTCGCCGTGTTGGAATTCAACGCATTGGCGAGGTCAAAGTTCACCGACGTCCTGGTGCGGCCAAAGCGGAAAATCTTGGCCACCCGGAAGTCGAGCTGGTTGATGTGGTCCGTGTACTCCTTGCCGACGAGGTTCACGTTCACGGTTCGGAATCCGCCCGACAGCGGCAGAGACCCATTGGGAGTCTGCCCGCTCGTCACGGTGTAGTTGGCTTGAACTTCCGGACCGGGAGTCGACTGGAAGGTCGCAGCGAACTGCACATCGATCTTCGGCAGCAGGTACGTGCCGAGGAACTTGTACTGCGTCAGGAAGTTCGTGTCCGAATGACAGTTCTGCTGCGGAACGGCAACGCCACCGGCCAATAGTGTGATCTCAGGGAGCTTGTCCCGCAGGTCGCAGTTGTCGAGGCTGGTCCGGCCCGTGCTGAGTCCACCCTGAAGCACGATGCCGTTGCCGGGGCGTGCGTTGATCGTCAGATCGAAGCCGTTCCAGTGCTCGATCTGCTTGCCGAAGTTGTCGGCGAACGTGGTGTAGTTGTCCACTGCTCCGACTTTGTTCGCATTCACCTCGTACAGCCCGCCGATGACCTGTCCGCTCTGCTGCAACCGGGAATCGACCGGCGCCGTGATGCTGTAGGTAGTGAAGTCGGTGGGACCGACCGCGCGATTGTCGACGATCGTGAAGTTGCCGTACCACCGTCGGAAGTAACCAAAGTCCATGGCGAGACGGGGGGCCAGCTCCTGCTGAACGCTGACCGAGAACTCCGAGTTCCATGGCCGATTGCCCCAGCCATTGATCGTCTTCGAATCGATGGCCGAACTGGGGCGAAGCTGCCCGAACAAGGCATTCGTCAACGCACCGCAGTCACCATTGGCGGCCGTATTGTTCAAGTCGCACTGCGGCGTGTAGTAATTCGGATGCCCGACCGGCAGCGAAGGCGTCCACGTGCGGCTCGCTGTCGTCGAGAGCAATGAGATCGGATTGCCGGCGCCCGGGCTGAGCCCCAGCATGTACTTCCCGTAACTGCTCTTGAGCGAGGTCTTGCCGGTGCCGAACAGATCGTAGGCGACACCGAGACGCGGTGAGATGTCCTTCAGGCTGGCGTAGGTGGATGCCGGAATGGTGAAGTCCCGGTTCGGCACGAACGACGCTGGCCCGAGGTGCTGATCGGGAAAACTGTTCTTGAAGTAGTCGAAACGAAGGCCGGCGTTGATGGTCGCGCGCCTGAGCGCCCACTTGTCCTGCGCATAGATGCCGAGTTCGCCATCGAGGCGGCTATGCGTGGTGAACGGCAGCGCGTGCTGCTCGAGCGAAATCGGCACACCGTTCGCGAACTTGTAGAGGAGCCCGTACTCGTTGTCCAACTGGGATGTTTCCGTGTTGCCCCAGTCGTCCTGTACACCCACCTTGAAGGCGTGGGCGCCGGTCACGTACGTCATCGACCCCTGCATCTGCTGGATGAAGGGCGCGTTCTGCGTGCCGAAGTATGGCCCCACGCCGAAGGCGGGCCCGCAGCAGTAGCCTTTCGTGCGGTAGAGGAACCCGGTGGTGGTTTCGAGAACCCCGATGGACTGGCGCCACGGGTCGCCCACCTCGGGATACTTGTCGACGAACCCTTCGGCATGGTTCGCGAATCGCGCGTCGAGCAGCAGTCTATTGGTGACCGGCGACGTCCACGACGCGGTCGTGAAGGACTCGTGGTTGAACTGCCAATCCGGATACACCTCGGGCGCATAGGTATTGGCCAGTCCCAGAATCCAGTGGCGTACCTGAGGCTCGGCTGAGAAGCCGAACTTGTTCCGCGGTGTTGCCTGGTAGGTTAGCCGAACGCCGTAGCTGGGCTTCACGGTGAGGGTACTGTCTGCCGGCCGGGACGGGTCGGCCTCGTAGGTCCACTTCGTGAGGTCGCCACCATTCTTGTTGATGAACGCGCCGGCCGGACTGTTTGAGCTCTCCTGCCAGCGGATGGACGCGTAAAACCACAACTTGTCCTTGAACACAGGGCCGCCCACTGCCGGGTTGACGTCGTACACGCGTTTCAGCTTGTTGGGGGAACCGAGCCCCTGGGCCTTCAATTCGTCGGTGTAGTTGCTGCTCTGGAAGGAACTGTTCGCGAAAGCGGTGAAGAACGATCCGGAGAAGCGGTTGCCTCCCTCCTTCGGGATCACGTTGATGCCGAGCCCGCCACCAATCGAGTCCGCGCCGCCCGACGAGTAATCGAGGGCGATCTCGGCAGCCATGCCCATGTCGGGAACGTAGTTGCTCGCCCACGCGGATGCGAGCAGATTGCGGGAGGTGAGCCCATTCACCATCAGCCGCTGATCGCCCGTACGGCTGCCATGGATCGAAAACGCCTGGATCTGCATCGACTTCGTGCCGCCAACGTCGTTGGTGGGCCCGACCGTTCCAGGCATCAGCGCCACCATCGCGTATTGACTGCGCGCGGCGGGCAACGCCTCGACGACCTCTGTCGAGATGACATTGCTGCGCTTGGTGCTCTGCACGTCTACTGTCGGCGACTCGCCAGTCACGGTCACTGTTTCCTCGACGGACCCGACGCTCAAGTCAGCGTTGATGGTGGCGGCGAAAGAGCCGCTCAACTCGATCCCCTCGCGTTTGACAATCCGGAAGCCGGTGAGCGTAAAGGTGAGTGAGTAGGTGCCTGGCCGGAGGTCGACGATTTGGTACACACCAGCACCGTCAGTGGTGACCGACCGCACTCTTTCGATCAGTGCGGGGCTTGAGGCTTCGACTGTCACGCCGGGCAACACCGCCCCCGACGTATCTCTAACAACGCCTCCAATCGACGCTTGCGCCGAGGCAAGCGCCGGGACGAACAGCAGGCACCAGACAAGAGCGAGCCATTGGAATCTGCGCATGCGCTGTCTCCTTCGTCGTGGAAGTAAGAGAGCAGCGAGAGAAAAGGCGGCCGCGCATGCGTCGATGGCCGATTCGCTGAACGCGAACCGTTGAAAGTGCTCGGACCGTAGCACAGGTCCCGTGACGCTGGCAAAGGTAATTGACTCTCTACCTCCAACTCGGTATATGTCGCCGCGGTCTCAACGGTTACGAAGAGGAGATGGAGGCTCGGCCCACGGCCTTCGTGCTCTGCTGTGTCTGTGCGAGCGTCGTCGCTTGCCAGAGCAGCCGAAGCACGTCTCAGTCGCCACTCGCAGCACCGACGGAGTGGTTCGCGGACGCGACCGCGACAACGCACCTCGATTTCGTCCACATCAATGGAATGACGGGGCAGTTCTACTACCCCGAGATCATCGGGCCCGGCGTTGCGCTTCTCGATTACGACAACGACGGCGACCTGGACGTCTTTCTCGTGCAGGGCGGGCGCCTCGATCGGCCGGCGACATCGGCTGGCAGCGATCGGTCCAACGGTGGCCAGCTCTTCCGCAACGATCTCGCGAGCGGACCGGACGGCGCTACCTTGCGGTTTACGAACGTCACCGGCGCGGCCGGCATCGACGCGACTGAATATGGAATGGGCGCCGCAGTCGGCGACTACGACAATGACGGCTGCGTGGACCTGTACGTGACGGCGCTTGGCCGCAACCATCTCTATCGCAACCAGTGCAACGGCACCTTCGCCGAGCCACTGGCGGCTGGAGTCAGCGACACGGGATGGAGCGTGTCCGCAGCCTTCCTCGACTTCGATCGCGACGGCTGGCTCGACCTCTATGTCGGGCATTACCTCACGTGGAATCCGTCGCTGAACACGCCCTGCTTCGGGGCGTCCGGCAAGCGCGTGTACTGCGCACCGGCGGCCTACGTCGCGCAACAGAGCCATCTGTATCGCAACAATCGTGACGGCACGTTCGCCGATGTCACCGTCGCCGCGGGATTGGCCGCGCAGTTCGGGCCGGCGCTCGGCGTGGCGACGGCTGACTTCAACGGCGATGGCTGGATCGATCTGTATGTCGCCAACGATGGCCAGGAGAACCAGCTCTGGGTGAACCAGCGCAACGGTACGTTCAAGGATCTCGCCCTGGCGGCGGGCGCCGCGTGGAGCGATCCGGGCAAGCCCAAAGCGGGCATGGGCGTTGACGCGGCAGACATGGACGATGACGGTGACGAAGACGTCTTCGTGACGAACTTGTCGGGGGAAGGCCACGACCTGTATGTCAACGACGGGAGCGGCACGTTCGAGCCTCGAAGCGCGCCGGCCGGGCTCAAGCATCCGACGTTGCCTTTCACCGGGTTCGGCGCGGCGTGGCTCGATATCGACAACGATGGCTGGCTCGACCTCCTGACCGTCAACGGGACAGTGCAGCGCATCGACGCCCTCGTTCGCGAGCACGATCCGACGCCGCTCCGCCAGCGAAAGCAGTTGTTTCGCAATATCGGAAATGGCCGCTTCGACGACCTCACCTCGCGGTCGGGTGCCGTGTTCGATCGAGCGGATGTCGGCCGCGGCGCCGCGTTTGGCGATATCGACAACGACGGCGACACCGACGTGGTCGTCGCCAACAACAACGGGCCGGCACAGGTGCTGCTCAACGCGATCGGCAGTCGCAAGCACTGGATCGGGTTGCGCCTCGTCGATGGCAGCCCGTCGCGGCCGCTGCGCGACATGATCGGAGCCCGTGTGACGGTTCTGCGTGACGGTCTGCCGACCCGCGAACGGCGGGCGCGCGCAGACGGAAGCTTCGCCTCGGCGAACGACCCTCGTGTGCTCGTCGGGCTCGGCGATTCCACCGAACGCCCTCGCGTGCGTGTGAAGTGGCCTGACGGTCGCGTCGAGGAGTGGAAGGACCTGCCAATCGATCGCTACACGACGCTTATCGCCGGGTCGGGCAGATGAAGGCACGGCCGCGAGCGATCGTCGCCGCGCTCGCGATGCTCGCGTGTTCTGTTGCGTGCTCGTCGCAGGGGCAAGACCCGGCGCATCAGGCGCCTGTTCAGGCGAGCGGGTCAACGCAGGTAGTCGTTCGGCAGGTGTCGCTGCCCGACCTGACGGGGATGGCGCCGGCCGTGCAGCAGCAGCTTCGCGATCAGTTCGACGAGCTCGCTCGCGTTCGAGCGGGCACCGCACCGCGTGATGAGCAGGCCGCTGCGTACGGCGGCATGGGCAAGCTGCTGCTCGCGGCGGAATCGTTCGGTGACGCGGAAACCTGTTTTCTCAATGCGTCCGATCTGAGTCCGTCAGACGTGCAATGGGGCTACTACCTTGCCCACGTCTATCGGTTGCAAGGGGACTCGCCTAAGGCCGCGTCCTACTTCGAGCGCACACTGAAAGCGCGCCCTGACGATGTGGCGGCGCTGGTGTGGCTGGGCAACGTATATCTCGATCAGGGGCGGACCGCTGAGGCCGAAGCGCCGTTCTCGCGCGCGCTCGCACTCGATTCCCGCGTCGCAGCCGCACGGATCGGTCTGGGTCGCGTAGCACTGGCAGCGCGTGACTTCAGCAAGGCGATCGAGCAGCTCGAAGCCGCTCTGGCGATCGATGCCAGCGCCACCAGCGTTCATTACCTGCTGGCCTCTGCGTATCGAGGTGCTGGCCAGGCCGCACGCGCGGACGCGCATCTGCGTCAGAGAGGACCAGGCCAAATCGGGCCGCCGGATCCGCTGATGCAGCAGGTCGCCGGTCTTCTCCGGAGCCCGGTGATCTATGAGGGCCGCGGCGATCGTGCGATCGCGCGCGGCGACTTCTCTCGTGCCGTGATCGAGTTTCGCGCCGGCCTGGAGCTCGCGCCGGAGAACCTGGCCATCCGTCAGAAGCTGGCGACAGCCCTGTCGCTGACCGGTGACGTCCAGGGCGCCGTCCGGCATCTGCAGGAGATCCTGCAACGCGACCCGACATTCGCCAGCGCTCACTACAGCCTCGCCGTCCTGCTGCTGGCAGATGGCCAGGCCGATCGTGCGATCGAGCAATTCGGATCCGCTGTGAAGTACGAGCCCACTTACGTGCAGGCGCGACTGCAGCTTGGCAACACGTTGCAAAGCCGCGGACGATTCGAGCCCGCGCGCGAACAGTATGCAGCGGTGGTCCAGCTCGACCCGCGCGTCGCGGAGGCCCGCTTCGGCGAAGCCATCGCGCTTGCTGGTCTGGCACGTTTCGCGGATGCGCGCGATCGACTCGATGCGGGTGCGCGCCTTCATCCGGATCGACTGGAGTTCGTCTCAGCGCTTGCACGACTGCAGGCCGCTGCGCGGGATCCACATGTGCGTGATGGCAATCAGGCGTTGGCGTTGGCAACGGATCTCACGAAGCGGCAGGACTCGGCCGCTGCTAGGGAAACGCTGGCGATGGCGCTCGCGGAAGTCGGCCGTTACGATGACGCGGTCAGCGCCCAGCGCGAAGCGATCGCCATGGCGGAACGCAACGGCCAGCGTGAACTCGCCTCACACATGACGGCCAACCTGCGTCTCTTCGAGAAGCGCCAGCCGTCCCGAACACCGTGGAGGGAATTGCCAATGTGGGTACCCTGATCGGCGACGGGCAATCTCGGCCGATGGACGCGTCCGCGCGTGCGATGTCCTATGCAGTATCCTGTCGGCCGTCAGGCCGCGGTGGAGGAACGCGTCATGAG
>Ga0310810_10007016_pt1 | contig 12798 bp, 14 predicted proteins | sample NCmetagenome_FD_207641 | JGI IMG/M metagenome (GOLD analysis project Ga0310810, IMG submission 207641) | Soil microbial communities from experimental microcosm in Duke University, North Carolina, United States - NC | ecosystem: Engineered > Artificial ecosystem > Soil microcosm > Unclassified ... | reverse complement strand
GTCCTTCTGCAGGTAGAGCTGGAACCAGAACGGGCGGTCGACGGCGTCGGCGACGTCGTCGATGGACAGCAACGCGTTTGTCGAGAGGACGAACGGAACGCCGAAGTCCTGAGCGGCGCGGCACGATAGGATCTCGCCATTGGACCACACGGCCCCGCACATGCCTACCGGCCCGAGGGCGACCGGCATTGCCACCGCCTCACCCAACATGGTGGTCGAAAGCCTGCGGTCCGATACGTCGACCATCACGCGCTCACGAAAGCGAATGCGATCGAGATCGTGCCTGTTTTCCCGAAGGGTGACCTCCGCGAACGAACCCGCTTCGACGTAATCCATGAAAGGCTTGGGGACGCGCCGATGTGCCTGGCGCCTAAGATCCTCGATACTGGCGATGGTCTCCGGAACTTTACTCACGATGCGTGCACCCGCAGCGCCGCCTTGCTTGGTCTAAGCGGGCTCGGCCTCGTCGCTATGCCGTCCCGGCAGCATCATTTCGGTCCTGACTCCAAAACCGGTCTCGGGCTGTCGAGGTTCCGAACGCAAGCACGAATTGACCCTCGTCGTGGTGCCCCTGGTCCGACTCGAACGGACACTCCGGTGAAGGAACTCGATTTTGAGTCGAGCGCGTCTACCATTCCGCCACAGGGGCACGCGGCCCGTAGCTAGGCGAGGCTCTTCATCTAATCAATTGCGGGGCGCCTGGCGGCGGTAGCTTAGCGCTTCGGCGACGTGGATCCGGCCGACCTGATCGGCGCCGGCGAGATCGGCGATCGTTCGCGCAACCCTCAAGACGCGGTGAAAACCGCGAGCCGACAAATGCATTGCGGCTGCTGCATCGGCGAGCAGCTTCCGTCCCGGCTCATCGGGAGTCGCGACCTTGTCGAGCAATTCACCATCGGCTTCGGCATTGGTGCGTGGTCCGTGGCCATTGTATCGGTCCGACTGGACCTGACGTGCAGCGGCGACGCGCTTTGCGACCTCGGCGCTGCCTTCGGCGGGTGGCGGTAGCGTCAGGTCAGCGGCAGAAACGCCCGCAACTTCAACATGGAGGTCGATGCGGTCGAGCAACGGACCCGATACCCTCGCCTGGTAATCGGCCGCACATCGCGGGGCTCGGCTACAGGCCAGGGCGGCATCGCCGAGATGCCCGCACCTGCAGGGATTCATTGCAGCGACCAGCTGTACGCGTGCTGGAAATGTGACGTGGGTGTTGGCTCGAGCGACGCTGACGCTTCCGGTTTCGAGCGGCTGTCGCAGCGAATCCAGCACCGCACGCTGGAATTCCGGGAGCTCGTCCAGAAACAGCACACCGAGATGCGCGAGGCTGATTTCGCCGGGGCGAACCCGCAATCCGCCGCCGACGAGCGCGGGCATCGACGCGCTATGGTGCGGAGAGCGGAACGGGCGACGACGGCGGATCTTTCCGCCACCGAGCTGGCCGGCGACCGATGCAACCATCGAGACTTCGAGCGCTTCGCTTGGCTGAAGCGGGGGCAGGATTCCGGGAAGGCAGGCCGCGAGGAGCGATTTCCCAGCGCCAGGCGGTCCGCTCATCAGTAGATTGTGACCTCCCGCCGCCGCGATCTCGAGTGCGCGCTTGGCGACTTCCTGGCCCTTCACCTGCGCGAGGTCGGGGCCACCCTCAGGCGGTTCGGCGTCGGCCAGTCGTGGCGTTGGGCACAGGCTCGAGCCCTTCAAATGGGCAAGCAGGGCGAGCAGGTCGGGCGCGGCAATCACATCGAGCTCGCCTGCCCAACTCGCTTCGCTCCCCTGCGCGGCGGGGCAGATCAGCCCCTTGTCGACCGAGGAAGCATGGATTGCCGCGAGCAGTACCCCGGGCGACCCCGCGATCCGACCATCCAGGCTCAGCTCGCCGACGACGACATAATGCGAAAGCGCTTCGGCATCAGTCGCGCCGATCGCCGCGAGCAATCCGAGGGCGATCGGCAGGTCGTAATGCGAACCCTCTTTCGGCAGGTCGGCGGGCGACAGGTTTACCGTGATGACCTTGGGAGGAAGCGCCAAGCCAATGGCGGTCAGCGCAGCGCGCACGCGCTCGCGGCTTTCGCGCACGGCATTGTCAGGCAAGCCGACAATAGTGAAGCGCGGCAGGCCTGAGGAAAGCTGGACCTGGACTTCGACGGCGCGGGCTTCGAGCCCGAGATAGGCAACGGTGGCGACGGTGGCAGCCATCAGGCCCCGTCCCCGGAACGCAATACTGTACGCAGACTTCCCCCTAGCTCGGCACTGCATAGCTAGACGGCTGCGGCCCTATCCCGCAAGGCTGCTTGCGGCTTGGCCGGTGTATCACCACATCAACACGCATGAGCTGGCGGCAAACATGGCGCAAGATCCTCGACAATCCGATTGTCGAATGGGCAATGTTTGCGGCGGGCGTGCTGCTGCTGATTTTTGCAGCTGTTTCGGGACCGATTATTCCCGGGCCAAATGGAGTTTTGTTCGCCGCCGCCGGTCTCTCCCTTATTCTGAAATCCTCGCTTTGGGCGAAGCGCCACTACGCCCGCCTGAAGAAGAAGCGCGTGAAATTTCGCGGGCGACATATAGTCATCGGCGAGTGGACCGATTGGGCGCTTAGGCGTCAGAGCGCAAAGCGTCGCGAAGCAATCCGTAAGACTCGCCAAGTGGGCGGCGACAATTGACTTCCTCGCCCTCCTCCACTATCGGCGCGCACGACAGCGGCTGCCTCTTTCGGCGGCCCTTTTTCTTTGAATCAAAAGGCATGAGCGATGAAGCGCACCTTCCAGCCCAGCAACCTCGTCCGCAAGCGGCGTCACGGGTTCCGCAGCCGCATGGCGACGGTCGGGGGCCGAAAGGTTCTGAACGCCCGCCGCGCGCGCGGCCGCAAGAAGCTCAGCGCCTAACCACGATCAGCAAGCGCGCGGACTTCGTCGCGGCGAACGCCGGCAAGCGCGCGACTACCCCCGGTTTCATTCTGCTCGTCCGCGATCGCAAGGATTCGGACCCGAGCATGCGCGTCGGCTTCACCGTCACAAGGAAGATCGGCGGTGCTGTCGTTCGTAACCGCATGAAGCGCCGCTTTCGAGCGCTCGCCCGTGAAATCGTGCCCGCGAAAGGCTTTGCCGGCGCTGATCATGTGATGATCGGCCGCGCCAAGGGCATCGAACGCGACTTTGCCGCGATGCGAACCGAACTTGCAAATGCCCTCGACGGCATGCGGAAATGATCGGACGGGCGATGATTCTGGTCGCGAAGGCATGGCAGAAAGGCCCTTCGCAGGTGCTTCCGCCGAGCTGCCGCTATCAGCCGAGCTGCTCGGCCTATGCGATCACCGCAATTGAACGCTATGGGGCGGCGCGCGGGGGCTGGATGGCGCTGAAGCGCATTCTCCGCTGCCATCCCTGGGGCGGCCAGGGCCACGATCCCGTACCGTGAGGAACAGCAACACGTGAACGACAGCAAGAATTTGATCCTCGCGGTGGTGCTGAGCGCGCTCGTGCTGCTCGGCTGGACCTGGGCTGCGAACAAATATTTCCCGGCGGCCAACCCGCCGAGCAGCAAGATCGTGAACGGCAAGCAACAGGACCTGCCCCAGCCGAGTGCCCAGCCTTCGGGCGTACCGACGCCAAGGAAGTTGCAGTCGGTCTCGGCGGCGCTTTCCGCGGGTCCGCGAGTCGCCATCAGGACACCCTCGCTTCAGGGATCGATCAATCTCAAGGGCGCACAGATCGACGACCTTCTGCTGCTTGCGGAAAAGCAAACGCTTGCGAAGGATTCGCCGCCTGTCCGTCTACTCTCGCCGTTGGGAACACCCGGCGGCTACATCGCCGAATTCGGTTGGACCGCCGAAGGACGCCAGGTCCCGACGCTCGACACGCAGTGGACGTCGGACAGCAATCTACTGGCCCCGGGTCGCCCTGTGACTCTCGCCACGCAGACGGCTGACGGGACGCGATACCAGATCAAGATCGCGGTCGATGAAGGCTATTTGTTCACGGTCGAGCAGAGCGTGACCAATTCGGCGGAAGCTCCGGCGAATATCCGACCGATTGGACTGGTGAGCCGCTCCGCTCAATCCGCCGACCCGTCCATGTGGACCAATCATGTCGGGCCGATCGGCGTGTTCAACGGAAAGGTCGATTACAGCGTCAACTGGAAGGACCTCGACCAAGGGAAAAACGAGAATTTCGAGCAGACGGGGTGGGTCGGCTTTACGGACAAATATTGGCTGACTGCGCTCGTCCCCCAAAGCAGCGCGACCAGCGAATTCCGCAAAGGTTCGAACGGCGGCTACCAGGCCGATTATGCGCTCAATCCGGCGACTGTCGCGCCGGGACAGACGCTGACAACCAAGGCGCAGCTCTTTGCCGGAGTGAAGGAAAAGGCCGGCCTGGATCGCTACGAAGCAGCCGGGATTCCGCTCCTCAGCTACGCGATCGATTGGGGCTGGTTCTGGTTCTTTGCGCGGCCGATCTTCGATCTTCTTGTGATCCTTTTCCATGCGGTCGGCAATTTCGGCGTCGCGATCATCTGCCTGACTCTGATCGTGAGGCTGGTCATGTTCCCGGTTGCTCACAAGCAGTTCCAGTCGATGGCGGCGATGCGCAAGCTTCAGCCGAAAATGAAAGCGATCCAGGAGCGCTTCAAGGAGGACAAGCAGCGCCAGCAGCAGGAGATCATGAAGCTCTACCAGGCGGAAAAGGTGAACCCTGCCGCCGGCTGCCTGCCGATCCTGCTTCAAATCCCGGTATTCTACGCGCTCTACAAGTGCCTGCTGGTGAGCGTCGAAATGCGCCACCAGCCGTTCGTCGGCTGGATCAGGGATTTGTCCGCGCCCGACCCGCTGACTCCGGTGAACCTGTTCGGATTGCTGCACTTCACACCGCCGGCGATGCTCGCGATCGGCGTGCTGCCGATCCTCGTCGGTGCGACACAGTTCGTGTCGATGAAATTGAACCCGCAGCCGATGGACCCCGCACAGGCACAGATGTTCGCGATCATGCCGTGGTTTTTGGTGTTCATCATGGCGCCGTTTGCCGCCGGGCTGCAGCTCTACTGGATCACGAACAATCTTCTGACGATGGCGCAGCAGTGGCATCTCTACCGCAAGTTCGGTCTGCATCTCAAAGATACGCATCCGGTCCAGACATGAGCGAAGCGGCTGACCAGGAGGTTGCGGAACGCGCTCGCAAATTGTTCGCCGGCCCAGTCGAATTCCTGAAGTCAGCGCCGGGGCTGAATTTTCTGCCTGACGGAGGCGTGCCGGAGATCGCCTTCGCCGGCCGATCGAATGTCGGCAAAAGCTCGCTCCTCAACGCGCTTACCAATCGCAATGGCCTAGCGCGCACGTCGAATACGCCCGGACGCACCCAGGAGCTCAATTTCTTCGACGTCGGAGAACCGGTGCAAATCCGACTCGTCGACATGCCAGGCTACGGCTTCGCCGAAGCGCCCAAGGATCTCGTCAGGCGCTGGCGGCACCTGGTGAACGATTATTTGCGCGGGCGTTCAGCTCTGAAGCGCGCGCTCGTATTGGTCGATTCACGACACGGCCTGAAGGACGTCGACCGCGAGATGATGCGGATGCTCGACGAGGCAGCGGTCAGCTACCATCTTGTCTTGACCAAGGGTGACAAGGTCAAGCCGAGCGCGCTGGGAGCGCTTTACGAAGCGACGATGGTCGAGGCCGCGAAGCATCCTGCCGCTCACCCTTCCATCTTCACGACCTCGAGCGAAACCGGTAGCGGCATCGCCGAGTTACGAACGGCAATCGTGGAAGCCGCAACCTCGTAGGAGATACGCTTGCTAAAGCTGATCATCGGCAACCGCGCTTATTCGAGCTGGTCGATGCGCGGCTGGCTGGCGTGCAAGCAATCGGATGAGGAGTTCGAGGAGCTCGTCGTTCCGATGTTCGACGAGGATTGGGAGAAGCGGCGCGAGGGCGACGAGTTCGCTCCGTCTCTCGGCAAGGTTCCAATCCTTTGGGACGGCGACATCGTCGTCTGGGACAGCATGGCGATCATCGAGTTTCTCGCCGACCGCTACGGAAGCGCGCTCTACTGGCCCGAGGACGAGAGCGCTCGGGCCGTCGCACGCTCGATGGCGGCCGAAATGCATTCGGGATTTGCGAACCTTCGGCGGGAGCTGCCGATGAACGTCCGCAAGAGCTTCCCGCCCAAGACCATCACTCAGCCGGTGCGCGACGAGATCGACCGGATCATGCAGCTTTGGGCGCAGGCCCGAGCGCGATACGGTGGGACGGGCGACTTCCTGTTCGGCGAGTGGTGCGCCGCGGACATGATGTACGCGCCTGTCGTCACGCGGTTCATTACCTACGGAGTGGCGGTCCCCAATTTCGCCGGGATCTACATGAAGAACGTGCTCTCACACCCACATGTCGCCGAGTGGATCGACAAGGCGCAGGACGAGCCGTGGGTGATCGACCAATATGAGAAAGGCAAGGCTGCCTAGGGGTGCCGCTTGGCGTCGGCGTAAGGCGTGCCGTCCTTGTGGGCGTAGCCGCCATCGCTGGTGAAGATCATGTCGATCTCCGAATAGCCGCCGCCGGTGTTCGTGCCCCCGCTGATCACGATGAAAGAACAATCGCGGTCGCTCTCGTTGCGCAAATGATGGCCGTTCGTGCCTCCCTTTGGCCATGCCGCGCAATCGCCCGCGTTTAGGACCGTTCGCCCTTCGTCCTCGACCAGAACAGCCTCGCCATCGATCATGACAAGAAACTCGTCTTCGCCGTTGTGCCAATGCCGCTGCGACGACCAGGCACCCGGCTTCAGAACGACATGGCTTACCCCGAAATCCGTTAGCGCGGTCGCCGGTGCAAGCCGCCGCACCCACCTGCCCGCAACGTCCTCGTTGAAGGGCGGCGGATAACCGGTGCGGTTGGTCTGCTCGATGGCTTCAAGATCGATCTTTGGCATGCCCGCCCTTTAGCACAGCCGTAGGAGTCTAGAACGTCCCCTTGATCGACAGCGTGAACAGCGGCCCGACGAGGTCGTGGTGGTTTTCGTAGAAGGCGATAGGCGCGACGTCGCGAAAGCCTGAATAGACCGTCCGGTCGAAATAGTGCCAACCCTCAGGCACGTTATCGACGCTGGCGCGTACGGTCAGTCCCATGAAATTCTTGTCCTCGACGTAGAAGCCTGAGATCCACGGCAGGTCGAGCTGGCTGTAGATCTCCGTCAGATAGTAATTCTTCGTATAATGCTGACGCTGGACATAGACGCTCCAAGCGAACGGCGTATGCGGGATGTCGTGGCGAATTTGCACGCTTCCCCAATTGTCCTGCACGTCGGTGATCGGCCTCAGCTTGTGGGTGAGTGGGTCTCTAACGGCCGTCCATTCCGCGCCGACATTGATGTCCAGCTTCGCACCATGCCAACCGAGCGGATCGAGGTTGATCGTACTCGTGCTTTCAGCGCCGAGACGATCGGCATGTGGAAGGTTCCCGATCCCCTGCCCGTCCGTGCCGATCGGGATCACGTCGACGATATCGCTGACGCTGTAATAATGGACGTTGAGCCTGGTCTTCCCCCACTTCCCGAGATCGTGCGAGATTTCGGTCTCGAATTCGGAGCTCTGCGGCGGCACCAGCTCGGGATTGCCCGCATTCTCGCGGTCCTGGCTGAGCTCGGGCTGCGCGAGGAAGTCGTAGAAGCTGATCTGCCCGACGCGGCGGCGGAACTTCAGGCTGATGTCCCAGTCCTTGGACGGGTGCCAGCCTAGAGTCAGGCTGCCTTTCGGCCTGAAAAACTTCCGGGCCGGCTCATTGTCGGTGACCCGGTCGAGTTTCGAGATCTCGGCGCCAGCGGCGAGCTGCATATCGAGGTTCTTCGCGAGCGGCCGGCTGAGCGTAACGATGCCCTCATAGCGGACCTCGGTGACCTTGCCGGTGCCCTCCGGGAACGGAACCTCGACGAACTCGCGTTGTGGATTGAGCTCGAACAAACCGCCCTTCTGGTCGAGATAGTTGAAGGCGCGTTCAAGCGAGACTTGCCAATCGTTCTTGCCGGTCTTCCAATGATATTCGGCGCGGCCGATGACTTCTCCGAGGTGGGTGTCGCGGCTGAAGCGGCTTCCAACCCAATCGGCTCCGGTCGTGATGAACCGCGTGATGTCGGTGTTGACCAGCGGCTCATGTTCCCAGTGGCGTAGGCCGATCAACTTCAGCCGCCCGGGCCCGAGACCGAATTCATAGTCTCCGTTGATGTCCGCCGTGTAGCCGGCGAGCGACGTTTCGTTCGTGCGGACACGGACCTCGAACGGGTCGAGGATCGTCCGCGTCTGAGTCTGGAACTGAGGATTCCAGTAGGGCGTGTAGTTCAGCGTGAGATTGCCGATGGACGAGCCGGGGTGAATCCCAAGCTTGAGCTCGCTGTTCACCTCCTCATGTTCGGAATGATAGGCTTCCGTCCAGGTCTGCGTGACGACGTGATTGGGATCAGATACCTTGACCGGACCACCGATTCCGCCCCTGCCGTAGCCGTTCTTGACCGAGACAGTATAATCTACGGGGCCTTCCTTACCGGAATAGCTGACCGACCCACCGAGCAACTCCGGTTCGGTAAAATGCGCACGGGCGTTCGTGCGCCATTCAAACTGGCCACTGCCCTTGCCGCCCGCGGCCTTGAGGATGACGTTGGCCACCTGGCCCGAAAGTCCGGCGATTCCGAGGCTCGCAGCATCGACGATCTCGATTCGGTCCACCGCCGAAGCGGGGGTCCGCTGGAGCTGATCGACTGCGCCGAGCTTATTGGCGATGCGCTGGCCGTCGATCAGGACGTTTTCCGACGCTTGGCCAAGGCCTCGGTTCGTGGTGTCGACCTTCTGGATAGTGAAGCTCGGGACCTGCGTCAGCATGTCGTAGGCGGTCTTTGGCGCAAATCGTGCAAAATCCGCCGGCGTATAAACGCGCTTGGCAGAGCCGGTCGTCGGGGCTGGTGCCCCCGGTAGCGTCTGACCAGATGCAGGAGCGGCTACAGCAATGGCAACACTTGCCAGCAATCCGACACGCAAACTATGCCGCACGAGCATTCAAATTCCCCTCTAAGTTCCTCAGCACGGGCTCGTGCTACATTTGTAGCGTGCTACATTTGTAGCGCAGATGCAACCCTTCAATTCGACGAATCGACGAACGGTTGTGTGTTAGCGTTGTATGACACTAATGCTCAACCGGTTTGCGGTGTCCTGAGAGGTTGCTACCGGGAAGCGGATGGCGAATCCGATCGATCCGGTCAGTTTTGCGGCTGATCTCATGCGCTGTCCGAGCGTGACGCCTGCGCGCGGGGAGGTGTTCGACCTTCTCGAAGCAGCGCTGACGCCGCTCGGCTTTACAATTCACCGCTGGGTGATGGGCGAACCGCCTGACGGCCCAACCGAGAACATGGTCGCAATTCGCGGCTCGGGATCGCCTCATTTCGGATTTGCCGGCCATCTCGACGTGGTCCCGCCCGGCGAAGGATGGAGCACTGATCCGTTTGGCGCAGAAATTGAAAATGGAATGCTGGTCGGTCGCGGAGCGAGCGACATGAAGAGCGCCATCGCAGCCTACGTCGCTGCGGTGTCACGCGTCGAAGATTCCGGCGGTACGCTTTCACTCCTGATTACGGGTGACGAAGAAGGTTACGCCACTTACGGCACGCCGCGAATCATCGACTGGCTGAACGAACATGAGATTCGGCCCGACATGATCCTGATCGGCGAGCCGACCTCCGTCGAGCGTCTCGGCGATACTGTGAAGATCGGCAGGCGAGGCTCGGTGAACATGTGGATCGAGGTGCCCGGCGTTCAGGGACATGTCGCCTATCCGCACCGAGCTACAAACCCGATCGCTCCCCTCGCGCGCGTAATTGACGCGCTGGCATCTCTCCACCTCGACGACGGCACCGAGCAGTTCCCCCCATCGAACCTCGAATTCACAGGGATTTCGACGCCGACAAGCGCAAGCAACGTCATTCCAGGCTCAGCGACCGCCCAGCTCAACATCCGATTCAACAATCTCCACAAGGGCGCCGATCTCGTGCGAATGGTCGAGGCGATCGCTGCGCGCGAGGCTCCCGGATCAACGGTAAGGGCGCGCATCTCGGGGGAAGCCTTCCTGACCCCGCCCGGCCGGCTCTACGACTTGATCGTCGCGGCCATCGAGCAGGAGACCGGCTCCAGCCCTGAGCTGTCGACAAGCGGTGGAACCTCGGACGGGCGATTCCTGATCCAGCTTTGCCCGGTCGTCGATTTCGGGCTCCCGAACGGAACAATGCACAAGGTCGGAGAGTGCGCCGCGGTCGATGACATCCGCGCGCTCTCCCGAATTTACGAGCGCATCCTCCGCGAGGTGCTGCGCTGAGCGAGCGCCTCAGTGCTGCATCTGGAGGTTCATCAGCTCCGGACTGACGCCCATGTTCGTATTCATGTGCGCCATGATGAAGATCGTTCCGATCATTACCAGGAACACGATGAGCACGCCGAAGGCGAGCGCAAGCACGTTGTTCGTATTGTCGGGACCGCTGGTAATGTGAAGGAAGAAAACCAGGTGCACGCCCATCTGCGCAATGGCGAGGACAACCAACCCCGTCGCCACTCCCGGGCCCCACAGAACCGAAGTGGAAGCTACCCAGAACGAAACACCAGTCAGGACGAGCGCCAGGCCAAGGCCAATCACGTAGCTGAGCGTCTCGCTCAGCATGCTGTCGTGCGGCTCGCCCGGAGCAACATTAAGGAGCTCGGGATCTTGGTCGGTCATGGCAACGTCCCAATCAAATAGACGATGGTGAAGATGGCCACCCAGATGATGTCGAGCGCATGCCAGAAGACGCTGAGACACAAGAGCCGCCGCATGATGTGCGGCTGGAAGCCCTTGGTCCAGATCTGGGCCATCATCGTTCCGATCCAAAGAAGGCCGCAGGTGACGTGGGCGCCGTGGCAACCGACGAGCGTAAAGAAGGACGAGAGGAAGGCGCTCCGCTGCGGGCCGGCGCCTTCTGCGATCATCGACGCGAATTCGTAGAGTTCGATCGACAGGAAAACAAAACCGAGCAGGCCCGTCACCAAAAGCCAGACTTGCGTCCACAGCATGTTGGCGCGCTTTGCGGCGATCATCGCGAGGCCACAGACGAAGCTCGAAACCAGGAGTGACAGGGTTTCCACCGCGACCAGCCCGCGGTGGAACAGCTCGCTCGACGTGGGTCCGCCGTCGGTCGCGTGCGCCAGCGTGGCGTAGCTCGCGAAAAGCGCCGAGAAGAGGACCATGTCCGAGAGGACAAAGAGCCAGAAGCCATACGGTACGACGATGCTCTTTGACTCAGGCCCGCGATGACCAAGGCCGGTATCTTCCGAGCTCTGGTGGGTCAGTCCGACCGCGGGTGCTTCGCTTGCGGTGGTCATACAGATTGGCTCAGCGTGTGAAGGTGTTCCATGCGGATGCGGCGCCGTTCGCGGGCGTTCGCGCGGACCTCTTCGACGGGAATGATATGCTCATGCTCGTCGCGCCACGCATACCAGACGAAGATGGCGAAGGCGCCGATCAGCCCGAGGATCGCGAGCCACCAGATATACCAGATGACTGCGAAGCCGCAGATCGAGGCAAAGAAGGCGACGATCACGCCGGTCGGCGTATTCACGGGCATCTCGATCGGCTGGTAGTCAGGCTCGTCGATGAGTTGGTCCATCTTGATCGCGGTCTGCTTGCGCGTCCAATAGGCCTCCTCGCCGTGGACGTCTGGAAGCACCGCGAAATTATAGTGCGGAGGCGGTGAGAGCGTCAGCCATTCGAGCGTCCTCCCATCCCACGGGTCTCCGGTCACGTCGCGGCGCTGGTCCCGAGTCTTGATCGAATAGAGGAGCTGGACGACCGTCAACACGATCCCCAGACCGATGATCAGGTTGGATCGGGGATGTGCTGCATCCGCCGCGTTGCCCCCCAAAATCCGAGTACGTAAAGCGGCATGAAGGCGAGATGGAAACCAATGAACCAGCACCAGAAGACCGCCTTGCCAAGCCGCTCGTCGAGCGTGAATCCGAAGGCTTTCGGGAACCAGTAGGTGTAGCCGGCCATAAGCGCGAACACGACGCCTCCGATGATGACCTGGTGGAAGTGGGCGACCAGGAACAGGCTGTTGTGGACGATGAAATCGACGGGAGGAATGGCAAGCAAGACGCCTGTCAGACCGCCGATGACGAACGTCAGCATGAAGCCGATCAGATAGTAGACCGGCACGGTGAACCGCACGCGGCCTCCGTACATCGTGAACAGCCAGTTGTAGATCTTCACGCCTGTCGGAATGCCGATGATCATGCTGGCGATTCCGAACACCGCATTGATGTCCGCGCCCGCGCCCATGGTGAAGAAATGGTGCAGCCACACGCAGTATGAAATGATGCAGATCGCGAGCGTCGCGAAAACCATCGAACGGTAGCCGAACAGCGGCTTGCCCGAAAAGGTCGCGGCAACTTCCGAATAAATGCCAAACGCCGGAAGGACCAAGATGTAGACCTCCGGATGCCCCCAGACCCAAATCAGGTTCATGTAGAGCATTGAGTTGCCGCCACCGTCATTGGTGAAGAAATGGAAGCCGAGGTAGCGGTCGAGCATCAATTCGGCCAAGGCGACGGTAAGGACTGGGAAGGCCGCGAGCATGATCAGGTTCGAGGCCAGCGCAGTCCAACAGAATACGGGCATCCTCAGATAGCTCATGCCCGGTGCGCGGGTCTTGAGGATGGTGGTCACAAAGTTGACCGCAGTGAGAACCGTTCCGACGCCGGATATTTGAAGCGCGACGAGATAATAATCGACGCCGACGCCCGGCGAGA
>Ga0310810_10007013_pt1 | contig 12799 bp, 8 predicted proteins | sample NCmetagenome_FD_207641 | JGI IMG/M metagenome (GOLD analysis project Ga0310810, IMG submission 207641) | Soil microbial communities from experimental microcosm in Duke University, North Carolina, United States - NC | ecosystem: Engineered > Artificial ecosystem > Soil microcosm > Unclassified ... | reverse complement strand
TCCGCGGGAAACGCGGCGCGCACCGCGTCGAAGACTTCCAGCGGAAAGCGCATCCGGTTCTCGAGGGTCCCACCGTACTCGTCGTCGCGACGATTGGACAACGGGGACAGGAACTGATGCAACAGGAAGCCGTGCGCGCCGTGGAGCTGCACGGCGTCGATGCCGAGGCGGGCCGCGCGGCGCGCGGCGCCCACGAAACCGTCGCGCACGCGCGCGAGTCCTTCGGCGTTCAGGGCTGTCGGCGTGTACCAGCCGTTGTCGTACGGGAGAGCGGACGCCGAGACGGTTTGCCAGCCATTCGGGTGATCCGGGGCGAGCTGTTTGCCACCGTTCCACGGTACTTCCGTCGACGCCTTGCGGCCCGCGTGTGCGAGCTGAATCGCGATCGGCATCTGGGACCAGCGGCGAACGGTCTCGAGTGTTCGACCGATCGCTTCCTCCGTCTCGTCAGACCAGAGCCCGACGTCGGCGTAGCTGATGCGCCCCTCGGGCACGACCGCGGTCGCTTCGATGATGAGGACCGCCGCACCGGACAGCGCGAGGTTCCCCAGGTGGATGACGTGCCAGTCGGTCATCCGGCCGTCAACGGCGGAGTACTGACACATCGGCGCAATGACGATGCGATTCGCGAGCTCGACGTTGCGGATGGTGAACGGTGTGAACAGCGTGGGGCTGGCCATGTGCCTAACGCGTGATCTGGTTGAGGATCGTTTCGAACATCGGTTCTGGATGCCTGCCTTCACTTCACGACGGCGCCGAGCAGTTTACCCAGGAACGTGTCGATCGACGCGTTGTCGATCCACCGCACGACCGCGACCAAGTCCTGATCCGGGCTCACGAACACGAGATTCGTCCCGTTCCCCACGTGCCCGAAGGCGTTAGGCGGCGGCGCGCTCGGCATCCATTTTCTGTCCGTGTTCAGGAACCAGTTCATGAACCCGTACGTGGGCTGCGGCCCCGTCGGCGTAAGGGCCATTTTTACCCACGCCTCGCTCAGAATCCGCTTGTCCCCCCACATCCCGCGCCGCAGCGTGAGCAAGCCGAAGCGCGCCATGTCCCACGCGTTGATGAACATCCCACCGCCCCAGTGGCCGCCGCCGCTCACGACCTGCACCGGCCGGCCGTCGAGTGTGATCCAGGCGTTGTCGTAGCCGAACCACCGCCACGATGCCGACGCGCCGATCGGATCCATGATGTCGTCGCGCAGGACTTCGGGTAGCGGCCGACGCCAGACGTTCGTCGCGGCGAGCGCGAGCACGTTCACTCTGACGTCGTTGTACTCGTACGTCGTCCCCGGCCGAGCGCGTTTGCGGGTGCGCCACTCCGCCGGGTTCTGCGAAGGGCGATCGGCCCAATCGGGCTTGCCCCACAGCGTGCCTTCCCAGTCGCTCGTCTGGCGCAGGAGGTCGTCCCACGTGATCTCGCGATTGTGCGGCGTCGCGAACGGGTCGAGGAAATAGGATTCGCCGGCGGTCGTTCCCGGCTCGCTCGGCGCCTCGAGCCGCAGTCGGTAGATCGGCGCCATCGCCTTCCAGACCGTGTCGCGCACGGAAGAGATGAGGCCGCGATCGACCGCGACCCCGATGACCGACGAAAGAAAGCTCTTCGAGACGCTGTGCGTCATGTCCACGCGATCGGGCTCTCCCCACGTCGCGACGACATAGCCGCCGCGCAGGATGACGCCGGTGGGCTCTCCGCGCGGCTTGAATGGTCCGATACCCTGACCGTACGGCTCGCGGCCGAACGACTGGTAGTGCGAGACCTCCATGTCGCGCGGCGCCTTCGCGTCGGCCTGGGTCGCGAACTGAATGGCCTCCGTCAGGCGGGTGGGGTCGAAGCCGGCCGCGGCCGGATCGCGCCGTTCCCACGTTGCGCCGGGGATGTATGGCGCACTCGCGTGAGCGCCGGCGCGTTGCTGCGCGGCCGCGGGCATCGCGAGCGTGGCGCTCGCGAGCAGGATGATTCGGGTGACGGACGGTAGTCGCACGAGCGCTCGAGAGAGAAGGAGCAGGCGAACGATTGAGTGAACGACCATTGACATCATATCAGTGAACGACCATTGACATCATATCGTAGAATGCTCAGTCGTGCAGGTAACCCTTGCGTCGCACTCGGATATGACCGTCATCGCGCCCGCCGGCCGCCTCGCGTCACCCGCCGCACGCATACCAGCACGACCCGGCTACGCGCACGTTCACTGGTACATGCTCGCCGCCTTTGCCGTGGTCCTGCTCGGGTTCTGGCCCACGTTCTACCAGCCGCGGACCAGTGGTACGACGCTGCGGAACGTCCACGGCGTGACGTCGACGCTCTGGTATATCGCGCTCGTCGTGCAACCGTGGCTCGTGACGAACGGCTACGTGCGGTGGCACCGGCGCGTGGCGGTGGCCGTGATCTCGTTGTTGCCAGTCCTGACCGTGACCGCGCTGATGAACACGCGCGTCATGCTGACGAGAGGGGCGCTACCGCCATTCGCTCGGCCGCTCATCGCGTACCTGGACGTGACGCTCGTTGCGCTCTTCGTCACACTCTTTCTCCTCGGCCTGCGCAATCGCAAAACTCCGGCGGCACACAAGCGGTACATGGTTTCTACCGCGCTCATCGGGTTCCCGCCGGCGATCACCCGGTTCGCCACACGCCAGTTTGGCCTCAACCCATTCCTGGCGATCAACATCAGCCTCTGTGTCGTCGAGCTCATTCTGATCACGCTGATCGTCGTCGACTGGCGGATGGGCGAGCGACGGCGGCGGGCGTATCCCATCGCGCTGGCGACGCACGTGGTCGTGCAGCTGTTCATGACGTCGATACCGGCATCGGCGCCCTGGATGGCGTTCTGTCGCTGGTTCGCCGCCTGACGGACAAGTAGTTAGGCTGTCGATCGTTGCATGAAATCAGGCTCGTGCGTGCCTGAGCAGTACGCCATACGCGCAATGCCCACGCGAAACGACAATAGCGTTCGACAACCGAGTCAGCCGAGTCGAGCGATGCAAGGGAAAGTGGGTGCTGGTGCGTCGGGAACCCTAACACGAGAACGAATGCCTACTCTGCTCAGTGGGCGCCTGCGGATCACCGCCGCAGCGCTCGTGGCGACGGAAAACCCGCGACTTCTCGTGGCGACACTCGTGGTGTGGGCGCAACTCCGAATCGGCTGACAGAAAACACAACCGGCCGCCCAGCTACCGGGGTGGGGCGCCGAGTCAACCCCGCAATGGTAAATCGATGCGGGTGGGGCGGGAGCCTTCACGCTGCTGCTCGATGTGTGGCCAGCCACCACGTAGAGTTGTTGCGGCTGTAGATCCCGGCTCGTTGCGGTATCACGTTAGGCCGGTTCCGGAGCAATCCGGCTGATCTGTGGCATCAGGATATCCGAACTCCCCGTCGTCTGTGTGGCTGGCCCTCTCAGGAGTTGCAGCTACGACGAAGGGCGGTTCGGATAAAGCGCATGAGTCAGATGCTTCGAACTGGGGAAGCGGAACTGCCTGGGTTTGTCACCGCGCGACCGTCATCACTACCCGCTGGTATCGTGTGAGCGACGGCGTCCCATTGTCCGTCGCCTCGAGGATCATTTGGATCGTCTGTCCCGCGATCGCGTCCGCCGGCACCTGCACGTCGAGTGCGAGCGAGGCAATGTTCGACAGCCTAACGTCGCCCGGGTACGTATCCACGTCCTTCCATCGCCACCACCTCACCGTGACCGCGTTGCCGTCGGGATCCGAGGTAACCGCCTCGAGATGAACGGTCGCGCCAGGACGAGCGTCGATCCGCGAGCTCCCGCGCACTGACACGTGTGGCTCGTGATTCGCGGCGGCGTACGTCGGCGTCACCGACCACGCCATTCGAGCGGCGAGCGCATTCTGCGCGGCGGGCGTGAAGTTCGGTGTGGGGGATGGCGGACGCGCGGCCGGGGGCACATCGCCCGCGGCCGCGGCGCGTTCCACCCTCTTCAGAAAGTCCTCGTACGTGAAGGTTGGAGCGCTCTGCCCGCTGCGCCGAGCCGTGTCTCCTGGCGCCGCACGCATGACGACATGGCCTGCCCAACCGCCCTGCGTCCCGTCCTGGTATCCGAGCAGTCCGTTGTCGACGAGGTTCAGATACGTAAACGTGTCCCCCTCGCCAATGAACTCGCCCTTCGGCCGCGGCGGCGTCCACACGATGTAGCCCATCGCGCGGAGCTGGGGGACGGAATACCCCGACAAGCCGAAGTAGTCGAAGATGTCGCCCTTCACCATCTGCTTGCCGTCACCCCAGACGCGGTACATGGCGCCAAGCGGGCCGCGGCTCGAGATGTGCTGCTTCGTCCAGTCCGCGCTGTAGTAGGGCGCGTTCTCCGCGCTCACGGTCGCCGCGGCGCCGTACACCAGCGCGACCCCGCCCACGCCGACGGGCAGGGATCTCACGCTAGGCCAGTTGGGCCGGATGTAGGTCGCGTAGGTGTCGTCCTGGTCTCCGGAGGGTGACAGGATCGCCTTCTGCGAAACCTTCTGATAGATCGCCTGCCATAGCGGCGTTCCCTGGTACTGCTCCTGGATGGACTTGAGGGCCCGCGCGATCGTACTCTGTCCACCCCACGCGAGGAGGTAGATCGGGCCCGGCTCGTTGTCCAGCAGCAGTGACTTGATCAGGTCGGAGCCAGGGGTGTCCTTCGAGATGTCCCCGTCGAACTCCACGTTGCCCCACCGGATCTTCGACTGCAGCTCGGCCGGCGTCGGGTACCCCGGGTCGTGCACGCGCAAGTTCGGGTAGACCTTCGCGTAGGTCTCCACGGCGTCATCGATGAAGCGCTCGTTAGGTGCCCAGCGCCACGATGTGCACGGGCAGAGGTTGAGCCCGAACCGGAAGTACTCCCGGTTCTGGACGGACCACTTCTTTCCCGTACCATCGCCCTTCCAGTGGAAGCCGCTGCTGGCGTAGATCAGCCCCTCGGTTCGAAAGTCCGGGCTGTGGAGCAGATAGCGGATGAGCGAATTCGAGTCGTCGAGCTCGGGATCCGCGGTGACGACCACGCGTGGCTTCGAGGTGGATGACGTTGCCACGGCGCTGGCGTGGCGAGACGAGGCGGTGGCGCACCCACCCGCCGCGAGCAGGAGCAGGGTCAGGTCGCGGAGGCGCGCGCCTACCACCACGACTCCATCTGAACGCCGAACGCGCTGCCATGGACGGCGTTCGGGTTCGTCGCTGTAGCGATGCGGCCGCGGAACGAGTCTGACCAGCCCGCCCACGTCACGAACGCGCGAAGCGACGGTCGGCTGAGGAACTTGAGAGCGGGCGTGATCTGCGGTGCGATCGTCAGCTTGACCAGCGAGCCGCCGGGCTGGTCGCCCTGCACGGTGTAATCCCACCCGACCTCCGTAGCGAGCGAGAAGAACCGCCCTAGCTGGCGCACCGGTCGGACACCGACTGACGCCCAGCGAATCCGGCTGTCCGTGGCGGCGCCGTTCTCGAGCACCTGATAGAGCGTGAACGCCTGCAGCGCCCACGGCCCCCGCTCGTCCAACAGGAAGTCATTGAGGGCCCGGAACTGCCAGACGTCGTTGAAGCGCACGGTCTCGCCCGGCGAGAACGTCCGCCCCGCGGGCGTCGTTAGGATCGATCGAAAGTCGAACGCGGCGCCCGTGCCGTATTGCACGACGGATCGGTTGCGCCCTCCCGTGAAAGGCCAGTCGAGCGTCGCGGTGGCCGACGCGCCGAAGCTGTCCTCCGCGATGATCGGCGCGCCGGTGGTGGTGACTTCGTCGCCGTTGAAGTGCGACAGGTCGAGCGCAACGGCTCCCACGCCGCGGCCTACGCCAAAGTTGTAGACGCGCACGTCCAGCGTGTTCTTGTTGAAGCGGAACAGGTCCTCCGGCGGCACGGTGCCGTTCGGGTCCAGCTGGTCCTGCGTGCCGCCGATCCACGCGAACGCCAGCTTCGTCTTGCGACCCAGTGCAATGTCTTCGACCCCGCCGCCGAAGCCGCTCGGATCGCGGTACCAGAAGTCCGTGAGGTGCACGTCGTAACGGTCGTAGAAGCGTGCCCCGGCCCAGAACGTGGCTGTCGGCTGCGAGGCCCAGATCCGGCGCGCCAGCGCGTATGCCTCACGGAGCGAGAAGGTCGTGGCGAAAGTGTTGGACTGCGACGTCGGCGTCACGTAGGCGAAGCGCACCTGCGTGTCGAAGTAGGCGGGGTCGTCCCCGTCTGACGTCGCGTCATAGGCGAACAGCGCCTCGAGGTACGTCTCGGCCTCGTTGCCCAGACGGTACTTCGAGCCGGCGAGCGGCGCGATGAAGGGCTGCTGGCCCTTGCCGGTACCGTCCACGCCGAAGCCCGACCGCAGATAGCCGTGGAAACGAAATCCGGTGTCGCTCAACACCGGAGGGCCTGGCCGGGGGATGGTATCGCCCGCCTGAGCAGCCATGGTCCGGGCGGTCCCCGCCAGCAAAAGGGTCGCACCGATTCCGCGAGAGCAGCGTCGCCACGCTGGTCTGAGCATCGTCGTATCACCGTTAGGATAGACAAACCTTCACTTCAACGACGCCGGCCGCTATAATCCGATGGATGATCTACTCGATCGCGCCTTCACGGACTCTCTGGCAGTGGCCCTCTTTCCGAGCGGCCCGCTAGCGCACGACCATACGACTGCGCACAACTATGGGGTCGCTCGTCATCGAGCGGCCCTTTTGCGTTTCGCCCGGTGTCGAGCCGACCTCGCTCACGTTTTCGAGGAGCTTCACACCAATGTCCGCTACGATTCTCGCGCCCTCGCGCGCCGACGAAGGCCGAGGCCCCGCCTACGCCACTGACGTCATCCTCACCGGCGACCGGCCAACTGGATCGCTCCATCTCGGGCACTACGCCGGCTCGCTGCGTTCGCGACTCGCCCTTCAGGGCCAGTGTGCGCAGACGCTCCTGATCGCCGACCTTCAGGCGCTCACCGACTCGAGCGGACGCGCGGCAGACGTCGCTCGGCACGTGATGGACGTCGCGCTCGATTACCTCGCCATCGGGATAGACCCTGCGCAAACCACCATCGCGGTGCAGTCACGACTGAGCGCGCTGGCCGAGCTGACGGTGCTGTTCCTGAATCTCGTCACCGTATCCCGGCTCGAGCGTAACCCGACGGTGAAGGCGGAAGTGGAGTTGCGCGGCTTCGAGCGCGACATCCCGGCGGGATTCCTGTGCTATCCGGTCAGCCAGGCGGCGGACATCTCCGGGTTCCGCGCTACGCTCGTGCCCGTGGGAGAGGACCAGCTCCCGATGATCGAGCAGACCAACGAGATCGTTCGGCGAGTGAATCGCCTTGCGGGCGCGCCCGTCGTTCCCGAGTGTCGTGCGCTGCTTTCGAGCACACCGCGTCTCCCGGGCGTCGATGGCCGCAAGGCCAGCAAGTCGCTCGGCAACGCGATCCCGCTCGCCGCGTCGGCCGATGATATCCGACGGCTGGTTCGCGCGATGTACACGGACGCGGGTCACGTTCGCGCGTCGGACCCGGGCCGAGTGGAGGGGAATGTCGTCTTCGCCTACCTCGACGCGTTCGATCAGGACCTAACGACGGTGGGCGAGCTGAAAGCACGGTACCGACATGGCGGACTGGGAGACATGGCGCTCAAGCGGCGGCTCGAGGACGTTCTCGAAGGGCTCGTCGCGCCGATCCGCGCGCGTCGTGCCGAGCTCGCGCGCGACCGCGCGTACGTCATGGACGTGCTGCGTGCGGGGTACGAGCGCGCCAATGCCATTACGGAGGGTGTGCTGCGCGACGTGCGCCGCGCGTTCGCCCTCGACGCGTAGCCCGGCCGTCAGCGCACCATTCGTCGGGTTGCGGCTCGATCGAGATGGACCTGGCGCTGATACAGAAAGAGCGGCAAGCCGAATGAGACGCCCACGAGACACGCCGCCGCGATCGGAGCCCAGCGGCGGCGCAGGCCGAGCCGGCGACCTTCGGTCTCGACGAACAGGATCAGCACGCACGCCGAGAGCACGACGTCGAGCCCGAAGAAGGTGCTCACGCCGTTGGCGAGCAAGTCGGCCAGGAATCGCCGGGGTGCAATCCCGTGCGTAGTGAGCCACGGCCAGAAGGCGGCGTTGGGCAGCGCGAGGCCGATGACGCACAGCGTGGCGTACAGGTGTCGAGCGCGCATTGCCGTTTCCTCGTCGAGGAGTGGGTTCGATACCTAACGAGCGCAGTTCAGTGGTATTGTCGCTGGCGAATCATCAGGCGTGTCGCGCGTGATAGGGAATGCCTGCCTGGGCACAGAAGGGGCTGTTTTTCTGCCGCCGTGGCTTCGTTGTATGCCCGCCCCTGGAGGCCCGAGAGGTCAGGTCTTCGCTTTGGGATGTTGGCGGCAACGCGGTTGAAGATCTGCGCATTGGGAATTCGATCAGGTCCGGTGGACGAGTCGCGAGGTCCGCGGTGGGCAGGCCAGAGCGATTCGTTGACTACGAAGGTAGGCACCGCCATCGAAACCGCATTGTGAACTACCCCAAAAATGCTCGTGAGATCAGCCTGCAGGACTGCCGTCTGGGCGTGCGGTCACGGTGCGTGTCTCGGGATCGGAGCGCCTAACGCGACCTCGCCGGTGCAGCAATAGCCGGGGCCGGGCGGTATAGGCCCGCAGAGCCGGCACTTCTACGCCGCCGAATCCGGCCGTCGGCGGCGAGAAGCCCTCAGCGCTCCTAACATAGTGCCACATCACAGGTTGTGCCTGGTCAAACAACCCTCACGTGGTTCGACGCCAAGGCATGCCGCATAACCCAATGGCGCCGAGCATCGCTGCCATCAGTGCCGAAACAGACCGTCGCCTCCCGGTCAGTCCTTCGGCACCGGCACCTCACTTACGGGCGTCACCGTGGCCGTGCATCGCGTAAACCCCGGCCACAGGAACTTGTGGATCGCGTTCACGTCGTCCGCTTCCACGATGTAGAACAAGGTGTGCTGCGCGTTCGCCCCGTACCGCCCGATGAGCTTGAGTCCAGGAACGTTGGCGTTGAACAACGAGTTCGACCCACCTTCATCCCGCGGACACGTCTCGGGAGTGTGAACCTGTGTGATGTGAAAGAGCACTCTGCCTCCTCGTCGAAGATGAACGCGCCTCCGGGGCCGGCCCAGCCGCCCGCATCAATAATCACACCTTAACGATCTCCACCCGCACGTCCATGCCCTCTCCAACCTTCCCGCCAACCCCGTCTCCCGTCGCGGCATACCCGACATCCAGGGCGAGCGTCTCGCTCCGAATGAGCCCCTCGTGCGTACGCGCCGCAGCCGACACTGGGGCAGGGGCGTCGATAGTTAGGCGGATCCGGTCCGACACGTCGAGCCCCTTGTCCCGCCTCGCCTGCTGGACCACCCGCACGAGATCTCGCGCCAGCCCCTCCGACTCGAGCTCCGGCGTCACCGTCGTGTCCAGCACCACGATCCCCGAGCTGCCCGGCAACTCGGCGGCCGCGCCCGCGTCCTTCGACACGAGCCGCCGCTCGAACTCGCCCTCCTCGAGCTCGATGCCGTCCGCCACCACACCACCCGACGGCGACGTCGTCCACTGACCCGCCTTCACTGCCTTGATCACGCGCTGAACGTCCTTCCCGAGCCGCGGCCCCGCCGCACGGGCATTCACCGTCACCTCGAACGAGCCGTGTGCCGCGAGGTCCGTCGTCAGCTCCACGTCCTTCACGTTCACCTCGTCGCGAATGAGGTCGACGAACGGCGCGAGACGGTCCGCGTCCGCGGCCGCGACGCGCAGCCTCGCCAGTGGCAGCCGCACGCGCAGCTTGTTCGCCGACCGCAGCGCCAGGGCGGCCGAGCAGACCTGGCGCACCCGGTCGATCGCGGTCACGAGTGCCGAGTCGTTAGGTAGCGAGTCGACGAGCGGCCAATCCGTCAGGTGTACGGATCTCCCGCCAGTCAGCCCGCGCCAGATCGCTTCCGACGTCAGCGGCAGGAGCGGTGCGACGACTCGGCAGGTCACCTCGAGCACTGTGTGCAGCGTGTCGATCGCGTCCCGGTCGCCGGCCCAGAACCGGTCGCGTGAACGTCGAACGTACCAGTTCGTCAGCGCCTCGAGATACTCACGGACCGTCGCACAGGCGCCCGCGAGATCGTACCGGTCCATCTGGGACTCGACGTCCGTCACCAGCTCGTTCGTCTTCGCCAGGATGTACCGATCGAGGATGTGTGTCGAGTCCGTTCGGACGATGCCATCGATGTGCTCCGCGTTCGCGTAGAGTGCGAGGAAGTAGTACGTGTTCCAGAGCGGCAGGAGCGCCTCCCGCACGGCATCGCGAATGCCGGCCTCGGTCACGATCAGGTCGCCGCCGCGAAGGATCGGGCTCGCCATGAGGAACCAGCGCATGGCGTCGGAGCCGTCGCGGTCGAAAACCTCCCTGACGTCCGGATAGTTCTTCCGCGACTTGGACATCTTCTGCCCATCGTTGCCCAACACGATGCCATGCGCCAGGCAGGTGCGGAACGCCGGCCGGTCGAACAGCGCCGTCGCCAGCACGTGCAGGGTGTAGAACCACCCGCGCGTCTGGCCGTTGTACTCGACGATGAAGTCGCCCGGGTAGTGATGCTCGAACCAGTCCTTGTGCTCGAACGGGAAGTGCACCTGGGCGAACGTCATCGACCCCGACTCGAACCAGCAGTCCAGCACCTCCGGCACCCGGCGCATCGTCGACGTGCCCGTCGGGTCGTCCGGGTTCGGCCGGGTGAGCGCGTCGATGCCGGGGCGATGCAAATCGTTAGGTTTCACGCCGAAGTCGCGCTCCAGCTCGGCCAGCGAACCGTAGACGTCAACGCGCGGGTACTTCGGGTCATCCGACACCCAGACGGGGATCGGCGAGCCCCAGTAGCGATTTCGGGAGATCGACCAGTCGCGCGCGTTCTCCAGCCACTTGCCGAACTGGCCATCCCGGATGTGCTCCGGGACCCAGCGGATCTGCTGATTGAGCTGCACCATGCGGTCGCGAAACTTCGTGACCGCCACGAACCACGAGCTCACCGCGCGCTGGATGAGTGGGCTGTCGCAGCGCCAGCAGTGCGGGTACGAGTGCTGATAGGTGTCGTGACGGAGCAGGACACCCGACGCCTTGAGGTCGCGGATGATGTGCTTGTTGGCCTCGAACACGTGCTGCCCCTGGTAGGGCGGCACCTGCGAGTCGAACTCGCCGCGCGAGTTCACGGGCGTCACCGGCTCGATGCCGGCGGCATCCGTGACGACCTTGTCCTCCTCGCCGTACGCGGGCGCGATGTGCACCATCCCCGTGCCATCCTCGGTGGTCACGTAGTCGGCCAGGAGGACCTGGTGGGCGTTAGGCTGTCTGCCATAGAAGAAGTCGAACGGCGGCTTGTACCGCGCGCCCGCGAGCTGCCTGCCCGTGAATCGCGCGAGAAGGGTCGGGCGCTCGCCCAGCTCTCGGGCGTACGCCGGCACACGCGCCTCCGCGAGCAGATAGCGCTTGCCGTTAGGCGCCGCCACCACGACGTACTCGACGTCCGGATGCACGGCGGCCGCGAGATTCGACGGCAGCGTCCACGGCGTCGTCGTCCAGACCAGCGCCTCGACCCCCTGCAGCTCGGGCAGCGATGACGTCAGGGGAAGGGCGACGGTCACCGCGGGATCCTGCCGGTCGCGATAGACGTCGTCCATCTTCGTTTCCGTGTTGCTGAGCGGCGTCTCGCACCGCCAGCAGTACCACAACACACGGAAGCCCTCGTAAATGAGCCCCTTGTCCCAGAGGGACTTGAAGGCCCACATGACGCTCTCCATGTACGGGAGGTCGAGCGTCTTGTAGTCGTGATCGAAGTCCACCCACCGTGCCTGGCGAGTGACGTAGTTCCGCCACTCCTCGGTGTAGCGCAGCACCGAGGTCCGGCAGGCGTCGTTGAACTTCGCGACGCCCATCGCCTCGATCTCGTTCTTGTGCTCGATCCCGAGCTGTTTCTCGGCCTCGAACTCCGCCGGGAGTCCGTGACAGTCCCAACCGAAGCGACGCTCGACGCGTCGCCCTTTCATGGTCTGGTAGCGCGGGACGACGTCCTTGACGTAGCCCGTCAGCAGGTGGCCATAGTGCGGGAGCCCGTTGGCGAACGGGGGGCCGTCGTAGAAGACGAACTCGTTCGCGCCGTGCAGGCCCGCTTCGCGCGCCTCGACACTCGCCTCGAAGGTCTCGTCGCGCTCCCAGTACGCGAGGACTCGAGCCTCGAGGTCGGGGAACGACGGTCGGGATGGAAGGGCGTCCTTGTCTGTTCGCTCGCCGACGCGAGCCTTCGGGTAAGCCACGGCCAGTCTCCTCGTTATGCGCTCAATGACGCCGGCACGCAACTCGCGCCAGCGCTCGCATTCGGGGACGACGCGTGCGCCTCGAGGCACACGCTCCGCGGTACCACCCCGCTTGCCCACGCGTCAAGCGAACACCATTGACGCGGAGCCACTCACGCGCGGCTGTTCGGGCCGCACCCGGCCAGGTCTACTGAGGCGTCACGCGCCCGTTCTTCCGGCTGGCTCCCCGGTGATTGCCGGATCGTCACCGACCACACCGAATTCTATCCTGCCTGTCGAGCCGGTGTGAGGGCGCGGGAGGTCACGGCTCGAACCGCGGCCGCACCGGCATGCGGAGGACGCTGTCGACGACTGTCGAGGCTTGTTGAAAGCGCTGCTCGAATGGCCCCTGAATTCGCGTGTAGGGCTGGTGCGTCGCCCGCAGCTCGCGCTCGAGGAGATCCGTGTGTCGCGCGCGCTGATCGGCGAGAACGCGGGTGCCGTCGTTCAGCCACGGGACATCGGCGTCGAGAAGCAGGGCGTGACTGTACTCGCACCGTTCGGCGGCT
>Ga0310810_10007012_pt1 | contig 12800 bp, 7 predicted proteins | sample NCmetagenome_FD_207641 | JGI IMG/M metagenome (GOLD analysis project Ga0310810, IMG submission 207641) | Soil microbial communities from experimental microcosm in Duke University, North Carolina, United States - NC | ecosystem: Engineered > Artificial ecosystem > Soil microcosm > Unclassified ... | reverse complement strand
TGGAGCAGCCTGCCAGGGGCGATGGTGGCGAACGCCGGCGTCGTACAACTGGATACGGAAAATGGCGGCACGCGGGTGCACATTCGCCTGGCTTACGTACCGCCGGGAGGCGCCATCGGTCACGCCATCGCCGCGATTTTCGGCGCTGACCCCAAGCGTGCCCTGGACGACGATATGGTGCGGCTGAAATCGCTGCTGGAGCACGGCAAGACCAACGCCCATCACCATCCGGTCACTTTGGAGGAAGTTATTAACAGCAAGCCAGCTCATGCCTCGGGATGCTGAGAAGGAAGGTTTCAAGGTTCGAGGTTCGAGTTTCAATGTGAGGCTGAAGTAAATCCTTGTGGGGCCAGGAAAACGTGCCTTTCTGAGAAAGTTTGAGAAACTTGAACCTGGAATTCGAAACTGCCTGGCGTGCAGGAGCCATCCGCCTTTTTCGCGGTCACCTCGAAGAAAAGCTGAAAGATAAGCACTGAACATATACTCGCAGAAAGCTGCCAGCTTCCGGCTTATGGCTCCTAGCCAGTAGCTAAGGGCTAGTGGCTAGAAGCGGTTTTCGCGGTACAATCCCCGAGATAAGGGATGAGGCCGCATGTACTTCGAACAGTTCTACCTCGCCTGCCTGGCGCACGCCTCCTACATGCTGGGCTCGGGAGGCGAGGCCGCGGTGGTTGATCCGCAACGGGATGTGGACATTTACCTGCAGGCGGCGCAGGAACAGGGGCTGAAAATCCGTCACATCTTTGAAACCCATCTGCACGCCGACTTCGTTTCCGGTCACAAGGAACTGGCCGCACGTACCGGGGCTAACATCTATATTGGGGAGCGCGCCGGCGCCAGGTTTGCGCATGTTCCGCTGCGCGATGGCTCGCAGGTCAGCTTTGGCGACGTTCGCATTACCGCCCTGGAAACCCCAGGGCACACCCCGGAGGCGGTGTGTCTGGTGGTACGCGATGCGGCCAAATCGCCGGAGCCGGCGCTGGTCCTGACCGGGGACACGCTGTTCATCGGCGACGTGGGCCGCCCTGACCTTTCCAAACAGTACACGGCTCAGCAACTCGCAGCCATGCTCTACGATAGCCTGCATGAGAAGCTGCTGCGCCTGCCTGACAATGTGCTGGTGTATCCGGCGCATGGGGCGGGATCGCTGTGCGGGCGCAACATGCGCGCCGACCGCTTCTCATCCATCGGCACTGAGCGGCTGACCAATCCGGCGCTGCAGGTAAACAGCCGCGACGATTTCGTGCAACAGCTCACCGCCAATCTACCCCCGCGTCCCGCGTATTTCGTTCAGGATGCCGAACTGAACCGCGAGGGCGCCCCAGCCCTGGAAGAACTGCCGGCGCTGCCGGTGATTGCGCCGACCCGCCTGCGGAGCTTGATTGACGAGGGCGCCAATGCGCTGGATACGCGCTCTTCCGAGCAGTTTGCCGCGGGTCACGTGCCTGGGTCCATCAATATTCCCCTGCAAGGTCAGTTCGCCACCTGGGCGGGAATCGTGCTTGGGCTCGAAGGCCGTCCGGTGCTGATTGCGGAATCGCCGGAGAAAATAGCGGAAAGCCGCATGCGTTTGGCGCGCGTGGGCATTGAAGAGTGCATCGGTTGCCTGCCGGGCGGGGTGGAAGAGTGGAAGCGGGCGGGGCTGGCGCTGGCCTTAGTGCCGCAGATGACAGCCACCGAGCTGCGCGAGCGCATGAACGGGATGCAGGTTCTAGACGTACGCCGCGAGAGCGAGTGGCACGCGGGACACATTGACGGCGCGTGGTTATGGCCGCTGGACCGCTTTGCCAGCGAATTGCCGGATCTCGACCGCGATGGGCCGCTGGCGGTGCACTGCAAGAGCGGCTATCGCAGCGCCATTGCGAGCAGTTTGCTGCTCCGGGCGGGATATCAAAATGTAACCAACCTTGTGGGCGGCTTCGATGCCTGGCAGCAGGCGCAACTGCCGTGCGTGAGCGGGTAAGACAGGGCCAGCCGTCTTCGCGGAAAGCAGATGCTAGAGCGATTATTCGCGGGCCGGATCCCACCGCGCAAGTCGCTACTCGCAGAGGGTGAACGCGAGTGTAAGCACAAGAGCACCCTGAGGCTCATTCCACCCGTGGATGATGATGTGCGGCTCCAGTCCGGGAGGCACAAGGGGCGCATTCTTCTCAAGAAATCTATATGCCAGAGCCGCATTGTAAACATCACCTGGCTTGAGCGGCCAGTTGCGCGCAATGCGAGCGGCAAGCCTGGTCTCCAGGCCGATAACATTGGTTTTAGCGACCCGGAACTGTTTGCCCTGCTCCACATCTATAACCAGGGAGACGCTGCGGTTGGCTTCATCAACTTGGGTATCCGGCACCGAGGTGAAGTTGATGTATCCCCGTGTACCATAGAGACTGCGCAAGGCATCCAGACCAATGCGCACCTTGTCGGTGTTAAAAACATCGCCTGACTGCATTGGAAACAAGGCCCGCACCCGCTCCTGGGGGAAAACAGTCACATGCTTGAAAGTGATGTCGTCCAACCGGTAGAGCGGTCCTTCTTCGATATAGAAAGTCACCGCTGCCGTCAACTCGGAAAGGTTGCTGGTCAGCAAAACGGCGGTAGGCTTTGTATTCGCTTTGAAGTATCCATGCTCCTGCCACTGCTGTCTCGCCACTTCAGCCGCCACATGATTCAGTTCAGTTAATTTGGGATCAGACGTCCAGCTACGCTGTTTGAGAACTTCTGAGATCTGTTCCTGTTCTTCCACAGGCATGTGGATGTTGCCGGTGAAGGTTACCGCCTCAATTCTGGCAGGAATCTGCAGTCGCGGTTGTAGCTTGGCTCGCGAGAGCTTGGTCTGCGGTGCGCGGGAACAATAGCCGGATATCTGATTTTGGGAGTTGATTGACAGGGCTGAGGTAAGCACGCACCCTGCGCTCAAGAGGAAGGCGACGGCTCGCAAGCTGCCGGCCATGGCGGTAATTATAGGACGAAATCAGCTCGAAAATGCGCGTATATGGCCCGAGTTCCGCTCCTCTCCGCGTCGTGCAACAATTACAACATCAGACGAATGGTGATGTCAGACGTCATTGCGGTGGTGGGCGGCGGGCCGGCGGGAGCGATGGCCGCGGCAGAGTTGTCTTCGGCTGGGCGCAAAGTCGTTCTGATTGACGAAAAGCTGGCCTGGGAAAAGCCCTGCGGTGGTGGGCTCACAAACAAGGCGCTTGAGAGATATCCGTTTCTGGCGGAAGCCGGAGTGGAACGCAACTGGGTGCGCGGCTGCGAACTGGTCAGCCCCAGTGGCCGGCGCGCCTGGTTCAAACTGGATAAGCAGATCGCCATCTTTTCGCGCCGCGTGCTCAACGGCCTGTTGCTGGAACGCGCGCGGGCGGCGGGAGCTGAAATTGTGCGCGAGCGCGTGGTGGAGATTGGCGGCGGGCCCGGAACCTGGCAATTGCGTACGCGACAGGGCGAACTCAGGGCAGCCTACGTGGTGCTGGCGGCGGGAGCCCGCAATCCCTTCCACTTTTCTTCCGCGCTGGCGCCCGCCGACGTGATGGCCACAGCGGGCTACTACATTCCTGGCAGCGGCGACTCCATTCATATCTCTTTTCTGCGAGGGGTAGAGGGCTATATCTGGCTGTTTCCCCGGCGCGATCATTTCTCCGCCGGCATTTGCGGGAAAATGAACGCAACTCCTACTCGCCAGTTGCGGAGAACGCTAGAAGAGTTTCTGACCCGGCGCGGTTTCGACCTCGAGCAGGCCGAATTTTATTCCCACGTGCTGCCCGCGCCGCGCGCCTCCACCTTCAGCGAACTCAAATTGCAGGGAGACGGCTGGGGGCTGATTGGCGACGCCGCCGGATTGGTGGACCCCATCACGGGAGAAGGCTTGTACTATGCCCTGCGCTCTGCGGAGTTGCTGGCCGAGGCCCTGCTGAAAGTTGAACCGGAGCGATACTCGCACGCCGTCCGCAAAGAGATTTTGCCGGAACTGCAAACCGCGGCGCGCTATGCCGACCGCTTCTACCGCGGCAACTTTCTAGGCGGGGCGGTGCTCGACCGCGTGGTGCAATTCACCGCGGGTAGTGGGCGGGTGCGGCGGCTGATGTGCGATGTGTTCAGCGGGAGGCAAGGATATGCGGGCTTGCGCAGGCGGGCGTACCGTACGTTTGTGAGCGCATTACCGGAAGTTTTGCTGAGCAGGGGACAAGCCATCCACGCAGAGGTCGCGGAGTAGCAGGCCTCCGCTTCCGTTCGCCGGCGGTATTCCACAGGGCCGAGGGCGCCCGCCCATGCACCGGCGCTGACTCCAGACTCACTTCTGGTGCTATGCCGCGTCACGGAGCGCATGACCAGGATCGAGAATCAAGTCTTCCATTCGCCCTTGGAACGGAGTAAGCACCTCCGCACCGGAGGCGGTGACCGTTACCATGTCGCAATGGCGCACTCCGCCCCAGCCTTCAATGTACACCGCCGGCTCCAGGTTAAAAACCATCCCTTCCTGCAGCGGTTCCTCGGACAGGGGGTGAAGACGAGGGCGGGCGTTGTGCGCGATGGCGGCGAATCCCACGCCGTGGCCAGTGGAATGTTTGAATTCCTTGTCAAAACCGTGCGCGCCGAGGATGCTGCGGGCTGCATGGTCCACAGCGGAAGCGCGGACACCCGGACCGATGGCAGCGAGTGCGGCAGAGCGGGCCTCAAAAATGGCGCGGTAGATTTGCTCGCGGCGAAGGTCGGGCACGCCCAACAAGTAGGTACGTGTAACGTCCGTCCAGTAGCCGTCAGCGTAGGAGTTGCAGTGGATCAGCGCCAGATCGCCGGGCTGGATTTTTCTGGAACGCGAAAGAGCGTAAGCGCCGGCGGCTTTCGCCGAGTTGGGGCCAGACATGCAGAAGGCAAAACCATCGGCGCGCACCACCCCATTTCTTCCCGTGCCCCGTCCCAGGCGTCCGCGGAAGAGGGCAGCGGCCTCGATCTCGCTCATGCCGGGATAGAGCCGGGGAGCGCCCCAAGCGAAGGCTTGCTCCGCCAGGGCGCAGGCGGCGCGAATCCGGTCCACTTCATATGGAGTCTTGAGCATGGCCCAGACCGCCAGCAGGGTGTCGGCGCCGACCAGAGCCGCCGAAGGCAGGGCTTCAATCAGCAACTGCACGATGGAGGCGCCATACAGGTGCATAGCAACATAGCAGGCGGGTTCGGTAGCGGCTCCATGTTCGTAACCGATGCGCGCGTGAGTAATCCCGACTGCCTGGGCGCACCCCCGCAGGGCGTCGAACGCGGCTTCGCCGGTGGATTGCAGCTTGTCCAGGCGGCCGGGCCGGAAAGTGCGGATTTCGTCCGCCCAGCCAGCGCGAGCCAGTTCCTGCTCGTCTTCAGGAACAATCAGGCAGATACGGCCTTCGCTGGTGGCGATGGCGATGCTGTCGCCGATTACAGGCCAGTAGCCGGAGAGCAGCAGGACATCGTCGGGCAGGGTGCAAAGCATGGCGTCCAATTGCACTCGCTGCAGGCCGCGGCGGATCCGGTCAATTCGGTCGTGGTCGCGCATAAAACCAGTCGTCAGTGGCCAGTGCTCAGTGGCCGAGTCAGAGCACCGGCTGGCTTCCTGGTCTGGCTACTTAACCACTCGGCCAAACGGCTAATCAGCCAGCCCACATTCATCTCCTCTTGAGCAGCACGGTAGCCGCCACCGCTCCAGCCAGGACCGCACCCGTGATCACGCCAGCCCGCATCATGGAGCGCTTTTGCGCCTGCAGTCGCGGTTCCACAAATTCTTTTTCAGGATACGCGCTGCGTAACCCGTGCGGGCCATGCCTTTGTGCCAGCGCCAGCACCTCGGCGGTATGCAGAGCGTAGCGGCCGGTATCCTGCTCGATCTGCTCCTTGCAGCTGAAGCCGTCGGACATGATGATGGTGGAGAGTCCTGCCTTGCGCACCGCCGGGAGCAGCACCCTCTCGCCCGCCTTCATGGAAACCTCATACTTCTCCTTTTCATAGCCGAAAGACCCAGCCATTCCGCAGCAACCCGAGTCCAGTTCGCCGATCTCCAGCTCCATTTTTTTGAGCAGCTCCTTGTCGCAATCCATGCGCATGATGGCCTTATGGTGGCAATGGCCGTGGAGCACGGCTTTGCGTCTCAGTTTCGGCGGCTGGTAATGCGGTGCTTTCTTTTGCAGGAACTCTGCCAGGGTGAAGGTCTGCTCCATCAGCTTGTGGGCCTGGTGCGAATCGGGGCGCAGCCCGTTCAGTTCATCGCGGAAAACGGAACAGCAGCTCGGCTCCAGCACCACCATGGGAGTGCCCTGCACGATTTCCGGCTCCAGCGCCCGGAAAATCTGATCGAAATAGGACTGGGCCATATCCAGGAACCCATAATCGTAGAGCGGCCGGCCGCAGCAGAGCGGCTCCCGGGGCACGACCACCTGGTAGCCAGCCCCCTCCAGCACTTCGACCGCAGCTTGGGCGGTTTCCGGCTTGAAATAGTTGTTGAAGGTGTCCGCAAACAGGAGCACTCGTTCCCTGCCCTCATTACGAATGCCGCGCCTGCGGAACCACGCCTTGAAAGTCTGAGGAGCGAAGGCAGGAATCTGGCGCTGCTGGGGCGCGCCGACGGCATATTTCGCCACATTTCGCAGCACCGGCAGTTGCGTAAACAGATTGGCAAAGCCGGGCGCGAGGGAAGCCAGGCGCGCCCACTTGTTGATCCAGCCGAAAGCATAAGCATATCGCGGGCGCAGCCGTCCTTCCCAATAATGCGAGAGGAACTCGGACTTATATGTGGCCATGTCCACATTGACCGGGCAGTCGCCTTTGCAGCCCTTGCAAGAGAGGCAAAGGTCCAGCGACTCTTTGACGTGTTCGTCGCGCCAGCCCTCCCGGATCACATCGCCGTGCAGCATCTCCCAGAGATGATGGGCGCGACCGCGGGTGCTGTCTCGTTCTTCGCGGGTCACCATGAAGCTGGGGCACATGACGTCATCATCCACTTTGCCATCTGTGCGCCGGCACTTCCCGATACCTACACAGCGCAGCACGGCGTGCGCGAAGCTGCCTCCATCCTCCGGGTATTTGAAATGCGTCGCCGGCTCCCAGGGCGCATAGGCCGGCCCCAGGCGCAGGTTCTCGTCAATGCGATAGGGGTCCACCACCTTGCCGGGGTTCATTTTCCAGTCGGGATCCCAGATGGACTTGAACTCGCGAAAGGCTTGCACCAGTTCCGGTCCGAACATCTTATGGAGGAACTCGGCGCGCGACTGGCCATCGCCGTGCTCGCCGGAGAGCGAGCCCCCGAATTTGACCACCAGGTCGGTGGCCTCCTCCATGAATGAACGCCATTTCCTGATTCCGGGAGCGGTGTAAAGATCAAAATCCACGCGGCAGTGGATGCAGCCCTGGCCAAAATGACCGTAGAGCGCTGGATTGTAGCTGTACTTGTCGTACAACTTCCGGAGCTCGCGCAAGTAGTTGCCGACCTTTTCAGGCGCTACCGCGGAATCCTCCCATCCTGGCCAGGAATCCGGTTCGCCGGGCACAAAGGCGGTGGCGCCCAGCCCGGATTCGCGAATCTCCCAGATGTGGTGCTGCTCTTCTTTATCCACGAACAGTTTCATGCAGGGAGGGTTGGAGCGCTTTTTGAGATCATCCATCAGGCGGTGCGCTTGTTCGATCGCCTCTTGCTCTGTGCCGCAGCCGATTTCCACCATGAGCCAGCCTTTACCTTCTGGCAGCAAGGGCAGGTACTTGCGGTGGGGGCCGCCCTTCTTCTGGACATTTTCTATGAGGCGGTCGTCGAGGCCCTCCAGCGCGATGGGCGAGTACTTCAGCACCTCGGGAATGTCGTCCCCTGCCTGGTACACATCCGGGTAGCCGAGCAAGAGAACTACGCGCTCCGGATGGTTGTAAATGAGTTTGACCTTAGCTTCCAGGATGGTGATGCATGTGCTTTCACTGCCCACCAGAGCGCGGGCCAGATTGATGCGGCCGTGCTCGTCGGGTATGAGCTGGTCGAGGTTGTAGCCGGATACGCGGCGGATGATCTTGGGAAAGTTTTTTTCGATCAGAGGCTGGTACCGTTGGCGCAGGGACATCAGTTTGGCAAAGATCTCGCCCACCCTCCCGGGCTGGCGCATGCGTTCCTGCCACTCAGCCTCCGTAAGCCAGCCGGCCTTGAGGCGAGTACCGTCGTAGAGCAGAATGTCCATTTCTTCGGTATTGTTTACCGCCGGGCCGTTCATCTGCGCGTGCGCCCCGCAGGAGTTGTTGCCCAGCATACCGCCGAACACGCAGCGGCTGTGGGTGGCGGGTTGCGGGCCCCAAGTCAGATGGTGGGGACGCGCGGCCTTGACCAGGTCGTCACAGATGGTGCCGGGCTGCACCCGCGCGTAATTACCCGAGGGATTGAGTTCGAGAATGTGGTTCAGGTATTTGGAGAAGTCAATCACCACGCCCACGTTGCAGCACTGGCCGGCAAGACTGGTACCGCCGCCGCGGGAGAGCACGGGGGCGCGGTACGTGCGGCAGACGGCCATGGCCTGCGCCACGTCGTCCACGCTCTTGGGAACTACCACACCAATGGGCACCTGGCGGTAGTTGGAAGCGTCCACAGCATACATGGCGCGAGTGCCGGCATCGAAGCGCACCTCACCCTGCACGTTTTGGCGCAGCTCAGATTCCAGGGCGGCCACGTCCACGGCATCGGCTGAGCGCCAGTCGGGCGGGCGCATTTCAATCGGCTTTCTGAGTTCTTCTTCCGAAACCACGGGAATACGGCTGGCTGACATTTGTTCTCCCTAAGCGGCAAAGCGTTGCGCGTCCACCTGCTTGAGTTCCAGTCCCAGGCCAGGACGCGAAAGATCGGGGCGCAATTCGCCGTTAACGAGTTGCGGCAAGCCTTCGAACAACATGCTCTCAATGCGCACGTGATCGTGAAAGTACTCGAGATTCTTAAATGGAGTTACCGCGCAGGCGGCGTGGGTGTGCAGGGCCGGCGCCGTATGCCCGGAAAGGGGCACATTGTGCGCCTGGCATAGCGCCGCCACCTGCAGGAAGCCGGTCACGCCGCCGCAGCGCGTAATGTCCGCCTGCTGCACGTCCACCGCGCCCGCTTCCAGCATGCGGCGAAAATAAAAGATGTCGTAGCCGTACTCACCGGCGGCAATCTCCATCATGGCCGGAGCACGGTCGCGAATAAGGCGCAGCCCTTCCAGGTCATCGGAGGAAACGGGCTCTTCAAACCAGAACACACCGAACCCGGTGAAGAACTCAGCCTGATAGAGCGCTTGTTTGCGGCTGTAGGCGCCGTTGGCATCCACGAACAGCTTGGGCTCATGCCCAATGGCTTCCCGAGCAACGCGCACCCGTTCCATGTCCCGCTTGGGCTCGCGGCCGATCTTCATCTTTACCGCCGGAATACCTTCTTTCACCCAGCCGGCAAGTTGCTGCGCGAGGCGCTTGTCGGAGTACGACGTGAACCCGCCGCTGCCGTAAACCGGCGCGCCCGGGCGAACCTGGCCCAGCAGCCTCACCAGCGGCAGATTCAGCAGGCGCGCTTTCAAATCCCACAAAGCGCAATCCACCGCGGAGATAGCGGCGGAACAGATTCCCGGCCGGCCTAGGTTACGGACGCGCTTCCACATCTCCAGGTAGGTATCCGTGACCGCCATCGCATCGCTGCCCTTCACCACTTCCGAAAGCACACTGTGAATCAGTGTGGCTGCGGAAGCGTCGGCGTAGGTATAGCCCAGCCCGGTGTGGCCGCCGCCATGCACTTCCACCAGAACCATGGTGGTCTTGTCCCAGTGGAGGGTGCCGTCGGATTCGGGAGAGTCGGTGGGCACGATGAAGACGGACACATCAACGCGCTCGACCGGCGGGCTGGCGGATAAAGCAGTCATTCAGGCATCTAAGGCCGGCCGGCGGCGACGATACTGATTCGGCGAACGGCCTATTTCTACAGATGTCATTAATGAGCGAGCAGGTTAGCTTGCTGCAGCACGGATCACTCCTGACACGATGCTTTATGGAGTAATGTTTCGCCCCACGAACGCACCGCCCGTGGTTAACCCGCTGTCCGGAGGATGCGGCGTGCACCAAAAGCGATGCCTTCAAAAGCCGGTAAGGGGTGACTGAACCGTCCCTTGCGGGCAGCTCTGCGCCACGCTCTTTGGCGGCAAACGCCAGGTTACCGGGCGCATCGTATTTGACTGGGTGCATAGTACTTAGGGGTTCGCATCAGATCCCGCGTGAGCGGAGAGCAGTTACTCGTATGTCTTTATAAGATCTCGTATGTCTTCATAAGAAAAGGAGTTCCCTCATGACCGCATCAGATGTGCTCGTCGAGTGCTTGATTGATTGGGGAGTGGAAGTAGTTTTTGGACTGCCCGGTGATGGCATAAACGGGCTCATGGAGGCGTTGCGCACACACAAAGAGAAGATTCGATTTCTGCAGGTTCGTCATGAGGAGACCGCCGCCTTCATGGCTTGCGGCTACTCCAAGTACACCGGGAAACTGGGCGTTTGCCTGGCCACCTCGGGCCCCGGTGCCATTCACCTGCTCAACGGGCTCTATGACGCCCGCATGGACGGCCAATCTGTTCTCGCCCTCACCGGCATGCAGTACCACGACCTGATCGGCACTTTCACCCAGCAGGATGTGGAGACGGACAAACTCTTCATGGACGTTTGCGTGTACAACGAGCGCATCATGGGGCCAACCCATGTGCAGAACGTGGTGGACCTGGCTTGTCGCACCGCGCTGGCCTATCACGGGGTGGCGCACATCACCATCCCGGTGGACTTTCAGGACGCCAAGGTAGAAAAAAAGGATCGCTCGAAGCGCAATCTGGCGAACTTCACCAATGCGGTGCAGACCCAGAGTTACAAGCTGCCGGCTGACAGCGAACTGCACCGCGCTGCCGAGATCCTCAACCAGGGGAAGAAGGTGGCGATCCTGGCCGGACGCGGGGCGTTGCGCGCCGGCGATCAATTGGAGCAAATTGCCGAGCTGCTGGCCGCGCCTATCGCCAAGCCCCTGCTGGGTAAATCGGTGATTCCGGATGACAGCCCGTACACCACTGGCCCAGTGGGACTGCTGGGCACGGCGCCGTCGCAGGAGGCGCTGGAGGACTGCGACACACTGTTCATGGTGGGTACCTCGTTTCCATACCTGGAATTCATGCCCAAGCCGGGACAGGCCAAAGCCGTACAGATTGATATTGACCCCAAACGCATCTCCTTGCGTTATCCCGTAGATGTCGGCCTGGTTGGTGACAGCAAGGGCGTGATCGAGCATCTGATTCCGCTTTTGAAACGCAAGGAGGACCGTGGTTTTCTGAAGACGGCGCAAGCCGGCATGAAGGACTGGTGGGAGCGCATGGAGAAAGAGGCCAGCCGCATGGATAAGCCCATGAAGCCGCAAGTGCCGGCGTGGGAACTGGGCAAACGCTTGCGAGATGATGCCATCGTGAGCTGCGACAGCGGCACCATCGCCACCTGGTGGGCGCGGCACGTTCCCGCTCGCAGGGGACAGATGCACAGCCTCTCCGGCACGCTGGCCACCATGGCTCCCGGACTGCCCTACACTCTCGCCGCCCAAGTCGCCTATCCAAACCGGCAATGCGTCGCCTTTGTGGGGGATGGCGGTTTTTCCATGCTCATGGCCGATTTCGTCACCGCGGTGAAATACAAGTTGCCCATCAAGGTGGTGATTATCAAAAACGACACGCTGGGACAGATCAAATGGGAGCAGATGGTGTTTTTGGGGAACCCCGAGTATGGAGTTCAGCTGCAGCCCATTGATTTCGCCGAGTTTGCACACGCCTGCGGCGGCGTGGGCTTTACCGTAGACGATCCCAAGGAGTGCGGCGAAACCGTGGATGCTTTCCTCAACGCGCCCGGGCCGGCGATTCTGCAGGCGGTGGTGGACCCGCTGGAGCCTCCTATGCCGGGCAAGATAAAGGCGGAGCAGGCGCTGCACTTTGCCGAGGCCCTGGCGCGCGGCGAGCCCAACCGCAGCAAGATCGCGCTCACCGTGGCATCGGATAAAGTTCGGGAGATGGTGTAGTGGTCTGGTGACTGAGGGCAGCCGGATCTCGGACTTAGCGGGCTTCCGGCTGTAACCCTTTCATTGCGCTCACGAAGCTGCCGGATAACTAGGGGCCAAGCCACCGGCAAGTCTGGCGGTCAGCCAGACAGCTAGCCTGCCGCGACAACTGTGGAAACCTGGGCTTCAGCACGGAGCCCTTGAGAACGAATCATGGCGAAGCATGAAGTAGTGGTGATTACGGGCGCGTCTGCGGGAGTGGGCCGGGCCGCGGTCCGCGAGTTTGCCAAACACGGCGCCTGGATTGGCCTGATCGCTCGCGGGCACGATGGCCTGGAAGGGGCGCGCCGCGAAGTCGAGGCTGCCGGTGGCAAAGCGCTGGTGTTGCCCACCGACGTGGCCGACGCCGGGCAGGTGGAGAAAGCGGCCGCGCGCGTCGAAGCCAGGCTCGGGCCCATTGATATCTGGGTGAACGACGCCATGGCCTCCGTCTTCTCCCCCATAAAAGACATGACGGCGGAGGAGTTTAAGCGCGTTACCGAGGTGACTTATCTCGGTTACGTGTACGGCACCCTTTCCGCTCTCCAACGCATGCTGCCGCGCGACCGCGGCACCATCGTGCAAGTAGGCTCGGCCCTAGCCTACCGCAGCATTCCTCTGCAGGCTGCTTACTGCGCCGCCAAGCATGCCGTATTGGGGTTCCACGCTTCGCTGCGCACCGAACTGCTGCACGATAAAAGCAAGGTGCGAGTCACCATGGTGCAGATGCCGGCGCTGAATACTCCGC
>Ga0310810_10007011_pt1 | contig 12801 bp, 10 predicted proteins | sample NCmetagenome_FD_207641 | JGI IMG/M metagenome (GOLD analysis project Ga0310810, IMG submission 207641) | Soil microbial communities from experimental microcosm in Duke University, North Carolina, United States - NC | ecosystem: Engineered > Artificial ecosystem > Soil microcosm > Unclassified ... | reverse complement strand
CTTCGGGAGCGAGAATCCCGACCGCTTGCGACGCGGAGATCTGGCGCTTGAGCTGCTCGACGTAGGCCGTCTTGACTCCCAACCCGACCGGCGTGGAGACGGGTACGGGAACGATGCCGGCGTATTGGGCGCCGAAGAACGCCACACAGAACGACGGCGAGGTGTCGGCGATCAGCACCAGCCGTTCGCCGCGCGAGATTCCACTGCCGATCAGTTTCCGCGCCAGGGACTGCGCCTCGCTGCGCAACCGGCCGTAGGACAGGACGTGCAGCAGGCTGCCCCGCGCATCGAAGAAATTGAGGCCAGTGTTGCCGTCCGCTGCGTAGTCGAGCGCGGTGCACAGGTCGGCAAAGCCGCCGCGACGGAACGGCAAATGCAGGTTGAGGCTTGGGGTCGGCTCCTGCGGCGCGCCGGGCGTCGCCTTCAGCATCGCGTGGACCGACGTCATCTGACGATCTCCCGAGGGCGGCGCGCTCCCAATATTCTGAAGCTCGGCTTTTGGGGGGCCAGACATGCGGCGGCAGCTTGCTTTCCCGCATTCGCCGTTTGCGGCGTTCGAGAGCCTAGATCGGGCCAAATCCCTCCGTCTGTACCGCATTGAACACCCTTGCCGAGCGAGGGGCGCGGTCTCTCAGACGATGCGGCTGGTCTTGTTGCCCCAGTAGCAGTCGCGCAGCAGGCGCTTGTAGAGCTTGCCGGTCGGCAGGCGCGGCAGCTCGGTCTCGAAATCGACCGAGTGCGGCACCTTCTGCCGCGCGAGGTGCTGGCCGCAGAAGGCGATCAACCCCTCCGCCGTCGCCGGAGGCGGATCGATCCCGGGCATCAGCTGCACCACCGCCTTGACCTCCTCGCCGAGATCGGCGTTGGGCACGCCGAGCACGGCGGCGTCGGCCACCTTGACGGTGTGGCGGGAGGCCCGCGCGCCCGAGGCGGCCGGCGTGATCCACACCGATTTCGAGAAAGGCTTCATCCGCGCCGAGACCATCGCCTACGACGACTACGTCGCGCTGAATGGCGAAGCGGGCGCGCGCGACGCCGGCAAGCTCCGGCTCGAAGGCAAGGACTACGCCGTCAAGGACGGCGACGACTTCCACTTCCGCTTCAACGTCTAGCCTAGAACGCTCGGATCGCCAGCACGGCCGCCAGCGCCGCACCGAGCACGAAGCTCAAGGCTTTCCAGAACAGCAGCGGATTGCGCTCGATCAACGGCGCGCGCCCGGTCCCCAGGAAAGCCTCGTTGGGCCGCTTGAGGTCGCCGACGAACTCCCACAGGTCCTCGTAGCGCTTGGCCGGATCGGGATGGACGGCCTTGCGCAGCGCGCCGTCGATCCAGGCGGGAATCTCCCGCTCGCCGTCGAGGGCGGAGACGTAGCGCGCCGCCCGCTGCTGGCCACGCGTGCGGGCGCGCGCCATCTCGGCGCCATAGGGCAGCCGGCTGGTCAACATCTGGTAGGCGACGACGCCCAGCGAGAACTGGTCTGAGGCGGGCGTGCCGCCCTCGCCCAGGAAGTATTCGGGCGCGGTGTACTGGATCGCCCCGGGCACGGCGAGGCGCTCGGCGCCGCCCGCGGTCTCGGCGACGCCCGCCACCTGGACCGAGCCGAAGTCGATGATCTTCACCGTGCCGGTGCGGTCGATCATGACGTTCTCCGGACGCAGGTCGCGATGCAGCATCTCCCGGCGATGGAACGCGCGCAGGCCGCGCGCAATCTGCTCGACGATACCGCGCACGGTGTCGGCGTCGGGCCGCGGATTGTCGACCATCCACTGCGCCAGGGTGCGGCCGTCGACATACTCGGTCACCGAATAGAGATAACTGCGCTTGCGTGATTGCGGGGTCGGCCGCAGCACGTGCGCATTGTCGATGCGCCGGGCAATCCATTCCTCGAACATGAAGTGGCGCAGGTAGGCTGGCTCATCACGCAGCTCGATCGAAGGGATCTTGAGCGCCACCGTCTCGCCGCTGTCGCCGTCGACGGCGAGGTAGACGTGGCTGCGGCTGCTGCCGTGAAGCTGCCGCACGATGCGGTAGCCGTCGATCACCTCGCGCGGCTGCAGCAGCGATGGCAGTGGCAATTCGCCGGCTCGGCCCAGGATCTCGTCAGCCTCGCCGTCGGGCAGGTCCTCGACCCGCAGGATCTGGACGGTGAGATTGTCGGTGCTGCCCTGCTCCAGCGCCTCGTCGACGATCGCCCGCGCCGCGGCATCGAGGTCGCCGGCATGAGCCTTGATGCGCGCCGCCATCGCCGGGCCGGCGACGTGCTCGTACACGCCGTCCGTCACCTGCATCAGCACATCGCCCTTCTGCAGCGGCAGCGAGCGGTAGTCGATATCGACCTGGGCGCTCGCTCCCAGCGCGCGGCCGAGATAGACCTCCGCCGAAGACAGCACCACGCGATGGTCCTCGGTGAGCTGCTCGAGCGCGCTGCCGGCGAGGCGGTAGATGCGCGAATCGCCGATATGGAACAGGTGCGCAGTGGTCGACTTCAGCACCATCACGCTCAGCGTGCAGACATAGCCGCGGTCCTGGTCCTCGCTCAGCCGGCCGCGGCGGGTCTGGGCGTAGAGCCAGGAGTTGGTGGCGTCGATTACCCGCTGCGCCGAGGTCTTCACCGACCAGGCCTCGGAGGTGCAGTAGTAATCGGTCAGGAAGCCCTTTACCGCCGATTCGCTCGCCTCGCGGCTCACCGGGCTGCTGCTGATGCCGTCGGCCAGCGCGACGGCAATGCCCTTGGTGCCGAGCAGTGGCGTCCCCGGAATCATGACGCCGTGGAAGTCCTGATTCGATTGCTTGCGACCTCGATCGGAATGCTGGCCGATCGAGACCTTCAGGTCGCGCGCCATCCTCTCAGTCGGCGTCGACCATCATGCGGCGGTCGATCGCGCGCTTCGGCGCAGTGCGCACATGCGTGGCATAGAGCGTCATGCCGGTGAAGGCGAGGCCGCCCACCAGGTTGCCGACCACCGTCGGGATCTCGTTCCAGAACACGTAGTCGATCCACGTGAAGTGGCCGCCCAGCAACAGGCCGGCGGGAAACAGGAACATGTTCACGATCGAGTGCTCGAAGGTCATGGCGAAGAACAACATGATCGGCATCCACATCGCGATCACCTTGCCGCTGACATGAGTCGAGATCATCGCGCCGACGACGCCAGCGGACACCATCCAGTTGCACAGCATGCCGCGCACGAACAGGGTCAACATGCCGGCGGCGCCGTGCTCGGCATAGCCGATGGTGCGGCTTTCGCCGATATGGCCGAGCGCCACGCCGACCTTGTCGGGCGGCGACGAAAAGCCGAAGGTGCAGACAATGGCCGCCATCACCGCGACGGTGAAGGCACCGCCGAAATTGCCGACGAAGACGAGACCCCAGTTGCGCAGCACTCCACCGAGCGTCACGCCCGGGCGCTTGTCGATCAGGGCGAGCGGGCACAGCACGAACACGCCAGTCAGCAGGTCGAAGCCGAACAGGTAGAGCATGCTGAAGCCGACCGGGAACAGGATCGCGCCGATGATCGGCTGGCCGGTGTTGACGGTCATCGTGACGGCGAACCATGCCGCCAAGGTCAGAATGGCACCGGCCATGTAGGCGCGGATCACCGTGTCGCGGGTCGACATGAAGATCTTCGACTCGCCCGCATCCACCATCTTGGTGACGAACTCGGTTGGTACGAGATAGGCCATTACTGTTTTCCTTTGTCTGAACCGATTGATCCGACGCTCAACAACACTCGGCCACCCTCCAGCCGAACCGGGTAGCGGCGCACGCAGCCCTTGTCGGCACCGGCCGCCTCGCCGTCGGCCAGGCCGATCACCCAGTTGTGCAATGGGCAGGTGACGTGGCGGCCATGCACGATGCCTTCGCTCAGCGGCCCGCCCTTGTGCGGACAGCGGTCGTCGAGGGCGAAGACCTCGTCGCTAGCGGTGCGGAACAGCGCGATGCGACCGCGCGGCGTGCGGACCACGCGGCAGCCGCGGTTGGGGATATCGGCCAGCGCGCAGACCTCGACCCAGGGCATGGCGATAGCGTTCATTTGGCGGCGTTCATTCGGCGGCCTGCGGCAGGGCGAGCTCGGCGACGGGCGCGAATTCGTGCGCGTCCTTGCCGGCCGCGCGCTCGGCCCACGGATCGACCTGGGCGAAGGACTGCGAGAAGACGAAGCGGTCGTACAGCACCCGCCGCCGTTCGGCGTCCTCCATGATATGTTGGCGGATGGTGTCGACGCCGACCCGCTTGGCCCACTTGTAGATGCGCTCGAGATAGCGGCCCTGCTCGCGGTAGAGCTGGGTCAGCGCGCCGATCGCCTCGATCGCCTCCAGCTCTGTGGCGACGTGGCCCAGCAGCTCGGTGCCCTTGATCTCCAGCCCGGCGGCGCCGGCGAAATGGATATCGTAGCCCGAGTCGACACAGACCACGCCGATGTCCTTGCAGGTCGCCTCGGCGCAGTTCCGCGGGCAGCCGGACACCGCGAGCTTGACCTTGGCCGGCGTCCACGAGCCCCACATGAACTTCTCGAGCCTGACACCGAGCCCGGTAGAATCCTGCGTGCCGAAGCGGCACCAGTCCGTACCGACGCAGGTCTTCACCGTGCGCAGGCCCTTGGCATAGGCGTGGCCCGAGACCATGCCGGCGGCCGACAAGTCGGCCCACACCAGCGGCAGGTCCTCCTTGCGGACGCCCAGCATGTCGATGCGTTGGCCGCCGGTTACCTTCACGGTCGGGATGTTGTAGCGCTCGACGACGTCGGCGATGGCGCGCAGTTCCTTGGCGCTGGTCTGGCCGCCCCACATGCGCGGCACCACCGAGTAGGTGCCGTCCTTCTGGATGTTGGCGTGCACCCGCTCGTTGACGAAGCGCGACTGGCTGTCGTCGACATACTCGCCCGGCCAGGTGCAGAGCAGATAGTAGTTGAGCGCCGGCCGGCACTTGGCGCAGCCGCACGAGGTCTTCCATTCGAGCTCCTGCATGAGCTGCGCAATCGTCTTAAGTTCCTTGGCGACGATCAGACGGCGGACATCGTCGTGGCCGAGTTCGGTGCAGCCGCACATCGGCTGGACGGCGGCCGGATTGTAGGTATCGCCGAGCTGCGCCTTGAGCAGCTGCTCGACCAGGCCGGTGCAGGAGCCGCACGACGCCGACGCCTTGGTGTGAGCCCGCACCTCGTCCAGCGACTTCAGCCCCAGGCCGGCGATCGCGCCGGTTATCTTGCCCTTGCACACGCCGTTGCAGCCGCAGATCTCGGCATCGTCGGGCAGTGCCGCCACGGCGGCTGCCGGGTCGAGCGGGATGCCGCCGGCAGCGTAGCTCTGGCCGAAGATCAGCCGCTCGCGGCGGTCGGATACGTCCTCGCCGCGCTTCAGCAGATCGAAGAACCACGGGCCGTCCGCGACGTCGCCGTACAGCACCGCGCCGACGATACGGTTGTCCTTCAGCACCACGCGCCGGTACTGGCCGCGCGTGGCGTCGCGCAGCACGATTTCCTCGCGGTCCCTGGCCTCGGCGAAATCGCCCGCCGAGAAAAGGTTGATGCCGGTGACCTTGAGCTTGGTGGCGGTGGCGCTGGGGCGGAAACGCGCGTCGTCCCCGCGGAGCTGAGCCGCCACGACATTTGCCATCTCGTAGAGCGGCGCCACCAGGCCGAACACCTGGCCGTCGGCCTCGGCGCACTCGCCGAGCGCGAAGATGTCCGGATCGCTCGTGCGCATGGCGGTGTCGACCAAGATGCCGCGGTTGACCGCGAGGTCGGCGTCCTTGGCGAGCTGCATGTTGGGCCGGATCCCGACCGCCATGACCACCAGGTCGGCCGTCAGGCGCGTGCCGTTGTCGAGCTCGACCGCCTCGACTCGGCCGTTGCCGAGGATCGCCCTTGTGTTGGCGCGCGTGATCACCTTGATGCCGCGCGCCTCGATCGCGCGCTGCAGCAGATGACCCGCCGCCGGATCGAGCTGGCGCTCCATCAGAGTCGGCATCAGGTGCAGGACGGTGACATCCATGCCCTGCTCCTTGAGGCCGGCCGCCGCCTCGAGGCCGAGCAGCCCGCCGCCGATCACGACGGCGCTGCCTTTGGCGCGGGCCGCGATCAGCATGGCGTTGACGTCGTCGAGATCGCGATAGGTCAGCACCCCCGGCAAGTCGCGGCCGGGAACCGGCAGGATGATGGGATTGGAGCCGGTACCGATGATCAACTTGTCGTAGGGAACCGTGACCGTGGGCTCGAGGGGAGCGTGGCCGAGACTGCCCACCGCGACGAATTCCGCCGTCACGGTGCGCGCGGTACGGTCAATGCGCGTGACCCTGGCGCCCTTGTAGAGCGTGATGCCGTGATTCACGTACCAGCCGTCGCCATGGATCACGATCTGCTCGAACGACTTCTCACCCGACAGCACGGGTGACAGCATGATGCGGTCGTAGTTCACCCGTGGCTCGGCATTGAAGATCGTGACGTCGTAGGCCTCCGGCGCCTGCTCGAAGAGCCGCTCGAGCGCCCGCCCGGGCGCCATGCCGTTGCCCACGACGACGAGCCGCTGCCTGCTGTGAATGGTCATGTCCGTGTACGCCCAACCGAAGATGCAAACCGCCGCACTTCGGTCCTTCAGAACCGGATGCGGTTCCGGCAGCGTCGCCGGAGCAGGCCCGTCATTGGGCAGGGGTGGAACGAGGCCGCCGTTGGCCTCGCGGGAGCTAGAGCAAGATGCGGGCCAAATCGCGAAGTCGTGAAAATTCAACGCGTTCGGATGAAGCGGCCGCGCAGACGGCCCTCGGCACTGCCCGCAAATCCGGCAGTCACACGATCCGGCTGGTCTTGTTGCCCCAGTAGCGGTCGCGCAGCAGGCGCTTGTAGAGCTTGCCGGTCGGCAGGCGCGGCAGCTCGGCCTCGAAATCGACCGAGCGCGGCACCTTCTGCCGCGCGAGGTGCCGGCCGCAGAATGCGATCAACTCCTCCGCCGTCGCCGGAGACGGATCGATCCCCGGCATCAGCTGCACCACCGCCTTGACCTCCTCGCCGAGATCGGCGTTGGGCACGCCGAACACGGCGGCGTCGGCCACCTTGGGATGGGTGATCAGGAGGTTCTCGCATTCCTGCGGATAGATGTTCACGCCGCCCGAGATGATCATGAACGTGGCGCGGTCGGTCAGGTAGAGATAGCCGTCGGCATCGACGTAGCCGACATCGCCCACCGTGCTCATGGTGCCGTCGGCTGAGCGCGCCTCGGCGGTCTTGGCGGGATCGTTGAAGTATTCGAACGGCGTCGCCGTCTCGAACCACAGGGTGCCGGGCGTGCCGACCGGCTGCTCCTTCATGTCATCGTCCAGCACGTGCAGCTTGCCGAGCAGCACGCGGCCGACCGTGCCCTTGTGCGCCAGCCACTCCTGCGAATTGCAGGCGGTGAAGCCCAGGCCCTCGGTCGCGCCGTAGTATTCGTGGATGATCGGCCCCCACCACTCGATCATCCGCTCCTTGACCTGCACCGGACAGGGCGCGGCGGCATGGATCACGACCTCGAGCGAGCTGAGGTCGTGCTTGCGCCGCGCCGCCTCGGGCAGCTTCAGCAGGCGAGAGAACATGGTGGGCACGAGCTGGCTGTGGCTGATGCGATGCTTCTCGACCAAAGCAAGGTATTGCTCGGGATCGAAGCGCTCCATGACCACGGCGGTGCCGCCCATCCGCAGGGTCAGCCCGACCGCGCCGAGCGGCGCCGAATGATAAAGCGGCGCCGGCGAGAGGTAGATCATGTCCTCGCGGTAGTGCCAGAGCGTCACCAGGAAATCGAACAGCGGCAGCGGCTGCGACGGCGGATTGGCCGGCAGCGGCCGCAGGATGCCCTTGGGCCGTCCGGTAGTGCCCGACGAATAGAGCATCGCCGCGCCCAGGCACTCGTCGGCGACCGGCGTCGACGGCAGGCCGGCCGTCGCCTGCTGGAGGTTGAGCACCCTCTCGCCGTCGCCCGGCCCGTCGACCACCAGGCACAGCTCGACCCTCGGGCAGAGCGGCAGGGCAGCCAGCGCCACCTCTCGCTTGGCCTGCGAGGTGATCAGCACCTTCGACTGGCTGTTGTTCAGGATGTAGGCCAGCTCCTCGGCGGTCAGGAAGGAGTTGACGCAGGTGTAGTAGTGCCCCGAGCGTTCGCCCGCAGCGCAGCATTCGACGTAGCGCGGATGGTTCTCCATGTAGATCGAGTAGTGGTCGAGCCGGCCGAGGCCGCGCTGGCGCAGCAGATGTGCCAGCCGGTTGCTGCGCGCCTCGAGCTCGCGATAGCTGATGGTCTCGCCGCTGCCGGCCATGATGACCGCCGGGCGGTCGGGGTGCAGCGATGCGTACTTGCCGGGATACATGGCGGCGAGCTTAGACTTGGCCGTGCTTTGAACGCAAAGGAGCCGCCATGACCGTCAAGCTCTTCACTCCGCCCACCCTGCCCAAGCGCGGCGGCTACAGCCAAGTCTGCGAGGTCACCCGGGGCAAGCTGATCCTGATCGCCGGCCAGGTGCCGCACGACGTGAACGACAAGATGGTCGGCGAGGGCGACTTCGACGCCCAGGTCGAGCAGGTGTTCAAGAATCTCGGCCGCGCGCTGCAGGCCGCCGGCGGCAGCTTCAGCAACCTGGTGAAGATCAACAACTACTGCGTCGAGACGGTGTCGTACGAAGTGCGCGCCAACTACCGCACCATCCGCGACCGCTTCGTCGACACGACCAATCCGCCGGTCAGCACCTTCATCTATGTGCCGCGGCTCGCCCAACCCAACTGGCTGTTCGAGATGGACGCCATGGCGGTGATCGACGCCTGAGCGCATCCTCGAGGACACAGCACGGCGAGTGCTTCACTACGCCAACCACCGGCCGGACATCGATCGTCGGCTGCGCCAACTCGACCGCGAATGGGACATCGAACGGCTGTTGGAGACCAATGCATCGGCGCTGGCTTTTGCCGGCATCGTGCTCGGCATGGCCAACCGCCGTTGGCTCAGGCTGTCGGCCGTGGTGACGGCATTTCTGTTCCAGCACGCGGTGCAGGGTTGGTGCCCGCCGATTCCCGTCCTGCGGCGGCTCGGCGTGCGCACCTCGCGCGAGATCGAGCTGGAGCGCATCGCGCTCAAGGCACTACGCGGCGATTTCGACCACGTGAACGATGCCAGCAGCGCGATGGAAGCAGCCGCGCGGTGATGCTGCGGCGAGCCGACTGGTCGTAGTAGCCGCAGGCGACCGCCGTATCGGCCCTTTGGCGAAGGCCGCAAGGGCATAGCTCACCTCGTCATGGCGCGAATTCGGCGATCGATCATCTCGCAGGATCGCAGACCCTGCGCCCTACGAGCCGATCGGTCCGCCGTCCTTCTTGGTGATCGCCAGGATCGAAGGCCGCGGCGGGGCGCCGTCCTTGAAGTCGGGCCAGCGCGTGGTCGGCTTTTCGTAGCTCGAGCCGGTGCCCTCGCCGGGATGCTGGACGGCGAGGAACAGGGTGCGGTCGTCGGGCGTCAGGATCGGGCCACAGACCTCGGCACCCCGCGGGGCGGCGAAGAACTGCCGCGTCAGCGCGCGGCCCTCGCCCGCGACGTCGCAGGCATAGAGTCCGTCGGCGATCCCCGCGATCTCGCCGCTGTCCATGGCGATCCACAGTCGCCCCTTGCTGTCGAAGGCGACGTTGTCGGGGCAACTCAGCCAGCCGTCGGCGCTGGTTTCCGGATGATACTTCGTGCCCTCGTGCTTGCCCGGCTGGCCGGCCGCGATGAGGATCGTCCACGTGCCTTCGGTCGAGGCATGGTCGCCGTCCTTCGGCGTCATCTCGAGGATGTGGCCGTGGTCGTTCTTGGCCCGGGGATTGGCGCCGTCGACCTGCTCGGGCTTGCGCGAGCCGTTGTTGCTGAGCGCGGCGTAGACCCGGCCGTTCACGGGATTGGTCTCGACATCCTCCGGCCGGTCCATCGGCGTCGCCTTGAGGAGGTCGGCGGCGCGGCGCGCGCCCATCACGACGTCGGCCTGGTCGTTGAAGCCGTTCTCCGCCGTCAGCGGGCCCTGGCCGTGCACCAGCGGCAGCCAGGCCATGCTGCCATCGGCCGCGAAGCGCGCGACATGGAGCGTGCCCTCATCGAGCAGGTCCCGGTTGGCGGCGCGGTCCGAAGGGTTCCAGGCTTTCGCGGTCAGGAACTTGTAGATGTACTCGAAGCGCGAATCGTCGCCCATGTAGAACGCGACCCGTCCGTCCTTGGCGACGGCACAGGTGGCGCCCTCGTGCGCGAAGCGGCCGAGCGCCGTTCGCTTCACCGGCATCGCCTGCGGATCGTAGGGATCGATCTCGACCACCCAGCCGAACCGATTGGGCTCGTTCGGCTCCTTGTCGAAGTCGAAGCGGTCGGCATAGCGGCCCCAGGCGTAGGCGACGGTGCGGCCGAGTCCGTAGCGCCGCGCCAGCGTCTGGTCGGGATGCGTGTCGGCGGTGCCGGAGAAGTAGAAGTAGAAATTCTCCTCGCAGGTCAGCCAAGTGCCCCACGGCGTGCTGCCGCCGGCGCAATTGTTGATCATGCCGAGCACCCGGGTGCCGGCCGGATCGGCGGTGGTCTTCAGCGCGGCATGACCGGCGGCGGGACCGGCGATGCGCATCGGCGTGCTGGCATCGATGCGGCGGGCATACTTGCTGTCGGCTACCACACGCCACTGCGTAGCCTCCCGCGCGATCTCCAGGACCGAGCCGCCATGCGCCGCCATTTCCACGCCGACCTGCTCGGCCGTCGCCTTCAGGCGCGCCTCACGGCCTTCGCCGATGCCTTCGAACATCAGGTTGGAATTGACGTACTCATGGTTCACCACCAGCAGGAAGCGGTCGCCGGATGTGCTGCCGGCCGGCAGCGGATGCAGCCCGAGATAGTCGTTGTTGTAGCCGAACTGCAGCGCCTGCGCCGAAGCACTCTGGCTCAGCGGATCGTAGGCCGGCGCGCCCGCCAGCACGGGATCGCCCCAGCGGATCAGAACCTGCGCCTCGTAGCCCTCGGGGACATGGTGCGTCGCGTCGAGCCCGTGCGGCACTTCCTTGAAGGTGAAAGAGGACGGCCCGTTGCCGCTGGCCCTTGCCGTCGATCCGAAACCCGGCAGGGCCGCCGCGGCGACGGCACCGCCCAGCAGCGCGCGGCGGGAGATCAGTTCGCCGATCGACGGCTCGCGGCTTGGGTTACGGCTGTCTTCCTCGAAATCTTCGGTCATCGATCACTCCTCGCCGCCACTCTGCCCATCCCGCCTGGATTGCGCTGCTTTGGCTACGGTTGCGTGACAGTGCGCGGCCGGCCCGGCCCTGGGCAAGTCGGACGACGATGAAAGGAGTCCGCCGGTACCGGACCTGCCGCCGCCCCGGTCGGCCGGGGCGGCCACCGCCGACCTCCCAAACTTCCCAGACTTCCCACGACTTCCCACGCTCGTGGGAAGCCTCTGATGCCGATGGCACAAGGGTTTTGGGCGATTCTTCCCACTTTCCGCGACCCCTACCCTTTGCCACGACGCAGGGGTAACGTCACGGAATGGAAGACACCGAGGCGCTGCGCCAGCGAGCCTCGGCCTTGCGCGCCGAGGCCGATGCGCTGACGGACGCCTATCGCCGCAGAACGTGGTGGCGCTTCGCCCTGGTGTTCATTCCGATCCCGTTCATCCTGGTGCTCCTGCGGCTCGAGATCGACGCCTGGCACTACTATCTGTTCGGCGCGGCCTACCTTGGCCTGTCGGCGGTGCTCTACAGCATCGACACCCGGGCTTCGGATCGCTGCGATGTCGCCGAGCGGGCGGCCGAGACCGCGGAACGAGCAGCCCGCGGCCCGGTCACTCCGACCGCTTGAGAGTCCTCTCGCGCCGCACGGTTCCCTCGCGCAGCGCCTCGTAGATCGGCACGTCGCGCAGCAGGGTGGGCACCAGCATCGCGGCAAAGCAGGCGGCCAGCATCGGCAGCAGCAGGGTGAACGCGCCGGTCATCTCGACGATCAGCACCATGCCCGTCAGCGGCGCCCGCACGATGCCGGTGAACAACGCCGCCATGCCGACCACGGCGAAGGTCTGCACCGGAATGCCGAGACCCGGAAAGAGCGCGCTGCAGCCAATCCCGAACATCAAACCCGCCTGCGCGCCCAGCACCAGCATCGGCGCGAACAGGCCGCCGGGCGTGCCCGTCGCGTAGGAGGCATGGCCCATCACGGCCCGCAGCAGGAAGAGAAACGGCAGCACGGCCAGCGGCTCGACGCCGGACAGCGCGCGCTGGGTCAGCGCGTCGCCACCGCCGACCCAGGACGGCGCGAACCAGGCCACCGCCGCGACCGCCGCGCCGACCAGCGCGGCGCGCAGCTCCGCCGGCAGCATGCGGGCGCGCTCGAACGTGGCGAGCGTCGCGAGCAGCGAGCGGTTGTAGCCGACGGCCAGCAGGCCGGCGACCAGGCCCAGCACGAGAAACAAGGGCAGCCCGAGCGTCGGCGCATGGTCGAGCGGCGGCAGCGTGAAGTCGGGCTGGTTGCCGAGGATCGCCCGCGCCGTCGCGATCGCCGTCGCCGAGGCCGCGAGCGCGGCGATGGCGATGCGATGCTCGAAGCGCCGCACCAGCTCCTCGAGCACGAAGATCGCGCCCGCGATCGGCGCGTTGAAGGCGGTGGCGAGGCCCGCGCCGGCGCCGGCCGCCATCAGCACCCGGCTGTCCGCCCAGGCGCGGCGCGTCAGCTCGCCCACCAGGTGGGCGATGCTCGCCCCCATCTGCACGCTCGGCCCTTCGCGACCGAGCGCCAGGCCGGAGCCGATCGCCAGCAGGCCGCCGACGAACTTCACCGGCAGGAGAACGAAC
>Ga0310810_10007010_pt1 | contig 12802 bp, 16 predicted proteins | sample NCmetagenome_FD_207641 | JGI IMG/M metagenome (GOLD analysis project Ga0310810, IMG submission 207641) | Soil microbial communities from experimental microcosm in Duke University, North Carolina, United States - NC | ecosystem: Engineered > Artificial ecosystem > Soil microcosm > Unclassified ... | reverse complement strand
GGTCGACCTTCAGGTCGGCCTTAACGGCCCCACGGGACGGCCTCTAGGGGACTCCAGCTACAATCGACGATGCCAGCGCCCTCCCAGGAGGGAGCCTCATGTCCCGACGTCCCACTGTCATCGCCCTTGCCCTCGCTCTCGCCGCTACGACGCTTGGACTCTCGGCGCAGGGACGCGTCACGCCGCGCGGCCACGCCATCACGGAATTTCGCAGCGACCGCGTCCTCGCGGTGGCCAACTACGAATATTCCCAACGACATCACGATGGCGCGTGGCTCCTCGTGGAATTCGCGGTGCAGGCGCAGGATCGCATCGTCATCCATCGCAATGACCTGAGCCTCGTCACGCCAGACGAACAGGTGATCCCAATCGCCAGTCAGGCCGACTTTCTCGCGGACCACAACGAGATCACGCAGCTGCTGCAGAACGCAACGACCACCCGGCGCACGCTCGAGCCGTATTTCACCTCGCGACCGATCTTCAACACCATCCACTTCGTCAGCATGCCCGGGGGTATCGTCCAGGACTCGGCGATCAGCAATCCCGACGAGGTCGCGACCGGCGATCTGTTCTTCAAATCGCCGGCGGGTAAATGGGCCGCGGGCGCGTATCGCCTGGTCCTGAATCACGACAAGGCGAAGGCCGAGCTCCCGATCACGCTCGAATGATCCCGCACCGACGGCCGAAGGCCGTAACCAGGCCCGCCGAGGGTCAGATCCCGCCGGCGAAGAACTACATCACGCCTGCCGGCCTGCAGCGGCTGATCGACGAACGCAAATTTCTACTGACGAAAGAACGGCCGGCTGTGACTGCGGTGGTGTCGTGGGCGGCTGGCAACGGCGACCGCAGCGAGAACGCGGACTATCAGTACGGCAAGCGCCGGCTGCGGGAGATCGATCGACGCATCCGCTTTCTGACGAAGCGCATCGACGCGGCGGAGGTCGTTGATCCGCAGGCTCCGAGGCGCGGGCGCGCGGCCACGCACATCTTCTTCGGCGCCACGGTGCGGTACGAAACAGCCTCCGGATCCGAACGCGTCGTCAGCATCGTCGGCGCGGACGAAGTCGATCTCGATCGCCACTACATCAGTTGGAAGTCGCCGCTGGCGCGCGCGTTGATGAAATCCGGGCCGGGAGATCGCGTCGTCCTGCACGCGCCCGGGACGACGGAGCGACTGGAGATCCTCGAAGTGCGATATGAACGGCTCGAAGTCACGGCGTTCACGCATCCGCCGGGCGCGGAGTCGTCGGCGGATCGATAGCGAAGGTTACGGAGAAAACGGGATCGCAGGAGAAACGGAGCAACGGGGACGAACGGAGGCAACGAGGTGGACTGCGGCGTACGAGCGGCTGCCGGCTGGCCGCCTGCGGCGGCCTGGTCGTGCGTAGAAGGCAGAAAACAAGCCGCCGGGGTTTCGAGCGCGGTTTGTTTTCTGTCTTCTGCGCACGACCCTATGCGGCCCGTAGGGCCGCGAGCCGGCAACCGCCTCCGTTCGTCTCCGTTTCCCCGTTCCTCCTGTTAAGCCGTTCCCTTCGTCCCCTCCGTCAACTCCAAGACCTAAAACCGGAGGCCCCCGCCAGCGCGCCACATCGTCGGCGCGGTGAAGTTGACGTGCTGGTCGCGGGCCAGTTTCACGAACCAGCGCTGCCAGTCGTACTCCATCGCCTCACCCGATCCGCGCAGGTAGGTTCCTTCATCATCGCGACCCGACTTGTACGACACGTCGAGCGTGAGCCGGCGTGCGCGCGGCATGTAGTGGCGAATCACCACGTGCGAATTCTGCTGGCCGGTACCGAGACGGTTGTCCCAGATGGCGAACGCCGCAACGCTGTCTGACTTGCCGATGTGAACGCCGGCCCCGAGCTGCCACGACTCGTTCGGATCGAATGTGAGGTTGGCGTACGGCTTCAGGTTGGTTCGCGACGCGCCGGCAATCAGATAGATGCGGCGACCGGTTTCCGAATAGACGGAACCGCCGGCGAACGAGCGCGACGCCACCTGGACCGACGGCACGAGCACGAGCCATTCACGTTTGAGGTCGTACTCGATACCCGCGCGGCTCTGGCGGATGTCGTCCTGCGGACCGTACCAGCCGACCCAGCCGGTCCACTGACGTGAGGAATAGCGAACGTTGAGATCGGTCGTGACCTGATCGTCCGCGGTATAGACGGCGTCGGTCAGTTTGCCGCTGTAATCCTGTGCGTCTGCAGGACACGCATGGAGCGCGACGACGGCAGCCAGTACTGCTGCGAGTCGCCGCGCCAGGCGAAGGTTGGTGAGGTTACCGCGCGAACGCGGCATCACGTTCGAGGGCGGCGGGCATGCCATCGACGTGGATCGTAGTCCCGGTGTTCGCGGCGGCGCGATGGGAACCCGGCGAGCCGTTCGTGCCGTTGCCGGCACCGTTCGATCCGGCATGGCGGCTGCGGCGCCGCATCGCCCGGACGATTGCGATCACGCGGCGGCTGTCCGCCTGCGTCACCGCCTGTCGCAACGACAGGCGACCGCGGACGACGGCACGAGCGAGATCCTGCTCCAGTGTGACGACGCCGCTCGACGGCTCGCGCTTGTCGTTCGCGCCAGCGAAATCGCCCATCGAGAGCAGCGCCGAAATCTCCGGACCTTGAGCCGCACCGGTCGTGAGCAGCTTGCTCATGTCGGCTGACGGCGTCACGAGGTCGTGGACGTACGTCCGTCCGCCGCCAGGCCGGCGCAGCGCGCGGAACCCGAAGCCGCCGCGGAAGGTCTGCGCGACGAGCGCGCGATTGTCGCCAACGGATCCTTCGTGCTGAGCGGATACGCGCTGCAGCGCCTGGATGGTGGTCGGCGCAGTGACGCCGAGAATGACGACGCGGCCGCCGGTGGCCGCCTGCAGCACGGCGCGGATCGCGAGATCGCCTGCCGGCGACAGGACGAGCAGCACGTCGGGCGATTCGAGCGCGGCGTGGCGAATCTGCGCGGCGGCATCGGCGTCGGTATTACCAAACTCGCGCTGGCTGACGAACGCGCCAGCGATCTTGATCGAAGCGGTGCCTGTCGGCCGCAGCGCAACAACGAACCCGCCGCGGCGACGCCCGCTGTAATCCGCAACCGCGGACGCCATCGTCCGCAACTCGGTCGCGTCGATCGACGAGACGACGATCAATCCGTCGGTCTCGCAGGCGCCGCGAATGAAGCGCGGGATGCGGCGGTGCAGCGCGGTCGAGGCCGAGGCCTGGGGCAGGCTGAGGATGAAGCCGGCACCCTGGTCGTCCTTGAACGTCCGGCAGATGATCTGGTTCGGGGTCCCGGCCGCAGTGATCCACTCGCCTTCGCGGCCGGCGCGCCAGTTCGGTTCGCCGCCATTGGTGAGACTGGAGACAACGCGCTCAATCGCCGCGGCGTCAACAGGCTGCGAATCGAGCACCTCGATTCGTTCGGCAATGCGAAGCGCCGGGGCCTCACCCGCACGGACGTACAGCGCAGTTGCGCTACGCTCGGCGGCGCGCGCAATCCAGCGTCCCAGTTCGGTCGATTGGGCGGCTGCGCGCGGCTCCGTGGCGACAGCCGGAGCCGGCGGCACGATCGGAGCCTCTGGCATGGCGACGGGAGGCGGTTGAGGAGCAACAGACGGCGGTTCCATAGCAACGGGCGCCGCCGCGACGATGACCGGAGCGGGCGGTGCCACCACAGGCGGCGGAACGACTGCCGCAGGTGGTGGTGCCACGAAGACGGGTGCCTGCGGTTCGGTCACTGGCGGCGCGACCACGGCGACCGATGCCGGCGGTGCGGCAACGGGCGCTGGTGCCGGCGGCGGAGCGACGGCTGCCGGCTCGGTTGAAATGGGTGCCGCGGCCACAGCAAGCGGCGCGGTTACAGGTACCGGTGCGACGGAGCCGTGAAAGTGTTCGACGATGACCGCGGGTGCTTCCACGGCGGCGGGGGCCTCAGGCACTTCGACGACAACTTCTACTTCTTCGAGTTCCTGTGGTGCCGGCGCTGGTGCAGGGGAGGCCGTCACCACGATGCGCCGCAATTCGATCACGAGCTGCCCATCGCGGCGTTCGCCTCGCACGCGCAGCGGAATGGCCATGCCCTGGAGCGGTTCCTCGACGACGCCAACGTCCTGGAGGGTGCGTTGCGCGTCGCTCGACAACATCTTTCCGGCGAGTGCCTGGACCGCCGCGTTGGTCAGCGGGGTCTGGCCGATGTCGTGGCGCCGATCACCCTTGGCGACATGTGGCGGCTGACCCTCGCGCAGCACGACGGCGTCTGCCGCGGCCTGCTCCAGCGCGTCGCACAGGGACCCGATCAAATCCATCACTCACTCCGCTTCCGTCAGGTGCTCCGAAAACCGCAACGCCGCCCGGAACAGCGGCCTGGGCGCCACCGCGTGGACGTTGCATCGAATCACCACGGCGCGCACCACGCGCCGGTTCCCATTCATGCGCACCGAGACATCGACGGTGCGTCCAGGACACAGACGCTGGGGCGTCTCCGCCAATGCCCCGGTCTGTGAGACGTTCACGATGGCCGACTCCGCGACGCCGAGAATCGTGAGTCGCAACCCGCCAGGAAACTCCTCGGGCTTCAGCCGGCGCGCATGCCGACGATCCGGCGCCGGTGCATCCGCGGGGTCATCGACCACCGCCACGGCAGTCGCTGACGTCTCGAAAGAAGTTTCGGCCGTTTGCCAGCCGGCCTCCAGTTGCGCAATCAGATCGTCGAGTGATCGGTCCATCGGAACCACATTGGGACTCAGGAGAACGGTAACGTCGTTCATCGCACGTCCAGCTATGCAACGGAGCCGCCAGTAGTCGCCGTGGAGTCAGACAACTTCTCTTGGGAAGCGGCGTGCACTGGAGGGCAGCCGGCCGAGGATCGGCGACCCTGAACTCTGAGGCGGTTCAGAAATTCTGATATTTCCAGACCGGAGCGAGAACTCCGGTCATCATCCCGGTGCCTCGCCCCTGTTTCTATTCTGAGACGGGCCGATCGTCAGTTCCCGCGCGGCTGCTGCGGGTTGGGAGGAGCGCCGCCGGCGCGCGCACCGCGGCCAGCCGCACCCGCGCCGCCACCGCGGAAGCTGGCCTGCAGCAGGTGTGTCAGGGTGTGCACGTAGCGCAGCTTGCCGTTCTCGATGCGGAAGGTGTGGACGTCCGGCGCGCCGCTGCCGCCGTTCGGACTACCGGCGCCGAAGGTGCAGAACACCGTGACGGTGCCCATGTCTTCATCGACGACGAAGCGGCGATTGGCGATGTTGACGCCGCTGGGCACGCCGACGTCGCAGCTATCCATTGGCGATCCAGTGCCGGTGTGCATCCCGCCTTCGGTTCGCTGGCAGGGGTACCCCCACGGTACGAGATCTTTCTTGCCCTCGAGGAACGCGTCCAGATAGGCATTGGCCGCGGCGACCAGGGTGGCGCGCGAATCACGCCGGTTCGCCGCAATCGGCTCCCACTTCTCCTCGGTCGCCCACTTCAAATAGGAGTCGGCGTTGAACAGCCAATACCCGGTCGTCGTCCACAGGATCTCGATTTCCGCGATCTTGTCGTGGTTGACGCGCAGGCGCGTCCCGAAGACATACGGCTTTTCCTTGCTGGTGACGACGACCTCGGTGAAGGTCTGGCAGGTGGAGGGATCGATCAGCGTGCGCTGGTGATCGATCTTCATCGGCGTCTTGATCAGGCCGTTGGCGATGTCCGCCGGGGCGTTGTTCTCGTAGTACCCCAGCCCCATGGCCAGCGGCAAACCGGCGGTGTCACCTTTGGTTTGCGCCGCGAGATAGAGATCGGTCGCGTGCTGCAGGCCGGCCCTGGAGCACGACACCTGGGCAAACACCGTCGCCGGAGCCAGCAGCGCGGCCGTCAGCACACCCGCAATCAGCGCCATGCGTGTCATCGAAGTCCTCCGGAGGCGGCCGGCATCGACCGCGTCGCGTCGCAGATCAATATCACCGCGGGGGATGAACCGCAAAGATCGGCGTGAACGCGGGGCTACGACTTCTCGTCCGGGGGCGCGACGACGAAGTCGGCGTGCTTCCAGGTAAAGGGGGGCGACTGGCGGCGATCGGTGCCCCGCCGCTCGGCGGGTGCGTCCTCCGCCCCCTCGCGGCGATCACCCAGACGCCGGTCCCATTCGATGCTGACCGGCATTTCCGACGTGTCGCGGTTCAGCAGGTGAAAACGGCGCAGGGCGCCGCGGCGAACGAAAATGCGTAGAAACGACACGGCACTCATTCCACGACTCCGGCCGACACGGTCTCGTCCTGGCCATCCTCGTCCGGCGTGGCTCCGGGTTGGCGCTCGATGAGTGAGCCGGCAAGGGCAATCAGCAGGTAGATTTCCATTCGGGCTCCTTACGACAAACTCACATATCGGCAAAAACTGCACACTCCTGCAGAGCCACCGTGCGACCGTCACAGAACTGGCGAAATTGCATTGCCGGGTCGTCGCCGGGTTTCCCCATTCCGCGGCCATCCCACCGCGCAAAATCCGCGCGGCAGGGACCCCGGCGTCTCCTCGCCGCCAGGAGCACTTGTCACGAGAGTGGCGGCTGCGGGCGAAACGGGGAGGCCCCTCCCGGCGCCACCCGCGAGAGCAATTTCGCAGCGATTCCGGGAGCTACCGGAATTGGAGGTGGTTGGAAATGGGGCCGCGGCAGGGACGATGAAGGGAAATCGTTGAGGCGAGCTTCAAGGGCGGGTCGGAAGACCCGCCCTTGCGTCCGTATTTATATCAGCGCGTCAGCGGCGACCGCGCTTTGACGACGAGCGCGACCGGCTGGTGGCGCGGGAGGATGAGGACGACCGCGATCCCTTTGAACGGGAACCGCCGCGGTCGTTGGCGCTGGCCATCGCCCTCGCGCCGCGCGACGGGCGGGTCGCGCGGAATATGCCCGGCTCCCCTGCTTCGTCGTCCATCCCGCGCAGCAACGCCTCGCGATTCACCTTCGACTTCGCGATCGTGTTGAGTTTCTCGTCGGCGGCCTTCTCCTCCTCGAGCGTTTCGCCAAGAAGATCCTTCGCCTGCTCGTGGCCGAGCATGTCCGCGAAGTACGCGAGCGTGCCGTACGAGGCGATCTCGTAGTGCTCCGCCTTCTGGGCTCCGGCGATCAGCGCTGCGTCGAGTATCGGCCCGTCGAGCTCCTGCATCGCCGTCTTGCTCTCCTCGACGATGCCCATGATGCCGTCGCATTTCTTGCCACGCGGTTTCTCGCCCAACGTGCGGAACACCTCTTCGAGCCGCGACACCTGCCCTTCCGTTTCCTGCAGGTGGTTCATCAGGGCCATCTGCAATTCGTCACTCTCGGCAGCCTTGGCCATTTTCGGCAGCGCCTTGGTCAGGCGCTTCTCGGCGTCGTACATGTCGCGCAATTCCTCGACGAACAGTTCCTGCAGGGATTTCGCTGCCATCCTCGCCTCCTCATGACCGGAACGCCGCACACACCCTCATGACGCGACGATCCATTTGACCAGCAACAGGTCGGTTCACGTGCGGCCATGCAAGGCGGGCTCCGCTAGAGAATTTCCTTGAGGCGTTCGGCGGGGCGCGCGAGGATCGCGCGCGCGCCTTTCTCGACGATCGGACGTTGAATGAGGTCGGGATGCGTGGTCATCAGATCGATGACCTGCTCGTCGCTGAGCTCGCGATCGGCCAGTCGCAGTTCCTTGTAGATCGGCTCCTTCGTGCGCAGCAGATCGCGCGCCGGCATGCCCATCTTCCGCAGCAGTTCCTTCAGCTTCGTGGCAGGAATCGGGTCGGTGTAGTAATCCACCGCGTCGAAGTCGACGCCGGCATCCCGAAGCGCGGTGTACACCTGGCGACAGGTCGTGCAGGTGGGCTTCTGATAAACGGTGATCTTCATGATGATGGGATCTTAGGCATAGAATCCGGACGCTTGGAGGAACCATGCGACTGTTGATGACCGCGATTCTGCTTGTCCTGTCGGCGACCGCCGGCCTCGCGCAGCAACCCGCTGCCGCACCGGCCGCGGACGCCCTGAAGATGTTTCAGACCAGCGCCGACATTGGCGCAATCGTCGCGCGGCTGAAGGCCCAGCCGGCGCAGCCGCTGCGCTCGGCGCCGATGTTCACGATGCCCGGGTACCGCGTCAACATCGAATATCGAACCGCCGTGGCGCCCGCGGCCATCCACGAAACCGAGGCGGAGCTGTTCACCGTGATCGACGGCGGCGGGACGTTCGTCATCGGGGGCCAGCTCACCGAACAGACGCGCCAGAACGCGCAGAATCTGCAAGGCAAGAGCATCACCGGCGGCACGTCCCGGAAGGTGTCCAAGGGCGACTTCATGCTCGTCCCGGCGGGGTCGGCCCACGGGTTCTCGGCCATCGACGGGACGATCACGCTGATGTCCCTCCACCTCCCAATTCAGAAATGACGCGCGGGGACCTTCGGGTCCCCTCTCGTTTCCTCTTCTGGCCGAGGTGCGAATCGCGATGGGGCGAATTCGCGTCCATATAAGCGGAAGAGGCCTCAGCCCCGGACTGGCTGGCAGGCGGAAATCGCACGAATCCGCGCCTGATTCGCCTCAGCTTCGCAGGCAGCGAGCTTGCAGTCCTGAATTAACGTGGCCAAGAAATCGTCCCCATCTCCTCTGTCGTTCAACAAACCGCGAGGGCGGAAGAAGTCCCTCATCGAATGGAACGATCCGTCGCGCCAGGCGCACGTCCTGGACTGGCGTCACCGTGCTGAGGAGTTCGGGCTCGCCGTTCATGAACCGGAAGACGAAGAGGGCCCCGGCTTCCCGGTGCCGCCCGCACATCTACTGGAACACGACGAGCCCGAGGCGTTCACGTCGCAGCGCGTGCGCGACGACCACGATTTCGACGCCGAGCCCGAAGAGGCCGAGGAAGAGGAAGAAGAACAGCGGCTCGCACCAGGGGTCTCGCGCGAGGACGTGGACCTTGTTCGCGTCTATCTCCAGCACATCGGCCGCCGCAAGCTGCTGAAAGCCCATGAAGAGGTGGCGATCGGAACCCGGATCGAAAAGGCGCAGCGGGATCTCGCCGCCGCGCTGGGCGATATTCCGAGCGCCATTCAGACGCTGATTGCGCTGGCGGACCGGATCCGCGGCAAGGGTGAACCGGCGGCTGAACTGATCCTGCTGCCCGAAGGTGGAGAGCTGCAGCCGGAACATATCGCGCCGGTGCTGCGCGCCTTCAATCGGATCAAGAAGCGTCGCTGCGTCATCGACGAACTGCGCGTGAAGCGCGACAACCCGCGGCTGGGGGCAAAGGGCCGCGGCACGATCGACGAGCAGATTGCCCTCGAGCGCCAGGCGATCGCCGAGGCACTCGTCGTCCAGCCGATTCGCCCCTCTCTGATCGACGACATCGTCGCCGAACTGCGGCGCGTGGACCAGGAGTTCAAGACGCTCGAGGCCGCGCCACGCAGTGAACGGCTCGAACGGTGCCGGGCGCTGGAGGCTACCGTCGGCATTCCGCGCGCGGAATTCCGCAGGCGCTATCAGCGCATCGAGCAGGCGGACGAGGTGGTCCGGGAAGAGAAGCGCGAGCTGATGGAGGCGAACCTCCGGCTCGTGGTCTCGATCGCCAAGCGCTACCTGAATCGCGGCCTGTCGTTCCTCGACCTGATCCAGGAAGGGAATATCGGGCTCATGAAGGCGGTGGATCGCTTCCAGTTCCGCCGCGGCTTCAAGTTCTCGACCTATGCGACGTGGTGGATCCGTCAGGCGATTACGCGCGCTATCGCCGACCACGGCCGCACGATTCGCCTGCCGGTGCACGTGATCGAGTCGCTGAACCGGCTGGAAAAGGAACGCAAGGCGCTGCGCGTGGAACATGGCCGCGAGCCGTCGCCCGATGAAATCGCTGAGCGGCTGAAGATGCCGGTGAGCAAGGTACGACTTCTGCTGGACGCACAGAAGACGCCCTACTCGCTGGAAATGAAAATCGGCGAGGACGAAGGAACCGAGCTCGGAGACATTCTGCGCGACCAGAGCGTGCCGACGCCGGAGGACAGGGCGCTCGAAGGGGATCTCTCGAACGAAGTGGAGCGCACGCTGGCGCCGCTCTCGGATCGGGAGAGAGAGGTGCTGCGCCTGCGCTACGGCCTCGGCGCCGACCGCGAGTACACCCTCGAGGAGATCGGCAAGCGTCTGTCGGTCACGCGCGAACGCGTCCGCCAGATCGAGAGCCGCGCGCTGCAGAAGCTCCGCGCCACCAAGCAGCGCGAAGCCGCCGCGCTGTTATCGCGGCGGCCGGCGTGAGACCTGGCTCGTGGGTAGTGGCTCGTGGGTAGTGCCGGTGGGTAGTGGGCTGAAGTGCCGGTAGCGACGAACCGCGACCCACCAGCCACCACCGACCAGCCACCATCCAATCAGCCACCCCCACCAGCCACGGATCACTAATCGCTATCTCTTAGCGATCTCTTACGGGCACGCCCCGGTCACGGCCTTCACCGACGAGACGTTGAGGTGCGGTGTCGCGGTTCGATCGCCGGTGCTCGCACTTGCGGACGCACCGTGGTCGGACGTGCCGGCACTCGCGGTCACGCCGGGCGTCGTGGTGCCTGACGTCCCGACGGCGGACGAGTCGACCTTACCGGTGATCTCGACGCGCTGGCCAACGTAGCTCGCGAGGTCCTTCCCGCCGCTGAGCATGTAGCGACCGCTCTTCGCGGACGTGCTCGCCGATGCAGTGGCGCCCGGTGACGTTGTTCCGCTCGTGCCGACCGGCCCCGACGAGGTCGATCCCGATACACCGGCGGAAACATTTGCCCCGCCTGTGGTGCTCGCGCTCGACAGGACGAAGTCGCTCGTGCCTTCGCGCATCACGCACCCGGTGACCGTGACGTCTTTATTCGCGTTGGCTGCCGTTGAAATCGGCGGCGCCGGCTGGGTATCGCTCTGGCCTCTCTCGGCCGGCGTCTGCTGCGAACTCCCCTGCACCGGCGACTGCGTCGGCTGTTGGCTCGTGGTCTGCGCCGCGACGACCGCCATCGACACCAATGCGGCCGCGCACGTAGTCCCGACAATTCGTCGTGTCATGTAGCCTCCCTGGTGAATGTGATATCGAGAGCGGGAGGGCTGTTGCAATCGGCCCGCCGAGGCGCGTCCGAGGCACTTACTGTCCAGCGATGATTCGCGCGGTCGTGATCGCCTGGCCGAGGTGACGCGTCGAGTGTTCGCCCGCGTGGAAGATCAGGCCGAGTGCGGTAGAGGGAAGCGCGGCGCGGCCGACGGCGCGTGGCTCGAGCACGCGCTCGACGTCGGTTGCCCGCAGTTGTGCGAGTGCCGCATCGATCGTGGCGTCAGCCCGGCGGACGAGATCAGCCAGCGATTCGCCGGGCTCTTCTTCGGCGCGCAGTGCCTGCTTCTGCGAGTCGCTGAGCGCTTCTCCTCGTGCATACGTCAGCAGGCGGTCGAGCGCCCCGCCGGTATGGCGGAGATGAAATCCGATCGAGGCAGCTCCGCCTGGACGTTGCCAGACGTGGGCGGCAGGTACGGTGGCGCCCAGACGCTGCAGGTCTTCGCGTACCTGGAGCAGTGCGTGGACGACCGGCATCAGGACCGGCGCGTAGCCGTCAACCGGACCACGCAACCAGACTTCGGGCAATTCCTGTGGATTCATCAGCTTGCGAGCCTCCGATGATCTGATTACCTTTGGGTTCAAAGGTTCTGATACGAACGAGGGTTTCGGCCCATGCACACGTTTCGATCAGCCGCTCCCCTGCGGACCACTCCTCATTCTGTCGCAGCCTTCCGGCTGATCGATCGCGGCCTGCGCCGCGCGCTGCCGGGGCTCGGCGACTTCGCCTTCGTTCACGTCCGTGCCCGCAACGCGATCGTCGGCGTGGCCGCGGCACATCATCGTGGTGACCAGACGCGGCTGGTTCGCTCGCTGATGCGGGCGTACCGCGTCGCCGCTTCCGATCCCGTCAGCGCCGTGGCGCATGTCATCCGGACCGGCAAGCCGCTGATGCGATCGGATATTTATCCCGATGCGTCCGATCAACCGCCGATGCGTGCGCACCGGGTGACGGAGCTCCATCGCCAACTGGCCCCGCGCTCCGCCCTTGTCGTGCCGATCGTCGTCCGCAATTCAGTGCTCGGTGCGCTCAGCCTGTGCTACTCGGACTCACGCCGCCGCTACTCCCAGGCCAGCCTGCCGGCGGCGCGCCAACTGGCGACGCAAATGGGCTACGTGCTGATGATGGCGGCGGAGCCCCAGGGCTTTCAGTTGACGACGGCGACGCGCGCCCGCCCACATTCGCGCGATGCCGCTCGCGCTCGGCCACGTTAGCGGACCCGCAAGCAGGTCGGCTACGATCGGTTCACATGTCCGCTGAATTGACCGTCGCCGACGTCGAGCGCGTGGCCGCGCTCGCGCACATCGAACTGACGCCCGAAGAAAAGCAGCTCTTCGCGCGCCAGCTTGCCGACATTCTTCACTACGCCGAACAGATCCAGGCACTGGATACGACCGGCGTGCCGGCAACGGCGCACGTCAATGCCGCGCAGCACGAACGAGACGACGTGGCCGCGCCGTCGCTGCCGGTTGAGGAGGCACTTGCGGCAGCGCCGGATGGCGCTCCCGACGCGGGCCTGTTTCGCGTCCCCCGGGTGATCGGCTGATGTCGATCATCGATCGGAGCGCGCGCGCCATCCGTGACGATGTGGCGTCGGGCCGGATAGCGGCGGCCGATGTGTGCGACGCGTTCATCGAACGCGCGCAGGCGACGAATCCCCAGCTGCACGCGTTCAACCTGATCGATGTCACGCGCGCCAGGGCGCAGGCGGCCGACATCGATCGCCGCCGCGCGGCCGGCGAGTCGCCTGGC
>Ga0310810_10007009_pt1 | contig 12802 bp, 10 predicted proteins | sample NCmetagenome_FD_207641 | JGI IMG/M metagenome (GOLD analysis project Ga0310810, IMG submission 207641) | Soil microbial communities from experimental microcosm in Duke University, North Carolina, United States - NC | ecosystem: Engineered > Artificial ecosystem > Soil microcosm > Unclassified ... | reverse complement strand
ACCGGACCAGTGTCGCCGGTCAGGCAGGCGGAGTCCAGGGCCGACCGGTCTCGCAGTCGATGTGCGTGAGCCGGACGGTCGCGCCGACCTCGATGGTGCCGAACACGATCGGCAGCGTGAAGCGGCGCGGCCCGATCGACCCCGGATTGAACACGGTCAGGCCGCGATCCATTCCGATGAACGGCACGTGCGAGTGGCCGCACACCACCAGCGTGGCCTTCTCGGCGCGCGCCAGGCGCGCGACGTCGGCACGGAGAGTCGGCCCGTGCACCGCGATGTGGACGAGCAAGAGGCGGAGCGCGCGGCCGGCGCTCTCCACATCGATGACCAGGGCGTCCGGCAGCTCGCGCGCGCGGGTGTCGATGTTGCCGCGCACCGCGAGGAGCGGCGCGTGCGCCGCCAGATCGTCGAGCACCGACAGCTCGCCGATGTCGCCGGCGTGCAGGATCGCGCGCGGCCGCAGCCGCTCGAGGTGTCCCGCGATCGCCGGGTGCGGCCGCGAGTGGGTGTCGGCCACCACCGCGATCCGCGCCGGTCCATCGCCGAGATCGAGGCGCGCGGTCCTCTTCACCATGCGCGGCGGCATCAGAGGGTCGTACCGCGACCGGGCGAGAAGTGCCAGAAGCTGCCGCCGCCGCGCCCCCGCAGCCTGCTAGCTTGCGATTCGATGGCACACGGACGGGCGATCCTGCTGGTGGCGATCGGTTGCTCGCTCGCGCCGCGCGCTGCCCGGGCCGAGGGCGAGCTCGGGTTGCACCTCCACACCGGCGTGAACCTCGGTCGATCGATCTACGACCAGGCGGGAGACGGCTTCGTGCTCGGCGGCGAGACCAGCCTCGTCCTCCTTCACTCCGGTCGGCAGGACGACGACGGCGTCGATCACGACACGCCCGGCATCCCCATGATCGGGACACCGACCTGGGTCGGGATCTACGGCGATGTGCTGCGCGACACCGGATCCGACACCACGCGGATCTCCATCGGCCCGGAGCTCGGCCGCGAGCTCATCGGCGTCGATGGCGGACTCCTGGTCCAGCTCGGCGACCAGCGGCGCTGGGGCTTCACCGTCCGCCCGTGCCTCACGGTCGGGCTCGTCGCCCTCTACGGGCGCTGGGGCCACTTGGTCGACGATGAGCCGCGCCAGGACGTGGTCGAGACCGGGATCCTGGTCAAGCTGCCGCTCCGGCTGTGGGGGTCGGCACCTCGATAGCGAGCGCGAAGCCGGCTCCTGCCGCGCTCTTGATGGTGAGGCTGCCGCCGGCCAGCCGCGCCCGCTCGCCCACCCCGAGCAATCCGAAGCCACCCTGCGGATCGGCGGCGCCGCGGCCGTCATCCTCGACCGACAGCCGGATGCGATCGGGCTCGAACGTCAGCTCGATGCGGACCCGGCTCGCCTGCGCATGCTTGCGGCTGTTGGTCAGCGCCTCCTGCGCCGCCCGGTAGAGGGCCAGCTCCACCGGCGGGCTGGCGGTGCGCGGCGTGCCGATGACCTCGAGCTCGGTGGCCACGCCGGTGGCCGCGTGCTCGCGCACCAGCTCGCCGACCGCATCCGCCAGCGGCTGCTGGGTGTGCGGCGCGCGCAGCGCGGCGACCGATCGCCGCACGTCGTCGAGCCCTTCCCGGGTGAGGCGCTCCGATGTCACGAGCGCCTGCGCGGCGCGCGCCGGGTCGCGCTCCAGGAGCGAGCGGGCTGCCTCGATCTGGACGTGGATGACCGACAGGTAGTGGCCGAGGCTGTCGTGCAGCTCGCGGGCGAGGCGGTTCCGCTCCTCGATGGTCGCCAGGAGCTCGACGCGCTGCGCGTAGGTCGCCAGCTGCTGGTGCGCCACCGCCAGCTCCTCGCGCGCGCGCTTCTCGCCGACCGCGACCTCGGTGAAGGCGATGACGAACACCGCCGCCGCGACGAAGGCGACGGTCGGCGCGACGACCATGCCGGCGCCCCAGAAGTGCCAGATGATCGCGACGACGGCGGCGGCGTACAGCGCGGCGGCCAGGATGACCCAGCGCCGCCGGTACATCAGGCCGATGATGCTCACGACCGGAAGCGGCGCCAGATCCGACGCCCCCCGACTCCACCACAGGCAGGCGAGCGCGGCCCCGGCCAGCGCCGTCAGGTAGCGGAGCTCGCCGATGCGAACCGTCCACGGGAAGGCGGCGCCGAGCGCGAGGAAGACGGCGCTCGCCGCCAGGAAGCCGGGCAACCACGGCGGCGTCCCCTGCGCGACCATGTCGCTGGTCGCCAGCACCAGCGTGCTCGCGATCCCATCGACCACGACCGCTGCGATGGCGAGCGAGCCGCGGACGCCGAGGTGCATCTTCTCTGCGCGGTCGATCACGCTCGCATTCTGTGTCGTCGCGCCACGCGCTGCCAAGGCCCATGACGTCACGGCAGGAGCATGACCACGCGCATGACCTCCGTCGGATGGCGGCGCGCTCGCCGGCGCGCCAGGGTGGGCCGGCAAGCAAGGAGGCATCGCATGAGACTCGTCACGCTCGTCACGCACCTCGGGCTCGCCGCGCTCGCGGCCGGCTGCGGCAACGACAACGGCAACGACACCGGCGGCGAGGACCCGGACGGCGGCGCGGCCGGCGCGCTCGAGCCGCCGCCCGACGGCGACGGGGTGCAGCTGCACATGAGCTACCGGCTCGCGCCGGGCGAGGTGCACAACTGCCAGTACTACCTGCTACCGGCGGATGACATCGCGGTGAGCCGCTTCGAGCACGCCTACACCAGCGGCGGCCACCACATCATTCTCTATCCGACCGACCTCGCGCCCGACCAGGTGGAGCCCTCCAGACTCGACGTCTTCGACTGCGACCTCATGCCCAATCGCGGGGACGTCGGCTTCGCCTACGCGAGCGCCGGCACCATGAACGGCGAGGAGTACCCGGCCGGTGTCGCGCGCCGGTTCGGCGGCCGGGTGGTGCTGCTCGAGAGCCACATGCTCAACACCGGCGATGCCCCGGCCGACATCGACGTCCGGCTGAACCTGTGGTTCGCCCACGGCACCGTCGAGCAGGAGGTCGGCACCCTGTTCTTCTACGACAACCACATCCTGGTGCCGGCCGGCGGCACCGCCAGCGCGCGCATGTCCTGCGCTGTGCCCGCCAACATCCACGTCAGCTCGCTCGCCTCGCACATGCACGTGCGCGGGACCCACTTCTCAGCTCGCGCCCACGGCTCGGCGCGGAGCGACACCCTCATCGAGACCAGCGACTGGACCGTCACCGAGCCGACCCGCTTCGACCCGCCAGTCGACATCGCCGCGGGTCAGACCATCGACTTCGGCTGCGACTACCGCAACCCGGATGGCGAGCCGATCATCGAGGGTCCCTCCAAGCTCGACAACGAGATGTGCCTGCTCATCGGCACCTACTGGCCGCGCATCGACTTCCCGTTCGAGTTCTGCATGGGCGACGGCTCCGGTGCCGTTCTTGACGGCGACCAGACCTGCGGCGAGAGCTTCGGCTGCCTCGTCGGCGCGACCGACCCGGTCACCGCCGAAGCATGCGCGGTCGACACCTGCGCAGGCTCCTCCTCCGCCTTCAACGACTTCTTCTCCTGCGTCGCCCTCGAGTGCTTCTTCCCCGGCCGCTGCGACGGCGCCGACTGCAACGCCTGCACGCTCGAGCGCTGCACCCCCGCCATCGAAGCCTGCCAGTCCGCCGGCTGCTGACCCCGCACACTCCCGCAGCCCGGAACACCCGACTGGCTCCGGAGCCAGTTCCACACCCTGGCCTGGCGCGCCGGCCGTTGCCGGACCTCGGCTGCCGGACGAGCGCGCGATGCGCGAGCCCGTCCGTCGGCCCCGACAACCCCGGGACGAACGCACGTCGGCACAACAACGAATGTCAAAGAGCGCAGGTTCGACCTGAAACTCCTCCTCTACCATGGCGGTCTGACACGGACGTCGCGCGAGCTGCAATCCGGACCGCACGCGGTCCGTCGGTGACTCGATTGAGGGCAGCCTTGCTCGGGGTTCCGACACGCCCGGGGCGCACTGCGGCGCAGGCTCCCGCGGGAGTCTCCGGACAGTGTCCGACTGGCCGGACACCGACGTCAGAGCAGGCCGAGCTCGCGCGCCCGGAGCGCGGCGCGCGTGCGGTCGTCGACACCGAGCTTGCCGAGGATGCTGGTCACGTGGTTCTTGACCGTGCCTTCAGCGATGTCGAGCTGGGCCGCGATCTCCTTGTTGCTGGCACCGCGCGCCAGGTGGCGCAGCACCTCGCGCTCGCGGTCCGACAGCTCCGGCGCCTCGGCCGGCGGCGGCGCGGCGCGCGACAGCCGGTTGAACTCGGCCAGCACCTTCGACGCGATGGCCGGCTGGAGGAACGACTCGCCGCGCGCCGTCGCCCGGATCGCCTCGACCAGCCTCTCGGACCCCACATCCTTCAATAGATAGCCGACCGCGCCGGCGCGCAGGGCGTCGAACACGGTCTCGTCGTCGTCGAACGTCGTCAGCGCGATGACATGGCATCCCAGACGCGCCGCGGTCAGCCGGCGGGTCGCCGCCACTCCGTCGAGCACCGGCATGCGCAGATCCATCAACACCACGTCCGGCCGGTAGGAGCCGGCCATCAACACCGCCTCCTCGCCGTTGGCCGCCTCGGCCACCACCTCCAGATCGGCGTGCGCCCCGAGCAGTGTCCGCAACCCCTCGCGGAACAGCGCCTGGTCGTCGGCGATGAGGATGCGGATCACGTGCTCACGCTATCACGGTAGGATCGCCGCATGGTGCGCTGGTGGACGGCCGCGATGCTGGCGTTGGTGGCGTGTGGCGGTGACCCCGTGATCCGGCCCGCCGCGCACTCGCCGGCGCCGGATCACCGCGCGGTCGCGCCCGATGTCACCCCGCCCGCGCCCGGCGGCTACCGCTTCGAATGGGCGCGCAGCGCGTCGGCCACCGAGTGCATCGGCGCGGAGTCTCTGAGCCTAGATACCGATCTCATCCTGACCGGTTTCGCCCGGGGAACCGCGACCGTCGGTGCCTTGCAGGCGAAGGAGGTCAGTTCCAGCGACATCCTGTTCGCCGGCTTCGACACCGCGACCGGTGAGGCGCGCTGGGTTCGCCGGGTGGCGACGAGGCGGAACGAAGGCCTCAGCCTGGTCGGCGTCGCGGCGGGCGGCCAGCTCGTTCTCCACCTCTCGGACTTCCTCGAGAGCCACGCATTTCGCTGGCTCGATGCCAGGTCCGGGCGCGAGGAGCGCTCCTACGCCACCGCCGGGGCGATGTTGAACAACGTGCTACTTCCAGAGGGCGACGTCATCGGAGTGACGCTGTCTGGCGGCAAGGGAAAGGAACCGCGGACCGTCGTCCGGTTCGACCCGGCCGGCAATGTCCGATGGAAAACCCCGCTCGGGGCCACGCAGGGGCTGGGCGTCGCCGACACCCAGCTCGACGGGCCGGAGCTCCTGGTCCTCGGCACTCTCGACGGACAGCCGACGTTCGGCGCCGGGACCTGGCAGGGCACCCGCGATCCCGGGCTCGCCTCGGCGTTTCTCGCCCGCCTGGATGTGCGGACCGGCGCAGTCAAGAAGTCGACGTGGCTGTTCTCCCGGAAAGGCTCCGAGTCCGCCCTGGACATCGCGCTCGACGAACGGGGCGACCTGCTCTTCGTCCTCGTTGCAGGGCCCATGAAGTTCCTCGGCCGGCTTCTTCGCTCGCCCGACAAGAACCAGCTCTGGCTGGTCTCGGCCAGCCGCACGCTCGATCACGTCAACTGGGTGACGCGGTTTGCCACCGCGCACCCGGCGGGCGCGCGTCTCCATCCGATCCGCGGAGCGATTCTCGTGGCTGGCCTCGCGACGGGTGACATCGCGATCGGATCGAGCACCATCCGGGGAGGCAAGCCGGATCCCGCGACCTTCGTCGCCGAGCTGGGCCTGGACGGTCGCCTGCGGTGGGCGGCCGGCGCCGTTCTCGGTCGCGATGTCCGGGAGCCGGCGCTCGCCACCGACGCCGATGGCAGCATCTACATCGCCGGCAAGCTCGACCGCGATACCTCGCTCGGCGGTCACCCCGTCTCGCCGGACGGCCACGGCACGTGCGGGTCAATCTACCTGGCGAAGCTGGCGCCGGTGAGGCGCCGCTGAGTCAGCGGATCCGGGCGGGGATGATGACCATGGTCTGGCCGGCCCACTGCAGGCGGCGCTGGATGGCGTAGGCGGTCTCGTTGTGCAGGATGCGCTGGTACCAGCGCTCGCGCTGGAAGATGACCTTGCCCGAGAAGAACGTCGTCTGCGGGAAGTCGCGCAGCAGCGCCAGGCACAGCTTCTCGGCTTCCTCGACTGCGTCGGTGCCGATGGCGGTGCGTCCCGTTGCGGGCACCCCGAGCGAGTGCGCGAGCTCGACGTATTTCCTGATGGTCTCCGTCGCGCGCGCCTCGAGCTCCTCGATCGATCCCTCGCCCTTGAACTTGCCGGAGTCGATGACGCCGACCGAGAGGAAGACGAGGTTCTTGAAGTGCCCGGGGAAGGCGCGGAACAGGTTCAGGGTGGTGTGGATGCCGAGCCCGCCGAACCCGCCGACCAGCACCGCCGCAGTCGGCCGCCCCGGCTCCGGCTCGCCGACCTGGTCGGCGTCTGGCACCGGCGGGATGTCAGCCACCTCGTCGTAGAGTCGCGTCAGCATCTTCGCGGTGAGCCGGTAGTGGTGGCGGATGAGGAGGCAGACGGCGACCACCGCGCCGGTGACGGTCAGCGTGATCCAGCCGCCCTCGAGGAACTTCTGCGAGATGGTGATGAGGAGGATGGTCGCGCACAGGACGAAGCCGGTGGTGAAGAGCAGCGTGCGCCGCTTCCAGTTGCCGCGCGCGCGGCGGGTCCGGAACCAGTCGCGCGCCATGGCGAACAGCGAGAGCGAGAAGGTGAGGAAGACGTTGATCGAGTACATGACGACGATCGCGCGCGTGTCGCCATGCGTGTAGATGAGCGCCGCCAGCGACGCCGCGCCCATCAGGATCACTCCGTTGTGCGTGGTCAGCCGGTCGGACATGGCCGCGAAGCGGTGCGGCACCCAGGAGTCGACCGCCATGTTGGCCAGCACGCGTGGACCGTCGACGAAGCCGGCCTGCGCCGCCACCACCAGGAGCGCGCCCTCGGACAGGAGGCTGACGACGACGAACGCCGACCCGCCCGGCAGCCCACCGGCGATCCGCTCGGTGAGCACCGCGTTCATCGTCTTGCCCTCGACGTGCGAGACGTTCCAGAGCAGATACAGGAGCAGGAGGCCGGTCGCGGTGAAGGCGAGCGAGACCGCCATGTACACCATGGTCCGCTTGGCGGTCTGCACCTTCGGCTCGCGCATGATCGGGAGGCCGTTCGACACCGCCTCGATCCCCGTGTACGTGCCGCCGCCGAGTGAATAGGCGTGCACGAACAAGAGCAACATCCCGCCGACCCCGAGCGTCGTGTACCCGTTCGAGAAGCCGCTCGACACCCGCGCGGCGGTGGCAGGCAGCTCGGGCGCGTGGGCGACGAAGCCGCCCACGATGATGAGGACGTGGCTGATGACGAAGACCAGGAAGATGGGCGCCAGCGTGATGACCGACTCGCGCACGCCGCGCAGGTTGAGCGTGGTGAGGCCCATGATGAGGACGATGTCGACGGTGAGCTTCCACTCGCCCCACGAGAGCGGCAGGAAGCTGAAGATCGCGTCGCCCGCGGCCGCGATCGACACCGTGATGGTGAGGACGTAGTCGACCAGGAGCGCGCAGCCTGACACCATGCCGGTCCGCTCGCCGAGCAGCTTGGTCGATACCACATAGCCGCCGCCGCCGTGCGGGAACTGCTCGATGATGCGGCTGTAGCCGGCCGAGATGATGAGCACGGTGGAGGCCATGACCACCGCCAGCGCGACCGCGAGATACGTGTGCTGGCCGAGCGTCCTGAACGCCTCCTCCGGGCCGTAGGCCGAAGACGACAGGCCGTCGGCGCCCAGCCCGACCCAGGCGAGGAACGGGATCAATGACAGCCGGTGGAACAGCGAGGCGTCGGCCAGGCTGCGCGGCGCCCCGATCAGGAAACGCCACACGCGCGCCCCGAGGGGCGGCGGATCGATCGCTGGCGTCCGACCCATCTGCGGGCTCACCATGCATCCAGGGTGGGGCTGCGCGGGCGGTCGCGCTCGGCCGAGTGGCGCGAAAACGCAGGACATTGCAACATGCAACGGGCGCTCTCACGCGACCGTGCATCTTGCACGGAACGACGAGGGCGAGGATGGGGCAAGCTTCGGTCGCATGGCGCACGGTGGCGCACAGGGTCTCGCCGTCCTCGTCATCGACGACGAGAAGAACATCCGCTCGACCCTGATCGTCTGCCTCGAGAGCGTCGGCGCGCGCGTGACGGCCGTGGGATCCGGACACGCGGCCATCGAAGCGGCCGAGCGGCAGACCTTCGATCTCGCGTTCCTCGATCTCCGGCTCGGCGACACAACGGGCCTCGATCTGTTGCCGCGCCTCCTCGCCATCCGTCCGAACCTCGCGGTCGTCATGATCACCGCCTACGCGACGTTCGACACCGCGGTCGAGGCGATCAAGCGCGGTGCCATCGACTACCTGCCGAAGCCGTTCACGCCGGCGCAGATCCGTTACGTGGTCGATCAGTGCCTTGCGCGGCGCGCCACGCTGCACCGCCTGGCCGAGCTCGAGCAGAAGATCGCCGAGGCGGTTCCGGAAGCGGATCTCGAGACCGCGTCCCCGGGGATGCGCGCCGCGCTCGACATGATCGCGAAGGCGGCCCCGTCCGACGCGCCGATCCTTCTGCGCGGCGAGAGCGGGACCGGCAAGGGTGTCCTGGCGCGCGCGATCCACGCCCAGAGCCGCCGCGCGCATCGCCCCTTCGTCACGGTGAACTGTCCGACCCTGTCGGAGGATCTGCTGGCCAGCGAGCTGTTCGGCCACGTCACCGGCGCCTTCACCGGCGCGGTGCGCGACCAGGCGGGCAGGGTCGAGGCCGCCGAGGGCGGGACGCTCTTCCTCGACGAGGTCGGCGAGATCACCCCGGCGCTGCAGGCCAAGCTGCTTCGCTTCATCCAGGAGCGCGAGTTCGAGCGCGTCGGCGAGAACCGCACTCGCCGCGCCGACGTCCGCATCGTCGCCGCCACCAACCGCGATCTCGAGAAGGACGTCGCCAGCGGCCGCTTCCGCGAGGATCTCCTGTTCCGGCTGAACGTGATCGAGGTACGCGTGCCCCCGCTCCGCGAGAGGCCGGAGGACATCCCGCGCATGGCGCGCGCGTTCCTGTCCTTCTTCGCCCGCGCCGACGGAGTGCCGGCGCCCGAGCTGTCGGCCGAGGCCGAGAAGTCGCTCCTCGCGTATGCCTGGCCGGGAAATGTGCGCGAGCTCCGCAACGCGATGGAGCGCGCGGTGATCCTGTGGCCGGCGCGCGTCCTCACGCCGGACGCCCTGCCGCACACGATCGCCTCCTCCGGCAGCAACCTGCCGCGGCTCGGCGGCGACTTCACGCTCGACGACATCGAGCGCGACCACATCCTGCGCGTCATGACGAGCGCCGAAACCCACGAGGAAGCGGCCCGCATCCTCGGCATCGACGTGTCGACGCTGTGGCGCAAGCGCAAGAAGTACGACCGCGGCTGAGGGGTGATGATCGCTGTGCGGCGCGCCAGACCGGAGGACTTCCTCGAGCTCGTCGGGCGCGCGAAGCGCGGCCGCCTCAAGCTCTACCTGGGCTTCGCCGCCGGGGTGGGCAAGACCTACCGCATGCTCGAGGAGGCGCACGCGCTGAAGCGCCGCGGGGTCGATGTCGTGATCGGCTTCATCGAGACGCACGGCCGCGCGGAGACGGCGGCGCTCGTCGGCGAGCTCGAGGTCGTGCCGAGGACGCGGGTCGAGTATCGCGGCGTGGCGATCGATGAGGTCGCGCACACCAACGTGCCGGGGTCGCGCCACAGGAAGCGCTACCAGGACGTCCTGGCGCTGTGCGAGGCCGGCATCAACGTCATCTGCGCGTTCAACGTGCAGCACCTGGAGTCGCTGAAGGACCTGGTCGAGCGAGCGACCGGTGTGGTCGTGCGCGAGACGGTGCCCGACACCTTCCTCAAGCAGGCGGACCAGGTGGTGACCATGGATCTCACCGTCGAGGACCTTCTCGAGCGCCTGCGCGCCGGCAAGATCTACGCGCCGGAGAAGGTGGCCTGGGCGCTCGAGCACTTCTTCGACGACGAGAACCTCAAGACCCTGCGCGAGCTGGTCCTGCGCGAGGTCGCCGAGAGCGTCGAGCGCTCGGCGACGAAGCCGAAAGGTGACGCCGCCGAGGAGCGCGGCAAGGCGGCCGTCGGCAAGGTGATGGTCTGCATGGCCTCGCACTCGCCGCGCGCCGCCTGGCTGCTCCGGCGCGGCTCGCGAATGGCCGGACGGCTGTCCACCGACTGGTACGTGGCGTACGTCGAGACACCGGAGGAGGCGCCGGACCGGATCGGCGGCGCCGCCCAGCGGCACCTGCACGAGAACATCGCCATGGCGCGCGAGCTCGGCGCCGAGGTCGTCCGGCTGAAGTCACGCGATCCGGTGGCCGCGATCCTCGACTTCGCCCGATCACGCGGAGTCGGCCACCTGATCCTCGGGCGCACGCACCGGCCGCGCTGGAAGCGGATGCTCCGGCGCGACATCACCCAGCGCCTGCTCGACGAGGCGACCGAGATGGACGTCCACGTGGTCGCGATGCAGGAGCGGCCCGAGCCGTGACGCTGCGGACCAAGCTCTTGCTGGCGCAGGCGCCGCTCGGCGCCGCCATCATCGCGCTCGGGGTGGTGTCGGTCGTGACCGTGACCTCGGTCGGCGAGACGTCCGGCAAGATCCTCAAGGACAACTACCGCAGCGTCCTCGCCATGCAGCGGATGGTGGAGTCGATCGAGCGGATGGACAGCGCGGCCCTGTTCCTGGTCGCCGGCCAGCGCGAGAAGGCGACCGCGCAGGCCGCGGCCCACCGCGCGAAATTCGAAGAGGAGCTCGAGGTCCAGGAGGGAAATATCACCGAGTCGGGCGAACACGAGATGACGGCTCGCTTGCGCGCCGCCTGGACCCGGTACCTGGCGGCCTTCGATGGTTTCGCCGCGACACCGTCGGCCGCCGAGTACTTCGCCAGGCTGGAGCCTGCGTTCGGGGCCGTGAAGTCGGCGGCCCACGAGATTCTCGCCCTCAATCAAGATGCGATGGTGCACAAGAGTGACCAGGCGCGCCGCTCCGCGAGCGCCCGGCGCGACGTCGTCACCTGGGTGTCGATCGCCGCCCTGGTCGTCGGCCTGGTGGCCTCGATCTGGCTGCTGCGGCGTCTGCTCCGCCCACTCGATCGGCTCGGCGGCGCGGTGCGGCGCATCGCGGAGGGAGATCTGGCGGCGCGCGCCGCGGTGGTCGGCACCGACGAGATCGCCCGGCTGGCCGCCGAGTTCAACGAGATGGCGGCGCACCTCGAGACCTACCGCAAGAGCTCGCTCGGTGAGCTCCTGCAGGCGCAGCAGACCTCGCAGGCGGCCATCGACAGCCTGACGGATCCAGTGGTGGTCTTCACCGTCGACGGTGGGATCCTGTCGTCCAACCAGGCGGCAGACGCTGTCCTCTCGCTCGACGAGGTGGCCACGGCGCCGCTCGCCCGGGCGCCCTCGGAGCTTCGGACCACGCTCGAGCAGGTGGTCGATCACGTCCGCTCGGGCCGCGGCCCGTACCAGCCGCGCGGCTTCGAGGAGGCGGTGAAGGTGTCCGGCGCGGAAGGGGAGCGGCACCTCTTGCCGCGCGCCACGCCGCTCTACGGAGAAGAGGGCGGGGTCGCCGGCGTGACCGTCATCCTGCAGGACGTCACCCGCCTGCGCCGCTTCGACGAGCTGCGCAACAACCTGGTCGCCACGGTCGCCCACGAGCTCAGGACGCCGCTCACCTCGCTGCGCATGGCGATCCACCTCGCCGTCGAAGGCGCCGCCGGCGAGCTCACGCCGAAACAGCTCGACATCCTCGCCGCCGCCCGCGAGGACTGCGAGCGCCTGCAGACCATCGTCGACGACCTCCTCGATCTCGCGCGCTTCCAGTCCGGTCGAGTCGACCTCGATCGCCAGCCGACCGATCCGCACGAGCTGGTTGCCGATGCCATGGAGGCCCACCGCGGCGACGCCGACCAGCGCCACGTGCGCCTCATCGCCCAGGTGACGCCCTCCCTCGATCCGGTCGCGGTCGACCCCGGTCGTCTGGCCCTGGTGTTCGCCAACCTCATCTCCAACGCGCTCCGCCACACGCCGGCGGGCGGCAGCGTGACGGTCTCCGCCGAACCGGCGGGCGACAAGGTCAGGTTCGCCGTCACCGACACCGGCCCCGGCATCCCCACCGAGCACCTGGCGCGCGTGTTCGACCGCTTCTACCGGGTCCCGGGGTCCACCAGCTCCGGCGCCGGGCTCGGCCTGTCGATCGCCCGCGAGATCGTGGAGGCGCACCGCGGCGAGATCCGCGCCGACCGCGCTCCCGGCGGCGGGGCCGCGTTCTGGTTTACGCTCCCCACCGCGGGGGCCGACATCCAGGTGGCCGCCTCGTAGCTCCGATCGAGGAGGTGGAAGGTGTCGCAGCTCGAACACTGGCTGTCGATCGCGCGGTCGTCTCCGCTCGGCCTCCTGACCGATCTCGACGGCACCCTGATCGGGTTCGCCGCCACGCCCGAGGAGGCGCGGCCAGGCCCGGAGGTGCTCGCGATCCTCCAGGAGCTGGTGAGCGCCGACGGGGTGACGGTGGTCGTCGTCAGCGGCCGGCCGCGCGAGACCCTCGACCGCTACTTCGCCGACTGCCCGGGGCTGCTGCTGGTCGC
>Ga0310810_10007006_pt1 | contig 12804 bp, 10 predicted proteins | sample NCmetagenome_FD_207641 | JGI IMG/M metagenome (GOLD analysis project Ga0310810, IMG submission 207641) | Soil microbial communities from experimental microcosm in Duke University, North Carolina, United States - NC | ecosystem: Engineered > Artificial ecosystem > Soil microcosm > Unclassified ... | reverse complement strand
CTACCGCCTCTACGCGCTGCCCGGCGACCCGCCGCAGCGGCCGGGCCTCGTCCGTGTCGCCGAGGGCGGCGCGGCGATCGAGCTGGAAGTGTGGAGCCTACCGCCCGTGGCCTACGGCAATTTCGTCGAAACGATTCCCGCGCCTCTCGGCATCGGCACGATCGAGCTCGGTGACGGCTCGACGGTGCAGGGCTTCCTCTGCGAGAGCTACGCGACCGCCGCCGCGCGCGACATCACCGAGTTCGGCGGCTGGCGCGCCTACCTCAAGAGCCTTAGCTAGCCCGGTGTCGCGCCGGGACGGCCGCGCTCCACCACGAATCGCCGGAGCGTCGAGAGGCTCGCCGCGGGATCGCGCACATCGGACAGCCTGCGGAACGACACGGCGGCCTTTTTGGCATCGAGCACGACGACGCCATAGCCGTTGACCTCTCCCAGCGCCGCGCGGATGTGCGGATTCTTTGCCGCGTACCGGCTCAGGCGCTCCTGGGGCGGTCCCTGCGAGGTGATCGAGCCGCCGATGAACTCGGTGGCGACGACCGGCGCCTTGGCGCTGGCGAAGTCGCGAGCGAGGTCGGCGGCCCAAAAGGCATGGACGTCGCCGCCCAGCACGAGCGTATCCTTCACTGGCGATGCCGCCACCGCGTCGAGCAGGCGCTGACGGGCGACTGGATAGCCGTCCCAGCCATCGGCCCAGTAGACGTGGCGCTCGCCCGGGCCGCGGTCGACTTCGGCCATCAAGGTCTGCTGCGCCAGCACGTTCCAGCGCGCCGAGGCGCCGCGCATGCCGTCGGCAAACCAGGCCTCCTGCTCACGTCCCAGCATGGTGCGGCCAGGATCGCGCCGCTCGTCGCAGTTCTCCAGCGGCTTGCCGCGGCCCAGCGTAGCGCGGCAGGCGTGGTGCGAGCGGTACTGGCGGTCGTCGAGCACGCTCACCTCTGCGAGGTCGCCGAAGCGGTAGCGATTGTAGAGGCGAAGGGACGGACCTTGGGGCCGCATCGTGTTGGAGAGCGGCATCGCCTCCCAGAAAGCCTGGTAGGCGGCAGCGCGCTGGACGAGGAAGTGCGCGGGGTCGGGATCGTACTGATCGATGTCGTTGGTGTAGTCGCCGGTCACCTCGTGGTCGTCCCAGGTGACGATCCAGGGATGCGCGGCATGCGCCCTCTGCAGATCGAGGTCGGATTTGTAGAGCGCGTAGCGGGCGCGATACTCGTCGAGCATCGTCGCGCGGCCGCCATCGTGCCGGCGGACCAGGTTGCGACCCCATGACGCTTCATAGATGTAGTCGCCGAGGAACAGCACGGCATCGAGCTGCTCGTTCGCCATGTGACGGTAGGCGGCGTAGTAGCCGTGCTCGTATTGCGCGCACGACGCGAAGGCGAAACGCAGCGTTTCGGGATTCGTGGCGAAATCTGGCGCGGTGCGGGTGCGGCCGACCTCGCTCGCCTGTCCGTTCGAGGTGAAGCGATACCAGTAGGGACGGCCCGGCTTCAGTCCCTCGATATCGACGTGCACCGTGTTTCCCCAGCGCGCCTCCGCGACGGCGCTTCCGTTTCGCAGGTTGCGCCGCATCGCTTCATCCTCGGCAATCGACCACGTCATGGGACCGGGCATCGCCGCGCGCGTCCACAGCACGACCGAGGTCGGACGCGGGCAACCCGACGCAACGCCGAGTGGAAAAGGACTTGCCTGCGCCAGTGCCGGTGAGGCAAAGGCACCGAGCCCGAAGAGGAAGGAGCGCCGCCGCATGCGGCGACTCTGGCCGCTTCGTCTGCTAGGGTCCAGCCGAGGAGGACACAGCCATGAGTGGGAAGATTGCGGTCATCACCGGCGCGGGCAGCGGCATCGGGCGCGCCTCGTCGCTCGCCCTGCTGAAGAACGGCTACAAGGTGGCTTTGGCCGGCCGGCGCAAGGACGCGCTGGACGAGACAGCCAAGATGGCCGGCAACAACGCACCCAACGCGATGGCGGTGCCGACCGACGTGACCAAGCGCGACGACATCGTGGCGCTGTTCGCCAAGGTCAAGGCGACCTGGGGCCGGCTCGACCTGGTGTTCAACAATGCCGGCGGCGGCGCGCCGCCGGTGCCGCTCGAGGAGCTGCCCTACGAGACCTGGCTGAGCGTCGTCTCGGCCAACCTGACCGGCCCGTTCCTGTGCACCCAGGAAGCGATGAAGATCATGCGCGATCAGAAGCCGCGCGGCGGGCGGATCATCAACAACGGCTCGATCTCGGCGCACGCGCCGCGGCCGTTCTCGGTCGCCTACACCTCGACCAAGCACGCCATCACCGGCCTCACCAAGTCGACCTCGCTCGACGGCCGGCAATACGACATCGCCTGCGGCCAGATCGACATCGGCAACGCGGTGACGCCGATGACCGAGCGCATGACCAAGGGCGTGCTGCAGCCCGACGGCAGCACGCGGGTCGAGCCGCGCATGGACGTCGAGGCGGTGGCCAACGCCATCGTCTACATGGACAGCCTGCCGCTCGACGCGAACGTCCAGTTCATGACGGTGATGGCAACCAAGATGCCGTTCGTCGGCCGGGGATAGCCCATCGATGCAGCGCCGCGCATTCACTGCCGGGATGGCTGCGGCCGCCTGGCCGGCGGTGACGCGCGCGCAGTCCAACGGCGTGCGGGTGGTCGGCATGCTGATGGGCTTCGAGAGCGGTCGCGCCTCGCAAGGGCTCGTGGCGGAGTTCCGCAAGGCTTTGGCGCGGCAGGGCTGGAATGAAGGCGGCAATCTCCGCATCGAGCTGCGCTGGGGCAACGGCAATCTCGAGCAGATCGGCGAGTTCGCCAGGGAGCTGGTCGATCTGCAGCCGAACGTCATCCTCGCCCAGACCACGCCCGTCACCAGGGCGCTGGCCAAGCTCACCAGGACCATCCCGATCGTGTTCGTCGTCGTCTCGGACCCGATCGGCAGCGGCTTTGCCACCAGCCTCGCCCATCCCAACGGCAACCTCACCGGCTTCACCTTCGTCGAGCCGGAGATGGGCGGAAAATGGATCGAGCTCCTGAAGGAGATCGCGCCGGGCACCGAGCGGATCGCCCTGATGTTCAACCCCGAGACCGCGCCGCCGCTCAAGTTCTACCTGGCGTCGATCGAAAGCGCCGCCAGGACCTTCGCGATCAACATCCGCATCGCCGAGGTCCGGCATTCGAGCGAGATCGACTCGGTGTTCGTCGAGCAGGCGGGCGGCCCGGGCGGCGGGATGCTGGTGATGCCGGATGCCTTCAACGCCGCCAACCGCGACCTGATCATCGCGCTTGCCGCGCGCTACAAGGTGCCGGCGATCTACGGTAACGACTTCACCCAGTCGGGCGGCCTGATCTTCTACGGCCCCGACTTCGCCGACACCTTCCGGTCAGGCGCGGGCTACGTCCATCGAGTCCTGCGGGGCGAGAAGCCGGCCGACCTGCCGATCCAGTTGCCGAGCAAATTCGACCTGTCGCTGAACCTGAAGACGGCCCGCGCGCTCGGCCTCGAGGTACCGATGGAAATGCAGCAGCGCGCGAACCTGGTGATCCAGTAGGACGCGTTCGGACTCGCTGCTCGACGCGAACGTCCGGGTCATGACGGTGACGGCCACCCAGATGCCGTCGGTCGGTCGCGGATAGCCGCGGGTCGCGCGACCAGCCGCGCCACCCACGGCGTCTGCCCGCTTCGCCGTGCAGCCTAGATGACGACGAAGTTGCTGGCGGTCATGGCCAGGCCGGTGTCGACCGTGGCGAACTGGACCTGCGACCCCGCGCCGTTGCCGTCGGCGTCGTAGTACAGGGCGCCGGTCGTGTCGTCGTAGACGATCCGGTCGCTCGCATCGACCGCAGCCGCGCCGATCACGAACTGGCTCGCCGCCAGCGCGCCGGCCGCGAGGCCGCCGCCGGCGAACACCGCGTTGTCGATGCGGATGGTGTCCGCAGCGACGGCGAAGTCCTCCACCGTGTCGATGTTGTCGATATCGCTCAGCGTCGTCGCAAAATCGAAGCGGTCGTTGCCAGAGCCGCCGACCAGCGTATCGTTGCCGTAGCTGCCCTCGAGGGTGTCGTCGCCGCTGCCGCCGTCGAGCTCGTCGTTGCCCCTCTGGCCGTTCAAGACGTCGTTGCCGGTGTCGCCGGATATCGTGTCGTTGCCGTTGCCGCCGGACAGGGTGTCGTCGCCGTCCTCGCCGTACAGCTGGTCCACACCGGTATCGCCCTTGACGACGTCGTCGCCCGCCTCGCCGTGCAAGGTGTCGTCGCCGTCACCGCCGGAAATGGTGTCCTTGCTGACGTCGGGCAGCGCGCCGGAGGTGCCGCCCCAGACGGTGTCGTTGCCGTCGCCGCCGTTCAGCGTGTCGAGGCCCGCGCCGCCGATCAGCTGATCGTCGCTGGCGCCGCCGGTGAGCGTGTCGTTGCCGCCTTCGCCGTAGAGGTTGTCCCGCCCCTCGCCGCCGGTCAGCTTGTCGTCGCCGTCGTTGCCGTACAGGGAGTCGTCGCCGAGCCCCGAAACGATGATGTCGGCGCCGGTGCCACCGAAGAAGCGGAACTGCTCGATGTTGGCCGTCGTGGTGCCATCGCTCGCGGCGGCGCCATTCAGCGTCAGCGTCAGGCCGACGGTGTCGGGCGTGCGGGTCAGCTCGAAGGAATCGAAGCCGGCGCCACCGTCGACATTCTGCCTGCCGACTCCGGCAATGATGCTGTCGTTGCCGTCCTCGCCGGACATCGTGTTGATGCCGAAGCCGCCGTAGAGATAGTCGTCGTCCCCGCCGCCCGACAGCGTGTCGTTCCCGTCGTCGCCGTAGAGACTATCGGCGCCGGCGTCGCCGTTGACGACGTCGTTGCCGCCCTCGCCGTGAAGGTAATCCTGGCCGTTGCCGCCGTTTATGACGTCCCGGGTGACGTCCGACGCGCCCCCGCCGTTGCCGCCGTAGATGCTGTCGTTGCCGTCCTCGCCGTTCAGCGTATCGGCACCCATGCCGCCGACCAGGTAGTCGGAACCGGTGCCGCCGTGCAGATCGTCGTCGTTGGCGTCGCCGTACAGGGTGTCGTTGCCGTCGCCGCCCGACAGCGTGTCCTCGCCGTTGCGGCCGTAGAGGCTGTCGCCGTTGACGCCACCGGTGATGGTTTCGTCGCCCGATCCGCCATAGTAGGTGAGCTGCTCGATCGAGACCGTCGAGCTGCCGTCGCTGTTGCCGGCGGCGGGACCATTGAGCACGAAGACGTAGTTGGAGGTGCCGGCGGTGCGATCGAGGTAGAAACGATCGAATCCGCTTCCGCCATCGACGATCTTCCGGCCGAGCAGTCCGTTGATCGTATCGTCGCCCGCACCGCCGTTCAGGGTGTCGCTGCCGTTGCCGCCGTATAGCGAGTCGTTCCCGTTCCCGCCGTACAGCCTGTCGTTGCCTTCCTCACCGTTGAGGTAGTCGTTGCCGTCGTCGCCGTTAATCGTGTCGCCGCCGGCTCCGCCATAGGCGTTGTCGTTGCCGTCACCGGCGTTGATCGTATCGTTGCTGGTATCGCTCCCGGCGTAGATCTGGTCGTTGCCGTCGAACCCGTTGAGGATGTCCGCGCCATCTAAGCCATAGACGTAGTCGTCGATGTTGGAGGCGTTGATGGTTTCGGCGACGTTCGTACCGTTGTAGGTGGGCATCGTTCACGACCCTCCTTGGTCAATACGGAAGCCGTCGTGTACCGACCGGCCGTATCACCGCTGTGTCGCGAATCGCGAAAAAAGTGTCGTGTGTGTCACGCCGGCATCGGTGCCAAGCGCACCATCTAGCGCACTCCCCAACCATCGGCGGGGGCCGGCGATCGACCGGGCGGTCGGCGGCCTCCGGGCCTAGTAGCCCTCGTGCATCAGGGGAAAGGCCGAGTGCACGCCGGGCAGGTTGGTCGGCATCGCCTGGCTGATATAGGTCTTGTCGAGTTGCTTCAGCGAGCTGACGCCCAGCAGGCCCATCACCTCCTTCATCTCCTCCTCGAGCAGCTCGACCATGCGCTCGATGCCGGCCGCGCCGTTGGCGGCGAGGCCGTAGCAATAGAGGCGGCCCAGCCCGACCCAGTCGGCGCCCAGGCAGATCGCCTTGACGATGTCGGTACCGCGGCTGAACGAGCCGTCGACGATGATCTTGGCCTTGCCCTTCGCCACCGTGACGATCTCGGGCAGCACCGCCGCCGAGCCGCGGCCGTGATCGAGCTGGCGGCCGCCATGGTTCGAGCAGTAGACGCCCCACACACCTTCCTTGACGGCGAGCTCGGCATCCTCGCCGCAGCCGATGCCCTTCAGGATGAACTTCACGTCGGGGAACTGGTCCTTAACGCGCTTGAAGTTGTCCCACGAGAATGCGGCCTGATGGTCCTGGCCGGTCGCCGCGGTGCGCCACGACTTGACGAAGCGCTTGGCGATGTCGCGCTCGCGGCGCGAGTACACCGCCGTGTCGACGGTGATGCAGAAGGCGTCGTAGCCCGCGCCCATCGCCTGCTTGACCCGCTCGGCCACCCATTTGTCGTCGCCGCGCACATAGAGCTGGTAGATCTTGGGGCCGTCGCCGCCCTTGACGATGTCCTCGAGCCTGAGCGTCGTCACCGAGCTGATCAGCATGCCGACGCTGCCGGCGCCCGCTCCCTTGGCGACCGTGATGCCGCCGCCGGGCTCGAAGGATTCGAGCGAGCCGACCGGCGCCAGCAGGACCGGAATGCGCAGCTTCCTGCCGAAGATCTCCGACGAGGGCTCGATCGCGCCGACGTTGCGCAAGACCCGGGGCTTGAAGGCGATCGAATCGAGCGCCATCCGGTTGCGGCGCAGCGTCGTCTCGGTCTCGGTCCCGCCGATCAGGTAGTCCCAGATGTTGGCGTTGAGGCGGATTTTCGCCGCTTTCACGATCTCGTGCAGCGTGACGTATTCGTTTTCCAGTCCGCTCGCCATGGTTCCCTCGGCTTCGACCGGATAGACTTAGCGCAACAAGCAATCCGGAGGAAGCAATGGCGGTCCGAACGGCGGGCAAGTCGCCGGCTGTATTGCACAGCGAAGCTGAAGTCCGCGTCAGCCCGATCAACGGCTTCATCGGCGCCGAGATCGAGGGCATCGACCTGCGCCGCCCGCTGTCGCCCGGGCAATTCAAGACGGTGCACGATGCCTTCGTGAACTACGAGGTGATCGTGCTGCGCGACCAGGACATCACGGTCGACCAGCAGATGGCGTTCGGCGCGCTGTTCGGCGAGCTGTCGATCCATCCCTTCTCGCCCAACCTGCCGGACAAGCCCGAGGTCATCATCCTCGACTATTCGGCCGACAACCCGCCGGCGCTGACCGACATCTGGCACGTCGACGAGACCTTCCGCGAGGCGCCGCCGATGGCGACCATCCTGCGCGCCAAGACCGTGCCCGAGGTCGGCGGCGACACGCTGTTCGCCTCGATGAGCGCCGCCTACCGCGGCTTGAGCGAGCGCATGAAGCAGCACATCCACGGGCTCGAGGCGCAGCACGACTTCAAGCCGTGGCGGCCGTTGTTCGGCCAGCGCGATCGCGCCAGGCTGCGCCAGCTCGAGGACGAGTTCCCCAATCCGTGGCATCCGGTGGTGCGGGTCCACCCGGTGAGCGGCCGGCGGGTGCTCTACGTCAATCGCCAGTTCTGCACCCGGATCAAGGATCTCAAGCCCGACGAGAGCGACGCCCTGCTGGAGTTCCTCTATCGCCAGGCCACGATCCCCGAGTATCAGCTCAGGGTGAAGTGGCGGCCCAACACCCTGGTGATGTGGGACAACCGCTCGGTCCAGCACTACGCCAGCCACGACTACTATCCGGCGCGGCGCACCATGGAGCGGGTGACCGTGAAGGGCGACAAGCCGAAGGGCGTCGCCGGCGACTACACGCCGGACACGGTGCCGGCCAACGGCACGGTCAAGCCGGCCATCGCCGAGGGCACCCGGCCCGGCCCCAAGCGCGCGTTCGACCGCTACTGAGATGACGCTTCGACGGCGAACGGTGCTGGCGAGCGCGATGGCGCTGCCGGCGATGGCGCGGGCCCAGACCTGGCCGAGCCAGCCGTTCAAAATAGTCGTGCCCTATCCGCCCGGCGGCCTGACCGATGTACTGGGCCGGCTGATCGGCGAGCGCCTGCAAACGGGCTTCGGCCAGCCGGCGGTGATCGACAACAAGCCCGGCGCGGCAACCCAGCTTGGCGCGGCCTACGTCGCCAAGCAGCCGCCCGACGGCCACACGCTGCTACTTGCGACCGTCAGCACGCTCTGCATCACGCCCGCGCTCTACGCCAAGCCGCTGATCCACCATGCCGACTTCGCGCCCGTGGCGATGATGGGCCGGGTGGTGCTGCTCCTGGTCTGCCGCGTGGACTTGCCGGTCGCCGATCCCAAGGCGCTGGTGGCGATGTTGCAGGCCAAGCCTGACGGATATTCCTACGGCTCGCCCGGCGTCGGCACGGCACATCACCTGCTGGTCGAGCTGATTCGCTCCAAGGCGCCGTTCTCGGCGACCCACGTGCCCTATCTCGGCTCGGCAAAGGCGCTGGTCGACCTGATGGAGGGCCGCTTCGACTTCATGTTCCTCGACGCCTCGGTGGCGCTTCCGCCGATCAAGGCCGGCAAGCTCAAGGTGCTGGCGGTGACCGGCTCCGCGCCCGATCCGACCTTGCCCGAAGTGCCGCCGATCACCACCTTCTTCCCAGACTTGGACCTGCAGCCCTGGATGTCGATCGTCGGACCCGCAGCCTTGCCGGCGCCCATCGCAGGGCGTCTGAACGGCGAGCTGAACAAGGCGCTGGCCGACCCCGCCTTCGCCCAACGCCTGCGCGAGGTCGGGCTGGCCGCCCTGCCGCTGACCGTCGAGGCTTTCGGTGAGTTCATCAAGCGTGATGCGACGCGATGGGCCGAACTGGTAAGATCGTCAGGCGCAAAGGTCGAGTAGCGAGAGGTCTTGGAGATGAAGCGGCGGTTTTTCACGGCGGCAGCGGCGTTCGCGCTCTGCGGCCCGTCCTTTGCCCAGACCGATCCGCTGCCGGCGATGCAGGAAACGCCGATATTCGCCGAGCAGGTGAAGTCGGGCGCCCTGCCGCCGGTCGGCAAGCGCATCCCCGAGGCCCCGTCGATCGTGAAGAGCTTTGCCGGCGCCGACGGCCCGGGCCGGTCCGGCGGGCAAGTCAACATCCTGGTCGCCAACGCACGCGACACGCGCCTGATGACGCTCTACGCCAACGCGCGCCTGATCGTCTATGACGACCACTTCAAGCTGCAACCCGACATCCTGCAGAGCTACGAGGTCAAGGACAGCCGCGAGTTCACCTTCCATCTGCGGCCCGGCCACAAATGGTCGGACGGCGAGCCGTTCACCACCGAGGACTTCCGCTATTTCTGGGAGGACATCGCCAACAACAAGGAGCTGTCGCCCGGCGGACCGAACGTCGAGCTGATGGTCGACGGCAAGCCGCCCAAGGTCGAGATCATCGACCCGGTGACCATCAAGTTCACCTGGGAAAAGCCCAACCCCTATTTCGTCGAGAGCCAGGCGCGCGCCGCGCCGCTCTGGCTGTTCCGGCCCGCGCACTACCTCAAGAAGGTCCACCGGAAATATACCTCGCCGGAGGAGATCGCCAAGCAGGCCAAGGGCGGCCAGGCCGGCAACTGGGTGCAGATCCATCGCCGCGTCGACGTAATGTACAACAACGATAACCCGGATCTGCCGACGCTCAACGCCTGGAAGCTGATGACGCCCGCGCCGGCGCAGCGTTTCGTGTTCGAGCGCAATCCCTACTACTACCGGATCGACACGAAGGGCCAGCAGCTGCCCTATCTCGACCGCGTCATCTTCACCGCCGCGGCGACCAACCTGATCCCGGCCAAGGCGGGGCTGGGCGAGGCCGACCTGCAGCCGCGCTACCTCAACATGCGCGACTACACGTTCCTGCGGAAGAGCGCCAAGTCCTCGCAAGTCGACGTGCGCCTGTGGGAATCGGGCTCGGGCTCGCAGCTTGCGCTCTATCCCAACCTCAACGTCAAGGACGAGGTGTGGCGCAAGCTCAATCGCGACGCGCGCTTCCGGCGTGCGTTGTCGATCGCGATCGACCGCGACGAGCTGAACGAAGTCGTCTATATCGGCCTCGCCAAACCCTCGAACAACACCATCATGCAGCGCTCGGCGCTGTTCAAGCCCGAGTACGCCACCAAGTGGGCGACCTACGATCCCAAGCTCGCCAACAAGCTGCTCGACGAGGTCGGCCTCACCCAGCGCAACGAGCTCGGCATCCGCCTGCTGTCCGACGGGCGGCCCGCCACGATCATCGTCGAGCACGCCAGCGAGGAGACCGAGGACGCCGACGCGCTGTCGCTGATCGCCGATCACTGGAAGAAGATCGGCATCAAGCTGCTGTTCAAGCCGCAGACGCGCGAGAATTTCCGCCTGCGCACGTTCTCCGGCGAGGCGATCTGGACGGCCTATGCCGGCATCACGACCGCGGTGCCGACCGTCGATACCAGCCCCAAGGAGTTCGCGCCGACCATGCAGGGCGGCCTGCAATGGTCGCGCTGGGGCATGTTCATCGAGAGCAAGGGCAAGCAGGGCGAGAAGTGCGACATGAAGGAGGCCTGCGTGCTGCTCGACTACCTCCACGAATGGGAGGGCTCGATCGACGAGGCGACGCGGCGCAAGGCCTGGGAGAAGATCCTCGAGACCACCGCCGACCAGGTCTTCACGATCGGCACGGTCAACGGCATCCTGCAGCCGATCGTGGTCGGGCCGAAGGTCCGCAACGTCCCCAAGGAAGGCTACTACGCCTGGGATCCGGGCGGATATATCGGCCTCTACAAACCCGACACCTTCTGGCTGTCGCAGTAGGCCCGCTACGCGGCGGCGGGCGTGGGCTCGCCGAGCGACAGCATCAGGCGATTGGCCCAGTTGAAGAACGAGGCGGCGTTGATCACGTCGACGATCGCCTCGTCGTCCAGCCCGACCTCGCGCAGCGCGTCGACGTGCTTGGCTCCGAACGAGATCGGCGTCTCGGTGAGCGCGACCGAAGCAGCGACGATCGCGTTCCAGCGCTTGTCGAGATCGGCGCCGACGCCCTCGGCCAGCATCCTGTCGACATCGGCGGCGCGCTTGGAGTAGGTCGCCGCGAAGCGCGCGTGCACCGAGGCGCAGTAGATGCAGCCGTTCAGCCGCGAGGTCGCGGCAGCAGCGAGCTCGCGCTCGGCGCGCGGCAGGCCGGCGTCGGGATTGTAGAAGATGTCCTTGTCGGTGCGGGTGCGCGCCTCGAGCACGTCGGGATCGCGCGCCAGCAGCCGGAAGTAGGCCGACTTCACGCGCGCGGCGTCGACCAGGCTGGCGAGATGCCGCTCGGTCATCTGCTCGGCCGCCATCGGCTCGAGCCACGGCAGCCAGTCCAGCATGTCGCGGGTGAAGACGGCCGGCACGACATGGCCGGATTGCGGGATGGTCTTGTCGGTCATGCGGGCCTCACGACTTGGCGGCGAGGACCTTGAGCCCCGCCACGACACGAATCTGGAAGGACAGGAAAGCGACGAGCTGCGACAGTGTCACGATCGCGCCGGTCGTCCAGCCGGCATCGAGCAGCGCCTGCAGCGAGCGCGCATCGGCGTCGCGCGGATGGAAGACCAGCATGTGGACGTGCTCGAACGCCGTAGCCAGCCGGGGGCCGAGCGCCTCGCGGTGCTTGTCGGCGACCCGGTGCACGGGACCGGGGGTGTCTTCCCGGCTGAGCGGACCCTTCGGATAGGCGCCGTAGGGGCCTTTGGTCTTGGCCGCAGCGATCTCCCCGTCGATCGCCGCGCGCGTGGCATCGGTCGCGGCCGAGCTCCTGAGCTTCCCAGCGTAGAAATCCTTGATCGCCGGCTGGTCGTGCAGGCCGGCCACGAACACCGCCACTGCGAAGCGCTCCAGGGGAGCGAAGTCGCCGTACTCGGCCGGCGTGAACAGCGAAGCGTAGCTCTTCTGCGCATGCTCGCGCGCGGTCGGGCGGCGTGTCCGCCGCGCGGTGTCGATGGACGAGCCGGGGGCGATGCCGGCCAGGGTGTCGATGACGTCGGCTTCCATTCTGTCCTTCCTCAGGCGACGCGGCGCACGCTCGCCGTCTTGTCGCGCACCCAGCCTAGCGCCGGCGCCACCTTCTCCGCCATCAGCTCGATCGACCGCAGGATGAAAGGATGCGGCGGATCGATCGAATGGACCTGCATGGTGAGGTCGGTTGCGCGCTCGAGCGTGCTGTCCTTGCTGAGCGACTCGATCACTTCGTCGGCCGTGCCAAGATGCACGTCGAACGCCCTGATCAGGTCGTGCACCGAGCCCTTCGGGGCAGGTCCACCCATCGCGGCGCGCTTGGCGACCAGCCGCGGCAGGCCGGTCTCGGCAAAACGATAAGCATCCTTGCGATCGTCGACCACGAAGACGGTGCGCGAAGCGAGCACCCGCGGCTCCCGACCCTCGGGCAGCGCCCCGTAGTAGGCGTCGAGCATCGGGTTCTGCATCGCCTCGAGCGGCACGAACGGCGCACCGGGCGTGCGCGGCTGGGTGCGCGACAGCATCAGCCCGTCGCCCGCCACGCCGGCGCGGCGCGAGCCCTCGACCGTGAAGGTCGCCTGCCAGAGGCGATCGACCAGGGTCGGGCTCGACGGGTAGAGCGTGTCGCCGCCCGGCAGCGGACCGCCCGCCCACGCCGTGCGCATCAGCGCCAGATTGTCGTTCATCAGGCGATGACGGTCCTTCGGGTCGAGCCCAAACGCGGCGAACGCCGTCAGATTGCCGCCCGGTCCGACACCCACTTCCAGCCGATGGTTGCACAGCAGGTCGAGCACGA
>Ga0310810_10007004_pt1 | contig 12804 bp, 11 predicted proteins | sample NCmetagenome_FD_207641 | JGI IMG/M metagenome (GOLD analysis project Ga0310810, IMG submission 207641) | Soil microbial communities from experimental microcosm in Duke University, North Carolina, United States - NC | ecosystem: Engineered > Artificial ecosystem > Soil microcosm > Unclassified ... | reverse complement strand
GCGACGCGGATCTCGCCCAGGCCGTCAACACGCTGGCGCACGTCTACCTCCGAACGGGCCGGCCCGCGGAGGCACGGGTGCGTGCGCAGCGCGCAGTCGAGCTGCTGTCGGGACGAACGGACTTCCGGGACGAGCTCGGCAATGCGCAGCTCGTGGTGGCGCGCTCCCTTGCAGCCGAAGGCGAGCACGCACTCGCAGCAACCTGGATCGACGGCGCCGAGCGGACGTTCGGGGCGCTCGGGTCGACGAGCCACCTCGCAGCGGCGTGGCTCGCGCGCGGCGACCTCGCGCGGGAGACAGGCGACCTCGAGACGGCCGCCGACCTGTACCGCCGCTCCGCAGATTCCCTTCAAGACGTCCATCTCTGAGAGAGGAGGTACACCCAATGCGCTTCGTCTACTTCTTCAACCGCATCGCTCTGCCGGCCCTCGCGCTCGCGGCGCTCGTCGGCAGCGTCAAGCACGGCGGCTACGGCTTCAGCACGGGCCACTAGCGCACTTCGTCTCCGTCACTCGCACAAGGAGGTCTGACATCGCCATTCGCCCCATGCTCGCGCTCGTCACGGTGGCGGCCGCGTTGACCGCGACCGCCACCGCGCAGGGCGTCCTCGACGGCTCGCTCGACGCCGGCGGCCATCCGGCCGCCGGCGCACTGCTCGTGCCGAGCCCGAACGGGCTCGAGCCGGAGTGCTCGGGCGTGCTCGTCGCGCCGCGGGTCTTCCTGACGGCCGGCCACTGCACAAACGCCGCACTCGCGGCAGGCGGCGCCTTCGTCGCGTTCGGCGACACGCTGTCGACGGATGCATCGACCGCAATCCACGGGGAGGCGATCACCGACCCCGCCTACGGCCACGACAGCGCCGACCCGCACGACCTCGGCGTGATCCTCCTCGATCGGGACGCTCCGGTGCCGCCGGTCTCGCTTCCGGCTGCCGGCGCAGCCGACGGGCTCGCGCAGGAAAGCATCGCGCCCGTCAGCGTCGGCTACGGCTACTCGCTTCGACAGGGCAAGGACTTCGTCTACGACGGGGCGCGCCACGCCGGCTCGATCCCGGTCGTCTCGCAGACCTCGACCCTGCTCCGGCTCGACGGTCCCGGCGCTCATCTCTGTTTTGGCGACTCCGGCGGCCCGCAGTACCTCCCCGGCTCGAACGTCGTCGTGTCGGTCACGAGCGGCGGCAGCCCCACCTGCCGCGGAGCATCCACCGCGACGCGCCTCGACAGCGCGTCGTCCCGCGCCTTTCTCTCCGGCTATCTCAACTGATCAGGGACTCGCGAAGCGCGATCGCGACGGCCTGCACACGGGTCGTCGCGTTCAGCTTCTCCATCGCCTTCTGCACGTGCGTTCGCGCGGTCTGCGGCGAGATCGCCAGGAGGACGCCCATCTGCTCGTTCGTGTTGCCTTCGGCGAGCAGTCGCAGCACGTCGCGTTCGCGCGGCGTCAGCTCGCGTCTCGGGTTGCGCCGTCGCTCCGCGATGAGCACAGCCGCGGTTTTCGGGTCGAGATAGGTGCCTCCGTCGGCGACGACCCGGATCGCCCGCACGAGATCGTCGAGCGGAGCGTCCTTGTCGATCACGCCGGCCACGCCGGCGTCGAGTGCGTCGCTCAGCAACGCGTCGTCGCCGTAACCCGTGTAGAGGATCACGCGGGTCGAGACGTCGAGCCCGGCGAGCCGACGCAGCACTTCGAGCCCGGAGAGCCGCGGCATGCGGGCGTCGAGCACCGCGACGTCGGGCCGCGTCTGCTCGATCTTTCGTAGGGCCTCCTCGCCGTCGCTCGTGCTCGCGGTGATCGTGATCTCGTTGTTGCTGAGATACCGCGACAGGAATCCGAGCACGGGCGGGTGATCGTCCGCAATGACGCACGTGATGCTCATGCGTCGAGTGTCTTCCTGACCGCCCGCGTCAACTCGTCGGTGCTGAACGGCTTCTGCAGCAGCTCGCCGCGCAGCTGCGGCGCGCCTGCCGCGGAATGCGAATAACCGGACATGAACATCGTCCGGATTCCGGGACGCTGCTCGAGCACGCGCACGGCGAGCTCGTAGCCGCTCATCTCCGGCATCACCACGTCCGTCAACAGCAGGTCGACGCAGTCGTCGTCGCCGAGCAGGCGCTCGGCCTCGCTCGGTCGTCCGGCCTGAAGGACGCGGTAGCCCGAATCTTCGAGGACGCGGCGCACGAGCTCGCGCACGACCGCTTCGTCCTCGACGAGGAGAATGGTCTCGGTGCCTTGTTGTAGCCCGCGCTCGGCGAGGTCGACGGACGACTCGTCACCGCCGTCCCGCTCGACAGCCGGGAGGTAAACCGTGAACGTCGTGCCGAGGCCCACCTGGGAGCGAACGTCGACGGCGCCGCCCGACTGGACGACGATCCCGTAGACGGTCGAGAGCCCGAGACCGGTGCCGACGCCGTCCTCCTTCGTCGTGAAGAAGGGCTCGAAGACGTGCGGGAGGACGCCCTCCGGGATCCCGGTGCCCGTGTCGGCGACGGCGACTGCGACGTAGCTGCCGGCAGCGAGCTGTGGGGAGATCCCCTCTTCGGCGCCGGTGACCGTGACGGTCGTCGCCGAGACGTCGACGACGCCGCCCCGCTCGGCCATCGCATCGCGTGCGTTCACGACGAGGTTGAGGATCACCTGCTCGACCTGTGACTCGTCGGAGAGAATCGACGGCAGGTCGTCGGCGAGATCGATTCGGAGCTCGACGTTCTCTCGAAGCGAGTGGTGCAGGAGCGACTCGAGATCGGACAGCGTCTCGGCAACACTGATCGGCCGAGGCTGGACGACCTGCCGGCGCCCGACGGCGAGCAGGTGCCTCGTCAGGTCCGCGGCCCGGTCGGCTGCATGCACGATCTCCTCGACGTCCGCAATGTGCTGCGCGTCGACGAGCGTCGAGCGCAGGACGCTGCTGTAGCCGCGGATGACCAGCAGGATGTTGTTGAAGTCGTGTGCCACCCCGCCGGCGAGCTGGCCGATCGCGTCGAGGCGCTCGGACTGCCGCAGGCGAGCCTCGAGCGCCCGCCGAGACGTCACGTCGCGAACATGGAAGACCATGCCGCGGATCGCCGGGTCGTCCAGCCGGTTCAGGCAGACGGAGTCCATCAGCCTGAAAGTCCCGTCCTTGTGGCGCGCTCGAGACTCGCGGAGCTGCACCTCGCCCATTTGCGCGACGGCGAGGGCGAAGCTCTCCTGCAGCTCTGCCAGGTCGTCTTGGTGTACGAACTCTGCGAACGTCGACCCCTCGAGCTCATGCGGCTCGTAGCCGAGGATACGGTGAACGGTCGGGCTGACGTAGCGGATGAGGCCGTCCCCGTCCGTGATCGCGGTGATCTCGAACGAGCTCTCGATCAACGCTCGGAAGCGCGCTTCGCTGTCGCGTACTGCCCGCTCGGCCGCGGCGTTCGCCGCCCGGAGCTCCGCCGTTTGCTCGGCGACGCGGCGCTCGAGCTCGGCCTCGTCGAATGAGGTCTCCATGCCTCACCGAACTGTTCCGTAGGGAGGACGACGCGGAAAGCGGACAAATCCGCAGTTCTCCGTACGCGGAAACGTCCGCCCGGCTCACCCGTTCGGGGTAGCCTCGCTCGCCGGGAGGTAGATGGAGAAGGTCGAGCCGGCGCCCGGCTCGGTCGAGACGGTGATCGTGCCGCCGCTCTGCGTCGCGATCCCGTAGGCGGTCGCGAGGCCGAGCCCGACGCCGCTGCCGAAGTCCTTCGTCGTGAAGAAAGGCTCGAACAGATGCTCGAGGGTCTCTGCTTCGATCCCGCGGCCGGAGTCCTCGACCGAGAGGACGGCGTAGCGGCCGTCGCGCAGAGTCGTAAGGTCGTGCGGGCTGCGGACGTCGACCGTTCTCGAGCGGATCGCGATCCTGCCCGCTCCCTCCATCGCCTCGGCCGCGTTTTCGACGAGGTTCACGAGCACCTGCTCGATCTGCGCCGGGTCGGCACGGACGACCTCGAGTGCCGGATCGAGCTCGTACTCGAACTCGACGCCGTCGCCCGCAAGGCCCGACAGCATGGGGATGAGATTCCGAACGAGCTCGTTGAGGTCCAGAGGGCGCGCGCGGATCACCTGCCGGCGTCCAAATGCAAGCAGCTGTGCGGTGAGCATCGCCGCCCGGCGGGCCGCGTCGTCGATCTCCCGCGCATGGTGGTGCTCGGTGCTGTCGCGCGCCGTCCGGGCGAGCAGGAGCTCGGCGTAGCCCCGGATCGCCGTGAGCATGTTGTTGAAGTCGTGCGCAACGCCGCCCGCGAGGCGACCGACGCTCTCGAGCCTCTGGGAGTGCCAGAGCTCGGCCTCGAGCCGCCGTCGCTCCGTCACGTCCCGCAGCACCGCGACGTGCCTGCCCGGCAGGACGTTCGCCCTCGCCGCGAATTCCGTCTCGCGCACTTCTCCCCCGGGGCGAAGGACGGGGTGCCTCCCCGACACCGAGCCGTCCGCGAGGAGCGAGCGCCACAGCTGTTCGCCGTCCGCCGGGCTCTCCGCAAGGTCTCGTGCCCTGAACCCGACGAGCTCGGCGCGAGAGCGGCCGAAGAGCGCGCACGCAGCCGGGTTGACGTCGACGTAGCGCCCTTCGTCGTCGGCGATCGTCATCGCCTCGAACGCGTTGTCGAAGACCGCCCGGAACAGGCCCTCGCTCTGCTTGCGCTCGGTGATGTCGAGCATGAAGCCCTGCTCGAAGAGAGGCGTGCCGTCCGCATCGAGCGTCGTGTCCATCAGGTCGAGCACCCAGCAGATGCTTCCGTCGGGCCGCACGACGCGGTACTCGAGCTCGAGCGGCTCGAGGCGCTCGCGCGCGATCTTCTCGCCGAGGCGCACGGCGTCCAGGTCGTCGGGGTGGATAAGGCTGTCCCAGAGGTCGGGGTCCTCGAGAAAGCGCTCTGCCGGATAGCCGAACATCTCGACCTGAGGGCTCACGTAGAGGTTCTCGAACTCCGGCTCGAGGGCGTTCGCGTATGTGACGAGCGGTAGCTGCTCGACAAGCCGCCTGTACTGCTGCTCCGCCGCGGCACGGTCCTGTTCGGCGTGGCGCCGGTCGGTGATGTCGACAACGATCCGGCCGTACTGGGTCCCCCCGCCCATCTCGATGGGGAAATAGGAGACGAGCACGACGTAGTGGCGCCCTGCCGCGTCGTACTCGACCTCGTGCTGGTCGATCACCTCGCCGGTTTGTGTCACGCGGTCGAGCAGAGGTGTCGCCTGTGCGGCAAGCTCGGGAGCGATCTCGCGAAGTGTCCGCCCGATGTGGTCGACCGCGGGGACACCGTCCATCCGCGCCAGCGCCTCGTTGACGCGGATGTACCGGCCGTCGGCGTCGGTGATGCCGAGGCCGATGGCCGAGTCGCGAAAGAATGCGTCTGTCTGGGCTCGCTCGACGGCCAGCTGGCGCTCGAGCTCCTTCTCCCGCGTGATCTCGGTGAGATAGCCGCGCACGTGAAGCTCGCCGTCGTCGTCCACCGCTACCGACGCCGAGTCGCGAACCCACACCTCGCTCCCCGCTCGTGACGTGACCCGGTACTCGACGGACATGGGCTCGCGGGTATCGCGCATCCGCTGGAACGCAGCGAGAAAGTCCGGCTGGTCGTCGGGCGCGATCCGCTTCAGCCAGAAGTCGTGCCGGCCGATGCACTCGTCCGGCGCGTAGCCGAAGAGCGCTTCGAACTGTGGGCTCACGTAGAGCGCGGTGGACGGCACCTCGAGCTCGACGACGTACGCGACGATAGGCAGCTCGTCGACGAAAACACGGGCGCGCGCTCGTGCCGCTTCAAGGTTGTAACTCATGCGTTGATCAGATCATCGCACCGACGCGGCGTCGAGAGCATACGACGATTGCACGCACCCGCTCACCCGAACCGGGGATCCTGCGTCACCGGTTGAGAGTCGCGACGAGCCCGTCGATCGTGAACGGCTTCTCGAGATACTCGAGCGGGCCGCAACGCAGGAACGCAGCCTCGGGCGGCAATGCGCTCATCGCGACGATCGGAAGCTCGGGGCAGCGCCGGCGCGCACGCCGGGCGTGGTCGATGCATGCGGTCGAGGAAGGCTCGAGCAGAAGCAGGTCAGCGCAAGGCGGAACCTCGCCGTCGCGGTCGAGCACGATCGCTTCGTGCCCGAGGCGCTCGATCACGAGAACGAGCAGCCTCCGGACGTCGGGATCCGCCTCGCTGACCAGTATGCTCGCCATTGCCACGCCCGAAGAATGGACGCCGGCAGGAAGATCCGGGGCGGCGCTCGGGTATGAGGCCGGGATGATCAGGCCGCGGGCAGGATCCGGCCCCTCACCTCGCCGAGCTCAACCTCGCCCGCCCGCCCGCGCAGGACGACCTCGTCGCCGTCCTCGAGAAAGGCGCGCTCCGATCCGTCGCGGAGGCGCAGCGGCTCGGCGCCGTTTCGGGTCAGCTCGATCAGCGACCCCTCCGAGCCCGGCGCGGGGCCCGAGATCGTCCCCGAGGCCATCAGGTCGCCCGTGCGGATCGTGGCGCCGTTCGACGTCGCGTGCGCGAGCTGCTGCGGCATCGTCCAGTAGAGCGTCCGTGCGTTCCCGCGCGAGACGACCGTCCCGTTCAGATCCACCTCGAGATCGACGTCGAGCGCCCAGTCGCGGCCGCCGGACAGATATGGGAGCGGCGGCGGGCTCTGCTCGGGAGCCTGGACTCGACACTCCTCGAGCAGCGCGAGCGGGGTCACCCACGCCGAGATCGAGGTTCGGAACGACTTGCCGAGGAAGGGCCCGAGTGGGACGTACTCCCAGGCCTGGATGTCTCGCGCGCTCCAATCGTTGACGAGCACGACGCCGAAGACGTGCTCGGCGAAGCGCTCGGGCGGCACCGGCCCGCCGTCGCTCGGGACACCGACGACGAACCCCAGCTCGAGCTCGATGTCGAGCCTGCTCGAAGGCGCGAACGACGGCAGCTCGTCGTCCGGCGCCTTGACCTGCCCGGCGGGACGGACGACGTCCGTGCCGCTGACGACGATCGTGCCGGCGCGGCCGTGATACGCGACGGGCAGGAAGCGCCAGTTCGGAAGGAGGGGCTCGAGCCCGGGCCGGAAGAGCCGTCCCATGTTCGTCGCATGCTCGAGCGACGAGTAGAAGTCGACGTAGTCGGCCACGTCGAACGGCAGATGCAGCACCGCTTCCTCGAGCGGCACGCGCGGCCCGTCGTGCGTCGGTGCGGCCGCGAGCGCCTGACGCCAGCCGTCGTGCCCCGCCGCGAGCAGCGCGTTGAGAGACGGCCGCGAGAAGAGATCGCCGAGCCCCGAGAGGTCGACGATGTCCACACCGTCGCGCCAGCCGACGCGCCGCGCGCCCCGGCCGTCGGAGAACACGCCGAATCCCGTCACTGCAGCATCCCGAGGCCGCGGAGCTCCTCGACCGGCTCCTCGAACGAGCAGCTGCCGACCGAGTGCAGAAGCGTGCCGCGGACGCGCTCGAGCTCCGTCGCGCCCGCGGTGCGCTCGCCCCAGCGGAAGGTGTCGGCGTCGAGCTCGAACGAGCCCGGGCCCGCTGTGAGCGCGTCGACCTCGTCGCCGAACACCGCCGCCGCGAGCAGGTTGAGCAGGCCGTGGCCGCCGCCGGCGGGATACGCCTGGTGAAGGCCGGCGGTCGCCTTGAAGACGAGGTCGCGGTCGCGACAGCCGCGGACGAAGCGGGCCAGATCGTGCGCGGACGGAGCGCTCGCCCCGCCGCACCGCACCTTGGCGCGCAGGCCGCCTTCGGCGAGCCGGTCGAGACTGCTGTCCAGGGAGTCGTCGATCGGCAGCTCCACGTAGACCTCGCCGTCGAAGTCGACCGGCTCGTGCGTCTCGACGGCTTCGATCCGCGCGTCCCCCGGCACCTCGGCGTCGACGATCACCGTGAGGGCTCGATCCTCCGCACCGAGCGCGCCGAGCTGCGAGGCCGGGCAGACGAACCGCCCGAGCAACCAGGCGTCGGCGCCGTCGCGGGCGCGCCGGTCTGCGGCGAGCGCCTCGGCCAGCGGCAGGGACGCCGGAGGGAAGAGAGCGGCGTGGTCGATCAGACGGCCGAGCAGCGCGCGGCGGGCGTCCACGGCGGGCAACGGTACACTGCCTGCCGCCGGGCTCCGCGCAGTGGGAGCTTGCGAACCGCGTCAGATCCGGGAGGAAGCAGCGCTAAGCATTCCCTTCCAGGTGTGCGGTCAGCCCGGCACTTTCTCTTTCCTCGTGTCGTCCGAGATCAGGAACAGCGGACGGCGCTTCACGTCGTCGTACATGCGGCCGACGTACTGACCGAGGATTCCGAGGAAGACGAGCTGCGCGCCGCCGAGGAGCAGAACCGCGGCAGTGACCGACGTCCACCCCGGAATCGCCCGGTCGGTGAAGATCTTGACGGCGAGGACGTAGACGAGATAGAGCCAGCCGAGGATCGAGACGCACACGCCGATGACGCTCGCGACGCGCAGTGGAAAGGACGAGAAGCTGACGACGCCGTCCCACGCGAAGAGCAGCATCCGTCGCAGGCCGTACTTCGACTCGCCGCCCTCCCGCGCGCTTCGGTGGTACTCGACGAAGGTCTGGCGGTAGCCGGCCCAGCGCACGAGCCCGCGCAGGAAGCGATGGCGTTCCGGCATCTCGAGCAGGACGTCGACCACGCGGCGTGACATGAAGCGGTAGTCCGCCGCGCCCTCGGGAAGCTCGAGCGACGAGAGATGGTTCAACAGCCGGTAGAAGCCTCGGGCGGACAGCCGTTTCCAGACGCCTGCCGCATCGTCCGTGCTACGCACCGCGTACACGACGTCGCTCCCGTCGCGGGCGGCCTCGAGCAGCGCCGGAATCGCCTCCGGCGGATGCTGCAGGTCGGAGTCCATCGTGATCACGGACTCGCCTGCTGCGACGGACAGCCCGGCCGTGAGCGCGAGCTGATGCCCGAAGTTGCGCGAGAGCCGGATCCCGCGGATGCGCGGCTCGCGCTGCGACGCGGCCTCGATCACGTCCCAGGTGCCGTCTCGCGACCCGTCGTCGACGAGCACTACCTCCCAGTCGTACCCGCAGCCCTCGAGGACGTCGACGAGTCGCGTCACGAAGAGAGGCAGGACGTCCGCCTCGTCGTACGCCGGCGCGACGACGCTCAACATCACACGAGACGGGCGACGACGAGCATTCCGTCGGCGAGGTTCGGGCGTAGACGGAAGAAAGGCCGCGCGATCGCCTGGTACGCGTTGAACATCGCCCGAGCCGCCTTCGGGCCGCCGTCGACGCGCGGGAAGCGGTAGTACGCGAGCCGGTCGAGCCGCCAGCCGTGACGCGCGAGCAGCGTCTCGAGCGTGCGCCACGAGAGCCACGCGACATGGTCGGGGTTGACGAGCTCGCGGCCCGCAACGGCAGCAAGGGCATTCGTCAGCGAATGCGCGTTCGGCGTCGTCAAGACGAGTAGGCCTCCCGGCGCGACGAGCGCCTTCACCGCCTCGAGGAAGTCGCCCGGCCCGTCGAGATGCTCGAGCAGCTCGCCCGCGACGACGACCTCACCCGGCTCGAGCTCGAGCGCCTCGAGCGCCTCGCGATCCTCCACGTCGGCGCTGTACGCATCGAACCCGAGCGCCCGCGCAAGCGCCACGCCCGCGTCGTCGGCGTCGACGCCGACCGCCTCACGCGCCGCGTCGGCGACGACCTCGTGCAGCCACGTGCCTCGGCCGCGCTTCGCGTCCATCTGCCCCTCGTCGACGAAGCCGAGGTCGATCACGCGGCGGTCGCGGACGAGCGACTGCAGCTCTGCGACGCGATCGACGAGCCTCGCCCTCGGCACACGGTGGACAGAGGGCGGTCGAAGCTCGGGGAGCGTCGTCGACATGCCGCGTCAGCATAGAGCGGTAATCTGGCCGCGTGACGCGGGCGCAGATCCTTGCAGCGGCCGCGTTCGGCGCCCTTGCGCTCGCGTACGCGCTGCCGATGGAGTCGGTGGGCTGCGCGCAGACGTCCCACTACGCCGCAACGCGTGCCATCGCCGACGGCAGCCCGACGATCGATCGGTACGCCGAGGAGACGTGCGACCTCGTGCGGAGCGGCGGCCACTTCTATGCCGCGAAAGGACCGGCGATGGACTTCTGGGCGGCGCCCTGGTACCTGCTGCTGCACGGGGTCGGTGCCGTTCCGCCGAACCGAAATCACGGCCTCGGCTACCCCGCCGCGATGTTCGGCGTGCCGCTGCGCGCGCTCTGGCAGATCGGGCTGTGGGCCGTCGTGCTGCCGGCCCTCGGCCTGCTCGTGCTGATGCGGCGAACGGTCGAGCGCCTCGAGCCCGGGCTCGGCACGGCGGCGGCGGTGACGCTCGGGCTCGGGACGCTGATGCTGCCGTTCTCGACGCTGCTCTTCGCGCACGTCCCCGCCGCGGCGCTCGCGTTTCTCGCCTTCGCCCTGCTCTTCGACCGTGACGCCGGCCCGGCGCGCGTCGGCGCGGCGGGCGCCGCGGCCGGCCTGGCGATCTCGACCGATCTGCCGCTCGCTGTGCCCGCCGTGCTGCTCGGCCTCTATGCGGGCGCACGCGTGCCGCACGTGCGCCGACTGCTCGCGTTCGGCGCCGGCGGGATCCTCGGCCTCGTGCCGCTGCTCGCGTTCAACGCGTGGGCGTTCGGCAACCCGTTCCATCTCTCCTACTCCGGGGTGGCGCTGAATCCGGGCGCGGGCGGCGTCGAGCAGACCGCCGGCAGCCACGGGTTCTTCACACTGCAGCTGCCCGATCTCCGCGTCGCCGCCGAGCTCCTGTTGAGCCAGCGCGGTCTGCTCGTGCTGACCCCGGTGGCGGCGGCCGGCGTGGCCGGCTGCGTGCTCCTGTGGCGACGCGGCCTTCGTGCGGAGGCGGCGCTGATCGGCGCGCTCTGCGTGGCCGAGGTGACCTGGAACTCGGGTCACAACGGCACGTTCATGTCGCTCGGCGGCTGGGTGCCGGGGCCGCGGTTCCTCATCCCGCTGCTGCCGTTCCTCTGCTTCGCGCTCGCGCCGGCCCTGCGACGCGCGCCGGCCACGGTCGGCGCGCTCGCGCTCGTCTCCGCGGGAGCGATGGTCGTCGCGACGAGCGCCGAGCCGCTGCTCCGCGACGACGACACGCGCCACTGGCTGTCGCGAATCGGACACGGCAACTTCACCGCGACCGTCGTGAGCCTCTCCGGCGTCGGCCACGGCTGGCTCGCGATCCTGCCGTTCTACCTCGTCGTCCTCGTGGCGGCGATCGCGGCGATAGCGGCGACCCGGCTGCCGCTCGCGCGGCGCGACCTCACGACGGCCGCGGGCGCTCTCGTCGCCTGGCTCCTCGTCGAGCACAGCGCTCCCGAGCTCTTGCGCGTCGACCGGGCGGTGCACCAGAGCTACGGCGCGATCGCCGCGATCCTGCTGGTCGCGGCCTGCGCGTGGGCGGCTCTGCGACTGCGGCCCGAGGGGCTTCCGCTTCTGGCATTCGCGACCGTCCGGTTCGCCGATCACACGAAATGGGCCCTTCTGCTGACCCTGCTCGTGCTGGCCGGGCTCGGGCTGGGCGAGCGAGTGCGGCGGGCACCCGTTCCTGCTTGAATCGACCCGTGGCCGCGCTCTACCGGAAATACCGCCCCCAGAGCTTCGCCGACGTGGTCGGCCAGGAGGCGGTCGTGCGAACGCTGAAGAACGCGATCGCCGCCGATCAGGTTCGGCAGGCGTACCTGTTCGCGGGCCCGCGCGGCACCGGCAAGACGTCGATGGCGCGCATCCTCGCGAAGAGCCTGAACTGCACGAACGGCCCGACGCCGGAGCCCGACGGCACGTGTCATGCCTGTGTCGCGATCGCCGCGGGCTCGTCGCTCGACGTCATCGAGATGGACGCCGCATCGCAGCGCGGCATCGACGACATCCGCGAGATCCGCGACCGGGTCGTCCTCCAGCCGGTCGAGGGCCGCTACAAGGTCTACATCCTCGACGAGGCGCACCAGCTCACCGACGCGGCCTGGAACGCGCTGCTGAAGCTGATCGAAGAGCCGCCGCCGCACCTCGTCTTCGTCTTCTGCACCACCGATCTCTCGAAGGTGCTGCCGACCGTCCGGTCGCGCTGCCAGACGTTCGTCTTCCAGCGCCCCCGCCTGCACGATCTCGTGACCGTGCTCACCCGCGTCGCGGAGGGCGAGCAGATCGACGCGCCGCCGCAGGCGCTCTCCCTCGTCGCGCGGGCCGCACGAGGCTCGTTCCGCGACGCGACCTCGACGCTCGACCAGCTCGCCTCGGCGACCGAAGGAAAGGTGACGGTCCAGGCGGTGCTCCAGCTGCTCGGCACGGTCGAGGAGGAGGCGCTCTTCCGCCTCTGCGACCTCGTCGTCGACCGGGACACGGCGGGCGCGCTCACCTTCGTCGAGGAGCTCTCCGAGCAGGGAAACGATCTCGGCAGGCTCGTGAGCGAGCTGATCGAGCACCTGCGCCACCTGCTGCTCGTCCAGCACATGGGCGAGGTCCCCGAGTCGCTGCCCGTCACCGAGGAGGCGCGCGAGCGGTTGCGCTCCCAGGCGAACCAGCTCGGCGAGCCGGCCGTGATCCGCCTGCTCGACCTGCTCGCCGTCGCCGTCGACGACATGCGACAGGGCGGCGACCCGCGGCTGCCGCTCGAGCTCGCGCTCGTCAAGGTCACCCGGCCCGGAGCCGACCTGTCGCGCGAGTCGGTCGCCTACCGGCTCGAGCAGCTCGAGACGCGCGGCCCCGCGTCCGGACATGCGCCCGCGACGGGCGGCGAGGCATCACGGCCCACGGAGAGGGCGGCGGCGCCCGCGAGCGCGCCGCCGGACATCGAGCTCGAGCAGCTCCAGGAGGCCTGGGCCCGCACGATCGTGCCCGCCGTCGCAGAGC
>Ga0310810_10007003_pt1 | contig 12804 bp, 11 predicted proteins | sample NCmetagenome_FD_207641 | JGI IMG/M metagenome (GOLD analysis project Ga0310810, IMG submission 207641) | Soil microbial communities from experimental microcosm in Duke University, North Carolina, United States - NC | ecosystem: Engineered > Artificial ecosystem > Soil microcosm > Unclassified ... | reverse complement strand
AGGCTTAAGCTATTATTTTTCTTGACAATTTAATTAATGCCGCGTAAAAAACAGTTATACTTCCAACCGCAATCTGTTTGGAAAGGGGTCATTGATGTCGCTTGCTCAAGATGAAATCAGTGCACCAAGAGGAGGGTTGATGAGCGGTATGATCGGGTATGCCCAGCCGCTCCGGGCTATTGGCCAGGCATTGGAGATGTTGAATCTCACTACCTTTGAACTAGAGCCCACGGGCGATGATTTCTATGTTCGCGGAGTTCTCGCTGCGTCTCACCCCGAATTGAGCGAGGACGGGCTAAGCCTCGAAAAACTGAGCGCGGTGTGGGGCAGTCTACCGCCGCGCGCGGGGGAAAACCCGGATTCGGAAGCGAATACAGCACCGCCGGTGCTGACGCCCATCGAATTACAATATACTCCCAAGGATGTTGATCGCCTCGAGGAGGAAGGACAAGCCCGCCGAAGCGACCCGCACCGGATGCCGGATACGGCGAGCTTGTCGCAGGTGCTGCGTTGCATTGGCGCCTACGTGAATCAGAAGCCGGCGCGATTGGTCAAACTGATCCGAGAGCTCGACGCGGTTACCATCGAGTATGAGACATCTCTCGGCACCGGGCTGCGGGAAACCTTCGCTGCAAGCGCGCTCTACGATCTCTGGGTGCGCATGTACATGCAGCGCGCGGAGCGCGAGACTCACTGACGCCATCACGGCGTGGAAGCGCATGATGGAAACTGTCAACTATGCAGAGCTGCTACGACCGATCGGACAGATGCTCGAGGCATTGCGCATCGACTCGTTCGCGCTCAAGCTTGACAGCGCTGGCTTCGTGATTCGCGACAAGACACGCAATCGCGCCCAACTGACGCCGCGCGAGAAAGCCTTTCTCGCCGACCTGCATCAGCGCCACGCGGAAGCATTGGATAAGCAGGATGCGCTACGGATGGCCTCCGGAGTATTCGAATGGCACCTGACTCCGAGCGACATCGGCCGGCTCGAGCAGGAGGGGCGTGGGCGCCGGCGCGCGGCTAAGGAAGCTCCCGACTCTCATTCGGTGTCGCAAATTCTTCGGGTCATCGGCAGCATGCTCGACCAAAAGGGCGGGCGCATGTCGTCGGTTTCAAAAGAAGATCAGATAGTGACGGTGGAGTACGCGCTGCCGGACGGCAAAAAAGCAACGGACGAATACAGTGTGCCGGCTCTGTACGATCAATGGGTGCGCATGTACAAGAGGCGCAGCGGCGAGCACCCTGCCGCATCGAATCTTACTGCTTAGCGTGCAGTCTCCTGCGCCAGAGCTTTATGCAGCCTGCCCTGAATTTTTCTAAAATTCTCCGGCCGGTGGGCCAAATGCTGGAGCCGCTTCAGGTGGATTCGTTGTCGCTGCGGATCGAAGAAAGTGGCGTATCCGTGCGCGCGCACCAGCGTCCCCAACCGGTGCAAGCGGCGAACAATGTCTCGTTGCGAGTGACGTGGCAGATCTTCCGCCGCAAAAAACCCGAACCTGAGCCGCAGCCTTCATCGGGAGTTTTGGAACTTCACTACACGCCGGAAGACATTGCGCGGATGGATGCCGAAGCGCAGGCCCGACGCACAGACTCTGGAGGCAGCCCCGAGGCCCATGCGCTTTCTCAGATTCTTCGCGCCGTGGGCGCTTTTGTGGATCAAAAGCAGGGGCGGTTGCTGGGGGTGACGATCGAAGGTCCGGACATCGCCATCGAATACGAGTCCGCGCTCAATAAAATCTTACTGGAGAAATTCACCGCTCCGTCGCTGTACGACTACTGGGTCAAAATGTACCTGCGCAGGCGCGCCCGCGAATAGCGGGGCAGTTTCCGTCGATTCAGCGCGCTCCCCGCCCGCGATCTACTTATCCTTCGCCGAGAACAGGCTCATCAGCTTCGCGATCGGATCGTAGTAGCGATCGACGATTCTTTCCTTCAGCGGAATGATCGCGTTGTCGGTGATGTGGATGTGCTCGGGACAGACTTCGGTGCAGCATTTGGTGATGTTGCAGTAACCGATACCCGCTTTTTGTTTGAGCAGTTCCATCCGATCGTTGGTGTCGAGCGGGTGCATCTCCAGCGACGCCAGGCGCACAAAAAGCCGCGGTCCTGAAAAGGCGGGCTTGTTGTCGTCGTGATCGCGAATCACGTGGCAGACGTTCTGGCAGAGAAAGCATTCGATGCACTTATGGAATTCCTGCACACGGTCGATGTCTTCCTGAAACATGCGCCGGGTGCCGTCGGATTCCTTGGGCTTCGGTTTAAAGGCCGGTACTTCGCGGGCTTTTTTGAAATTGAATGAAACGTCGGTTACCAGATCGCGAATGATCGGAAAGGTGCGCATCGGCGAGACGCTAATGGTTTCGCCGGGCTGAAAGAGATTCATCCGGGTCATGCACATGAGCCGCGGCTTGCCGTTCACTTCGGCGCTGCACGAGCCGCATTTGCCTGCTTTGCAGTTCCAGCGCACCGCAAGATCGTTGGCCTGCTGCGCCTGAATGGCGTGGATCACGTCCAGCACCACCATCCCTTCACCGACGGCGATGCGGTAGTCTTTAAATTCGCCGCCCTGCGCGTCGCCGCGCCATACCCGCATGTGGACTTGTTGATCGGCCATTACTTTTTCTCCTCGAGCAATGCTTTGAGTTCGTCCGGCACTTCGGGCAGCGGTTCCTGCGAGAGGCCCAGCTCGCCGTTTTTCCGGCGCACGATGACGTTAACCTTGGCGAACTTGGAATCCGTGTTCGGATAGTCATCGCGCGTATGGCCGCCGCGGCTTTCTTTTCTTTCGATCGCGGCGAGAGTCGCCGCTTCGGCAAAGGTCAAGAGCGAATGGAGATCCAGGGCGAGGTGCCAGCCAGGATTGTAATGCCGGTTGCCTTCGACTCTCACGTGGTGCGTGCGCTGCTTTAATTTCTGGATAATCTCCAGCGCCTGCTTGAGCTCCGATTCGGCGCGAATGATGCCCACCAGATCCTGCATCGTCTGCTGCAAATCGGCGTGGATCGTGTACGGGTTTTCGTTGCCCTTGCTTTCGAATGGCGCCAGCATGGTGCGCGCATGCTGTTCCACCTGATCGTCGTTGACGCTGATCGTGCCGGAAAAGGATTTGACGTATTCAGCGGCGTGAAGACCCGCGCGCCGCCCGAAGACAAGAAGGTCAGAAAGGGAGTTGCCGCCTAGGCGATTGGCGCCGTGCAGGCCGGCGGCCACTTCACCCGCGGCAAAGAGTCCGGGCACCGTGGTTGCCGTAGTATCGGCGTTCACGCGCACGCCACCCATCGAATAGTGACAGGTCGGTCCGACTTCCATCGCCTCTTTGGTGATGTCCACGTCCGCCAGCTCCTTGAACTGATGGTACATGGAGGGAAGACGCTTCTGGATGTACTCGGCCGGCCGGCGGGAAGCGATATCGAGAAACACGCCACCGTGAGTCGTGCCGCGACCGGCCTTGACCTCGGAATTGATCGCGCGCGCAACTTCGTCGCGCGGCAGCAAATCCGGGGTGCGCCGGTTGTTGCGCTTGTCCTCGTACCAGGCGTCGGCCTCCTTTTCCGTATCCGCGGTTTCCGCTTTGAAAAAATCCGGGATGTAGTTGAACATGAAACGCTTGCCTTCAGTATTCTTCAAGGTGCCGCCGTCACCGCGCACGCCTTCGGTGACAAGAATGCCGCGCACGCTCGGCGGCCATACCATGCCGGTCGGATGAAACTGCATGAACTCCATGTCCATCAGATCGGCGCCCACATCCGCCGCCATCGTGACGCCGTCGCCGGTGTATTCCCACGAGTTGGACGTCACCTTCCATGCTTTGCCGCCGCCGCCGGTGGCGAGCACGACGGCTTTGCATTTGAACATGATGAACTTGCCGCTCTCGCGCCAGTAGCCGAAGGCACCGGTAATCCGCCCGCCGTCGGTGAGGAGGCGCTGGAGGTTGCATTCCATGTAAACGTCGATGCCCTTGTGAACCGCGTGCTGCTGCAAGGTGCGGATCATTTCCAGGCCGGTGCGATCACCGACGTGAGCAAGCCGGGCGTAGCGATGGCCACCGAAATCGCGCTGCAGGATCAGGCCCTCTTTGGTCCGATCGAACAGCGCGCCCCATTCTTCGAGCTCGAGCACGCGGTCCGGCGCTTCCTGGGCATGAATCTGCGCCATGCGCCAGTTGTTCAGGAGCTTGCCGCCGCGCATAGTGTCGCGGAAGTGAACCTGCCAGTTGTCCTCAGGATAGACATTGCCCATCGCCGCGGCGATGCCGCCTTCGGCCATGACTGTGTGCGCTTTGCCAAGCAGTGATTTGCAGACGAGCGCGGTCTTGACGCCTTGAGCCGAGGCTTCGACGGCGGCGCGCAACCCGGCGCCGCCCGCGCCGATCACTACCACATCGTATTCATGGGTTTCGTATTTTGCTTCAGCCATTAAAAGAACCTCAAATCGGTGATCACGCCCATCGACAACAGCCGCACGTAAAGGTCGGCCACGGCCACCCAGATCAAGCTCACCCACGCGTACTGCATGTGCTTTTCGTTGAGGCTGCTGATAAAGCTCCAGGTTTTGTATTTGCCCGGCGCGTTGTGGAACGAGTTCAAGTACCCGCCGCAGACGTGACGGCAGGAGTTGCAGGAAAGGCTGAAAACCGACAGAAGAAACGCGTTCATGCAAAGCACGATGGTGCCCAAGCCGATGCCGAAACCGTCGGGGAAGCGAAACGCGAGAATCGCATCCCACCAGAGAAACGCCAGGATGACCAGCGACAGGTAAAAGAAGTAGCGATGAAGATTTTGCAGGAGAAACGGAAAGCGCGTTTCACCACTGTAGCTGTTGGCCGCGTCGCGGACCGCGCACGCGGGCGGCGATAGAAAAAAAGAGCGATAGTAGGCTTTGCGATAATAATAGCAGGTCGCGCGGAAGCCGCCGGGAATCCAGAGAATCAAAAACGCCGGCGAGAGGTTCCACCACGAGCCGATCAGCGGCAGGCTATTGTGCGTGCAGTTGGCCGAGAGACAGGGCGAATAGAAAGGCGAAAGGTAAGGGTCAACGTAGTAATGCGCGTTTTGCAGCGCCGCCCAGGTCGCGTAGATCGCAAACCCGCCGAGCCCGACGACCACGAGCAAGGGCTGGAGCCACCAGTTGTCCTTTCGCAGTGTCTTAAATTGATCGAGAGTCAAAGTTTTGTCTGCCACAGGCCTCTGTCCTTTTGGTTAGCTGGTAAATTTGCTTGATCCTTTTTCACCTAGTATGGAAGCGCGTTCTAAGTCAAGTAAACGTAGAAATCCCGGCAATTGCAACGCTGCCCCTAGGCACACAATCACATCCGTCGTTCCCGGTGCGACAAAAGCAAATGGTTTGCTTCGAAAAGCGCGATGAGCTCACGCGTCGAGCTACTCGGTCGCGAGGTCATCGCACATTGCTTGGTCGACTTTTTCCAGCGTCCGGTAGGGGATTAGTTGCCGCGAACGTGAATCCGCCGAAGGTTCGGCTGTCGGCGTTCAATCATCGATCTGCCCTTCGATGAGCCGGATTACTCGTGAATTCATAACAGAAAATTTTTTTGTTTGCACGTCTTTGTGCTGGTGGCTGATTCCTTTTTGCGCGCGCTCTGTGCTAACAAATCAATTCTATGAATGCCCTCGAAAAGATCAACCGGGCCGTGGTGAGTTGCCGGCGCTGTCCGCGTTTGGTGCGCTGGCGCGAGGCGTGCGCGCGCAATCCGCCGCGGCGCTACCAGGGTGAGAAGTATTGGGCCAGGCCGCTCCCCGGGTTCGGCGATCCGGCGGCGCGTCTGCTGATCATCGGGTTGGCACCAGCAGCTCACGGAGGCAATCGAACGGGCCGCATGTTCACCGGCGATCGCAGCGGCGATTGGCTGTACAGCGCGCTTCACACCGCCGGTTTTGCCAATCAAGCGCGCTCCGAGCGCGCCAGCGATGGCTTGGAGCTACGGGATTGCTACATCACGGCGGCGGTGCGCTGCGCGCCGCCGGCAAACAAGCCGGCTTTAGCGGAGTTCAACCGCTGCCGTCCGTATCTACTCAGCGAGCTGGAATTTTTCGTGCATGCTCAGGCCGTAATCGTTCTCGGCAAAATTGCTTTCGACTCGTTTCTCGCCGCGTACCAGGAAAACGGCGGCGTCGTGCCCAAGCCGCGGCCGAAATTCGGCCACGGGGTCACTGCTAAACTGCCGGATGGCCCACAGCTTATCTGTTCCTATCATCCAAGCCAGCAAAATACTTTTACCGGCAAACTGACGAGGCCGATGTTCCAGTCGATTTTCGCGCAGGCGCGGGCGGCGCTGGAAAAATAAGGTTACCGCCGAGAATGGAAACCGGCATCGTTTATGCCCTCGTCGCGGGCCTGTTCTGGGGAACCAGCCCGGTGCTGGTTAAGCGCGGCCTGACTCAGGCCAATGTCAGCGCCGCGACGCTCTATCAGCAGGCGACGATTCTTCTGACACTCGTCGTTGCAGCGCTCCTCGAAGGCGATATTTTTGCTGGACGGATGGCGCCGCCGGCCATGCTCATCTTTGCCGCCACCGGCATCGTCGGCGCCTATATGGGGCGGACGCTCTTTGTGCGCAGCGTGGCGCAGATCGGCGCGTCGCGCGCGCAATCACTCAACAATTCATCGCCGCTGATCACCGTGCTCCTGGCCGCTGCTGTGCTGGGTGAACCGTTGTCGTTCTCGGTTTTGATCGGCGTGCTGTTCATCATCTCGGGCGTATTCTTTGTAACTCATACGGAGCCGGGATCGGGTAGCGCGGGCGGGGCACGGCGGGTCACGCTCGCAGCCGCGCTGGCGACGCTTTGTTACGGTGTGGTGCCGGTGCTGAAAAAATTCGGCACTGACAACGGCGGTCCGCCGGTGCTCGGCGCGCTGGTGATGCACGCGACCGGTCTAGTGCTGCTCATGACGCTCGGCAACCTGCTCAAGATCGAGCGCAAGTGGCAGAGAATTCCGCCGCAGAGTCTGATGTGCTTTATTGTCGCCGGTTTTCTGTATGCCATCGGCTCGATCTTCACTCTCAAGGCGCTGACTCGCGCCCCAGCGTCCGTGGTGGCGCCGATCTGGAGCGCCCAGCCCATCGTCAGTTTTTTTCTCGCCAAAACCACTCTCAAAGGGATCGAGGAGGTAAGTTTCAGAGATGGCGCGGCGGCGGCGCTGGTGGTAGTCGGCGTCTTGGTGTTACGGTGGGGTTGAGGAAAGTCAAAATTAAAAAGTAAAACTTGAAAACGGTTTCTGAATAACTGAGGCGAAGATGAGCGTTAGCGCGGGCCGGGACTATTTCGAGATTGAAGCGGAGTTGAAGAAACGCATCGAGGGCGATGTGCGATTCGACCGCACGTCGCGGTTGCTCTATTCCACCGACGCGTCGATCTATCAGATTGAGCCCATCGGCGTCGTCGTGCCGCGCCACAAGGGCGACGTGCAGGCAGTGATCGAACTCGCCAATCGCTTGAATATTTCAATTCTGCCGCGCGGCGGCGGCACGTCGCTCGCGGGCCAGGCGGTGGGACATTCGATCGTTCTCGATTTTTCCAAGTACATGCAGAATGTTCTGGGAGTGAATCGGGAAGATCTCTGGTGCCGTGTGCAGCCTGGGCTTGTACAAGACGAGCTCAATGCCCACGTGCGCGGCATGGGTTTGCAATTCGGTCCCGACACGTCGACGTCTAACCGCGCGACCATCGGCGGCATGATCGGCAACAACTCTTCCGGTGCCCATTCTCTCACCTACGGCAAAACTCTCGATCACGTGCTTGAATTGACCGTGCTTCTCGCAGACGGCAGCGAGGTTGTCCTGAAAGATTTGTCCGCTGAGGCGGTGAAGAGCAAGGGCCGAGCGGACACCATCGAGGGCCGGGCTTACCGTGAAGTGTTTCGTCTAGCGCAGCAGCACAAAAACGAAATCCTCGCGCGCTATCCAAAAATCATGCGGCGGGTGTCGGGCTACAATCTTGACGAGTTCATCAAGCCACAGCCATTCAATCTTTCGCGCATGTTGGTCGGTTCCGAGGGAACGCTGGCAACGGTCGTCGAAGCAAAAATGCGGCTGGTGCCGAAACCCAAGTGGACCGCCATGGACGTCATTCACTTCAACGACGACATTGAAGCGCTGGAGTGCGCTCAGGTAGTTCTCCAGACGCGTCCGTACGCGATGGAGTCCACCGACAAAATGGTTTTGAACCTCGCGCGCGGCAACATCGAGCAGTCGCGCAAACTCGGTTTCGTGCAGGGCTCGCCGGATTCGCTTCTGATGGTGGAGTACGCCGGCGAAAGCGAAGAGGAAGTCAAAGAGCAGGTCTACAAACTCGAAGAACTGCGTAAACGCGAGAAGATAGGCTACGCATCGACCCTTGCCTTCAAACCCGAAGAAGTGAAAGCCATCTGGGGCGTGCGCAAGGCCGGGTTGGGCTTGCTGCTAGGCATCAAGGGCGACAAGAAGCCCATCGCCTTCGTCGAAGACACCGCTGTGGCGCCGGAGAAACTACCAGAGTTCATCCGTCGCTTCCGCGAAGTCGTCGCGCGCCACGACACCATCGCCGGCTATTACGGCCACTGTTCGGTCGGCTGCATGCACATTCGCCCGCTGATCAATCTCAAGGAAACGAGCGAGCGCGACAAAATGGTTTCCATCGCCAACGCGATCTCCGATCTCGTCCTCGAATTCAACGGTTCCATGTCGGGAGAGCACGGCGACGGTTTGGCGCGAAGCCACTTCAACTTGAAGCTCTTCGGCCCGGCGCTCTACGACGCCTTCCGGCAGATCAAGCGCGCTTTCGATCCGAAAAACTTGATGAACCCCGGCAAGATCGTCGATGCGCCGGCGATGACCGAATCGCTAAAGATCAACCCGCAGTATAAGCCCTGGGAGCCGCGCACGACCCTGGAGTTCGCCGCGCAGGGCGGTTTCGCGCGCGCCGTAGAAATGTGCAGTGGCATGGGTGAGTGCCGCAAAAAGCTCGATGGTACCATGTGCCCGTCGTACATGGGCACGCTGGACGAAGAGCACTCGACGCGCGGCCGCGCCAACGCGCTCAGAAATGCGATCGCCGGGCGCGTGCCACAGCAGGAATTCACCGGCAAGCGACTCTACGAAGTGATGGATCTTTGCCTCGAATGCAAGGCCTGCAAAGCCGAATGTCCATCCAACGTCGATATGGCTAAGCTCAAGTACGAGTTTCTCGACCACTATCATCGCGCCAATGGACTGCCGCTGCGCAATCGGATGTTCGGCGCGATCGAAACCCTGAACCGCGCTGGCTCGAAGCTCGCGCCACTGTCGAACTGGGTCGCCAATTCATCTTTGAACCGTTGGTTGATGGAACTTATTGCGGGCATAGACCGGCGCAGGCCGTTGCCGCAATTCGCCGGTGAAACCTTCGAAGATTGGTTTCGCAAACACAAAAGCGTGAGCGACGGATCGAAAGGCGATGTGGTTTTGTTTCACGATACCTTCAACAATTATAACACGCCAAACGTTGCCATCGCCGCGACCCGCTTCCTGGAAAAATCCGGCTATCGTGTCGTGCTCGCCAAAAAAAAATGCTGCGGCCGCCCGATGATTTCCAAGGGCATGCTCGGTCAGGCGAAAGAGAATGCCGTGTGGAATGTGGATAAGCTTGCGCTATTTGCAGAGAAGGGGACGCCGATCGTCGGACTCGAACCGTCGTGCTTGCTAACGCTCCGCGATGAATATCCTGAATTCATCCGGACCGAGGCGGCAAAAAAAGTCGCCGAGAAGAGTTTTCTCTTCGAAGAGTTCGTCATGTGCGAGCAAAAAGAAGGAAAACTGACCGTTCCATCAAATGGCGGCGGCAAAAAGGTGTTGCTGCACGGACATTGTCATCAAAAGGCACTGGTCGGCACCGCGCCGACAATCGCCATGCTCATAGCCGCGGGGTATGAAGTCGCCGAAGTGGACTCCGGTTGCTGCGGCATGGCGGGCTCCTTCGGTTTCGAGAAAGAGCACTACGACTTGTCGGCGAAGATCGGCAATCGCCGTCTCGCCCCCGCGGTAAAAGCGGCCGGCGCTGATGTCGAAATCGCTGCGCCGGGCATCTCCTGCCGACAGCAGATTCACCATCTCGCCGGACGGGCGGCGAAACATCCGGCGGAGTTAATGTGGGAAGGGTCAATTGCCGCCAAGGCGTAAGTGTCCGTTCGGATTACACTGACTGGGTTTGATCGCACTGGAATCCGTCATCGCTGCATGCCGGCATCCGAATTTGCCAAGCCCCAGCCGGCGTAAACTGGGTTCCTAAACCCTACTAGGCTATAATCGCGCGGTGAGTATTTTCCGACGTCCGCCAAACCGCGGCAGAATATCTGGCGCCTCACGCTGGCGAAAAGGATATCAGGCTGTCCTTGATCACATCGTTGAGGCGCTTCGTTGGAGACTTGAGCTCGATCAGCTCAAATTCAGGATTGGGTCGATCGAGGGACAGCTCCGAAATCTTGCGCCAACGGCTACTGCCTGGGAAGTCACCAGCTGGGTCGAACAAGCCACACTATCAGAAACTCCCCTTGTATCGATAATTCTGCCGACCCGGAATCGACACCAGCTATTGCGTCGGGCGGTCGCTTCCGTCTGCGCACAAGAATATTCGCACTGGGAAATTATCTTGGTGGACGATGGCAGCACAGATCAGACACCGGAGGTGGTAGCGCAGTTGCTTTCCGAACTGGGTGACGATCGATTGCGCGCAATTCGGATATCCCAGGGCGGCGTTTGCGCGGCGCGAAACCAGGGTCTTGCTGTCGCGAAGGGGGCGATCATCGCCTATTTGGATGACGACAATGCCATGCATCGCCTGTGGCTTAAGTCGGTGGCATGGGCGTTTTCCCAACGCCCCGATGTCGATGTCGTCTACGGCGGTATCATGGTCGATGATTTCGGCCGCCTCGCCGGTGAAAGCGCGCCGCGGTTGCCATCGTTTCGTCTGAATCCTTTCGATGAAGCGAGATTGCGCGAATACAACCTCGCCGATATTGGGGCGATTGCGCACCGCAAGCTCGCGGATGTTTGTTTCGATGAGAGTTTGCAGGGATTTGGTGATTGGGATTTGCTATTTCGTTTGACTCGCGCCAAAGCGCCTTTGGTCTTGCCGGTGCTTGCCTGTTATTACACCACGTCCGCCCCGAATCGTCTGAGCGAGCAAAACTTCTTTCCCGACGAGATGCGACTCGTTCAAGAGAGGCTACGCCGATGAGTCGCGGTCCCATCGCTTTGCTGGGATTCGATGCTTGTGACATCGGCGTGGTGAGGAAACTGACTCAGGACGGAAAGCTGCCGACGTTTCAACGGCTGCTGGGTGAATGGGCCTATGCCCGGGTTCGAAACCCCCATGGCTTTTTCGTGAACAGTGTCTGGCCGAGTTTCTTCACCGGCAAGTCTGCCGGTCGACTCGGATTTCACTGTTGGGAAACCATTTCCCCGGATTATGAACGTCGGCTGACCTCGCCATTGGAAATTCGCGGCCAGCCGTTTTGGTGCAGGCTCGCTGACGCCGGACGCAAACTTGCGGTGCTCGACATTCCGCATTCAAGAGCCGCCGAGCGGGAGGATATCCTCGAAGTATCGGAATATGCCGCTCACGATCGACATTTCGGTCTGCGCACCTCGCCCCCTGCGTTGCGCGACCAAATCGTTAGCCAATTCGGTTTCCATCCGGTGTTTACTGTTGAACCCTACGTGGAGAAACTGTTCGCCGTCGACGATTACGTTCATCGTGCCGGAGCGCTGCGAACAGAGGAAGAGGAAGGTCTATTGCTGCGCGACTTGGCCGACGGTCTACCGCGTAAGCTCAATCTCTCGAAATGGATTTATTGTCAGAATAATTGGGACCTTTTCATGTCCATTTTCGGTGAAGGGCATGCGATCGGACACCAGTTATGGCACCTGCACGATCCAACCCATCCGCGTCACAATTCGGCCTTGGCGCATCAATTAGGAGATCCCGTCGAGCAAATATATGGGGGACTTGACCGCGCGTTGGAAGAGCATCTTGCCATTCTTCGTCCGGAGACCACGGTTTTTGTGCTGTTAAGTCATGGCATGCGGGCTCATTATGATGGAACTTACATTCTCGAACCGTCGCTCGCTCGTTTTGACGAGTACGATCGCTTGGGTATCAGGGGCGGCCTCGGCGGCCGAATGGTGAAATTTGCTTGGCAGCGGCTCAACGATGCTTCACGCGGCGCGTTCGCGCCAACGCTCACTGCGGCTTTGCGTCGTCACATTCGCATACATCCGTCGCCACCCTATTTTGAAAACGATATTGGACCGGCGGCGCGCTCGCGGCAACGCTATTTTATGTCGCCGAACAATTCTGTTTTTGGCGGGGTGAGGATTAATTTAAAGGGAAGAGAGCCCGCCGGGCGGGTCTCTCCCGGCGTTGAGTTCGACGCGGTTTGCGAGCAACTGAAGCAGGATCTGAAGGCGCTCATAAATATCGAGACCGGTGATTCTGTGGTCCGTTCTGTCGAGCGTACCGATGTGTACTATCAACGCGACAGGATCGACGAGCTACCAGACTTGATCATTGATTGGAATCATGAAACTCCAGTCGAAACTGTCTGGTCGCCTAAAACTGGCGTGATAAACGCGCCTTATTGGCATTGGCGCACAGGGGATCACCGGCCCGGTGGATTATTACTCGCTATGGGGCCAAATACACCGGCCGGGGCGGACCTAGGATTGATCGAAAACCGTGATCTCGGATCGACGATCTGCGCGCTGCTCGGTGTTGACCTTGCAGACGCTGATGGTTCGCCAATTCGAGCGTTGATGCCCTCATAAATAAT
>Ga0310810_10007002_pt1 | contig 12804 bp, 11 predicted proteins | sample NCmetagenome_FD_207641 | JGI IMG/M metagenome (GOLD analysis project Ga0310810, IMG submission 207641) | Soil microbial communities from experimental microcosm in Duke University, North Carolina, United States - NC | ecosystem: Engineered > Artificial ecosystem > Soil microcosm > Unclassified ... | reverse complement strand
TCCCTGCTTAAATCGCATTACTTGCGAAACGCCAATGCGAATTGTCGTCTTTAGAACTGATCAAGGCTTTTTCATTAAATTTTCAAAGGCGATCTATCCCTAATTTACCAAGTGGCATTGGGATTGCAGACCTTTCTAGCCCAACGAACTATCGCTCGATCGAACGAGGCACGCTCCCAATTTTGGCACGTGGCAATCGTCACGTCGTTCTTCGTCATCGTTTTCGGCGCAAGTCTATTTCTCGGGACCGTGATGGTGATTGGCACGTTTCACAGCACCGATCCCTCAAACGAATTAACGGCCAACGGACGTGCCGGGCGGATTGCCCGCACTTTGCGGGACGGCACGCTGTGCCACTACATGATCTTCGACAACAAGACCGCACTGACGGTCGAAGACCGCATCGGCCGCTGCGATGAAAACAAACCGAAACCCAAGGCCAAGCAGGAAAAACCGGCGGCGTTCACTTGGTGCAAATAATCTCCGCCGTCCGATCGACTGCCCTATAGATTGAGCTGATAACTGTGCGGCACCCAGCGATAGCCGCCCTGCCCTTTTTCTACAAAGCCAATACCAGGAAAGGGCATGTGAAAGCCCGCGACAAACAACTTTTCGGCTGCGAGCATGTCGAGGATTCGTTTACGGGTGGCGACAGCCTTGTCCTTGTCGTCATCCATCTCAAAATGCCACTCCGGTCGTTGCACGGCCATTACGTATTGGGTGAAGGTATCGGCAGTGATCATGAATCGCTTGCCGTTGCTCTCCACGTGAAACGCCAGCAAGCCAGGTGAATGGCCGGCGGCGTCAACGGCTGTTATGCCTGGGACGACTTCATCGCCGGGCTTGATGAAGGTCGAACGGTCGGCCAGGGGCAGGCAAATCTTGACGTACAGCTCGCGATTGAATTTCCGCGCCTCGCGGACGTTCTCGCCGCGCTTCCAGAAGTCGAAATCAGAGGCGCCGAAGACATAGCGCGCTTTCGGGAAGACCGGTTTTCCTCCCTCGGTCAGCCCGCCGATGTGATCGGGGTGCCCGTGCGTGAGAACGATGACGTCGATGTCTTCGGGCTTGTAGCCGGCGGCGGCCAGTCTCGTCGCGGTTTGTCCTGGCGGCAGCCGCTTGCTGAGCTGTTCGTATTCGCGTGGCAGTGCACCATTGCCCGTGTCGAACAGGATGAGTTGCTTTCCTGTATTCACGATCGTCGGGATGTTCGGATGCTCAAATCGCTGGGTGTCGATATTGTTCGCTCGCGCCAGGGCATGCACGTCATCTACCGAGGCGTTGGCTCCGTAATGGGGATGTAACCCGTCGCGGACGGCCTTGGCGTCCAAAACCGTTGCCACCTCGAAGCCGCCGAGCTTGAAGCGGTAAAAGGTGGGCTGCGATTCGCCTTGCAGTGATGCGGGCACTTTAGGTCCTCCCAATGTCGTCGCACCTGGGGCGCATGCTTAGCAGTTGGCGCCGCCGACAATCCAGCGGCGAAAATCGCAATTTCGCCGAATGAAATGAATGTCGTAGAAAATTGATCTACCGCAACGCGGGAAATCGCCGAATATGCAAGCTAAACAACTTATAGAGGAGGTTACGATGGCCGATAATCAGGTTCGTCCGGACGACTACCCAACGGTTAGCTTCGTCATGGATACGATTGCCGGTTGGGTCAACAAATATCGTACGGTGACTGGCGCGCGTGATGAACTCGGACAATGCAGCCCGGAGGATGTCAGGCAAATCGCGAATGATCTCGGCATAACCGTCGGTGAGTTGCGTACACTGTCCGCCAAGAACCCGCACGCCGCAGACCTGTTGATCAAGATGCTAACCGCCTTGTCGGTCGATCCTGAAGCTCTAGCCAAGAGTGATCCTGCAACAATGCGTGATCTGCAAAGATTGTGCACCAGTTGCGGGCACAAAGGTCGCTGTGCACACGAGCTTGCCGAAGGAACGGCTGCTGAACATTTTAAATCATTTTGTCCGAATGCATTCACCCTCGATGCACTATCGAAATCAAAAGATCAGGCTTTGCACTGATGGTGAAGCCAGAACAGCTGGCCAAACGAAACTTTACTGGTGGTTTTTTCAGCGCAATTTCTGGCGTTTCTACGCCTGGTTGAGAGTGTCCCATCGATCGGCGGAGATGGGCACGCCCGATATTTGCATAAAACTCTAAGAGTAATTTCACTAAGCATTTTACACGCGTTTTATAAGCCATCTGTACAGCATTACATCGAAAGTTATTCAACTGCCGACGGTGTTGATGGCCCCGCCAGCGTTGTCTCTTCCGTTCAATGCAATCCGAAATCCGCTTTCCGCAAAGCACGGAGAAGCGCTGATCGTTCCGTTGCTTGCCATCGCATTTCTGTTCGCGATGATATGGGATGATGTCGAAACCAGTTTATCAGCGGCGATAGCTCCTATTCACGCGGATGCCAATTCCGGAGCCGTCGTGTTGTCTTTTACCCATGCCGGATCTTCCGCGATGGGCGATTCCGAGCTGGTTTTGCTGGTCGATCTCAATGCAGATCGTGAGACGTGCGAATTGGAAAGCGCGGTGGCATTGTCTCGCCTCAATCCCACAGCTGTCAGCGACAACACAACGACCGATCCTGTCCCGCTGCGCGCAAATCCGACCGCGCGTGAATCAGCAGATACTATTTTTTTGAAGCTTAGCGACAACGGCATAAACCTCATTTCCCATGCACATAAGGACATGCTTTCGAAATTCTCTGGAGCATATCGGTCGATTCTGAAATTAGCGGCCATGGTGGGCTTGCCACGCATCCAGGAAGAAGCTGCCCATTCCCGCACAACAATCGTTGGCACGATTTCGACCTACAATCCCTATCGTGATGGCAAGGAAGAAGGTAGCGCGCAGACAGCGTCAGGTGAATTGTACGATCCCTCGGCATGGACCGCCGCAATTCAAACTGGGTTACGGAGCCAATTTGGCGGCGTGCGCTACGGCAAGCTCTACCAGCCGACTTACGCGCTTATTGCAAGCGGCGAAAAACAATTGATCGTCAAGATCAACGATGTGGGTCCGCTAAAATCAGGCCGCGTGCTCGATCTCAATGAGCGCAGTATGCGCTATTTCGATCCGTTCCTCGCGCAAGGCCTTATTCAGGATGTAAAGATCACGCTATTGCCTGGTGAAGACTGGACGACAGGGCCCGTTGGCGAGGTTTATGCAATCGATTTCGATGCCGCGAGGCGGCAGCGCCAGGATGGGTTCGCCAGTAGTGAAGATGTTGAACTCGCTAATATGCGAGCTAGGCTTGGTCGCGCCGCGGAGCCGGACATGAAGGCAGATGCCCGCGTCGAAGCCGGGTTGAATGGCGGATAGAGCCCTAACCGCCGAGTTTTCTCAGGACTGCGTCGAGCTGCTCTAAATTGCGGTACTTGATGCGCAATGTGCCGCTTTCACCGCGGTGATCAACACTGACATCCAGGCCCAGCGCATCCGATAGTCGTCGCTCGAGCGCAAGGGTGTCAGCGTCTTTTGGAATATTGACGACAAAGCCCTTGGCCTCTCGACGCATATCGCGAAGCTGACCTGCAACGTCCTTACGCATGTCGGCTTCCAGATCGCGAACGCTCCAGCCTTTGTCGATGATCTCATGTGCGATCAATTCGGCATTGGGTTGCCCGACCAGAAGCCGCGCATGCCCCGCCGAAATTTTGCCGGTACGGACGAGTTGCTTTACGGGCTCGGAGAGTTTCAGCAAACGGATCGTGTTTGCGATGTGCGGCCGACTCTTGCCGACGATCTGGGCGACTTCCTCCTGTGTGCGATTGAAGTCGTCCATGAGGGCAAGATAACCGGTCGCCTCCTCGATCGGATTGAGATCGGCGCGCTGCACGTTTTCGATGATCGCATATTCAAGCGATTGCGCATCATTTGCTTCGACGACTGCAATTGGAACGTCGTGAAGTCCCGCGCGTTGCGCAGCGCGCCACCGCCGCTCCCCGGCGATGATCTCGAAATTGCCGCCCTTGAGTGCGCGCACAACGATCGGCTGGATAATGCCGCGCTCGCGGATTGATGTGGCAAGCTCGTCGAGCTCGTCATCGGTGAACAGCCGCCTCGGATTGCGCGGGTTGGGTTGCAGATTTTCGATCGGTGCACGACGTGGCTTACGGCCGCTGTCGGCGACGGGAGTTTCGTCACTGACATCGCCAATGAGCGCAGCAAGACCGCGTCCCAGTCGCGAGTGATCTGCCATCGCCGCTCCCGAATTCCGTGCCACGCTATCCCTTTCCGCGTTTGTTGACCATTCCACGCGCGACGGCGTACTACCCTGCCTTCAAAGCCTTCTCTCGCTGGATGATTTCGGTCGCAAGACGCAGATAGGCTTCGCTGCCGACGCACTTAAGATCGTAGACGAGCACGGGTTTGCCGTAAGACGGCGCCTCCGAGATGCGCACGTTGCGTGGGATTATAGTCTCATAGACCTTGTTGCCCATGAACTGGCGTACATCGGCGACAACCTGATTGGAGAGGTTGTTGCGCGAGTCATACATCGTCAGCACGATGCCGTGGATCGACAGCGTCGGATTGAGAGTCGTTCTGACCTGCTCGACAGTTTTCAAAAGCTGCGACAGACCTTCGAGCGCGAAGAACTCGCACTGCAGCGGCACGAGAATTGAATCTGCTGCCGCCATCGCATTGACTGTCAGCAAGTTGAGCGAAGGTGGACAGTCGACCAACACATAAGTGAAATCGTATGGGCGCGCGCCGGTGTTGAGCTGGCGAAGCGCATTGCGCAGGCGGAACGCCCGGTCGCGTTGTTGGCCAATTTCAAGTTCAAGGCCAGAGAGATCGAGCGTCGACGGCGCGATATAAAGTTGTGGCACTGCTGTCGGCAGGACTGCGTCGCGCATCGGCGCAGCGCCGGTTAGCACGTCGTAGGTCGATGTCCGGCGTGACCTGCGTTCGATGCCAAGTCCCGTTGAGGCGTTGCCCTGCGGATCGAGATCGACGATCAGCACATGCTCACCGATAGCGGCGAGCGCCGTACCGAGGTTGATTGCGGTCGTCGTTTTGCCGACCCCACCTTTTTGGTTGGCAATCCCAAGGACCCGCGCCCGGGCCGAGTCCGGTTTAACGGCCGGCTTGCCGAAGGCGACGACGGGCGTGTCGGCGGATTGATCTGGGGCGGAAGTCTCGGTCATGGCACTTTCCGTTGGTAGGCCGGGGCTTTAGAGGGCCCCGAATCCACTCCTTGGTCCGATTTGAGCCCTCTATCGAGCCTCGAGGCCGCGAATCAGGATGATTGAGCCTTCGGGACTGGTTTTACTGGGCACTTTCGAGGCTTCGAGTCTCCAATATTTAGCGGCTTCGGTCAATTCAGCATCTACATCTTGACCCTTGGGAAAGAGTCCGATCGCGCCCCGCGATAGGAAAGGAAACGCTTGGTCGCACAGTGTTTTCAATGGGGCCAGCGCACGCGCGGTGACTACATCGATGGGTTCTGCACAGCTTTCCCCAAATTTCTCAGCCCGAATCGCGTGCACGACCGCGGGCGCGCCGGTCACGCCGACCGCCTCGCGTAGAAATGCAGCCTTTTTCTTATTGCTTTCAATAAGATGGACGCACGCCCCCGCCTTGCCGGCAAGTGCGCAGGCGACCACCATGCCCGGAAAGCCTCCGCCGGAACCAAGGTCGACCCAGGTCCGCGCCTGTGGCGCAAGCGGCAAGAGCTGGAGCGAATCGGCAACGTGGCGCGTCCAGATTTCATCGATCGTCGAATTTCCGATCAGGTTCAGTTTGTTTTGCCACCGCAGCAGGCTTTCGACGAATCGGTTGAGGCGGTCTTCCGTTTCACGTGAAACAGGGAACAGGGCAAGCGCCCGCGCCTTGTCGGTAGAGAGATCTAAGGCGCCCTGCCCGCTTTTGCTCACGCCAATTTCGCTGAAACTTTTTTGGCGCGCCGAACATGTGCCACAAGCAATGTGAGCGCCGCCGGCGTGACGCCGTCGATGCGGCCCGCTTGTCCGATTGTACGTGGTCGGTGCGTTTGCAATTTCTGCTTCATTTCATTTGAGAGCCCAGGCAGTGCCCCGTAGTCGAAGTCATCCGGCAGTTCGAAGCTTTCGTCGCGCCGATACGCTGCGATATCCGCTGCCTGGCGTGAAAGATAGACATCGTATTTCGCATCGATCTCGATCTGCTCGGCGATCTTCGGTGCGAGCGCGCTAAAACGTGGCCAGACTTTTGCGAGCTGTGTGATCGTCACGGTCGGATATGACAACAGTTCGAATGCTGTGCGCCGCTGCCCGTCTTTGTTCAATGACAGACCGTAACGTTCTGCTTCCTTCGGTGTGAGCGAAACTGATTTTGCAAATTCGCGTGCATCGTTCAGCGCCGCAGTTTTTTCTTTGTGCAGGCGCCCACGTTCGGCGCCAATGCAGCCGATCGCAATTCCCTTGTCAGTCAGGCGCTGGTCGGCATTGTCGGCGCGCAACTGCAATCGATACTCGGCGCGCGATGTGAACATGCGATACGGTTCGCTTACGCCACGCGTCACAAGATCGTCGATCATCACACCGAGATACGCCTGCGCGCGATCGACGATGATTTCATCGCCCTCGCCTGCCAAGGCTGCCGCGTTGAGACCCGCAAAAAGTCCCTGTGCCGCAGCCTCTTCATAGCCTGTCGTGCCGTTGATCTGACCCGCGAGAAATAATCCGCGCAGTTTTTTGGTCTGAAGTGTGAGCGTGAGTTCGCGCGGATCGACGTAGTCATATTCGATCGCGTAACCAGGACGAATGATCTGCGCGTTTGTCAGCCCCGGAATTGTTGCGACGAGTGCGTGCTGCACCTCTTCTGGGAGCGACGTCGAGATTCCGTTTGGATAGACGGTGTGATCGTCTAGACCTTCTGGCTCCAGAAAAATCTGATGACCATCGCGCTCACCGAACTTCACGATCTTGTCTTCGATCGACGGGCAGTAGCGCGGACCACGGCTTGCGATCTGTCCCGAATACATCGGCGAACGATGAACGTTATCGCGAATGATTTTGTGCGTGGATTCGGTGGTTCGTGTGATTCCACATTCGATCTGCGGATTTTCAATTTGCGTTGTGAAGCTCGAAAACGGCTCGGGTGGATTGTCGCCCGGCTGCATTTCAAGTGCGGACCAATCAATTGTGCGGCCGTCGAGGCGCGGTGGCGTTCCAGTCTTCAGGCGGCCAAGCACGAGTCCGAGATTGTCCAGTGTCCGCGCAAGACCCATCGCGGGCGCTTCGCCGACGCGTCCTGCCGGGATTTGCTTTTCGCCAATGTGAATGAGACCGCGCAAAAAGGTGCCGGTCGTGAGGACGACCGCACCGGCCGCAATTTCACGGCCATCCGCAAGTCGAACGCCGCTCGCGCGTCCCGATTTGATCAGAAGATCTTCGGCTTCGGCCTCGATTATTGCTAGGTTTGGAATGGCCTGGATCGCAGCCTGCATCGCGTACGCATAGAGCTTTCGGTCGGCTTGGGCGCGCGGGCCGCGCACAGCTGGCCCTTTTCGACGATTGAGGACACGAAACTGGATCCCGCCGAGATCGGCGATTCGGGCCATGAGGCCATCCAAAGCGTCGATTTCCCGGACCAAATGGCCCTTTCCAAGCCCGCCAATAGCGGGATTACAAGACATAGCGCCAATGGTCCCAAACCGGTGGGTTATGAGAGCTGTTCTTGCGCCCATACGCGTTGCTGCGCCCGCGGCTTCACAGCCGGCGTGGCCGCCACCAATTACAGCGACGTCAAATCGAGAGCCCATCGAAACCTCGGATGGCGCCTTTTAGCGGAGGCGCGGGGAGGGGTCAAAACCATTGGATTTAAAGAATTGTTTCACGTGAAACATTGCATAAAGGGCCGAGATGACCCGGGGTGTGTCTCCACAGCCGCTGCGAAAAACGCTGTGACTTGTCAGAGCCGGTCAGCACTGCAGAAAACCGGCAATTCCCCATAATTATCCACAGTCTCATTTTCCGATGCAGAAGTCCCGGAAAATAACATCGAGAACGTCGTCGACGCCGACCCGGCCGGTGAGGCGGCCCAGGGCGCGTGCAGCGAGGCGCAGTTCTTCAGCAAGAAGATCCTCGCGGCGCGACAGGTCGGGCGCCAGTGCCCGGCGCAACGCGCCCAGCGCGTCCTGTAGTGCACGACGGTGACGCTCGCGCGTCACCAAGGCGCTCTCGGCGCCAGCCAGAAATTTTTCCGCTTCGCGCGCCAGCGCGTTCAGCAACACGTCGAAGCCGTTGCCCGTCTTGGCCGAAATATTGAATTCCGATTCATTAAATGTGAATTCAATTTCATTCCTTTCTGTTAGTCTTTTGTTAACCACATTTTTTAGAGACTCGTTAACCCGAACTCGTGGTTCACTTTTTCCTTTGCTTTGTATCGTTCGTTCATTTCTTTGGATAACCCTAGGGTGCAAATCGATTTTATTCCGAATAAGCCAGACTGGGGTGCGTCCGTTCTGCTTGGACAAACCTCTAACCGCACTGGACGAGACGGCGGTCGTGGTCTCGCGGCCTTCCAGAGGCCTCGAACTCATTCCAGCGCCGGCGCCAGGCGAGTGCGCAATATTTCCGCGGCTAGCGTTCCGCTCCACATCCGGCGAAATAACGTCCTCACCGGGCCGTGACGTCTCCCCAGCAATATCTCCAACGTCACCACTCGAGCGGCCGGCGTCCCGCGCCACATCCGGCCAGCTACCGTCCTCACCGAGCCGCGAGGTCTCTCCAGCTTCGACAATCCACAGAACGAGGTCGGCGCTAGCTGCGCGTTCGCGCGCCCGGCGAACGCCTTCACGCTCCACGGGATCGTCAGTCTCTCGAATGCCCGCCGTATCGAGAAACGTGACCGGTACCCCCTCAAGATCGAGATGCACCTCGATCACGTCGCGGGTCGTCCCGGCATAAGGCGATACGATCGCCGCTTCGCGTTTCGCAATTCGATTGAGAAGCGTCGATTTACCGGCATTCGGTGGCCCCGCAATAGCCACCACAAATCCTTCGCGCAAGCGCTCCCCGCGGCTCCCATCTGCAAGCACCGAGGCAATGTCGCTCTCGAGCGACCGAGCAATCTGCAAGGCCGGCGTCACAAGGTCCTGCGGGACGTCAGCCTCGTCGGAAAAGTCGATGCGCGCCTCAACCAGAGCAAGCGCCTGCACCAGCCGCGTCCGCCAGTTTTCGGACCGCTCCCTCAGCGCACCCGTCATCTGCCGGAAGGCCTGGCGCCGTTGTCCTTCCGTCTCGGCCATCACCAGGTCGGCAAGCCCTTCCACCGACGTCAGGTCAAGCTTCCCGTTCTCAAAGGCGCGGCGGGTGAATTCGCCTGCCTCCGCGGGCCGCAGACCTTCAACCTGCGACAGCGCCGCCATGACCGCTGCAATCACGGCACGGCCACCATGCAGCTGGAGTTCGGCGACATCTTCACCGGTTTCGCTTTGCGGCCCTGGAAACCAGAGCGCCAGCGCTTGGTCGATGATCTCGCCATTAAGCCCACGGACACGTGCAAGTGCAGCCTTGCGTTGTTCGGGGATTCGGCCCGTTAGTGCTTTGAGCGCATCTCCGGCACGCGGCCCCGAAATACGTACGACAGCAATGGCAGCCGGCGGCCGTCCGGAGGACAATGCATAGATGGTTTCACGTGCTGCATCCGACATTGCTGCGCACGGAAGCGCCGAGACGGGGCAGGGGTCAAGCCCTGGCCATGTTGGCGCAAGCCGTTAAATCTCCGAAACTGAGCCGCGCGACTCCCTGAAATCCAGAAGGTGCGAGCCCCCCGCCCGCGATATGATCGTGCAAATTCACGAACATCGTGGAGGGAACATGACACCGAGTTTGCGCCTTATCGCGGTCCTGCCGGCGATTTTGCTTGTGTGCATGAGCCGGCCCTTGGCAGCGGCCGACAATGATCTCGCGCGCGCATATCGCGTGATTGCGTCAAAGCGTTTCGTTGACCTGACGCACAGCTTCGACCCGCGATCGCCCGTTTGGTCCGGCTTCGGCCAGGCTAAAATGGCGCCCGCAGCCGACCCGAAAACGCAGCGCCCTTACACCATCAAAGAGGACGGCTTCCGCACGACGCTCTACGAGTTCGTCGGCCAGTACGGCACCCACGTCGATCCACCGGCGCATTTCGACGAAAATGGGATCACGATGGATGTGATTCCTCTCAAGCAGATGATCCTGCCATTCGTTGTATTGGATGCGACTCCTTATCTGCAGAAGGATCCAAACCACGCATTTTCTGTCGCCGATTTGCGGGTATGGGAGAAAAAGCACGGACGGATCCCGCCTGGATCATTCGTGGCCTTGCGAACCGACATGTACAAAGACTGGGACACCGATCCCGAGCGGTTCAAGCGCGCTCCGTTTCCTGCCTGGTCATTCGAGACGATCCGCTTCCTGTATGAGCAGCGCGGCGTGGTGGCGACGGGACACGAGTCGCTCGACACGGACACAACCGACAAGATGGAATCGGAGACCTACCTTCTTCAGCATGGCCACTATCAGATCGAAGTCATGGCCAACCTCGACAAAGTGCCGCCGAAAGGCGCATTGATCGTCGTCACCTGGCCGAAGGTCCGCAACGGGCTCGGATTTCCTGCACGGGCTTTTGCAATATTGCCATGAGGCGGCAATCGCGCGCGGCAGGAACAATTCAACCAGGCGCGCTGTTCTATGGCCGACGCGCCACGACGGAGGCCGTTTCCCGTCAGCGTCAAATCACGCTAGGTTCGCGCAATGTCATTTCCTCACAACGCCGCTCATGCGAATCGCCTCGCTCAGGCGACGTCACCTTACCTTCTTCAGCACAAGCACAATCCGGTTGACTGGTGGACCTGGGGGCCGGAAGCGCTGCAGGAGGCCAAGCGTACGAATAAGCCGATCCTGCTGTCGGTCGGCTACGCCGCCTGCCACTGGTGCCATGTCATGGCGCACGAGTCCTTCGAGGATGAAGCTACCGCGCGCGTGATGAACGAGCTGTTCGTCAACATCAAGGTCGACCGCGAAGAGCGTCCCGACATCGATCAGATTTATATGAGCGCCTTGCACCTGCTGGGAGAGCAGGGCGGTTGGCCTCTGACGATGTTCCTGACCCCAAAAGCGGAACCGGTCTGGGGTGGCACATATTTTCCGAAAGAATCGCGCTTCGGCCGGCCCGCGTTCGTCGATGTCCTGCGCGAAGTGGCGCGACTGTTCCGGGAGGAGCCGGACCGAATCGAGCAGAACCGCTCGGCGCTGTTGTCCCGACTCTCCGAAAAGGCTAGGCCGGCAGGCAAGGCTACAATCGGCTCAAAGGAGCTCGATGCTGCCGCCATGCAGGTCGGCAACATGTTCGACCAGGTCAACGGTGGTTTGCGCGGCGCCCCAAAGTTTCCGCAGCCCGCGATTCTCGAAATGCTTTGGCGCGCAGGCCTCCGCACAAACGACGCGCGTTTCTTCGAAACCGTCGAGCACACCCTCGCTCGCATGTGCGAGGGTGGGATCTACGATCATCTCGGCGGCGGATTCTCCCGCTATTCGGTGGACGAGCGCTGGCTTGTCCCACATTTCGAGAAGATGCTGTACGACAACGCCCAGCTGCTCGAATTGCTGTCACTGGCCTGGCAGCACAGCAAAAATCCTTTGTTTGCCCAGCGTGCGCGAGAAACTGTCGCGTGGCTCAACCGCGAAATGACGAGCGGCGAGGGCGCTTTTTACGCCTCGCTTGATGCGGATTCCGAAGGTGAAGAAGGCAAATTCTACGTCTGGTCGTACGACGAAGTGACCAAAACCCTCGGCGAAACCGACGGCAAATATTTTACACAGCACTACGACGTAGAGCCCGGCGGCAATTTCGAAGGCCTCAGCATTCTTAACCGCCTCGCTGGTCTCGATCGCACTGCCGAGGATGAAATACGCCTGACACAGCTGCGCGCAAAATTGCTTGCGGCGCGCGAGAGGCGCATCCGCCCCGGGCTTGATGACAAAGTGTTGGCCGATTGGAACGGGCTGATGATCGCGGCTCTGGTCAATTCGGCGCTTATCATCGACGAGCCGGACTGGCTCACAATGGCCCAGCGTGCGTTCGATTTCGTTGCACGGTCAATGACAAAAGGCGATCGTCTCGGCCACTCCTGGCGCGAGGGACAATTGCTGTTCCCCGGGCTTGCATCCGATTTCGCGGCGATGACCCGTGCAGCACTGTCACTCCATGAAGCGACCGGCGAACGCAGTTATCTCGAGAAGGCCCTCGCGTGGCAGAATTCTTTCGATAAACACTACATCGACGCTGAAACCGGCGCCTATTATCTTTCCTCTGACGATGCGGACGATCTCGTGTTGCGGCCGCATTCGACCCAGGACGACGCCACGCCGAATCCAAATTCCGTGGCCGCGCAAAACCTCGTCAGGCTTGCGGTCCTATCCGGCGACGAAAAATGGCGGACGCAGGCGGATCGCCTGATCGAAACAATTCTTTCACGAGCGGAGCGCAACCTGTTCGGTCATGTCGCGCTGCTCAACGCCCTTGACCTGCGACTGCGGCCCGCCGAGATCGTGGTGACCGGTCCCGACGCCGGGCGTTTCGCAAAGGTTGCGCTGAGCTTGCCTTATCTCGACCGCATCGTTCTTCGCGCGTCGAACACCGGCGACCTGCCATCGTCGCATCCCGCTCAGAAAAAATTGAAAGCCGCACCCGGAAGCGCGGCCTTTGTCTGTGTCGGTGAGCGCTGCTCGCTTCCTCTAACCGATGCCGCTCAGATTGCCTCCGCCGTTTCGGCCATGCGGCAATAAGCATTGGTTACGTATTCATCGATT
>Ga0310810_10007000_pt1 | contig 12805 bp, 6 predicted proteins | sample NCmetagenome_FD_207641 | JGI IMG/M metagenome (GOLD analysis project Ga0310810, IMG submission 207641) | Soil microbial communities from experimental microcosm in Duke University, North Carolina, United States - NC | ecosystem: Engineered > Artificial ecosystem > Soil microcosm > Unclassified ... | reverse complement strand
ATGGATCGATCCTCGATGTTCGCGCCGTGATCCAACAGAACCTTGGCAGCCGCGATCTGATTGTTCATGACCGCGAACAGCAGGGGCGTGAATCCGGCTTTGGATTTAGCCTTCACATCGGCGCCGAATTCAATCAGGAAAGCGGCAGCATCGGCGTTTCCCTCGCCGGCCGCCCACATCAGGGCTGTCTGGCCTTTATAGGGTTCGGTCGCATTCACTTTCGCGCCGTGGCTCAGCAGCATCTTGATCGCGTCGACCCTGCCGTTCAGGGCAGCCGTCATCAGTGCGGTCTGGCCTTCTTCGGAAGTCCCGTTGGGGTCGACCCCCGCCTTTAGCAGGCGCTCGATGATGGCGGCATGGCCGTTCGAGCACGCCAGCGACAGTGGAGTAATCTTGTACCGCGTGGTGGCGTTCACGTTCGCGCCGGCATCGATCAGCAGATCCACCAGCTCGAGGTTATTGGACTGGACGGCCCAAATCAGCGGCGTGGAACTGTCCACGGCGGGAGCGTTCACGTCGACTTTCTTGGCGAGCAGCGCCCGGACCGTAGCGTCGTCGCCGCGCTTCACGGCGTTCACCAGCCCGTTATCGGTTGCCGCCAGGGCGGACATGGTTCCCGCCAGCGTCATCGCACTCGCAACCAACCATTTACGCGAACGTGTCATAAGGGTATCCGGGGTCATTTTACCCTAGGGAAGACCTGTATACAAGGTCCCATCCGGTATGGGAAAACTCACCTGTCGCTCGGTAGCCTTAGATGCGCGGGCGTTGGCGTGCAATTCTAACCCTAGGGGCTCGCTTCTGCATGCAAAGAACAGTATAATTATCAACGGCCCAATGTTTAGGAAAATCCACGCTAACTGGTTGACGGCGATCACCGTTCTGGCTGTGTTATTCACCGCCGCCCCCGGGCAAACGCCGGCGCCTGGCGCCCCGCGAAATGCCCCGGCTGCCGATGCGGTGATCCGCCAATATTGTGTGGGTTGTCATAGCGCCGCTCTTAAGACCGGCGGAGTGGTTCTCGATCCCTCTACCCTCAATCAGGTTGCCGGAAACGCGGAAACCTGGGAAAGGGCGATCCGGCAGCTTCGCGCGAAGTCCATGCCGCCTGTGCCCATGCCCCGGCCGGATGCGGCTACTTATGAGCGCGTGGCGTCCTATCTCGAAGAAGAACTGGACCGCGCTGCCGCCGCCAAACCCAATCCTGGCGACCTTCCCAATCTTCACCGCCTGACCCGCACCGAATATCGCAACGCCATCCGCGATCTTCTGGCCCTGGACGACCTGCCCAAGGAGATGGACTACACCGTCTTATTGCCGGCCGACAACGGGTCCAGCGGTTTCGACAATATTGCCGATTTGCTGTACGTCTCTCCGGCCACCATGGAACGGTATCTGGATGCGTCCGTGAAGATCAGCCGACTGGCGGTGGGGGATCCTGGAATGCCCCTGATGGTCAACATCCACCGGCTGCCGCTTGAAGGGCCCCAGGTTTCACAAGCGCCGGATCTGCCTTTCGGAACGCGCGGCGGCACGTCCATTCGCAGCTACTTTCCACTGGATGGAGAGTATCAGATCAATGTTGAAATGGCGGGCGGAGCGCGCGACACGCACCAGCTCGAAGTCACGGTCGACGGGGAACGTAAGGAACTGGTGACCCTCGGCGGCGGCGGTGGACGCGGCGGGCGCGGGGGCGGAGCTGGCGGACGAGGCGGACGCGGAGGTCCCAGCCCCACCGATTTCAGGATCTCCGTGAAAGCCGGACCCAGGACCATCGGCGTGACGTTCGTGCAGAAAACCGAGGCGCTGGACGAATCGACCCTGCGTACCCGGCAGCGCAGCCGGGGAACCCAGCCGGCCGTTGCCGCCGTCACCATTCGTGGACCGTTTAACGCCACCGGACCGGGCGATACGCCCAGCCGCGAACGGATCTTTGTTTGCCGTCCCGCAAACGCTGCAGCGGAGCCGGCTTGCGCCAAGCAGATTCTGTCCACACTTGCGCGCAGGGCCTACCGGCGTCCCGTTACGGATTCGGATGTCGCCACGTTGGTATCGTTCTATGACGCGGGGCGCAAGGAGCGGGATTTCGATCTCGGAATCCAACGCGCTCTCGAACGCCTGCTGGTCAGTCCCCAGTTTCTCTATCGCATCGAGCGAGATCCCGCGGGAGCCGCTCCCGGGAGTGTGCATCCGGTTAGTGATCTGGAACTCGCCTCGCGCCTGTCTTTTTTCTTGTGGAGCAGCATCCCCGACGACGAGCTGCTGAACGTGGCCGCCGGGGGAAAGTTGAAACAGCCCGGGATTCTGGCCCAGCAGGTCCAGCGGATGCTGGCCGATCCGCGTTCGGAATCCATGGTGAACAATTTCGCGGCGCAGTGGCTGTACCTGCGCGACGTTGATGTCAAGGCTCCCGATTCGTTCGTGTTCCGCGATTTCGATGAGGGACTGCGCCAGTCCTTCGAGACAGAAACGCAGTTGTTCCTGGACAGCGTCCTGCGTGAGAACCGCAGCGTTCTGGAGCTGCTGACGGCCAACTACACCTTTGTCAACGAACGGCTGGCGAAACACTACGGCATCCCCAATATTCGCGGGGCTGAATTTCAGCGGGTCACCTTCCCCCCGGGTAGTCCCCGGGGCGGACTCCTGGGGCAGGGAGGCATCCTGCTGCTAACTTCCTACTCGACCCGGACGTCGCCGGTGTTGCGGGGGAAATACGTCCTGGAGAATCTGCTGGCCTCGCCGCCGCCTCCTCCCCCGCCCAATGTTCCGTCGCTCAAGACCGAAGGGGCGAAATCCGGGGAGGAGTTGTCGCTGCGCGAAGCCATGGTGCGGCATCGGGCCGATCCGGCTTGCGCGAATTGCCATGCGCGCATGGATCCCATCGGATTTGCGCTGGAAAACTTCAACGCAGTCGGCGAGTGGCGCGATCACGACGCCGGCAGGCCGATCGATGTGGTGAGCACTCTGGCGGACGGCACTGCGGTTGACGGCGTAGCGGGCGTGAAGCAGTTGCTCCTCAAGGACCCGCAAAGATTCGTCGGCGCGCTGACGCAGAAACTACTGATGTACGGCATCGGACGCAATGTGCAGTATTTCGACGCACCGGCCGTTAGAAAGATCGTTCGTGACGCCGCCGCGGGCGATTACAAATTTGAGACGCTGGTGCTGGGCGTGGTCCAGAGCGCGCCATTTCAGTTGAGAACCGTGAAGGCCGACGTGAGTACTGAGAGGAAGAATCCATGACGTTCCTTACCAAGAAGAAGCTGGCCCGAAGAACCATATTGAAGGGGCTGGGCGCCTCGCTGGCGCTGCCCATGCTCGATTCGATGATGCCCGCCCTCACGGCGGCGACCCCGTCGATCCCGCGTCTGGGATGGGTTTATGTGTCGCACGGCGTGATCTGGGACCAGTGGAAGCCCACCAAGCTCGGCTATGGGTTCGAGCTGACGCCGAACCTGAAGCCGCTCGAAAAGCTGAACGGCCAGTTCAACATTCTCACCGGGCTGTCGCACCTGGAGGCGGATACCAAGGGCGATGGTTCCGGCGACCACACTCGCGCGTCGGCGGCCTGGCTGACCGGCGTCCACGCCTATGACCGCACGCGTCCCGGCGTCGAGGTGAAGCTCGCCACCACGGCCGACCAGCTGGCGGCCCAGGTAATGGGCAGGAACTCGCAGATTCCCTCGATCGAAATGACCGTCGATACGGCCTCAGCCGGATCTTGCGATTCGGGCGACTGCTTCTACGTCAACACCGTTTCCTGGCGCAATCCCGCTACTCCGAATTTGCCTGAGAACCAGCCCCGGGTGATCTTCGAGCGCCTCTTCGGCGACGGCGGCTCCAGCGCCCAGCGGCTCGCGCGGGCCAAGAAGACCGGCAGCATCCTCGACTCGGTGATGGAAGAAGCCAGCGGCCTGGCGACCTCCTTGGGCAACAGTGATCGCTCCAAGCTGGGAGAGTATCTGGATTCGGTCCGCGACATCGAGCAGCGGATTCAAGGCTCGGAATCGAAGACCGCCCAGAATTTCGAGCTGCCCGACCGCCCCGTCGGGATCCCGGACAGCTTTGAAGAACACACCAAGCTGATGTTCGATCTGCAAATCATGGCGTACCGCGCGGATCTGACGCGGGTCTTCAGCCTGATCCTGGCGCGCGAGCTGAGCGGCCGCACTTACCCGATGATCGGCATTCCCGGGCAGCACCACTTGATCTCGCATCATCGTGACGATGCCGACTTGATGTCGCAAAAGGCGCGCATCGATACCTACCACGTGCAGATGCTGGCTTACTTCCTCGAGAAGATGCAGGCCACTCCGGACGGAGATGGCACGCTGCTCGACCACAGCCTGATCATGTACGGCAGCGGCATGGGCAACGGCAATCTGCATCGCCATTCGGATATGCCGGTGCTGCTGGCCGGCAAACTGGGCGGCAAGTTCAAGACCGGTTATCACCTGGATTACAAGATGGACACGCCCATGGCGAATCTCCTTGTGGCTATCCTGGACAAAGCTGGCGTGCCGATCGAGAAGTTGGGCGACAGCAGCGGCCCGCTCAAAATGGAAACAATTCTGGTCTAAGGAGAATCCGCGATGTCCGATACGAAAACTTCCCGCCGAAGTTTGTTGCAGAATACCGCCCTGGTTGCAGGCGCAGCCGCGCTGACCTCCGGCACCCGGGCGCTGGCGCAGGATGCTACCGCTGCAGAGGATACCTCGGCATGGAAGAAGTTTTATCCGGCCGGCTTCCGCAATGAGCGCATCAAGACCTCGGGCGCCGAAATCAACACGGTGATCGGGGGATCGGGCCCGCCGCTGCTCCTGTTCCACGGCGCTCCGGATTCGCTCATCACATGGCGCCTCATTGCTCCGGATCTGGCTAAGGAGTACACGCTCGTGCTGTGCGACCTGCGTGGCTACGGTGATTCCAGCAGGCCCGCCGATAAGCCCGACCATTCCCAGCAATCTAAGCGTCCCATGGCGCTGGACGGTGTCGAGGTCATGGAACACCTGGGCTTCCGCCAGTTCCGCATGGTCGGACACGACCGCGGCGCCCGCGTCGGGCGAAGAATGGCGATCGATCATCCGGACCGTGTGCTGAAGCTGGCGGTGCTCGATATCATCCCGGCCCACTATCTCTACTCCCATGTCACGCTCGAGTTCGCCCGCGGGTACCCCCATTGGTTCAGTTATCTGTTGCCGGCGCCCGGCCCCGAAAACGACCTGGTCGCTGCTGCCAAACGCCAGGCGGAGAGGGGAATCACCAACGATGTTCAGCGCGAGTACTCCCGCCACCGCGTGAAATTCGAGATGGAGCACTGCATGTGCGAGGACTATCGCGCCTCGGCGTCCGTTGATCTGAAGATCGATCACGCCGACATCCAGGCCGGGAAGAAGATCACCTGCCCCCTGCTCGCGCTGTGGGCGGCCCGAGGCCTTTATCCGCGACTGTTCGACGATGTCCTGGGCATCTGGAAGGAAGAAGGCACCAAAGTCAGCGGCAAGGCTGTCGACGGTAGCCACAACCTCCAGGAAAGCGCTCCTAAGGAGACACTGGCGGAGTTGCAGGCCTTCCTGCGGGGTTGATGCCTCCCACAGCCGCTCGATCCGACGTGCCCGCAGTCGAGCGGCTCCTGGATACCGCCGCTGGACTGTTTTGGGAAAAAGGATTCGCCGCCACCACCACTCGCGAGATCGCCGCCGCCCTGCAGATCCAGCAAGCCTCGTTGTATTACCACATGACGAGCAAGGAGGACTTGCTCTGCCAGATCTTTGAATCCTCACTGCGGCCGTTTCTCGCGGATGTGCCGGCTGCGGTTCGCGCCGCGGCACCGCGCGCCCGGATCCAGGTATTGATCCGGGTTCATATTTCCATGCTGTTGCAATATCAAAAGCGGAACATGACCATGCTCACCGAACTGCGCTCCTTGTCTCCGCGTCACCGCAATGAGGTGCTGGCGCAGCGGAGACAGTATGGGGATTTCGTGCGGTCGGTTCTCGCGGAAGCCCAGGCGTACGGCCAGATTCGCGGGGATATTCCAGCCGCCTATCTAGGCCTGGCTCTCCTCAACATGCTCAACTGGGCGGCTCGCTGGTTTCGCGAGGATCGTGACCCGCCGCCAGATCAGCTGGGGGAGCTGTTTTTCAAGCTGTTTCTGAACGGGGCTGTTTCGGCGGGCACCACTCGGGGCGCGCTACGTGTGCCGGAGTTGAATGCCGCCCAACGCTCGTCCAAACCCTTGCCATCGCGCGCCCGCCGGCCGGCCAAGGCGGCGGAGAATTCCACCAATTCCACCATGGAGCGCCTGCTGAACGTCGCCGTGGCGCTGTTCTCGTACAAGGGTTACGCCGCCACCAGCACTCGTGAAGTGGCTGCGCTGCTGGGGATGCAGAAGGCCTCGCTGTACTATCACATCGAGAGCAAAGAGGATCTGCTGTATTTTATTTGCAAATTCTCGTTCGAGCGGATTCGGAGCGATGTCGAGAATGCCATCCAGGACGTTCCCGACCCGCTGGAGCGAACTCGCGTTATGATCTGCGCGCATGTGGAGAGTATGCTGCGCCACCAAGACGAGCATTCGGCTAGCCTGACCGAGACGTTCGCGCTTTCCAAGGACCGCTTGCACGCTATCGCCGCGCTTCGGGAAGGGTACGTGGACCTGGTGCGGTCGGTGCTGATCGACGCTCAGAAGGCCGGCGTCCTGCGCGATGACATGGATGTTCGACACCTCAGCCTGGGCTTGCTCGGCCTGATGAACCGGGCGCTGTACTGGTACCGGCGGCGCGGCCCCTTGTCACCCGGCCAGCTGGGGCAACTGCTGGCCGTAATCTTTCTCGACGGCGCCAGTCGTCAAGTCTGACGCCGCTTGCTCTACTCTCGTTGTTTGCGGGTCTTAGAAAGAGAACCGCATTTCCAGAGTACCCTGACGCGGCGGCAGGAGGACGCTGCCATTCTGGTAGTTGATGAAGCCGAACCCGCCAGTAAGCAGGCCCGCGGAGCTCGTCACTTTAGGCGAGGAAGGCGTAGTGGTCGGGTTCGAAAGGTTGGTTCGGTTGAAGACATTGGTAAAGTTCATCCGGAAAGTCAGTTTCATGGGATGCGCTTCGGTTCCGAACTGGAAGACTCGGCCGAGGCTCATCGACTCCGACGGCCGTCGCTGATAGCGGTAGTCGTTGTAGAACGGGGCGGCGGTGCCCCACTGTCCGGGGGCCGGATTGCTCCAGGCTGCCGGATTCAGCACCAGGTCCTTGGTCGGATCGATGCAGTGGCAGTTCAGATCCGAAAGCGGAGTCGAGACGCCGTCTCGAGTTTGAAGGAACAAAGGCACATCCGGATTGCGGTTGTAGGTTGAGATGTTCTGGCCGGCAGCCGCGCGGAAAAGCAGCGTATTCAGACCGTTGGTCGAAGCGGGCACAGGAATGGGCAGACCGCTGGCGTAGCTCATCGTTGCTCCCAAGGCCCAATCGCGCAAGACTTGCGACACGATCTTGTTCCCCGCAAGCGCGGGAGCCCTGTAGTTGATCGAGACAACGCTCACCAAGGGCCGCCCGAAGCCCGAGAGCGACTTGTTCTGAGCGCGGTTGAAGACGTCGTTGGTCGTGCCCGCCTCGATACCTTGCTGCTGTTCCTTGGCCCAAGTGAAGACATACTGCGCTTCCAGCCCGTGCCAGACACGCTGCGTAACCTTGGCTTGCAGCGAATCGTACCACGTCTTCCCCTGGGGTGCCCACAGAGGAGCCAGCCCGCTGACAAATTGCGGGAAAGGCCGCAGGGACTGCGCTACGGTGCCCCTGAACCCAGGGTATGGCAGCTTATTCTGGAAGCGGCCAGCAGCCGGCGCAGTGATCTGGGCGAGGAGAATAGTCCGATCCGCGGCGCTGTTGATGTCCAACCCAGCTGCCTGGAGCGCACCTGCCGAGATCGCGTTGTAGCTATTCGAAATCGTGCTCAGCCACCAGGCGCCGCGGTTGCCGACATAGGAAGCCTCGACGAACGTGTTGCGCGTGATTTCACGCTGAAGCCCGATGCTCCATTGGATTTGCCGCGCCGGGCGCCCTGCGTTCTGGTCGACCACGGAGGTCGGGCCGCTGCCCGGGACAGTAGAAACCGGATAGACTCCTGGGGATAGATTGGGCCACCCAACCAGATTGCCCGGCGGCACTCCGGTTTCCAGTTGCATCGCAGCATTGCCAAAAACCGGATCCGAGAACTGATTGCTTACGCCCGCGCTCGCCGTCCCGGTACTTGCGGTCGCCGTGCCGTCGTAGGCGACTCCGATACCGGCGCGGAGCACCGTCTTGGGTGTGATCTGGTAAGCCACTCCCACGCGCGGACCGAAGGCCCAGGGATAGTTCTTGGCAAACTTGCAGTTGCAGTTCGCCTCGTAGATGGATGCCCCGGGACGGCCGCCCACGGTGGGATTCGCCAGTCCGGGCGCCAGGGTCGGCATGCGGCCGTACTGCTCGCGCGGATAGGTGTCGTAGTCGTAACGCAATCCATAGTCGAGCGACAGTTTCCGTGTGATCTTCCAGGAATCCTGCACATAGAAGCCCCAGAATTGCTTTCCGGTTTTCAGGTCCACCGGTGGATTGACGGTTGCCGTGTTCGGCAGTCCCAGCAGGAAGCTGGCGTACTGGAAGCCCATGATTCCGGCACCCAGGGCCGACTGTTGCACCGCAGCGCAAGTCGTGGGAGTCGGGCAATTCGAAAGCTGCGAGGTCTGATTCGCCGAGAAGGCGTAGTTTCCATTCGTATTTGTCAAACTGTGGAGCGGATAGCCGAAGGTCCGCAGTTCGCCCCCGAACTTATAGGTGTGGTTGCCTTTCACCCAGGTCAGTGAGGTGCCGTAGGTGGGCGTAAATTGTTTCGTAAGCGACTGGGCTCCGCCGGCGCCCGGGCCCATGGGATTCATGCCGCCCGTGCCAGTACAAGTGATGCCGGCAACTGGGCACATGCCGCTGAGCGATGGAAAACGCTTGCCCGGATTGGGCGCGCCGAGCAGCCCAATGCTGCTCTGATTGAAATCGGTGGTCGGGGAGTGATCGTCGAGCAGATACTGGAGCGAGCCGACTCCCACGTGCCACAGCATCGTCGGGGAGACGGTGTAATCGAAATTCAAACGCCAGTTCATGGATCGGCTGAAGGTTCCGCGGGTTTGCGTAATCGTGGGGGGCAGTCCTTCGGAGCCATTCAGACTGGTTGAGAATTGCGCGCCGCTGCCGTTAGTCGTCCACGTTCCGGAGATCTTCGCCTTGGAACTCAGCATGTGATCGATCTTCACCGACTCGTTGGTGGTGACGCGATCCGTCGGGAAGTTCGGCAGAAAGTTGCCCGCGGTCTTGGTTAAATCCGTCGGGTGAGGAATCAAGGCCTGGATCGCGGAGGACACCTTATCGAACCGGGCTTGAGGGATGATATTCCCGGGGAATTGGGTCCGAACCGGCACTCCACCCACGGTGGTTACGGTTTTGGGGTCGTAGATCATTCCGTCCAAAATCGCGTTGCCCAGAGGATCGGTACCCAGGGGGGGACGGCCCGTCAATGCCTGGGTGAAGTTGCCGATGCGGTAGTTCTCGGTGGGAACGGTGATGGCGGCGTCATTGACCGAGAAGAACTCGCGGAACTGTTCCTTGTTGTAGAAGAAGAACGTCTTGTCTTTTCCGCTGTACACCTTGGGAATCCACACGGGACCACCGAGGCTGAAGCCGTAATCGTTGCGCCGGGTGCGGGGCAGCTTATTGACGAACGGAGTAGCGCCATTGAAGTCTTCGTTCTGCAGGTAATCGAATCCGCCGCCGTGATACTTGTTGGTGCCGGAGCGCATGGTAATGTTGAAGAGCCCGCCGCCCACTTGTCCGAATTCCGCCGCGAAATTGCTGGTCTGGATAGCGGTTTCCTGCATGGCATCCACGCTGACGCCCGTGCCCGCCTGCACCGCGTTAATCTGATTGGTCCCGTCCATGCCGTCGATGGTGGTGCGCTGCGTGCCGTTGGGGGCGCCGTTGACGCGCGCGCCCGAGGTGAATCCCGACCCTGGAGCGGACGCGCCCGGAATGAGCTGGATTTCCGTCATGTAAAAGCGCAGGCCCTGGCTCGAGGAAAACGTTCCGCCGATGCCCAGGGCCCCCAGGTCGATCAGGCGCTGCGCCGACACGGTATGGCTTAACTCGCCGCTTTCCGTCTTGAGCAGCGACGTCTGCTCCGTTACCGTCACTGTCTCCGTCGCCGAACCCACTTCGAGCACGATATCCACGCGGACGGTCTGGGCCGCTCCGACGGTGATGTTTTGCCGGACGAACTTCTTGAAGCCCATCACGCCCACCGAGATTTCGTAGGTTCCGACCGGCAACTGCGCTAGTGTGTAGTTCCCTGTCATGGAGCTAGCAGCCTGAAACACGGAGCCCGTCTCCGTATTCTTGACTTCGATCGGCGCGTCTGAAACCACCGCACCCCCTGGATCGGCAATCGTCCCCGTGATGGTTCCCTTGTCGGACTGCCCCAACAAGACTCCTGACACGATCAACAGCGAGAGTAGCAGCCAACAAATCGAGAGTTTCCCAACGCGCATGTGATGTCCTTTCACCCCGAACTTAAAATGCCCCTCAGCGGGCTCGTCGACGACGAGCTTGCATGCAACACAGATTTTATGCCACAGTTCGCCATGAGTCAAGCCCAAATATGACCGAGCGACAGGTTAATTCAAGAACGACCGATCGGTCTACGAGGGTTTTGTGAATATCCTGGAATCAGTAGGTTATCGATGAAACCCTGGATTTAGCGGGCTTCGTACACGATTCTGCCCCCCACCAAGGTCATCACCGGCTGGATGTCCTTGATCTGGTCGGCGGGAATGGCCAGGTAGTCGCGGTCGAGCACCACCATATCCGCGAGTTTGCCTGGCTGGATCGCGCCCAAATTATTCTCCTGAAATATGAAATACGCGTTCTTGCGGGTGTGCGCGATCAGCGCGTCCTCGCGGCTGATGGTCTGGCGAATCACCTTCTTGCCACCCACCATCTTTCCGGTGACGGCGAAATATAACGTCGTAAACGGCCGGGTTTGATTGGCCGCGGTCCCGTCGGATCCCAGCCCCCATGTGATCCCGCTGTTTTGAATGGTGCTCAGCGGCGGCATGTCGTAGGCGCCGTCCCCAAATCCCTCGTGCATGATCCCGCCATTGATCACCGCCCACGGATGCACCGCTGCATACATCCCCAGCCTCTTCATGCGCTCAAGCTGCGGCCCGCTGATCTGGTTGACATGAGCCAGCGCCCAGCGCAGATTCTTAATGGGATGTTCCTTGTTCACCGCCTCGATCTGATCGAGGAACGCGTCGATGGTGCTGCTCAGTTCCGCGTGCACGTGCAGCGGCAGTCCCGCTTGGGCGATCGCCATGGCCATGCGCCGCCACAGCGCCAGCTGATCCGGCGGTGGATTCGACTTGACGGCGAACATCGGATCATTGAGCGGCGCGTACACGCTTTCTCCGAAAGACACTTCGTCGATAAAGCTGTCGCCTTGAAACAGCTTCATGCGGCCGATCTGCGCGATAGCGCCGTCCACCCCTCCCGGATTTCCAGCCGCCGTTCCGCTCAGACAGAAGGTCCGGATATTGAGACGTTCCTGGCTCTTCCATTTCTGGAAAATCGCGAGAACATCCGCATCGCAGCCCGGAACGCCAAAGGAGGTGAGCCCGGCCCGATTCATATCGCGGACCAAAGCCTCGGCCCCACCCTCGAGTTGCCCTGGCCCGAGTTTGGGGAGCTGATTCGCCACCGCGCGAGCCCCGGCAATGTCACCCCGGATCACGCCCGTAGGCCTGCCGGCAGCATCCCGCTCAATCGATCCCGGAACAAACTCCGCCGGGTCGGGCAAGTTGGCGTGGATTTTGAGAGTCTCCAAGGCCCTGCTATTCAAGGAAACCTGATAGTAGGATTCCTGCAGCGAAACCGGATTGTTGGGTGCGAGGGTGTCCAGTTCTCCCCGCGTGAACGATCGGGGATCGTCCACGAATTGTTGATGGGCCCATCCTCCGATGTTGTAGATCCACTCGCCGGGCCCAGCAGCCTTGACCCTGGCGCGTAGCATCTCGACAGCCTGCTTGCGCGATTCCACGCCGTCGAAACGCAGCTCTTTCGTCCAGGTCGCCGCCTCGCGCAGCAAATGTATATGATTGTCGATCAGACCGGGAATCACCGCCTTGCCCTTCAGGTCGATGCGGCGCGTGTTCGGACCCGCCAGCCGCGCGATCTGCTGATCGGTGCCTACCGCTGCGATACGGCTACCCTGGATCGCGACCGCCTGGGCGATCGAAAACCGTTCATCGACGGTGATGATCTTCCCGTTTGAGAGGATGAGATCCGCTTGCGCCCACAGTCCGGTCGTGAGCAGGATGCCTAAAAGTGACGCGCGCATCTACTTGCCGACCATATGCGGGACGTCTTTCTCATTTTCATTGCAGATGAATTCCATAATCTCGGTGTTCAACTGCAGGTACATCTTCTGGGTCGTCGTCGTCCAGGGCTTGGTGTACGTTTTGGGATCGTCGATGGTCGCCACCACCTCGAGCGTTCCGAAATCCATCCGCCGGAAGCGCTCGGTCACATGCAGCGCATCGGTTGCCGGACGGCCTTTTTGCGTATCCAGCCAGGCTTTTCCGTTCAATCCCGAGGTCTCGATCACCAGAGTGTCGCCGTCCCAACGGCCGGTCGAGTATCCCAGCCAGGTGGGATTCACGTCGCTCGCGAGTTTCCGGCCGTCCGTAAAGATCTGCCGGAACAGATTCATTTGCTCATAAAGGATCACC
>Ga0310810_10006999_pt1 | contig 12806 bp, 9 predicted proteins | sample NCmetagenome_FD_207641 | JGI IMG/M metagenome (GOLD analysis project Ga0310810, IMG submission 207641) | Soil microbial communities from experimental microcosm in Duke University, North Carolina, United States - NC | ecosystem: Engineered > Artificial ecosystem > Soil microcosm > Unclassified ... | reverse complement strand
CAAAAAGGTCGAATGGGATGGGCCTAACATGCGCGTGACAAACCTCACGGCGCTAAATGAATGGGTGAAACGGCCCTACCGGCAGGGATGGCCGGGATGAAGAAATGCGGAGTTCGGAAGGAGCACCGAGCGGTGTGGGTGTTTAAACCGGGGTTGAGGAAAGGCACCTGGTCAGAATCCCTTGGCTTGGTTCCTGCTTCCTCAGCATCGATTTTTTGTGGTACAGCGTATGGAAAGGTTAGAACTCCCCCTTTTTCTGTGTCTTGTTTCATTTTCGTCTCTTGCCGAGCGCATTAACCAGGAGGGACGGATCCTTGGCCCGGCCCCAGTCGTGACCAACTCGATACTGTTCAATACGGCTCAAGTCGATGCGACTCTTGCCGCGATGCAAATCTTGCCGGTCACCAATGCCTGGAATGAGGACGTCTCGCGGCGGCCGCGTCTGGTCAATTCTGATGCGATGATTTCTCAAATCATGGCCGACCTGGCTTCCAGCCGCCGCACGTTGCGTTTGTTCCAGGAAATGAACTTTGCTCTTGTGCCGGACTCGCAGCCGCCAGTGCCGATCACGTTTATCGACTACCCCGATGAGTCGGATCCCAGTCCTTATCCAATCCCGAGTAATATGCCGATTGAGACCTGGCCGACAGGGACCGGCAACCTGACGCTGCAGCAATGGCAACAGGACGTCAATAGCATGGGCGGTGATCGTCATTCTATCGTTGTTCAACCCGGCAACGGGTTTATCTGGGAGACATGGCAAGCCTTGTTGGTCGGGACGAACTGGCAAGCCTCCAACGGGGCCAAGTTTGATCTGAAGAGCAACGCGTTACGCCCTGCCGGCTGGACCTCAGGTGACGCGGCAGGTTTGCCGATGTTCCCGGCGCTCGTGCGCTATGACGAGTGCGAGCGCGGCATGGTCGAACACGCCTGCCGCCTGGTGGTTTATCGGACCCGGCGTCAGTACCTGTATCCCGCCAACCATTACGCCTCGAGCACCCCGGCGACATCAACCAATGTGCCTGCTATGGGCCAGCGCCTCCGACTCAAAGCCGGCTTTGTTATCCCGTCGACATGGACGAAGGAAGAAAAGGCTGTCTTGCTTGGGCTCAAAAAATACGGCGCCCTGGTCGCCGACAATGGCAATTTCTTTTCGATTTCAATCACGCCGGATGACCGCTGGCCGGTTGGCGCATTCGATCATATGTCGAGCATCAGCATTACAAATTTCGAAGTGATCCAATCGACTGGACCGAATGAAGGGCCTCGTTCCCCAGGCGCCCCCACCGCTAATGCGGGACCGGATCGTTCTGTTGCCCCCGGCAGTCCCCTCCAGCTCGGCGGGTACGTCGGTTATACGGGAGCGCAGCCGGTGATCCAGTGGAAACTCTATTCGGGGCCTGGAACCGTGAACCTGGCCAACCCGGCGGTGACGAATACGACCGCGACATTCAGCACGCCCGGGACTTACACATTAATGTTAAGCGCCGACGATAGCGTTCACGCGGTTGTCTATGATGCCACCGTGATCACAGTCGGCCAGGCGCTCAACCTGAAGTCCAGTTGCGCGGGAACAAACCTGCTGTTGAGTTGGTCCGGAGGAACGGCGCCTTACACGCTGGAGCGTTCGGATGTCTTACCCGCGGCGACCTGGACTCCGGTGCTAACGACGAATGCTCAGGCGGCAGTTTTGCCCATGGCAACGGGCAGTGCATTCTTCAGGCTCAAAAGTCAATAGGGCCTCCGAACCGTAGCCGAAAGCCTATTGATTAGCCTCGAGAATTTTGCCTTCGCCCGTGAAGGTTTGGGCACGATCTATTAAAGCCCCATTTTGGCCAGCTCGGCTTCCAGGGCCGTCTGGAACTGCTGCACATCGCCTGGAGGGGGCCGATAGCCGGTTTGTTGAGGCACGAGCCCAAGCCGTCCAGTCTGGTCGAGGTACCAATCGGCGCGGTTACCATCACTGAAAGTCACTTTCCCGCTGACCAGGGCACCGGGCCGGGCGAGTTGGTCGACAGAAACAGATACTCCTCCTGGTCCGGCGCCGCCGCCGGGGACCTGGGATGAGGCGGGACTGGCCTTTGGATCGGAAGCCGTAGCTCGAGAACCAGGGTTTGCAGGACCGCCGCCGGAGAGCACGCTCGGAGTCGGCTTGGGCGTTTCGGCGTCTTTGGGAACCAATTTGAGGTCGTCGACCAACAATCTGACTTCCATGTAGGTCATTTTGACCCCGAGTTCAGCGACGAGCCGGTTTTGAATCTCGGCAAGCTTCAGCCCTTGCTTGATCCACTCAGCTACCTGTTTCCGTTGTGAGTCATCCAGATTCATAGTTCGGTTGCGATCAATCTCAATCTGTCGCTGGAATTCGCCCCAATTCAACCTTTTTTTCGGGGTTTACCCCATTGAGAGGACTCTTCTCCTGAAGTCCCTTAAACGGAGAGTGTTAGTCCTCGGGGTCGAACGCGGGAGACGATGCTCGAACAGCACATGAAGATGGGAACAAACAACTCTTGCCTGTATGTCCTACGCGCCAATTATTACTGAAGCTGCTCTCGCTCCCCGAAAATACAACGATGAAAAATCTGCTGTTCAACCTGAAAAAAATTTCAAAGTGCGATCTCAGTCACAGCGGATGAAGAATCTGCGTATCCGCTCGTCCGGTGACAAAGCAAATGAGAATTACCCCATCGTCGTTCACTCACATCTGCGCTGGGATTGGGTATGGCAGCGGCCGCAGCAATTTGTTTCCCGATTAAGCCGGCGCCATCGTGTGCTGTTTATTGAGACACTGGCGCCGGATCCTCAATTGGCATCACCGCTGGCCCGTTTCCGGACGCTCGAGGATTTTCCGAATCTGACGGTTTTGAGTCTGCAATTTCCGGCGTGGCGATGGCAAGACGCTGCCTATGTGGATGCGGAACGTCGGCGCCTTGTGCTCGAATTCATCAAGGGACCTGTCGCGGGCCAATTCGAACGCCCCGTGCAGTGGTTTTACGATCCGATGACTGCTCCAATTTTTATCGGACGCCTGGGAGAACGGCTGACGGTTTACGATTGTATGGACGAGCTATCGAAATTCCAGGGGGCTCCCCCAGAAATCCGCCAGCGCGAACAGCAGCTACTGGCGCAGGCCGATGTCGTCTTCACGGGCGGCCGCAAATTGTTCCAAGCCAAAAGCCGGTTGCACCCCAATTGTCATTTCTATGGGTGCGGCGTCGATGCGACACACTTTGGAAGGGCCCACCAGGAAGCGACTCAATTGCCGCAGGAGTTGGCTCAGTTGCCGAAGCCTGTGCTTGGCTATTTTGGGGTGATCGACGAGCGCCTGGATTACCAATTAATTGACGCACTGGCGGAAGCCAATCCTGAACAGTCGGTGGTGATGATCGGGCCGGTGCTCAAAGTGGACGAGCGAGTGTTGCCACGCCGTGCCAACGTGCACTGGCTGGGACAGCGGCCCTACGCGGATTTGCCGGCATTCTGCAAAGGATTTGATGTTTGTCTGATGCCCTTTGCACTGAATGAAGCGACGGAGTACATCAATCCGACCAAGGCGCTGGAGTATATGGCGACCGGCCGACCGATTGTCAGCACGGCAGTGGCCGATGTTGTTCACAATTTTGGACAAGTTGTGCAGATCGCCCGAGATCGCGGCGAGTTCCTTTCGATGTGCCAACGCGCTGTGTTGGACCCGGATTGTAGCGCGATTAATCTTGGCCTTAAAATGGCTCGGGAAAATTCCTGGGATTCGATTGTGGAGCGTTTAGAGGGGCATGTGACCGAGGCACTCCAGCCAGCGGTCGCAAGAACCTAACGCAAAGGACAGTCTTGTGGACGAGGAGGCAGAATAGTGGACACGTTTGATTATTTAATTGTGGGAGCGGGATTCGCCGGCAGCGTGTTGGCGGAGCGATTAGCGCGCGGATCGGGCAAACATGTGCTGCTGGTCGACCGACGAGCGCATATCGGCGGCAACGCCTACGACCATTACGATGATGCCGGTATTCTCGTGCACAAATATGGACCGCATATCTTCCATACCAATTCGAAAGAGGTTTTCCAGTATCTCTCGCGTTTTACCGAATGGCGGCACTATCAGCACAAAGTACTGGCCAGTGTGGACGGTCAGCTGGTGCCAATCCCAATTAATCTCGACACGATCAACCGGTTGTATGGTCTCAACCTCAGCGCATTTGAGATGGAGCAGTTTTTGTTGAGCCGCGCGGAACCCAAGCAACAGATCGCTACTTCTGAAGACGTGGTAGTGAGCAAGGTGGGACGCGAGCTGTATGAGAAATTTTTCCGAGGCTACACACGGAAACAATGGGGATTGGATCCGTCGGACCTGGATGCTCAGGTGACCGCGCGGGTGCCGACCCGAACGAACCGTGACGACCGATACTTTACCGACTCCTATCAGTCAATGCCCAAGCACGGCTTCACGCGGATGTTCGCCAACATGTTGGACCATCCTAATATTCGGATTCTGCTGAATACAGATTATCGTGAAATCAAAGAGATCATTCCGTATCGCGAGATGATATATACTGGCCCGATCGATGAATTTTTTGATTACCAGTTTGGCAAGCTGCCTTATCGCTGCCTGGAATTCCGGCACGAGACATTGAACCAGCCGCAATACCAACCGGTGGCCGTGGTGAATTACCCAAATGACTATGAATTTACACGGGTCACTGAATTCAAGCACCTGACTGGCCAGGAGCATCCCAAAACCAGCATTGTTTATGAATTTCCCAAAGCCGAAGGGGACCCGTATTACCCGATTCCACGGCAAGAAAATGGCGAGATTTACAAACAATATCTCACCCTGGCGGCGGAGGCCGGCGTGCATTTCGTCGGTCGGTTGGCAACCTATAAATATTATAACATGGACCAGGTCGTGGCGCAGGCGTTGACGGTCTACTCTCGAATTCTCAATCTCAGCCGAACCGAAGCAGCCAACCTTAGTTGCGATCCGCCGCTTACAACCGTCACCTTTCCTATCCCGGTAAAACCGAAACGCTCCAGAAGTCTCTCTTCCCGCCGACGCACGATCCTCACCGAGTCTTAAGCACTCAGCGGCAAATGGACCATGAAATCTGCACTCACACGGCAGTCATCGGAAACCATCCCGCGCGACCCGCTTTTTCAGAGCTTCTTCGGGGGCGGTTTTGAGTGCTCGACCTTCCGGCGCCGGTCAGGCGAACGCATTGACTTAATTGACGCCACAGCTCATGACCGCTTCGCTCAGCAGGATTATCTCAGGTTGAATCGCCAGGGTCTTGGTATCGCGCGCGAGGGTGTGCGCTGGCATCTGGTCGAGTCCAGACCTGGGCATTACGACTTCTCGAGCGTTCAGCCGATTGTGCGGGCGGCCCGCGAGACAGGCACCGAGGTGGTGTGGGACTTGTGTCATTTCGGATGGCCCGACCATCTGGATCTTTTCAAGCCCGAGTTCATCCAGAGCCTTGCCCAGTATGGTGCCGCCTTTGCCCATTGGCTGGCCCGCCAGATGCCCGGTCCCTACTTTTTTGTTCCGATTAACGAAATCTCCTTCTTTTCGTGGGCGTCGGGAGATGAGGGGTCAATGTATCCTTTTGTCACGGGACGTGGTTTTGAACTGAAAGTTCAACTGGTCCGTGCTGCGCTTGCGGCGATGGATGCCATCTGGACGGTCCTGCCACGCGCGCGGTTCATGCATGTGGATCCCATCATCCATGTGATCGCCAGCCAACAACACCCGGAGGAAGCGCCCGCCGCTGAGGCTTACCGGCTTTCACAATTTCAAGCCTGGGATATGCTGAGCGGACGATTGTGGCCGGAGTTAGGAGGACAGGAACGCTATCTTGACATTGTGGGGGTCAATTTTTACCCGCATAACCAGTGGTTCTATAACCTGAAGAATTTTCGACGAATTCGAAAGTTCAGGCCGTTGCACCGGCGGCATCCGCGCTATCGTCCGTTTCGCCAAATGTTGGCCGAGGTCCATGAACGGTATCACCGGCCGATGTTCATCGCCGAGACAGGCGCGGAAAATCGGGCGCGGCCAGATTGGCTGCGCTATATATGCGGGGAAACCGAAGCGGCGATCCTGAATGGCGTGCCGGTGCATGGGATCTGCCTCTACCCGATACTCAACCACCCTGGTTGGGTAGATGATCGTCATTGTCATAATGGTTTGTGGGATTACCCAGACGAACGAGGCAACCGAAAACTCTACGCACCATTGGCAAAGGAAATTCAGCGGTGGCGTCCGGTCTTTTCGGAGGACTTGAACGACCAGGGTAAACACAGAGGCGAGCTAGAATTGGTTGAGAGCAACGGATCCACTTAGTTAGAGGAGCCATGCCCAGCCGCTTTTTCTATCCGCGACCCGAGTACCCGCGACCCGACCGCCAGCGCGGCACCGTTGAAGGCCTTGACTGGATCAACCTGAATGGTCCTTGGCAATTTCGGTTTGACGGCGAACGGCGAGGCATCGAAGAACAATGGTTTTTAGCTGACTCGCTGGAGTGGCGAGAGCAAATCATTGTTCCCTTTTGTTGGGAATCATTGGCCGCGTGGGGGGAGGGAGACGCGGCGGGGAACGACAATTATTACTCGACTCGGGTGTTTCGGCAGCCGTTAGAAGTCACCAAATCCAACCACCGTTCGGCGCCCCGGCATGAAGTGGGTTGGTATCGGCGTGGTGCTGAAATCCCTGACAACGAGCATTGGCGCGGGAAGCGAACCATTCTGCACATTGGGGCGGCAGACTTCTTTACCGATTGTTGGTGCAATGGCATTCATCTCGGACACCATGAAGGCGGCTATACCCCCTTTGAGTTTGACCTGACCGATACTCTGGGAAAGTCATCCGATGGGCGTAGCATCTGGATAGTCCTTCGGGTGGAAGATCCGATGGACAACGCTCAACAACCGGTGGGCAAACAATGGCGTTGGTATACGACTACGAGCGGCATCTGGCAAACAGTCTACCTCGAGCCAAGGAATCAGATCCATATCAAATGCTTCCGCATTATCGGGGACATCGATGCCGGAACAGCACAATTTAAAATCGACTGCGCTAATGCCACTGCGGATTGCAGTGTGGAGGTTGAGGTTTTGCCACCCCAAACTTCGTCACAAACCGGCAGCGTTGGCGTGCAGAACGGAGCCGCAGAGTTGGCTTTCAAACTCCCCTCACCTGCTCTGTGGGACCCGAACTCACCGAACCTCTATGATGTCGTCTTGCGTCTGCGCTCAGGCAAACGGGTGCTCGACACAGTTCGCAGTTATTTCGGCATGCGGAAAATCGATTTTGAATTGGCTCGGGATTCGGGGGTGCCGGCCGGATTGCGAGTCAATGGCGTGGCTCGTTACCTGCGTGGGGCTTTGTACCAGTCCTATTTTCCGGAAGGAGTGTACACGGCCTCCTCGGTCGAGACGCTGAAGGACGATATAGTCTGCGCCAAGCGATTCGGCTTCAACTTCCTGCGGGTGCACATCAAAGTCGACGATCCGTTATTGCTCTATTGGGCCGACAAATTGGGCATGTTGCTGATGGCAGATTTTCCCAACTTCGGCGAAGGAGGTGATACGCCACTAGGACGCCAGCGATTCGAAACGATGATGCGGGAGACGATTGAACGTGATTATAATCACCCATCGATTTTCGCCTGGTGCTTGTTCAATGAGACTTGGGGATTCGGCGGACAGAGCAGCTTTGCCGACCAATTGCATGCGCCGGAACCCGGAGCAACTGCGGCGGGTATTTCCTCGGCGGGCTCCGGTCCACCGGCTCCCATCTCGAAACGGCCTGCCAAAGGAGCCCGTCCCGGAATGAGCCCGCCCCAAAAATGGGTGCAGGAGATGTGGGAACTGGCAAAACAATTGGATCCGACGAGGCTGGTCGAGGATATGAGTGTCTGTCACTGGGAACACCTCGAATACTACCTTCATTGTGATACCGATATTAATTCCTGGCATTTCTACATCAATGACTACGAAAAGGCCAAGGCTCACATCGCGAAAGTCGTCCGTTCGACTTTTATCGGATCCAGTTACAACTACGTTGCCGGTTTTCTGCACAAGGGCCAGCCGCTAATTAATAGTGAGTATGGCGGGATTGGGGCTTTGGACGGCGATCGCGACATCAGTTGGAGCTTCAAATTCCTGACGAACGAATTGAGACGATACCAGCAGATCTCGGCCTATATTTATACCGAACTGCACGACGTCGAGTGGGAATACAATGGGTTTCTCAATTACGACCGCACGCCCAAGGAGTTCGGTTACGATCCGCGCATCCTCAATGAAAGCAATGCGCTGCCTATCGATTCGCCTCCGGGACGGCGTCTCCCTCCCCGAGAACAGGTGCGATTGGAAGTGGCTTCTTCCCATTTTTCCACCCGCAAATACGAGAATGTGTCGTTGGATTGGCGCATGGGAGGTATCGACACCCGCTGCCGGCTTTATCAAGACTTGGCCCGCGGCCGCGTGGCGATCGCCTTTCCCCATCGCCGCGTCGCACATGCCCACACCATCGAACTGAAAATGCCGGACACGATTATGCTCTGCACATTGCGATTGTGCGCCGTCACGTCCGCCGGCGCCATCATCGCGGAAAATTTTGTGCACTATTTCAGTTCGCCAGGTTATCCAGCTGACCGCGAAGAAACTCCACGCGCGCTGATCTTGCGGGGCAAGCCGGGCGACTGGGCGGCCGCGGAGTGGAGTGGCGGTGCCGGGGACCGGGAGAAAGAACGGATGGAGGACGCCTGCTATGGGTTCGGGCACGGCTTTTTCGAATGGGTTTTGCCGTTGAAGGGTGTTGCGATTGGAAAAGCGCGCCGTGTACGAGTGATCTGCGAGGCTTCTTCACATCGCATAGATGCACCGCAAACCGATTCGGATGTTTTCCCGACGACGTTACGAATGCTGCTCAATGGCGTGCGTCTGTATGAAAGTGTGGTGCACAATCATCCGCACGATTCGCGCGGTGTCCTGAGCTATCTACGGGGTGGCGTAGGTGGCTATGGGTATCCCGCATACGCGATTGCCGAGGGTGCGTTGCTTAAAGAGATCGCGAAAAAGGCCGTCGATGACTCGCTCCACTTGCGGTGTGAGGTTCCGACCGACGCATTGGTCCAGGGTGGTCTCACCATCTACGGCGCTGAATGCGGCCGGTTTCCCGTCTGCCCGACAGTCATTATCGAGTGGTAAGTTTGAGCCGTCTACGTATCAACGGACTCACTTCCCAAACTCCGGTTAAAAGGCAGCCGTGATGGTCATCCACAAAACATATTTGTCAGGCCTCAATTCCTGCCCTAACTTGGCAGAAGTCGGATCACCTTCACAAGGGACCGGAAGCTGGTGCTGAACCATGCACGAGTTATCGATTATGGAAAGCGCACTCACAATGGCGTTGGATCGCGCCCGACAGTCCGGGGCCAGCCGAGTCCATTCGCTGCGCCTGCGCATTGGGGCGCTCAGTGGGGTGGTGCCAGACGCGCTTCGCTTTGCTTTCGACGCACTTACCCCCGGCACCCTCGCTGAAGGCGCACACCTGATCATCGATCCCGTGCCGGCTCGTTTCTGGTGTGCTCAGTGCGCGATGGAGTTTCGGTCCGACGATATGTTTGCTGAATGTCCGGAATGCCACGTGCCCAGCGGCGAGCTACGCGCCGGGCGCGAGATGGAACTCGCTTCAATGGAGGTCGAATAATGTGTAAAGATTGCGGCTGCGGATTACCCGGCGAGAGTGGGGTCGGAATAAGTGCTCACCACCACGATCATGAAGACCATCACGATCATGATCATGATCATCCTCACACACACCAACATGAACATGAGCACGAACACGGTCATGAGCATCACGACCATACTCATGGGCACACGCATAAGCATAGTCATGTTCATTCTCATGCAGACTCTCATGAGGGTGACTTTGAGGCCCGTCGCACTTTGGAGCTGCAACAGGCCATTCTGGGCAAGAATGACCGGCTCGCCGAGCGCAACCGGGGCTTCTTTCGCGCTCGCGGGCTGATGACGCTCAATGTCCTATCGAGCCCGGGTTCCGGAAAGACGACGTTTTTGCGCGAAACCGTCGGCTTGCTCCCCAAGGAGTTGAAGGCTGGGATTATTGTCGGGGATCTGGCGACGGACAACGACGCTGTGAGCTTGCGGCAAAGCGGAGCGCCGGTCGTGCAGATCACAACCGGAACCATGTGTCACCTCGAGGCAGAGATGGTCAGCCGGGCGGTGCAACGACTCGAATTGACCGGATTGAACCTGTTGATTATCGAAAACGTCGGCAACCTGGTCTGTCCTGCTTCCTATGATTTGGGCGAAGACCTGCGTGTGGTGCTCTTGTCGGTGACTGAAGGAGAGGACAAGCCGTTGAAATACCCGCCGATGTTTCAAGCCGCCAACGTGGTGATTATCAGCAAAATCGATCTCGCTCAAGCTTGCGCCTTCAACCGGGAAGCGGTCCTGGCGAATATCCGCAGGGTCAATCCAAAGGCACAGGTCTTTGAGGTTTCTGCTAAAACTGGCCAGGGGATGGACGCATGGCGTAACTTCCTAGCCCGCGAACAGTCCAATCGGCAAACGCAGAACCCGCTGGCTCTGTAGGGCCTTGCTATGATTTCGAGCCGGCGAGCTCGAACCAGCGGCGGAAGCCGAGTTTGACAGAAAGTGCAGCCTCCTCTCCCTATGAATCCGTCTGCGTTGTCTTCGTCCTACTATGAGGACGAATCAATGTCGGCAGGTTCATGGTCCTAATGCGCGCTGAAAAACATCGAGCCTCCATCCTTTTTGCCTTGCCCGGTATTGCTTTTAGACCGCTGTCGATCACAATACGTGGGCATGCAGTATTGCCCACTCGGCTGCATATCTATTCCCACTTGTTTAGGTATTACGCTGATTAGTCTGAGTCTTTGCACTGCCGCTGAAACACAGACGAACTCGTTCTATTTGCCTGCCGACCCGCATTACACCTTGATCGATTCGGTTCAGTATTCGGTCGGGTTCACATTAAACAGAACACTCAAACCTGACGACCAACAACACCTGGTCTCCATCTCGAGTTTCGTGGATCCCGACGGAAACATCATGGGATGGCATGATTTCGGGAACTTGGAAGGACCCGGTTGGGCCGCCAATGCGGTCGGCGGGGCCTGGGAAATTTACCGGTTAGGAGGATTCCTGCACAAACCGGAATGGCAGTCGAATGCGGTCGCGATTCTGGAGCATGTGCTGCAAGGAGGTTTCATCGACGAACAGACGGGGTTTATTAAGGGATATCGCGAAACCACTACTGATCGATTCTGCCTGAATTATAAACATAACTCCGATTGGTTCTGCCCGGGTTCGATGGCCAAGGTAGCGTTTCAATTATTACTTTTTGCCGATGCGTTGCAAGGAGATCAACGTGCGCAGCGCATGTCAGCAATTTCTGTCCGCTGTGCTGATTGGATCCAGAAGAACATCGAGCAGGTCCCCAACGGCTGGTTTCCCCGGCGCACGGATGCCGCCGGAAAAATCCATCGCCAATCGCCCGATGGCGGACAGGATTCGTTCTGGCAAACTTCCGCCGACAGCTTGTTTATCCTGCAACTCCAGGCAGCTCTAACCCAGCGACATCTCGCCGATTACCGGCAGGCTCTGAAGGAGAAAATCGACGTTTTCGTGCGGGCCGGCGGAATTTTCGGCAGCATTAACCATGATACCTACGATCCGCTCGAAAACGTCGCTTGTTCCGTCGCCTTTCGCACTCTGCTGCTGAGCTCTCGAGTGTTGCACGATAAAAACCTGAAGGGATTTGCATTCGAACATTGTCTCACGAAATTGGACCAGTTTAAGATATGTGAGGATCGCAACGGAGTTGCAACCCGGGGCTTGCTTTACATGGAGAAATCGTGGGACACAGCTTACCTCTGGGAAAATGCCGAGGCAGCATTGGCGTATTTCGAGGCGGCACTGGAAACCAGGAAGACTGACCCAACCAAAAGCCACGAATACGAACTCGCAGGCTTGGTCATTCTACGAGCAACAGCCAAGCACCATTATGGAACCAACGGCTTTTTGACTGAGGGTGTGGATTGGAACAATCACGTTGGCCAACAACATCATATCGATCAGGCGAAGTTTGGCGCGATTCGCTACACCGAACCCTTCTTGAACAACCAGCACATTGCCGAGCCGACGCTTTTTTATTTAGAGAACCTCGCCCGGTCGAAGAAAAGAGGCGATTCGACTGAGTGGTTGGATCTGGAAGGCAATCGGCTTTGGCACCAAACTCGGCGATAGTCGCGGCTATCGATTGGCCGCAACCGCGCGGAGCCACGAATGTGCCATTAACGAAGCGCCCGCTGAGGTCGGATGCACGCCGTCGGCGGCCCAATGTTGTGGTGGCGCATACTTAACGGCCTCATCGAACATCGCCTGGAAGGGAACGAATACCGCATGATTAGCTTGAGCCACCCGGCGAGCAGCAGCGCGATAAGAATCAAATTCTGGAAACCATCGATCGTTTACTGCGCCGCAGCGCAACACGAACGGTTCACAAATAACCAGTTTCACCTTGGGCAAGGCTTGCTTAGTGCGGTCCACGAGCGCACGGTAATCATGCTCGTAAATCTCGACGGTGCCTTTGTAATTGCCGTTTAGCGTGTGCCAAATGTCGTTGACGCCGATTAAAATACTCAGCAGGTTCGGTTTGAGGTCGAGGCAATCGGTTTGCCAGCGATCTGCCAGCTGAAATACTTTGTTGCCACTGATCCCGCGATTATAGATTTTCAGCTCCGCCTGCGGGCGATCAACCA
>Ga0310810_10006998_pt1 | contig 12808 bp, 12 predicted proteins | sample NCmetagenome_FD_207641 | JGI IMG/M metagenome (GOLD analysis project Ga0310810, IMG submission 207641) | Soil microbial communities from experimental microcosm in Duke University, North Carolina, United States - NC | ecosystem: Engineered > Artificial ecosystem > Soil microcosm > Unclassified ... | reverse complement strand
GCAATCGGTTGCCCCGTCGCAGCCGCGCTACACCGGCAACCCGGTGAGCCTCGACTTTCAGGGCGCCGATCTGCGCGCCGTGCTCAGGACCTTCTCGGAGATCAGCGGCCTGAACATGGTGATCGATCCGACCATCCAGGGCACTGTGGACGTCGCGCTCCGCGATGTTCCATGGGATCAGGCGCTCGACATCATCCTGCGGGCCAACAAGCTTGGCTACGTCGTCGACGGCACGATCGTCCGCATCGCGCCGCTCACCGTGCTGGCTGACGAAGAAGGGCAGCGCCGCAAGCTGTCCGACGAGCAGGCGCTGGCTGGAGAACTCCGAGTGCTGACGCGCTCGCTCAGCTACGCGAAGGCTGAGGATCTGCGCCAGCTCCTGACGCAGACCGTCCTCTCGCAGCGCGGATCGATTCAGTTCGATCAGCGGACCAACACCCTCATCATCAACGACCTGGCCGAGCGTCTCGATCGCGCCTCCTCGCTCATCACGACGCTGGACCGGCCGGAGCCGCAGGTCGAGATCGAAGCACGCATCGTGCAGACCACGCGTGACTTCGCGCGCAACATCGGCGTGCAGTGGGGCATCGGCGCCCGCGCGAGCACGGCGCTCGGCAACACGCTGCCGTTCTCGTTCCCGAATCAGGCCAGCATCGGCGGCCGCACCGGCGCCGAGCAGAGCGCCTCGGCACGAGACTTCACCGACGCCACGCAGTCGGTCGTGAACATGGGCGTCTCCCCAGCGACCAGTGCCATCGGTGTGGCGCTCGGATCGGTCAACGGCGCGGTGAACCTGGACGTGGCGCTCACGGCGCTCGAATCGTCCGGCCAGGGACGCATCCTGTCCACGCCGCGCGTGTCGACGCAGAACAACATCGAAGCCGAGATCACGCAGGGCGTGCAGATTCCAATTCAGACGGTCGCGAACAACACCGTGACGGTGACCTTCCGCGACGCCGCGCTCACGCTGCGCGTCACGCCGCAGATCACGGCGACCAACACTGTGATCATGCGCATCTCGGTCGAGAATGCCTCGCCCGACTTTAGCCGCGCGATCAACGGTATTCCGCCCATCGACACCCAGCGCGCGCTGACCCAAGTGCTGGTCGGCGACGGCGACACGACCGTCATTGGCGGCATCTACGTCAGCCGCGAGCAGGCCAGTCAGGATCGCACCCCGGGCCTGCACCGCATTCCGTTGCTCGGGTGGCTGTTCCAGAGGAACGAGTTCTCCGACGAGAGTCGGGAACTGCTCATCTTCATCACGCCGCGGATCATGAGGCTCTAGGAGAGGAATTACCGTGACTGCGAAACTCGTGAAGTTCGTTCTCATCGTCTCGCTGATCGCATCAGCGGCAGGCTGCGGGGAATTCACCCGGGAGGGGCGCGCCCCGGTCGTCGCGGTCGTGCGATCGCTGACCGTGGCACGCGGCGACACGCCCGATGATCTGGGCGGAACGCTGCTCTCGGACGTGATCGTCAACCGGAGGCAGCCAGCGCCATGCTCCGACACCTCGCCGTGTCCGACCATCTTCAATGACGTCGCCGAGGTCGAGATGAGCATCGTCTCCAAGGACCCCGGAGCTCCGGGCATCGCGTCGAATCCGAGCTTCCTGAATGCCGTGACGATCACCAAGTACCGTGTGGAGTACAGACGCGCGGACGGACGCAACACGCAGGGCGTCGATGTGCCATGGGCCTTCGATTCCGGGTTGACCTTCACCATCCCGAGTGACGGCGTCGTCACGGCGGGATTCGAGATCGTGCGACACACAGCGAAAGAGGAAGAGCCGCTCAAGGCGCTCGCCGTCAATCACAACATCATCCACGCCATCGCACGCGTGATCTTCTACGGCCACGATCAGGCCGGCAACGACATCAGCGCGTATGGCGATGTCGGCGTTGACTTCGGCGACTTCGCGGATCCCGACTAGGACGTCGTTTATGCAGAGCAGTAGAGACATTCGTATGAGGCACTTGCGTTCGTTCACCGCGCTCTTTGCCGCGATGTGGGTTGGCGGCTGCATGATGCAGAGCCAGACGCCCCCTCCTGAGACCGGGCCGTCGGGCTTTGGATGGGCACTGTCGATGACCGCGTCTCCGGACGTGCTGCCCAAGGACGGAATCTCGACCTCCGTCATCCGCATCAATTTCAGGGACGGGTCCACCAACGCGGGACTCGGGCAGCGGCGGATCGTGTTCGCGACGACCGCAGGCTCACTGTCGGCGAGCGAGGCCGTGACTGATGCCTCGGGCAACGCCGCGGTGATCTTGACGGCGCCGGGATTGAACACATCCGGACAGACCGCGACCGTGAGTGCGGTACCCGTCGGCACCAATTTCGACAATGCCGTCGCACATCTGATTCGTATCGGTCTCATGGGACCCGATGTGCCGGTGGCATCGTTCACATACACACCGACGACCGTGACCGCCGGTTCCGCAGTCACCTTCGATGCAACCAACAGTCAGTTTGGCGGCAGCAACTGCGGGTTTGCCTGCGTGTATGCCTGGGACTTCGGAGATGGCACCGCGGGTTCGAACCAGATCACCCAGCATACGTACCAGAACGCCGGTGTGAGAAACGTCACACTGACCGTGACCGGGCCTGGCGGGGCTTCGAATTCGACGACGATGGCAATCGTCATCGCGGCGGCCGCCGGCGGGGGCGGGGGTGGTGGCGGTGGGGGCTCCCAAGTCATCGCGTCGTTCATCGTGACGACGGCGAATCCCACGGTGGGATCCCCCGTCGCGTTCGATGCGTCCGCGTCTGTCGGCGCGGTCAACTACTACTGGGACTACGGCGACGGAAACCACAGTGCGGGTGTCGGGCAAAGCCTTCCGCAGGGTCAGAACGTCTACATGGCCCCCGGGACCTATGTCGTGCAATTGACCGTAACCGGGAATGGCGGCGTGACCGCGTCGGTGTCGCAGCCCGTGACAGTTAATTGATAATGAACGGGTGACCGACAGCTCGCGGATTGAAGACCTTCGACGCCGGGTCCTAAAGGATCCGGCGTCGATTGCTTTTGCGCAGCTTGCGGAGGAGTATCGCCGCGCCGGCGACTGCGAAGAGGCAATTCGAGTGTGCGAGAGGGGGCTCGCGCAGCATCCAGCTTTCCTCTCGGCACGGGTCACGCTGGGACGCGCGCTGCTCGAGGTCGGACGCCTCGAGGAGGCCAAGGCGGAGTTCCTTCGCGTGATCGACGCCGCCCCCGACAACGTGGTCGCGGTCGGTAAGCTCGCCGAAATCCACCAACGAATCCAGCACGCCAATCAGCTTCCTGGCGGTGGCCGTCCGCCGGAGAGCGGTGTCGCGCAGCAGCAATCGAGACAGGCCTCGGTCGACGCGCAGGTGCTCGCCGAGCTCGAAGCGTGGCTGCAAGTGATCACGAGCTCGAGACGATGACTTCTCGTTCCCAGGGATTTCCCAGCTCCGACGTGCTCGCAGTTCGCCATCGCCTGGTCAGAACCAGGCTCGCTGCCCTCGGGCTCGATGGCCTCCTGGTGACCAACCCGACGAACATCAGGTACCTCTCGAACCACGCCGGCAGCGCTGGCACACTGGTGCTGACAGCGGAGGGCGTTCACCTGCTGATCGACTTCCGTTATCAGGAGTCGGTTCGGTCCATGCAGGCGTCGGATGCCGCATGCCCCGGTCTCAAGACATGGCCGGTGCCGGCAAGCTACGACGAGGCGCTGATCGACATGCTGGCGGAACAGGGCATGCCGTCGAAGATCGGGATCGAAGCCGCGCACTTGACCGTGGCTCGTAAGGAATGGCTCGAGCGAACGTCGGGCTCGCGAGGGCTGGCTTTGACCTGGACGTCTACCGAGCGCGTCGTCGAACGGATTCGCCTGGTCAAGGACGCGATTGAGATCGCGAGCCTGCGTGATGCGGCTGCCAGACTGACTGCGGTCGCTGAGAAAGCCTTTGCGGCGATCCGGCCTGGGACGATGGAACGCGAGATCGCCGCCGTGATCGAAATGGGCCTGCGATCGGCGGGATACGAGCGCTCGGCATTCGACACTATCGTCGCATCCGGGCCAAATGCGGCGCTTCCGCACTATCGCGCCGGCTCTCGGATCCTGCAGCCCGGTGACTTGGTCGTGCTGGACTTCGGCGGGGTCCTGGACGGATACTGCTCGGACTTGACTCGGACTGTCTCCGTTGGGGCGCCGACCCCGGACGCCCTCCGGCTGCACGCAGCCGTTCAAGACGCCCAACAAGCTGCCATCGAAGCAGTCAAACCGGGCGTGCCCGCGACGGCGGTCGATGCCGCCGCGCGAGATCTCCTCAAGTCGCGTGGGCTCGGTGAGGCTTTTGGGCATGGCACCGGCCACGGGCTCGGTCTGGATATTCACGAAGAACCTCGCGTCGGCCCTCCTCGCCCGGACGCACCTTCCGTGCAACTGGAACCAGGGATGGTGTTTACCATTGAGCCAGGGGCGTACCTGCCTGGCATGGGCGGCGTCCGTATCGAGGACGATGTGCTTGTCACGGAGCAGGGGTGCGAGGTGCTGACCTCGGTGCCGCGGGAGTTGCTGGCGCTGGGATAGATGTGCCGGGTCTCCACAGTAAGACCCGGCCTACGACAGCGTAGGGCGGGTCCTGGTCTGCGGACCCGCCGGACAGGTGAATGGATCTAAACGAGATCAAGAAGATTCTGGACCTGATGCGCGACAACGACCTGACCGAGTTCGAGCTCGAGCAGGACGGCGTCAAGGTTCGTCTGCGCAAGGGAAGTGCTCCACAGTGGAATACTCACGTAGCCGCGCCGTTGGCTGCGGGCTACGCACCGCCGCCGACGGCGCCAGCGGCGCCGAGCGGCGAGGTCGCGCCGGTTCCGCTCACCGTCGCCGGCGAGGACGTCGATCTCGCCATCATCAAGTCGCCCATCGTTGGCACGTTCTACCGGTCACCCGATCCCGGCGCCAAGGCCTTTGCCGAGGTCGGGCAGACGGTCAAGACCGGCCAGGTCCTCTGCATCATCGAGGCGATGAAGCTGATGAACGAGATCAACGCCGAGTGCGACGGCGAGGTGGTGAAGGTCTACGTCGAGAATGGCCAGGCGGTCCAGTACGGGGAGCGGTTGTTCGCAATCAGGCCGACAGCGTGACGGGCTGCAGGCTCCCGCTGCCAGGCAGAAGAGTTGTGGTCTGAAGCCGGGCGCCAACAAGGGTTCTTATGTTCAAGAAGATTCTCATCGCCAATCGCGGGGAGATCGCGCTGCGCATCATCCACGCGTGTCGCGAGCTGGGCATCAAGACAGTCGCGGTGTACTCCGAAGCCGACGAGAACTCGCTCCATGTCCGCTTCGCCGACGAGGACGTCTGTATCGGTCCGCCGCGGAGCGCCGAGAGCTACCTGAATGTCCCGGCCATCATCAGCGCCGCCGAAATCACCGGCGCGGATGCCATTCACCCGGGCTACGGCTTTCTGTCCGAGAGCGCATACCTGGCGGAGGTATGTGAAGCCTGCCACATCCGCTTCATCGGTCCGGACCCGAGCGTGATCAAGCTGCTCGGCGACAAGGCGCGCGCCAAGAAAGCGATGAAGAAAGCGGGCGTGCCGATGCTGCCCGGCAGCGATGGCCCGGTGACCGACGAGGAGCAGGCCCTCAAGGTCGTCAAGGACATCGGCTTCCCGATCATCGTGAAGGCCGTCGCCGGCGGCGGCGGGCGCGGCATGCGCATCGTTCGATCGGCCGGTGAGCTGTCCCATGCATTGCGGACGGCGCAGCGCGAGGCCGAAGCGGCGTTCGGCAACGGTGACGTCTACATCGAAAAGTATCTGGAGAGCCCGCGGCACATCGAGTTCCAGATCATCGGCGATCACCACGGGAACGTCGTCCACCTCGGAGAACGGGAGTGCTCGATCCAGCGGCGCCACCAGAAGCTGATCGAAGAAGCTCCCTCGCCGGCGCTGAGCGACAAGATTCGCAAGAAGATGGGCAGCACCGTCGTCGATGCCGCCAAAGCCGTGCAATACACCAACGCCGGGACCTTCGAGTTCCTGATGGACCGCGACGGCAAGTTCTACTACATGGAGACGAACACCCGCCTTCAGGTCGAGCACCCGGTGACCGAGATGGTGACCGGCATCGACATCGTGAAGGAACAGATCCGGATCGCCGCGGGCGAGCGGCTCTCCTTCAAGCAGAGCGAGGTGACGTTCACCGGCCACTCCATCGAGTGCCGCGTCAACGCCGAGGACCCGGACACGTTCGCGCCGTCACCCGGCGTGATTCACGCATTCAGCACACCGGGCGGTCCGGGCGTCCGCGTTGACACGTTCGCGCATTCCGAGTGCACGGTGACGCCCTATTACGACTCGATGATCGCCAAGATCATCGTGCACGGGCGCGACCGGCAAGAGGCGATCGCGCGGATGAAGCGCACCCTCGACATGACGGTCATCGAAGGCATTCGTACCTCTGTTCCCTTACACCTGAAGATACTGAACGAGGCTGATTTCGTGTCCGGGCGGCTGAGCACGTCCTTCATGGACCGGTTCATGCCGCAGCCGAAGAAGAGCAAACTGGCGGACACAGCCTGATCACCCTCTCTCCGCTCCACGCCATCGTCGACGTCGCCGTCGCGGAGCGCGCCAATTGGCAGCCCGCGACACTGGCGCGCGCGTTCATGGACGGCGGCGCCACCTGTCTTCAGATTCGTGGCAAAAACCTCGACTCGCGTCGCTTCCTCGACCTATGCGACACGATCGTGGCGTCGGCCGAGCCGTATAAGGCGCAGGTCATCGTCAATGACCGTCCCGATCTGGCGCTGATGGCTCGGGCGTCGGGAGTTCACCTTGGACAGGACGATCTTCCTCCCGCGCACGTCCGCGCCCTGCTCGGACCGGCGGCAGTCGTCGGCTACTCGACGCATACGACGGACCAGATCGATCGCGCGGCGGACGAGCCCGTGAGCTACATCGCGATCGGACCGGTGTTCGGGACGCGGACCAAAGATACGGGATACGGCGCCGTGGGGCTGGAACAGGTGAGCAAGGCTGTCCGTGGATCGAAGGGGCTGCCGGTGGTGGCGATCGGCGGCATCACGCTCGAGAACGCGACCGCAGTGTGGGCGGCGGGAGCGTCGAGTGTGGCAGTGATCAGCGATCTGCTGACAGGCAGCGACCCCGCCGCACGAGTCAGAGCGTACCTGCAGGCGGCTGGCAGCGTGGGCCGTTTATAATCGCCCCTATCAATTCGTGAGGACCAGCTGATGTCGATTTTCGCGACGAAGTCGATCGAGCAGTTGAAAACCGAAGCGGCGGCGACCGGCGAGCACTCGCTCAAGCGCGTGCTCGGCCCGATCAACCTCGTGACGCTCGGCGTTGGAGGGATCATCGGGACGGGCATCTTCGTCCTGACAGGTCAGGCGGCCGCGCAGTACGCCGGCCCGGCGATCGTGCTGTCGATGATCGTCGCGGGCGTCGCGAGCGCGCTGGCGGGATTGTGCTACTCGGAATTCGCTTCCACCGTGCCGATCGCCGGTTCCGCGTACACCTATGGCTACGCAACGCTGGGCGAGTTCATCGCGTGGATCATCGGCTGGGACCTGATTCTCGAATACGCGCTCGGGGCCGCCACGGTCGCCGTGGGATGGTCGGGGCATCTCACGAGCTTTCTGCACGACTTTCTCGGCATCTCGATCCCGGTCTCCCTGGCGTCGGCTCCGTGCAGTGTGGTACCGGCCGCAGGGTGCAACCCGGACGCCATCATCAATTTGCCGGCGGTGCTCATCGCGTTGGCGGTCACGGTCCTGATCGTGATTGGAATCAAGGAGTCGGCGAGCGTCAACGCGGCGATCGTCGTGATCAAAGTGGCCGTCGTCCTGATTGTCATCCTCGGCGGTGCGGCCTTTGTGAACAGCGCCAACTGGCAGCCCTTCATTCCGGCGAACACCGGGACCTTTGGCGAATACGGATGGAGCGGCGTGTTGCGTGGTGCGGGCGTGATCTTCTTCGCCTACATCGGGTTCGACGCGGTCTCGGTCGCCGCGCAAGAAGCCAAGAACCCGCAAAAGGACATGCCGATCGGGATCCTGGGATCGCTGGTGGTCTGCACGGTCCTCTACATTCTCGTCTCGGGTGTGATGGTTGGACTTGTGCCGTACCGCGAGATGCTCGGCTCGCCGGCGCCGATGGTCGTCGCGATTCGCGCGGCCGAAGCCGCGTCAGGCGGCAGCGCGTTGCTGCGGATGATGACGATGCTCGTGGAGCTTGGGGCGATTGCGGGGCTGACCTCGGTGATGGTGGTGCTGATGATGGCGCAGCCGCGCATCTTCTACTCGATGGGTCGTGATGGACTGCTCCCGCCGTTTGCGAAGGCGATCCATCCCAGGTTCCGAACCCCGCATGTCACCAGCATCATCACCGGCGTCATCGTCGCGGTGGCAGCGGGCTTTACTCCTATCGGCGCGCTCGGAGAGCTGGTGAGCATCGGAACCCTGCTGGCGTTCGTCATCGTGTCGATTGGGGTGATCTTCCTGCGCCGGAACCGGCCGGATCTTCATCGCCCGTTCCGGACGCCGTTCGTCCCGGCCGTGCCAATTCTGTCGGCGCTGGTCAGCTTCGCGCTCATGGCCGGTCTTCCGTGGGAGACGTGGCTTCGCCTGATCATTTGGATGGGTATTGGGCTGGCGGTGTACTTTGCCTATGGCCGGCGGCATAGCGAGTTGAGGAAGAGAGAGGCCGTCACCACAGCCCGTTGAGCTCCCGCGCGGGCTCGCCGGGTCTGAGGTGCAGCCTCGCCAGCGAATGTCTGAACCGAGGGCGGTTCACACTGTGGCCAATGAGCCGACCGGGTTCCGCGGGGCATGGGTGCGAGGGCCCCGGCTGGCCGTCCTGCTGCTCCTGATCATCATTGCTGCTGGGACGCTCGGCTACGTCATCGTCGAGGGCTGGAACGCGTGGGACGCCTTCTTCATGACGGTCACGACGATCACGACGGTTGGCTACCGGGAGGTGCACCCACTCAGCTTCCCGGGCCAGGTGTTCACGACCGTCCTGATCCTGAGCGGAGTGGGGACGGTCTTCTACGCGGCGACGACGATTGCGACGATTGTCGTGGAAGGCGGACTGCAACGAGGGTTCGAGCGGCGCCGCATCAATCGAATGCTGGAACAGGTTCAGGATCACTTCATCCTCTGCGGACACGGGCGCATCGGCAGCATCATCGCCGAGGAGCTGCACGGTCACGGCATGCCGTTTGTCGTAATCGAGCGCGATCCCGAGCGCGCCGCGCATGTCACGCGTCGCGGCTGGATTGGCCTTCAGGAGGATGCCAGCCGTGAAGAAGTGCTGGCGAGAGCGGGAATCCATCGGGCGCGCGGGCTGATCGCCGCCGTCGGCACCGACGCGGAGAACGTGTATACGGTCCTGACGGCCCGGGTGATGCGGCCCGACCTCTACATCATTGCAAGGGTTGAATCCGAGGATGCCGAGCACAAGCTGCGGCGCGCCGGCGCGGACCGCGTCATCTCGCCGTACCAGATTGGCGCGTCGCACATCGTGCAGACGGCACTGCGGCCGGCCGTCGTGGACTTCGTGCAGCTCGCGACCAGGTCAGAGCACCTGGATCTGTCGATGGAGCAGGTGCACATCACGCCGGGGTCCGCGCTGGTCGGTAAGAGCATCGTGGATGCTGGCATTCGTCAGAGGTTCGGGGTGATCGTCGTGGCGATCAAGCGCGCCGACGGCACCATGCAATTCAATCCACCGCCCGAAGCGGTGATACAGGCTCAGGACGAGCTCGTGGTCCTGGGTGGCCCACAAAGCGTCAAGGCGCTGGAGGAGACGGTTTCGGTATGACGGCTCGCGTGCTGGATGGACAGGCGCTCGCAACGCGCATGCAGGAGGAAATCAAGCCTCAGGTCATTGAATTCGTGAAGCAGCATGGCCGTCCCCCCGGGCTCGGCATCGTGCTCGTCGGGAGCGATCCTGCATCACAGGTCTACGTTCGGAACAAGGTCAAGGCGGGCGGTGACGTCGGCTTCCGGGTGGATCTCGAACGGCTGCCGGAGTCCGCCACGCTCGCCGACGTGCTGGCGCTCGTCGATCGTCTCAACAAGAGCCCGCTGCACGACGGCATCCTCGTGCAGTCACCGCTCCCGAAATCGATGGGCAGCGGCGCGCAGCAGCGCGTGTTCGACACCATCGCGGCCGAGAAGGACGTGGACGGCTTCGGCGCCGAGAGCGTTGGCCTGCTGTCGCAGAATCGGCCGAAGCTCGTGGCGTGCACGCCGGCCGGGGTCATCGAGCTGCTCGAGCGCGAGCAGATCCCGATCCGCGGCCGCCACGCCGTCGTTGTCGGCCGCAGCGACATCGTGGGGAAGCCGATGGCGATGTTGCTCCTGCATCGCGATGCGACGGTCACGATCTGCCACTCACGCACACCCGACCTTCCATCGGTGTGCCGGCAGGCGGACATCCTCGTAGCCGCGGTAGGGCGCGCGGGCCTGGTGACCAAGGACTTCGTCAAGCCGGGTGCGACGGTGATCGATGTCGGCATGAACCGCGTCGCGGATCCCGCAGTGGCGGCGACGCTCTTTCCGGCGGGGCACGCGCGGCTCGCGTCGTTCCAGGCCAAAGGATCGGTGCTCGTCGGCGATGTGCATCCCGAGGTTGCCGATGTCGCCGGCGCGCTGACGCCTGTGCCTGGTGGCGTCGGGCCGCTGACGATCACGATGTTGATGATGAATACGCTGGCCGCTGCGCGGGCAAGAATGAGTGCGACACACTAGACATGGTTCAGGGGGTTCAGAGGGTTCAGGAGGTTCAGCGGGTCCTGTTCAGAAGGTTCTGGTGGTTCGACAGGTTCACGGGTCGAACAGGACCCTTTGCACCTACTGTACCTGCTGAACCCGTGAAAGGTTCGAGAGCTGCTATCGTCGTGCCAGCTGCTCGAGCAATTCGACAATCTGCCGCTTCGTGTTGTCGTATGTGCCGTCGGTCCAGATCACGTAATCCGCGCGGCGAACCTTCTCTTCCGTCGAAAGTTGCGCAGCGATCCGCTGCTTCGCCTGCGTCGCGCTGAGGCCATCGCGCGTCATCACACGCCGTAGCTGCTCGGCGGGATCGCACGCCGTGGTGATCACGATGTCGAAGTCGTGCTCGCGGCCAGTTTCATAGAGGAGCGGGATGACGGCCACGCCGATGGTGCGCCCTTCATGCTCGGCTGCGTCCAGCCAGGCGTCGATGGCCGCCCTCACGGCGGGGTGAACGATCTCTTCGAGATCCCGCCTCGCACCGTCATCCGCAAACACGATGGCGCCGAGCCTGCGCCGGTCGAGCGCGCCAGCACTGTCGAGGATTCCATCGCCGAACCTCGCGAGGATGGCCGCAAGCGCCGGCATGCCAGGGGCGACGACGTCCCTCGCGACGGTGTCCGCATCCAGTGTGGGCACACCGAGGCGTTCGAGCTCCGCGCGTACCACGCTTTTGCCCGTGGCGATGCCGCCTGTCAGGCCGACCCGTTTCATGGCGTCGTTCTACGGCGGGTCTGCAGACAACTCCGCCACCGGTTCCTTCGCCGTCGAGATGCGCTCTTCGACGAACGTGTTCCACTCGTGGCACTGTGGACATTGCCAGAGCAGTTCCGCGCTGCGGTAGCGGCAATGCATGCAGACGTGTGGATCGAGGTAGAACACCGCACCGCGCGTGAGATCCATGTATTGCTTCACGAGCCCCGGATTCAGATCGAGCGCCAGCAGCGCCTTCCAGGCCTCCTGGTGAATGGCAAGTCCATGCGGGTTGTGGGGAAGGGCGGCCAGCAGCAGCTCGAACGCGTCACGATGCCGTCCCGCGCGGGCCATGTGTCGTGAGAGCGCAAGGCGCGTCCGCCAGTCCTGAGGATTCTGGTCGATCAGACGCTGACAGAGCTCGCGAAACCGATGCGGCGCGCCGGCCTGCTGATAGGCGCGTTCGAGGCGATCGAGTGCGAGATAGGCGCGTTCGGGGAGTGTGTGGACGAGCCGCTCCCACGCTTCGACGGCTGACGCCGACTGACCCAGGCGCGATCGCACGTCGCCGAGATTGAGATAGGCGGGAGCGGTCCGTGGGTCGATGTCGATCGCTGCCGCGAACGTCCCCGCCGCAGTCGCCTCATCGCCGGTACGGCGCTGAGCCTCGCCCACTTCATTCCGGAGGAAACCGAGGATCTGGTTGTTGCTTTCCTGTTTGCCGTCGTCGATCACGGCGATCTTCTCGCGCACGGCTGCCGCCTCGGCCCACTGATGCTGATCCTCGTACAGCTTCTGCAGGTTGACGAAGGCGTAGCGGTTGCGCGGATCGAGCCGCACGACTTCCTGAAATGTCTCGAGTGCGCGATCGATGAAGCCGCCGTGCCGATAGTCGAGACCGAGGCAGAGCAGGACGTGCGCGTGTTCGATCGGCCGGAGATCCGGCCGCTGCAACAGGCCCTGATGAACGGTAATCGCCCGTCCCACCTGCCCCTTCTGGCGGTACAGGTTGCCGAGGATCATCTGGATTTCGAGCGCGTCGGTCTCGGTGCTGGTCGCCCGCGTCAGCTCGTCGACCGCCTGATCGACCTGGTTGTCGACAAGGCAGTTGAGCCCGAGCATGTAATGGGGCGTCTCGCGCAGGCGCCGGCGATCGATCCAGCGGCCATCGCGAAGCTTGTAGCGCTCCCAGGCCTTGCCCACGACGAGGCCCAGTAGCAGCGCCAGCAGCACAGCAAGCAGGGCGTAGTCGTTCATGGCCGGTTAGACCATTTCGGTACGCCAGAGGTGGTGCAGGTGGACGACTCCCAGCACCCGCTGGTCATCGTTCACCACCACG